>Ga0105054_10008717_pt1 | contig 13350 bp, 9 predicted proteins | sample BON02_FD_78091 | JGI IMG/M metagenome (GOLD analysis project Ga0105054, IMG submission 78091) | Freshwater microbial communities from Lake Bonney liftoff mats and glacier meltwater in Antarctica - BON-02 (megahit assembly) | ecosystem: Environmental > Aquatic > Freshwater > Ice > Glacier...
CAGTCGATTCGGCGGCAGTGGCGAAAGCGGAAGCACACGCTCCCACGATCGTGAGTAACACAAAAGAAAGGGGTTTCATGGGGATTAAAGACTCTAACGCAGATTCGATTCCCTACCACCATACTTTTGGTTAGGAGGTGAAAATTTGCATCTCCGGTGAAACGGGCGGCGTGGAAAGCCTCATTCCGAATTCGATCCCTACCCTCCAAACGGTGGATAGGCAGGTTCTCCGATCCGGGATATATTCCTTCCGGATGCTACCCCTGAGCATGTCACGATGACTAACCGGCCCCGCCGAAATCTCGACTCCGCTTAAAACCAAGCGGCCCCTACCTCAAACCACCAACTAGAACCTGAGTCAGATAACTCTATGGCCCAAAAAAACCTTAAGTTCAATCTGCCTTCGTGGCGGAGAATGGCACTCCTATTCAACGCGCCCTTGATCCCCGTTTTGTTGCCCGCCCAACAGCATACCGTCGATGAAGACGTCGATGAAAAAGCAATTATAGAACTCTCCCCCTTCCAAGTCGATGTCAGCGAAGACAGGGGCTACTACGTGTGTCCAGGGGTTTGCTGTTAATCGCTAGTGGAGCACGCCGCACTCCTCGGTGCATCTCCCAGTGCCTCTTCTCCCGTTCACATCATCACACAAGTCATCCCATCCGGCCTTCCCCATTTGCTCGCAGCGACTCCGCGCCGAGCACGAATGCCGGAAATCATTCCGCGCTTCGGCATCGACCTGCCTACCTCCTCTCCTTTGTTTCTTCTCGCCGCCGCCACCCTGCCCCTCCCTCACGTATGACCTCACCCGCCCGATCATCCTCTGCGTTCTTCGCCGCCCCGGCTGGAAAACAATGTGGCCAATTCCGAAACGTCATGCGGACTTTTTTCCGACCGATCAGCTTTCTTTCAGCCCTCCTGGTTTCGATCCCGCGACTCAAGCGGAGCCCGAAAACCCGTCCTACTTCGAGCTGCCACTGACGGAATCTGATCCCCTCCGAGTGACGCAATCCAACGAACTGAACGACTACATCAGGCATCTCCAACAAGACGACTCGCGACTGCGCAGCATCCTCCACCCGAACTATACTTCAACCGACGCCTTCGTCCGTTCGACCACCACTTACCGGCAGGCATTCCAGGAGAGCATCGGGTATCCTCCACCCGGGGCGATTTCTAACGCTGAAGCCGAATTTACCCTCATCGGAGAAGACGATATTGGGATCTATTTTCGAGTGCTAATTCCGACCCTGCCAAACGTGCAAACTCAGGGTATCTACATTCTCCCGAAGGTTCGCACCGGACCGGTGCCTCTGATCCTCGCCCTGCACGGCGGGGGAGGCTCACCGGAGAAGGCCTTGGCGGAAACTATCACGATAGGGTGCGCGGGGCCGTCAAACGCGGTTACGCCGTATATTCGCCCCGCAGATGCTATTCCCTTCAGAGGGCCTGCCCCGGGAGATTCGGTGGACGACCGATCGTCGATTACGATTGGTCGGCACCAGCATCACAGCCGTCGAAATTTTCAAACACCGCCGTAGCCTTGACGTATTACTGACCCGATCAGAAATCGACCCTTCCCGCGTCGGAGTCGTGGGGCTGTCTTACGGGGGGTTCTATGCCCTGATGACCGCCGCTTTTGAACCGCGAATTAAGGTCGTGGTGTCCAGTTGCTACTATGGAGTGCAGGAGGGGCGTTATGAGCAGGACGAGCTCTCAGTCCCATCCGACTTTGAATTCTTTAATCGGTTCACCCTCTTCCACGACTCCGAGCTGGCCGCGTTGGTCTGCCCCCGGCCTTTGCTCATCCAAGCGGGGAGCGACGACAGGTCCAGTCATCGTGAGCCCGGGATCCCGCTAGCAACGATCTCGGCAGGTGACTATGATCGACTGGGATTGTCAGATCGATTCGAGCACTTGATTTTCGATGGTGGCCACGAGTTCCACGACGCATCCGCGTGGCCCTTCATCCAAAAACACCTCTGATGAAAGCCTTAAAACGAGCGGGAGATTAACCCGCGAACGCCAAGGAAAAGCACTTCTCTTTCATTCTGCTGTTTTATCGCCGCTATCATGCCTAGCCCGCATATTTGGGTCCTTTCTAAATTCCCGAACTCACTCTTTCCATGGCTCAGTTTTCGTCACCCCGACCAACCGGTAAACGAGGGATATTCAAGTGAATGAGTCGGCGTGAGTATGATGATTCTAAAACCCTCATTCCCCTATCAACCCACCGATTAACCTTCCCCGAATCAAATCTGAACAATTGACTTTCCTCGCAGTTATCGGCAATCGGATGAGCCGATTTCAGCGGGCAAAGAACGTCATTAAATCTTTTGTGACTTTCCCCCACCGCCTACTGTTTTTCGAAATATCCCTATGAGAAATATCTTCCTGCTTGTCGCCCTCTCTGCTCTGACCCTGGCCGGCCTGGTCAGCGCCCAGAATACAGTAGAGAAAAAGAAACTCACTTGGCCTGAAAGTGCCGTGGCGAAATTTAAAGACAATCCCACCAAAGAGCATCGCGCCGCCATTGATGCCGCACTTCCTAGTGCCACCGCAAAGCCGACGAAGGAACGCAAATTACTCGTCTTTTACCGCTGTGATGGATTTGTCCACAGCTCGATCCCATTCGGTAACTATGCGATGGAGGCCCTCGCCCGCGAGACCGGCGCTTTTTCTGTCGATCTCGCTGACGAATACTCCGTTTTCACGAAAGAGAACCTCGCTCAATACGATGGCATCCTTTTCAACAACACCACCCATCTCGCGCCTGACCACTCCCAGCGCGAAGCGATTATGGATTTCATTCAGTCGGGAAAGGGGGTCATCGGACTTCACGCTGCTGCCGACAACTTCGGCGAGTGGGCAGAGGGCATCGCGCTCATGGGCGGCATTTTCGACGGTCACCCCTGGACCGGAGGAGGCACCTGGGCCTTCAAGGTCGAAGACCCCGGGCACCCGCTAAACGCCGCCTTCCAAGGCAAAGGATTCTGGCATAAAGACGAAATCTATTGGTATAAGGCCGAAAGTTTCGAGGGGCGCGACAAGCTGCGCGTCTTGCTCAGTCTCGACATGTCGAAGCCCGAAAATGCAGTTCCCTTCGAAGCCGAAAGGTGGCAGGGCAAAATTGAGGATCCTACTGCGGTCGATGTTCCGGTCTCCTGGTGCCGTGAAGTCGGCGAGGGTCGTCTCTTCTACACAAACCTCGGCCACAACGACATGACCTTCGCTGATACCGTTGTGCTTCAGCACATGCTTGACGGTATTCAGTATGCCCTCGGTGATATCGAAGCCGATGCAATCCCATCCGATGACATCACGGTGGAGTTCATCCCGGCGCCGGTCTCAGCCGAGTAATCGAAACCCCGCCCCCGAGCGAAGCGCTCCAAAGGAATTTCCTATCAGTAAAATCTGGAATCCGTCTCCTTACTAAAAATCGAGCCCAATTCCTCAACAATCACCCACCCCCAATGCCAGTGAGGACCCCCTACGGCTCATGAAAAAGACACCCCATAAAATCAGACGCCCCTTCCCTCTGGGAATCCTTGGAACCGGAGGTTTTGCGGTTTTTGCATTGGCATTAACTGTTCTGGCTTCTGGTCAATCCGCCCCGGCCCAAGACGCGGCAGTGCGGAAAACCGACAAGCCAAACGAAGGTCGCCAGCGTTTGTCCAATGAAGAGATGAATGCAATGGCCGGAGCGGCGCCCGACGGTACTTTTGGTCCCAACGACAAGTTCGGCAGGACAATCAACGATGCCATCAAACGAGAGCCAGTGGCCAACAATGGAAAACGCGCCGACCACATCAATGTTACCTACGGAGACCATGAGCGAAATACGTTCGACCTTTGGATCGCTGACAATGCCGCCCCCTCCCCCTTAGTGGTTTTTATCCATGGCGGCGGGTTTCGTCGCGGGGACAAGTCGCTAGTTTACGACTCAAATATTTCATCCAACCTGCTGGACGCTGGCATATCGGTGGCGAGTATTAATTACCGCTTCGCTCACCAGAACCCGGATGGAACACTCGGCAGCCTCGAGGACACGGCCCGGTTCATACAATTTATCCGGCATCACGCGGAAGCCTACCATGTGGACAAGGACAGGATAGCCTGTTACGGGGGATCGGCGGGAGCGGTGGCTTCTCTCTGGTTGGCTTTTAACAACGATAGGGCCGATCCCGAAAGCATCGATCCCATCGAGCGAGAATCGACGCGCTTAGCTTGTGCCGGCGCCATGGCTACCCCCGCAACTTCCGATGTGCTAAAATGGGTCGACATTCTGGGGATCACCCGTGAGCAAGCCCTCGGCTTCGCAAAATCCGTAGGCGGGCTCGAGAATGAGGCGGAGTTGTTTACGCCGGAAGGAATCCGCTACCGGAGGCAACTGGATCATTTGTCGTTAATGTCAGCCGACGATCCTCCCATCTTTATTCAAAATAGTGAAACGGGAGAGACGCCGACTCATTACGGGCATATGGCACATCACCCCAACCATGTGAGGGCGTTAAAACAGCGGGCCGACGAAGTGGGCATTGAAGTGGTCGCGAATGCTCCTGCGATTGGCCTGGTTGACCCGTCCGGTGAAGATTTGGTCGGTTTTTTCATTCGTCATTTAAGGTAAGAGGATGCCGAGGGGGTCAGGTCGTGTTTTGTTAGTTTCCTAATCCGCCGCCGAGCTCGATCAATTACCATTCTCCGCCCCTCCCTTCTTCATCACCGCTGCCGGTCGGCGGTCGGTCGGTCCTCGAATCCGACGATCTTCGCGTAAGATCGGAACAGGTCGCGCAAGAGCCGGTGCGACAAACGGGGCGATCTACTGGTGACAGTGGGCGCACGGTTCTCATGACGACTCCCCGCCGAACCTTTGTTTCCTTCGCTCCTGCCGCCATCGCGTGACCGACCTTGCTTCGCGCTCAATGCGGAATCCCAATCACCGCAACCCTCACACCTCACCCATAGAAATCACTCGGATCGGCTCACTCTCTTCCTCGCCCGACCCCACCGACTACGTCACCGGATCAGTCAAACCCCTCCTCCAGCGAGGCGCTCAAAAGGAGAGCGCGCCCGGAAATGGTATGGAAGGTATTGGTCCGGTTGGTGTGCCGCCCACTCATCAAAGCGCCACGGGACGGTGCGCATGTCGTCGAAACATGGAAATTGGTAAAGCGGACCGCCTCGTGATAGAACGCGTCGATGTTGGGCGTTTTCACAATCGGATCACCGTGGCAGGCGAGGTCGCCATAGCCTTGGTCATCGGTGATCACGATGATCAACGTTCGGTCGGTCCGCGGCACTCGCGCACAGGGCCCACGGTATCGCCAAAAATAGCGCCCCGAGGCAGGTTGAGATCCGGTTCTTCAGTTGCCCAAGTTGCATGTTTTTTGGGGGACCCGAGACAGCGAGGAAGCAGAGGCCATTCCAAAGAGGCATCGCTGTAGTGGGGTCCGACATTCTGGCAGGAAAAACGATTCCGTCCCTCCCGTATTTACAGGGCATGCAGAGTGAATTGACTGGGCTCCAGGGTGACCTGCTCCCGCCGTAGTATCACCGAAATCAATCCCGCATAACCCTGAGTTCGACTCCCATCCTACTGCGAAAATCAATAATCGACCAAAGAAAGCCAAATTCCATTTTCGGTCGGTGGCATGAAGACCAGCGCAAACCAAATATTCACCGCTCCAAGCCAGCTCCAAACTAGGCAAATTCCACCGTAGATGCTGAGAGCAACGGGATAATTCGCCTACCGATATGTCGACTGGTAATCAGGGTCCTGAGCCAAATCGCCCTGGAACGATTTTCTACAAACGGGAACGAGTTTTCGTTAGCCGTCGATAGCCCCTCCCTCCGCTCATCGCCATTGGATAGTTGCCGTGTGTTTTTCGATATCCAAACGAACCGATGCATGAGCAAACTCACGGGCATAAGTGTAGCCCGACCGGATCGCCGGCCCCTCCGGCGCTCCCAACGGACGATCAAATTCAGGTGCCCCCGTCAGCCATAGTTTGCTCTTTTTGGCATCATATCCGTCGTGAAGATAGAAATAACTATAACGCTCAGCGCAGATCAGGAACATCGCCAAAACATAGGTGAATCGGTCTCCTGATTCGACAGTCTCTCGATTGTCACCGATAGCCCGCGAAGCTTCATCCGCATCTTGGAGGTTTTTTTCCAATCCGCCCGTGAAGGCAATAATCGAGCCCCGCTGCGCGGCTTGCTGAATGGCTGCTATTCCCTTGGCCACGTAATCTTTTTCAGCCATCTCAACAGCCCCCTCAAAGCCCTCGATATAAGAACCGTCGAGAGCGTGCATTTTACTCAACCCCGAATCGGGGAAACGAGCTCTAAGTATATTGGCCACCATTAATTTCTTCGGCCCCAACAATCGCCGCGTATCCTCCATCAATCTATCATACTCGGCCAACACGGCGGCTTTTTTCCCCGGGCCGATCTCATTGCGCAGGTAGCTCTCTTCCATGATTTTGACTACCCCATCCAGAAACAGTCCGTCGATGGCCGGCTCAGCACAAACCTCCTGCGCGTTGGCCAGCCACCAATCGCGGAGAATCGGATTGGTGAGATCGTAAGCGGGCACCGTGTTTCGCACAAGTTTGGCGTTACCATCTTTTCCCACTAGAAAAGCTCCGGGAATCTCTTCCAAGGTCTGGTTCGCCGCGTAACCCCCGTAATGCACGATCACATTCCGGTAATACAGAATCTTAGTCGTAGGGTTGATCGCCTTAACCGCGCGGGCCGCGTTGATCGTTCCCTGCTCGGTGGACCCCTGATCTTTGTTGCCCGTGCTTTTCTCAAAGGTGATCAGAGGAAAGGTGGCGAGGTAAAGAATCTCATCCGCCGTGAATGCCGTATCCTTGCGAATGTGCATGTAGCGCGGAACGTGTTCCCAAGAAAAATCAGGGAATCGCTCCCACTTCGCCGGAGAGTCGAGGGCATGAAGCGGGGTGAGCAGCGCACAACCTAAGAATAGGTAGGTAAGTTTCATGGTTAATTGAATTTGAAAAAATGATGAGCCCAAGACTATCGCCTAAATCTGGATACGCCGTGATGAAAGCACCTCTTTAAGTCAAAATTCATCGGTGCGAAATCCTCTGTTCATCCGATTGTTTCAGGACTGATCAATTCTCGCGCAGTTTGAACTCGGAAGTGGTCATTAACCCACGTTGGTCGGTTGCGGAAAAGAAGCAGGCGACCGTGCCCTCAGGAATCTCGGCGGAGAGGACATTGCCCGCAACCTTGGCGGCCACACGGTGCCACTTACGTTGAGGCCATGCGCCGAAATCACGCGTAAACCAGAGACTGGCTGAGGCCAGACTCTCGACAGTTTCCAGGTTCACGCTGGCTTGGTTTCCCACGATGTGCAGGGGGAAGAAACGCACCAGCGGGGTGCCGCCTTTGACCACGCTATCGGCGAAGGCGTAGATTTCTTCGGGTCGCCAGCCCGGCCCATGGCCGTGTGGCATCTCCAACTCATAGCGAATCATGGCCGGCCCCTTCACCGCGCGAGAGGAGGCCTGAGTCGAAGGCATCGGAAAGTGCATGTCATTGGTGCCGTTCACCCAGAAGGTCGGAATCTTGACGTTTTCGAAATAGGCCGATCCATCGAAGTTTTCGAGCACGACTCGCGTGTGTTCACCCGGCTTAATCGCCTCTCCTTGGTGGCCGTCACCATCGGGTAAGAACCCGCAGCCGTAGACCGGGATCGCGAATTTGAATCGTGGATCCACGCCCATGATAGTGCTCGTGAGAGTGCCGCCCCAGCTGATGCCTGTGATCCCCACCTTGTCCGGGTTCACCTCGGGAAAAGACCGGGTGAGAGAGTGCGCAAGGATGACCTGTGAAACGGCATGATAATACCACTGTTCATTGATCGGCTCCGCAAAATCATTAAAAACCCCGCCCCGGGCAGGCCCGGGGTTTTGGGTCGGAATACGCGTCGATTTCGCATCGTCCGGCGTCTGCCGCAGCGGGGTGTTTCCCTCCAAATCCATGCTAATGGCGGCGTAGCCGCGGAGATTCCATCGCTGAACCCATTCATCAAAAGCCGTTCCGCCGCCCCCATGGACACACACCACCGCTGGCCAACCCCCAGCCGGCGCCTCCCCTTCCGGAACCCCATAATAGGCAAAAACTTGCACCCGCTTCCCGAGGTAAGAAACCGAGTCGTACAAAATCCCCTGCAAACCGGGCTTTTTCGCGATCTCGGTTTGTTCCCACTGCGGAGTCCTGAAGAGGGTATCCAAATTCCATGGCCCCATGGTCGGCTCGGCTTGAGCCGTCCCCACTGCAAGCATGACCGCAACAACCTGTAAAAAACGAGATAAACGAGGGATCCGGATCAGCGGGGGCGTGGTCATTTCTTTTATAATACTATTGCCATGGTCGGTTCATTCAACCGCGACGAGACCGTAGTTTCGCCAATCTCATCGCAAAAAATTGACCGGGTTGAAACTCAGCCACTGCAAACTGGATTTGGCGGGATCGCCGTCAACCAAGGAGACCCGCACCGTATGTCGGCCCGCCGATTTGAACTCGACCAAACCCATCGGGAATTCGTCATACACGTGGGACGAATTTTGCTGGTTTTGGACTATGGCCCCCTCGTCCGTCTCGATGCGCCAGACCAATCGCCCTTCCCCACGGTAGTTCAGACCCAAGTGATAAAAACCAGATTCCATTACGTCCACGGTCCAAGTGACGTGGCCGCCTTCCTGCCAGTTGCTGACTTGGTAAACATGCTTCCACTCGCCGAACTTTTCCATCCATCGTTGTTCCTGCGCTTCAGCCTGAGTGACCTCGCCAAATTCCACCAATAACCGGGACTCGTTGTTCGGATGGATACCCATCGTTTGATCGACTTCGCAGGCCCCTTGAAGGTTGACGCGAATGACACTCACAAGCGCCTCGGGGGCCCGCGCGGGCAACTGAATCGAGACCCAAGATCCGTGCTTTTCCCACTTCACCGCATGGGCCTCACCCGCGACCAATAGCTCGGCAGACTCGATCGGGGTCTTGAGTCCCGGCAGCAGTAGCCGACCGTCGGCCGGCCAATCAAATACGACCAGATTCAACGTATCGTCTTGCACCGTCACATCGCCCCACGGGAGTGCGTGCCCCCACGGGGAAGATTCCGCACCGTAGACCACTTCCGGATAACGCTGTATCCATTCTCCGGATTCCTCCAGATACCTGACCGCTGCCTCGGGCACCCGTCCCAGCCCATCGGGACCCACATTGAGCAAATAAGTGCCGCCTCGCGCCACCGTCGCGACGAGCCGACTCAGGATCGTTTTCGCGTCCTTCCAGTTACTGTCATACCATGCATAGGACCACGAATCATTGGTGGTATCGCAAGTTTCCCAAAGCCCCGGTTGATTCATGGTCGGCACGGCCATATCGCCGAGACTCACGTAATCTCCCAGGCCGTAGCCGATTCGACTGCAAAGCATCGCCTGCGGCTGAGCTTTCCGCACATAATCGGCCATCTCGCGCACCAGTTCCTCCGGCATGCCGCTCGGGGTGTCGAACCAGATGTAGCCGAGGTCACCGTAGTTTTCACAGATCTCCTTGACCTGCGGGAAACACTTTTCTCGGAAATACCGTTCGAACGTAGCCTGGGACCCGTCGGCGTTATTCGCGGGACCACCGGTCCCTCCCGGCGTGGTCCAGTCCTGATTATGCGAGTAGTAAAATCCGAAGGCCAAACCCTGCTCCCGGCAGGCCTCCGACAACTCCTTCATGGGATCGCGCTTGAACGGCGTGGCATCAACGATGTTGAATGGATGGGCCGAATCAAACATCGCGAAACCATCATGGTGCTTCGACGTGATGATGATCCATTTCATCCCGGCCGATTTTGCCAGACGCGCGATCGCCCGCGCATCGAAATCGACCGGATTAAAGACCTTCGCCACTTTCTGATATTCTGCGGGCGGGATGCCCGCTACCCGCGGGTTCATGATCCACTCGCCAATCCCGTAATACGTTTTGCCATCCCACTGGCCCGCCAAGCTGGAATACAATCCCCAGTGGATGAACATTCCGTAGTTGCCGTCGGCGAAAAGCGCCGCGCGGGATTCGTTGCCGATGAGCTCACTCGCCCGAGCGCCACCCCACATTTCATCCATCCTTACCTCTTCGGCGGCGCCCACCAAGGAGAACCCCAAAAATAGGAATCCCCATGACGCGATTTGTTTAGTCTTAATAAAATTCAAATTCAATTTCCTCTTTTATTCGTTAATCCACTCCCAGCCGCTCCCCTCCTAGCCATAGACTCTCCGCCTTTTTGCCCCCTAAGCATCCTTCTACCATCCTGATATTGGATTAGTTTAACTGGTTTATTCTAAAATTTCGTGGGTTCGATTTTCGACCGCTTTGACGTGTTCGACTGCGCATTCAACGAAGGGCAAATGCTGCGAACTGAAAAAAGTGAGCTCCGGACCGCCTACACGATCCGAAGCCTACTAACCGACCTAACATTCATATCGGAGTGATACCCGCATACCATTTCAGGACGTTGATATCGCGAGGGATGACCAGAGAACTTGCCGTCCCTCGCATCTATCGAAATCGACTAGAAACTGAACGTATTCGAGAGCACGAACTGGCGCGGCACACCGAACGACACTCGCGAAGGAGCACCATTGGGTTGCACCTGCACCACCACGGGATCTTTGTCAGCAAAGAGATTTCGGATATTTAGCTGCACTCTCCAATCAACCTTATCGTTGAAGATCTTGCGCCGGTAGCCGATCCACATGTCGATAAATTCGCTGCCGTCATCGAAATACGGTTGCACCACATCCTTAATCGGAACGCCCGTGCCGGGATCATAGGCCGTTTTATAGCCAATCGCAGCCGAATCTTGCCACCGGTAGGCACCACCGACGTTGAAGCCCTTGAGCCGCCCATCAGTGAAGGTGTAATTACCCAAAGCATTCACCCGATACTCGCGCACTTCTGGATTGTCCGAACCCTCTAGCGCCTTTTGGACAAAGAAGATTCCGGCTTGCCCGGGGTTTCTCAACCAAGAGCCAGCCATGGTGTTAGCCTCGTAGGGCGTGGTCGCCAAAGGATTGCTAAGCCGGTTGGTTGCCTGCTGGCTACCCACGAGGAACGGTCCATCCGGAACGGACTCTTGGATGGCGACGAGGTCGTTGATAATCTTCTCCAATCGCGGCGAGATGTTGGAACGCTTCGCTGATTGCTGAGTCACATTAAGCATCAAACGAAGATTTTTCGATGGGTTGTAAGTTAATTCGAATTCATAGCCCTCAGCGACCAGGTCTACGGTGTCGGTCAATGTCTCGGAAAGCCCGCTGCCACTTTGGGCAACCGCATTATCATTCGATCCACTCACCGTGCCCGGAATGCCGATAAATTCGGCCGTTTCGCGCGCCCAAGGAGTGTAGAACGCATCGAACGCATTGAATAGGCTAATAAACTGATCCAAAGGCATATACTTTGCCCCGGCCACATAATCAGCTCCACCCGCTTCGAGCCGATCAAGAATCAAGTTCTTGTTCAAATCAGGATCGATGAACACCGTACCGGTGGAATCATTCGGGTCCTGCACAAAGTCAAACTTACCATCCCGATTGCGATCATACTGGTCCATATCCAAATACAGTCCGTTGTAGCCGCGAGCGATGTGGGCGTTGGAGATCAGCGTGATGGCCCGGTTCGTGCCGGCAAAACTTTCGTTCTCGATCGTGCCTTTGTATTTGTTGATGCGAGCCACCAGCTTGTCATTCATCAAGCCAATGGTGATACCCACTTCCTTGGTCGAACCGGAGGCGCTGGGCACCGAGTTTCCGTCCAAATCAAATCCACCCGGATTAGGAATGAAGTTCTCGGAATCACCGTAGTGGAACGAGAGGCTCATGCTATCGGGGAGGAGTTTTTCCGGAGCCTTCAGGACCAAACCATAGGCGAACGTATTGGCCTTCTCGACGCGGGCCACCGTGTTATCGAGGTTGAACACATCCGAACTCCGAATTGGGAGATTATCCGCGTCGAGCGGAGGCGTGCCGTTGCGGGCGAGCGTTACCTCATCGCTCCGCCAGCCCAGATTCGCCACGAAATGATTCTTCAAGAAGAAACTCTGTAAATTGAGAGCCTGTGACTCGGTGGTCGTTTGGGTCAGCACCCCGGAGAACGGCGAGAACGCAGGTGTATAAGTCCCCACCCCGGCCGTCTCGTCTCCGCGCGGTTGATTCCATGCGTTGTCGGTTGCCGCATTACCTTCACTTAGATACGCTAGCGGGATCTGGAGACCGGCGGGGAAATCGACCGTGATATTCCGACCGAGTCCACCGGTCTGGAAATCAGTCAATTGGAAATTCGGATTCTCAAAGGCCTGCGGGAAGGCATCACTGATGTAAAAGATACCGGACCATTGCCGCTGAAAGATATTCGCCCGGTTTTCGGCCAAGTGGAAACCCGCGTCGTTACCGAAAACCAACGGATTGTTCCGGAATGATTTCTGATCTAGGGTGCTGTCATCATAGAGACCCGTAATAGTGTGTCGACCTAACCACGAAAGCAGTCCGCCATCGAACTTCTCGGCCATATCCAATTTGGCGAAAGCGGTCGCCCGCAAGGTTTCGCGTTCGTCGGTATTAAGCGTCTGCGCGGATGAAGGCGCGTAAAAATAGAGCCGGCCAAAATTCGGGTTCGTGTCGCCAAACAACGCGTTGGGCCCGATCGGGAAACTGTAATTAATATCGATATCGATCTCAGGAGCGGCGACGGCAACGTAACTGTCGCGCATGAACTCTTCCTGGGCGTAAGACAGATCGATCCCAAAATTTCCGCTCTTCGAAATGGCCTCCACCGAGACAATCGCTCGATCAAAATCGTTTTTGTAGTTATCGATCGTGCCCGAGAGAAGGTTCCGGCTGAAATCGAAGACATCATAATTCAGCAGGCCTTGGCGGGAAAAGCCGTCAAAGTCGGCCAAGGCGATTTCTGACATGTAAAGGTTGCGATTGAGCACCGCCTGATTGTTGCCCGTCAGGTTTTTGTCGGGGTCGAAAGTCGGACTCCCCCGCGCGATTCTACCGTTGGTCCATCCCGTATGCACGGCCCGGGTGGGGAATCCGTTGGCATCTTCCGTGCCATCGTAAACCGCCATCCAACCGTTGCGTTTAAGGAATTTGTCATAGTTGGCCACGCTGACCACGCCGCCGTTCGCATCGCGGCCCAAGTAACCCACGTTGCCGCCCTTGTTGTTGAGCCTAATATTGCCGAAGCCATCGCTGATCCGTCGACCGGCGGCATTATTCACGCTACCGACGCTGCCCCAAACCGTGCCGTAAGGATCATTAA
>Ga0105054_10008720_pt1 | contig 13348 bp, 10 predicted proteins | sample BON02_FD_78091 | JGI IMG/M metagenome (GOLD analysis project Ga0105054, IMG submission 78091) | Freshwater microbial communities from Lake Bonney liftoff mats and glacier meltwater in Antarctica - BON-02 (megahit assembly) | ecosystem: Environmental > Aquatic > Freshwater > Ice > Glacier...
TCGATCGGCCCCAACGCCTCAATCGCGGCCTGAAATGCCGCCAGGTCCGGCGTCTGGCCATCACCGCGTGCGCCAAACCAACGCACGGAAAGATAATCCTGGTACAGGCGCTGCCAACGGCCGGGCGCGCCTTCGGCAATAGTGGCAGGACGAATGATCGAGCCGCCGTTATCTGGCAGATTCGCCGTCGCATCAAAGGCAAAACTGCCGCCACCATTGTCACCGGGCGTGTAATAGCCCAAGACCAGCGCGCTGCTTTGATCCGTGGGCATTGGCGCGGCGCGCAACGCTGCAATCGAGGGTAAGGCCAGGGGCGCGCCCTGTAAAGTACCATCTTCCGCGTGGGCAACGCGCAAAAAGTCATTGAGCAAGCGGCCCCATTGTTCAGCATCTTGACCTAGAATCGGTAAACGCGGCATATTATTCTCCTTTATTGCTGACAAGTGGTAGATAAATCTGGTTGGCGGTTCCAATGTAAGCAGCTTGGCCATAGATTCCTGTGCCATAACTGCGTGGTGGGGTTGACGCCTGGGTGGCAGCAGCGCGCAATGGAGGATTGAGTTTGAACGTGGCTAGCAACGCTGCTAATTGACCACAGGCCACGATAAACGTGCGACGGTTCATCGCGTGCGGGAAATTCTGCATATCCATTTCTCCTTGTCTACGTGTTCAACTGCCGGTGACGAGTGCGTATTTGCCACTGAGTGACATAAGAATCTCCTTTGTGTTGATGTTTGATTGGGTTGGATTTCGCCGCCATTAGCGCAGCATTGAGGGACATGCTGCACTAATGGCGGGTCTTCTAGCTATAGAAAATGAAATAGGTTGAGATGAACACTAGTGGTTGCGTTAAGGTTGATAAAAACATCTGATACTGAACCGTTGATTTGGTCTTAACACGATAATGCTTCCCTTCTGAGTACTGCTATCGTAGTCGGACTTGAAGCTCACCCATAAAGCTCCAAGCTGCAACACTCGCAGTCAGATATTGCGGCTCGCATTGATGAATGAGCTTCTTTGTCGCCTCACCAACCGTACAAACAACGTCTTTCTTGCTATTGATCTACGCCGATTGCGGTGATTTTACGAACGTGCGCTGGGTCGGCCATACAACACACGTCATCCGGATTGTAGAAAATGTTGACTAATTTCCCTCATGCTTGTGCGCTCAAGGCGATGGCCAAGATTTGATTTGCTTTTTTCAAGTCGCCGGAAAACTGCCAATACTCAATAGCGTCAGCACCGGGACAACCTGCGCTCCAGATGCTAACGCTATAATAAAGGCTTGCGTCGCCGACGTTCATAGACACGGCATTAGGCGGACACTGGATACGAACGACGCCAGAGGTAGCACTTGGTGCCACTTCTGCGTTGGTCGCTGAACCCTGCATGACTGTCTGTGTTTGGGCCGCTTTGGGCGCAGCCTCGGCCAGACCGGTGAACCACACGCCGATGAACGCACCCAAGCAGAGCGCAAAGGCAGACAAAACAATACGAGAAATGGAAGAACGAAACGTTTGCGATAACATAGACCTTTCTCCTTCTTCTGTGAAATGATTTATGCAGAGAACACCGATTGATTGTCAGGTCAGAAGACACGCTTGTTACCCAGTGCTGCACTGGCCTTCTACTGATAGAAATGCAGCAGTGCAAAAATATCGGCACGCAGTTTCAGGGGAATTTCGTTGATGGTGAGGTAATTATTTTATGTAGACGAAAGGGCACACAATCGATCAAGATGGTATAATATGAGTATGTAATCTATTATGTGGGGTAGATGTTATTAGGAGTTGGGCTCGTATGGTGCAAATTCTGTTGCCGGCTGAGTTTCGGGAAGAACATCGCCAGATTGTGTTGGCTTACCTAAATCAAGGACATACATTTAGTCGCCAGACGTGGCAGCAAGCCGTAATTGCCTTTGATCTGCTGAATAATGCCGGTTTGCTCTCCTCAGCCGGGTTTTCGCCTTTTCCAGTCATCTATCGCCACCAGGTGGAAGATCGTTACGCCCACGCATTTATCGAGCAACTCTACCAAATTGAACGCGTTGAAAAGACCAGTATTACGCTATGGTCAGAGGTGGCGGGCAAAGTTGCCATGGATCTAACGCGCGCCGGTTTGTACAGTGAGGGATTGCCAATGACTCGCTATCTATTGGCATACTGTCTTTACTGGTGGCGTTCTTTTACGTCCGGCTATGCTTTAGAAATCGAGATCCAACAAGACTTGACGAAAGCCGGTATCGAATTTGTGGCGCATGATCTGCGTCGTCGCGAGGAACGTCTTTCACCTTATGATTTGTTGATCTCAAACTTCAAAGGTGATGTCAAAACCTCAACCTACTTTTTACAGGCCGCACGTAGCCGCAGCTTGGCACATGACTTTTATGTCACGCGCATTCACGGACGGCAAGGTGTTCGTACCTTAGTCGTCTTTATCCAGGCGGGAATGTGGCAAAAAATTGATGGTGATACGCTGCTGGTGTTGTTAGAAGGAGTTGCGGATACGCTGCCAAACGCCGCGCAGATTGTTCATCAGGGCTTACGGTTAACTGTGATCGATTACGACTTGTGGAAAAGCAAGATCGTACGCTATCAAGCCGCACGATAAGACGGGAGGAGAACATGACAACAGAGACAATAGACAGTGTTTCCACGGCTGAATTTGAAAACGCGGTTCGCCAATATATTAGCTGGGCTGCGGCCTGGGATGGCGCTTTGCCGGCTGATGTGTTTTTCGGAATTTGGGCGGATTTGCAGCAGGAAAAGAAGCCGCTGCAATTACAGGCGCGCGTAGTTCAGGGGCAATTGCAATTTATGACGCCAACCGAAGGCACCATCAAAGTGGTGGATAACGCCATTTACCTTGAAGATGGGCGTGAGCTTGTGATTCATCTGGAACCTGCCCCATAAAGGTAAAGTTGATAGACGCCAATCATGGAAATTAATGCGTACCCTATCAACGCGCAATACACCAAAGAGGCGCACCTGAATAGGTACGCCTCTTTGAGTCAAGCACACTGGTGGGTTAGAACAACTACCGTACAACTATCGGCAAAAACACTTGATACTCGTCTTCCTCATTCAGGAAGATACTGACAGCTGCATTCACTGCCTGCACCTGTGCTGATGTAAGCGCTGATTGCTGTGGTGCATTCGCCCAAACCTGTCTACTTTCTCCTAGCGGTGTTACACCGAGTATCAAGTAAATCGCAGTTAAAACAGACCATCTAATTCTGTTCATGACCCCTCTTTTCGACTATTGCTAAACTTCCTGCCCTTGGAAAACCAGCGTTTACCTCTCGCGAAATCGCCGGTTTTCCAGTGGAGTTACCGAAGGCAAAACTAAAAACGATTCGTAGAAACCACTATTGCGCGATTAGTTATACATGCCAATTCGGAAGATATTGCGGCAATTCCCAGATGAGCAGCCGACCACATTCGTATTAGCAGGATCATAGTCAATGAAAACAGGTTTACCCACCGCCTGTGCCGTCAGAGCAATACCCAGTATGCGTGCTGCACGTTTCGGATCGGAGGTCGGTTCGGCAAAAAATGCAATATCTCCATCACCAGGGAAACAACCAATTAGAATTGAACTGACGCCATCAACCCACTCATCTACCTCACTGATGCGGCAGATAAAGCGTTGGATGCCCATTGCATCATCACTGCTGAGAGGGACATTGCCTTGCTCAACTGTTGCGGTCTTATTGGGTAAGGGCGCAGCCTCAGCGAGACCAGTAAACTGAGTGCCAATAAGCACACCCAGGCACAACACAACCAAACTCAGAATCATACGGGGGGTAGGAGAGCGCAAAGTTTGCGATAACATAGGTTTTGTCCTTTCTGTGTAAAAAGATTGGAATGGATGAACAACTATTGATGGTCAGGCCAGCCGTTTACTTGATTTATGCGGTGCTATACTGACCTACTAATAGAAATGCAGAGACGACAAATTATCGGCGCGCAGTTTTCCTGAAAAGCATAGCAAATTCAGAAAACAACAAGGCAAGTACATAAAAAAAAGCTGCACCTCTTGCGAGATACAGCCTTTGGAGAATAAGGGTAAAACATAAGGGTAAAACGTAGACGACTTTTAGCGCTGGATCAATGGCAGGAAGATTTTCGGCGGCGTTAGGGGCGGCAACGCCAGCGGAGCCAACGGCAGTGGCAGGGCAGCCAGTGGATCATCCGCACCCGGCGCACCCAGTACTGTCTGCAAGAAGCTATCCCAGCGCGAGGCCACGGTGAGGCCGTAGAGCCGGTTTTGCAGATAGGCGGCATAGTCTTGACCGTACTGAAGTTGTTCGCCCGGTGGCAGGTAGAGCGAGACGCCACCGGCGCGGCTCAGATCGACAAATTGGTTGTTGATATAGAGCACATCGCTGCCCACCCGATTGGCGACGACGAACCGGTTGGTTGTCGTCACCTGAAGGAGTGCGATCAACTGCGCGGCGGCGATCTTAATGGCCGGATTGTCGATCTGGGGCGCGGCCTGGATTCGTGTCACCCAGTCGAGCAGATCAACATAGCGGTCGGCGGTCGTATTGATCAAGTCAGCATCGCTGTTGAAGATCTGGCTGCCATCGCGCAGGGCAAGCAGCAGGCGTGTACGTTCCTGGGTTGGCGTTAGATCAACATCAGTCCAGCCGCGCAATAAGACAGCAAGGACGTCTACGCCAGCTTTAATCCGTTCTGTCTGGCCCAAATCAAGCGCGCTGAGCGTGTAGGGCAATTGGTAGGCAGCTGCCACGTCTGCATAGTGGTCGACGATGGCTGCGGCCAAATCGGCAGGCGCGAGGGTTGTCGTCTGTGGGACCAACGCAGCATAAGCATCGTAGGCAAAGATGCTCCAGCCCAGATATTGCGCGGCAATCAGGTAACGGGCACTGTTACGCAGTTCGTACGCCACATCTAACAAACCCATGCTGCACGCGTCCAAGTGTAAAATGTCGATGGGGGCCAGGCGCGGATCGGCCAGGGCGGTCGCAATCTCCTTGGCCGTCAGATAGGTGTCGTTTTCAATGAGCGGCGGGTTGCGCCGATAATCTGTTGTATGATCCCAGCCAATGCCTAAAATGCCTTGCCCATGATTGGCGATGGCGAGATAGTAACGCTGCGCCGGTAACAATTTTTGGGTATCGCTAATAAACGTGGTTAAGGTCGCCGGATCATCCATCTCCTGCTCGCTCAAAGCATACTCAATAGGATCTGCGCCGGGTTGGATGAGCCACCGCCGCGTATCGCTCCCGCTAGAGCCGATACTGGTGGAGCCATCCATCTGAACCCCAATCTTCACACAGGGGTTCGTCAGCCCTTTCAGATTCGCAATTGTGTGGTCATAAATTTCCTGCAACTGACCATCATCTTGATAGTCGCCGACGAGGTAAAGCAACAGGGTCCATGTCTCAGCCTGACAGGCAGTTGAGCGCAAGGTGGGTATCACATGGATGCGCACACTAACCGGAATCGACCACACATCCTCATCATCTTGTACACGCAGGCTAAGCAGGTGAGGCCCACTGATTAACTGTGTAGCGGCAATGACCAACATCGGATTGTTCCCACTTTGCAGCACGCCTTGGCGGTTTGATGACCATTTGTATTGGCGGATGAGATTGGTGGCGTCACTATCCTGACCTTGACCGGTAGCGGTAAGCACAGCGGTAGGCTTGAGATCGGTAGCTGATAATTTAATAATCGTCGCGATAGGCACTGTATTTGAGACTGGGGCCAACCTTTGAATGCGCCCCAGACCTTCATCGGCCACATGTAGAATTCCCTGGTCATCGATCACGAGACCGGTAGGATTTAACCAGTCACCTGGTCCAATGCCGATTGCACCATAGCTCGCCAACCACGTACCGGTTTTGTCAAACTTTTGTATGCGATGGTTGCCCCGATCGCTAACATACAGAAAGCCATCTTGCCCCACCAAGATGTTCCACGGTTGATTCAACTGACCCGGCCCGCTACCGGGTTCACCCCAGGTGCGCACGAATGCAAAGGCGCTACCGGTAAAATGGAGCTGAACGATCCGATGGTTATTACTATCTGCCACGTAGATCATCGCCGTAGCGTCATCGAGGGCGATGCCTAGAGGAATATTTAACGGTCCACTCTCTACGCTACTGGTAAAGGCCGCGCGTAACTGTAAAACACCGTTGTTGAGGAAGACAGCGTAAACCGTTGGGTTGCAGCCGCCATCCACCACAAAGATGTTGCCGTTTGGATCAATATCAAGCGCGGTAGGATGGCAAAAATCAATCCCTGGCTGGATGCCATCCCATGCACCATTTTTCGTCAATTGCTGTCCATTGACAACCAAACGACGCAGCCCATGATCATAATCCGCCACCCAGAGTTCCTGCTGGTTTGCAAACGCAACATCAACGGGACTCCACGGCGGTAAGCCCAGATCGCTTGCCGTCCAGCTTTGCGTAACAACATCAGAAATGATCAAGGATAGGCTACGCAGATCTGGTTCGGTGACAAAAAGGTTATTATGCGCTCCAATGGCGAGACCGCGGGGTCGTTCAATCTGTTTAGCATTATTATCCGCGCCGCCAATCGAGGGGGTGATAAAATTGCCGCTGCTGAAGCTGAGTTGAACAATGCGGCTTTCGTTAAAGCCCGCAAGGTAAATTTTGTCATCATACACGCTGATGCCCCTGACATCTTGGGGAAAGTGGTCGCCAGGATTGCTTGTAGCTTCCGGCAAACTCTTCACTTGGTCACCGTTAGCGTTTACGACCAGGAGACGCGATCTGCCCTGCTCGTATATATAGATAAGGTTTTTGTCATCGACGGCGATGCCCACAGGGCGGTTAAGTGTAAGCGTGCCAGTCGTAGTTTGAATAGAAAACAGGCTTGGACTGCCGTTGCTGTCAAATTTATGGATGATGTGTTTGAGTGGATCAGGGACGTATACGTCCCCCGTGGGCGAAGCGGCCAGGTGATCTAGGTCAGCCCGATCAGTGCTGCCATCGCTATAAGCGCCCCAGTGATCAAGGAACTTGCCCGTTTCGTCAAACTTGGTAATGCCACTGCGCGATAGAATATAGACATTGCCGGCACCATCTACCGTTACATCCTTAGGCGCACCTAGCCAGGGCTGATTGGAAGGCAAATCGGCGTTATCCCAAACTTCGATCAGATCACCGGCCGCGCTATACTTTAAGATACGATGATTGTCTCGATCAACTACATAGACAATATCAGTCCGTTTGTCAATCGCGATGCCCATAGGCCGGCCGAATTGGATTGGTAGGTTGCCCAACGCACCGCCCCACTTGTTAACCCAGGTGCCATCCGGGTTAAAAACCAACACACGGAAATTTTTGAGATCCGTCCCATAGATCCGCCCCTGGCTGTCCGTGGCGACATCAACCACGTTGTTAAACTTGCCATCCTCGGCCTCACCTTGGGTTTCACCCACAAAACTTAACCCATCCGGGGCAAGGGCAATGTCTACTTGCTGACCGTTTGCTTGTACAGTATGTGTCACTGTACGTGTATAGCCACTGAAGTTTGCCGTCAACGTAATCTTGTCGCCAGGAACGACCGCGAGCCTGCTGAGATTTTGTCGATAGTAGGGACGCCGTTCCGTATCTAGTTGGAGGTCAGTCTGCACAACAACTTGTTTTCCATTGTGGTGCTGAATGGTAACATTAGCCCCACGAACTGGTTGACCATTAACATAGACCAATCCACTGATACAGCAAACTGGAGCTTCTTCGCCGGCGGGTGTGCCATTGATGCACCCAGGCGGTAAGGGTTCGACAAATTCTAAGTTTTCCGCGACGACTTCTGCACTATGGCGCGGCATGGCAAACATGGGCGCGGCAAATGTTCCAAACAGCGTCATACTACTGATGGTTAGAAAGGCAAAACAGGCCAAAGCCAACACGATAGGGCGTAGCGAACGACGCAACATGTTTCCTCCTTCTTCCTTGTCTAGTGGGTGGTTGAGGTAAAAAAGACGCTTCTCCGCATCAAGCTGGTAGGGCAACGGAGCAGACGCAAAGGGCTGCCGCTTTATAAAATAGAGGCGCTATGCTATAGAAATACAGCCGCTAGAAAATTTCGGCATGGAAAATGTTGAATTTAGCCGCGTGTCGAAGTGAAAGGTGCCCAAAGCGCGGGGTGACGCAGAGCAGGGTCGGCCAAACAGCTTTGTTGCGTGCGCTGTAGCGCCTGGGGAACGGTAAGACCTGTCGCGAGATAGCGGTAGAAGTGGGCCATCCAGCGCGTGGCGGCGTCATCGGCAATCGGCCACAGGGTGGTGAGCACGCGTTGCGCCCCGGCCAGCAGAAAGGCGGCTTGAAACGCCAACAAGGCGCTTTCACTTTCCTGCCCGCTAGCGGTAGTGCAACCGGACAGGGTTACGAGTTCGGTACCACGCAGCGGCAATTCATAACTCTGTTCAACGGTTAATACTTCGCCACTCAATTGCAAGCCGGTGAACAACGGCGCATCTGCGCGCAGCAAGCTGTGGGCCGCGATGTGCAGAATTTGGGGTGGGGCTTGTAATGCTACCAGGTAGGCAAGCGCCGGCGTATCAATAAAGGCCACGCTAGCCGGCAAGGTGGCGGCGACCGCGTGGGCCTCTGTGCGCACAGCGGTCATGGTCCCGGCAGAAGTAGCAATGATGATCGGCGGGGAATGGATGGGGGTTCCAGGCGTCGTGCGACCCAGCAATGCCCCGCTGGGAATTAACTCGATCTGATGCTGTTCTCCCCAAAATTGGCGGCCATCCCAAAAGGCGGCAAAGGGTAGCAGAAAGAGCGGCTCACAGGGGGCAATGAGGATACTGGCGGCAGATGCCAAAGGGAGCTTGGCGACTAACGGTGCCACCAAGGATTGATAACACCTGGCCAAAAGTGGCAAACACTCGGCCAGCCAAATATCATTCGATTGGACGCGCTGCGCATTAGGTTGCGCAACCACATTGCCAAACCGCAGTTGCAAACGAGCGTTGAGATCGGCAATGGTTTCCACATCAATCAGATAGATGCCTTCACAAGCACCCTGCCGATCAGCAATTACCCCCCAAAGTTCATCGCCACAACGCACATATTCAAAGAGTAGATCAGCATCCATTTGAGCAATGATCAATGCCGGATTGTTGGTCTCTGCCAAGGCGAATGGTGGGTGTGAGCCGTCTGGGACGTGATTGCGCCGCCGCCGCAAATCGAGCAGTTGTTGCTCTAACTCCGTAATCAAGGGATTAGTCTGTGCTAGGATTGGCTGGGGTAGCGCCGAGTCAGTTTGGGTGGCCAGTTGCCAGCGCTGGGTCGCGATCTGTTGCCTTGTCTGTTCAATCGTAGCCATCTCGGCGGTGGTCAATGTGCGCTGCTCCTGCACGGCTTGCAGCAAATCGAGCAAAGCACCGGCTTTGGCGCGCCAGATGTAACCGAGGGCTTGCCAGCCCTGGCCGTGTTCAATCGCCAGGCCGATCAAATCATCAAACAGATCATTGGCTTGTTCGTGAAAACTAGCTTTCAATTCTTCTACGCTAAGCATCCGACGCATGGTGGTGTCAATGTTAGCAGCTTGTTCAAAAAAGGCGACGGCACGCGCAACATCAACAGGTAGCCACAGCTTGCCCAGCCCGACAAAGGCACGCCGCTCGATCCAACGTTCTCCATGCGCAGTCGCATAGGTACAGGCAGCAACATAGCTTTGGTGCGCGGCGTTTAGCTCGGCGGTGTTGTTGGCCGTCATCCGCCCTAGATCCGCTTGCAACAAGTTCAACTCGGCCTGTAGGCGCAGGGCCTCGGTTAGCGATGGCGTCTGCTGCAAGAGCCGTTGCGCGGCGGGGTAATCTTCCCGATCTAACGCTAAGGCAATTCGCTCCAGCATCACCATTGTCAGCCACAAGGGATTGGCCAACTTGTGCCAAACCTGCTCTCCCTCGTCAAGCAAGGCCGCAGCCAGACGATAGTCGCCTTCCTTGCGTCGGGCGATGGCGTAGTGGAGCAGCAACTCACCAATCTGAGGCAACATTGCACGCTGAGTAAACCACGCCAACGCTTGGGCATAGTGACGAATGGCGGCCCGCCGGGCACCAATCCGGCTGAGTAAAGCGGCCTGGCGAAACATGACCGAGGCGACTTCCATCGCATTGCCAAGTTCGTTGAAGGCGTGTTGGGCGCTTTGAAAGCGTTGCAAAGCCATCGCAACCCGACCTTGCCAGGTGTATAGATCACCTAGATTCATATCAATGCGCGCCACGGTTATCATTTGTTCGTGGGCCAAGGCGGTGGCGCGTTCCTGCACAAAGCTTTCTTCGACTTCTGCCAAGCGGCCTAACATGCCCAACGTTACGTGGCGGTTGATCCGCACTTCGGCCAGGCTGGTCACGAGTTGATAGCGTTGAGCAAAATCGAGCGCACGATCATGCGCGGCTAATGCTTCGTTAAAGCGCCCCGCATTGTGTAGCAGCCAGCCGTAGTTCTGCTCCAACCGCACCATGTATAAAGAATTTGTAGCGAGATGGCGCAAAAATTCCGGTTGCGCGGCCTGATACGCAACTTCCGCCTCGGCAAAACGACCAGCATCGGCCAGCACACCGACCAGGTTGGCGGCCAGCCGCGCGACGCTCAAGCTGTCACCGACCGTTCGATAGCCTACTTGCGCCTGCTGAAAATGCGCAATCGCGGCGTCTGGGGCATGGAACATTTCATACAACCCACGCGCCCAGTGCGCCAAGGGTAAGGCCAAAGGTTCATTGGGGAGCTCTATGGCTAAGGCGAGGGCATAACGTGTGGCGCGTTCGGCAAGGCGGGGTTTGGCCAGAATAAAACTGGTAACGGCGTATTGATCTTTGAGCGCTTGTAGCAACGGAAACGTTAGATGCGCGCGGTGTGTTGCGAGCCACTCCGTCAAAGTTTCAGGCGGACAGGCCAACAAATTTTCCAGCAGTTGATCCATCGTCACGGTTGCAGGCGCAGCTGGCAACATCTACCCGTCGTCTCCGATCATCAACTCACGAATGTGAATTTCTTCTGTGCTGGTGATGATTTGGACACGATAAGAACCGGCGGCCAACCCTTTCAGCACAAATGAACCATCCTCCTCAAGTGTGGCCGGTAGCGCAGGCAAACCTGGTGCGTCATTCTGTTGCACACTCACGCTTTCCAGATCCGTAAAACGCATGCCATCATGGGTGCGCAATTCCCCAATCAAGGTCCACGTGCGCGTTTTACCCGTCGATTTACGGGTGTCGAGCAAAATATGGATCGTGGGTGTTTGATATTGCAGCAGTGCGCCGCGTATGGGGCTAAGGGCAAGGGTGGGAACAGCAAGCACGGCATCCATCAACCGTCGCAAAAATGGCGGCTCTGCCTGCAGCGGTACCGCGTCAATGGCAGCAAACAGCGCAATTTCTGCCTGGCACTGGCGACAATGCTGAAGGTGCTTATGCACGACCAACTGTTTGGCGCTGGGCAAAGCCTTAGCATGATAGTCGATTAGCGTCTCCACATCTGGGCAGAGCGCCAGTCGAAAAAGTGGGGCCAAAATTTCGACTTGCTCGGCAAACCGGCGCGCGGCTTCCACGCATGCCGGGGAGCGATCAATCGCCGTGCGAAGCTCAGCCGAAGCGTTGCCTTGAATATATTCGAGCAGGGTCGCCTCGTCAAAGGCGCAGGGTTCAATTCCGGGCATTATCACTTTACCAACTTCAGAAACATCCGATCCGCTATCTATAAGAAATGCCATGCCGTCATTTTTTCGGCGCGCATTGCGCAAATTTTGAAAACTGGGTGATTTTCAGCGCGCAGGCGGATGCGTTTGAGGGCCTGGTTGAGATATTTGAGCTTGGCTTCCGGATCGACGCCAGGAAAGCGATGCGCATAATCCGCCACCAACTCACGCGGCGGTGTTGCGTTGAGGAAACATTCTTGGGCGATTAAGCGCTCTAGATCAGTTTGCAGAATTTTATTGAGCTCATCCAGAATCGCGCCGACGTCCGCAATCGTTTCGGTGAAGGCAGGCGCAACGGGCATGGCATACTTTCGCCCTGGTGGTGCGTTTGCATCGGTGTTGTCGTTGTCATCCTCACCCGCAATGGCGGCAAGCGTTTCTTCATTGCGCGGCAGCTTGCGTGCCACCGTGGCAACGCCGCTCATGGCGCACTTTTTGAGATAGGTTATGATCGGGGCTAGCTCGCCACTGTCCAGCAGCGTTGGGGCCTCAGGCGCGCAGTGATAAAAGGCGAACTGCGTTTCTTGTACAGCATCTTCCAAATCGGCGGGGCTAAAATTGGCAAAAGCCTGGTCTTTACGGCATTGGGCTGCGGCCTGAATATAGCGCCGGATCTCATGCGGAAATACTTGGGTGAAGATCGCGTCCCAGGCCAGTTCGTCCCTTGCAAACGCGCGTCGGAAAAGTGCGACACAGGCTGGTGAGGCGCGTTCACCCCGCTGGAAGAATGCCTGCCGTTCTATTAGACATTGACGAACCAATTCTTGCAGGTCAGACATAGTGGATTGTCCATAAGTGTAAACTTAAGCAACGGCGCTGTCATTCTGAGGCTGCTTTTTGCCGAAGAATCTGAGCTGCCAAAGCGGGGATTCTTCGCATACTACCGCTCAGAATGACAATATCTATCCTTAAGTTTACACTTATGGTGGATTGTCATTGGTAAGTGGGTTTTCCAAAAGTGTACGTCTGAGTATAATAATTTCCTGGGTTCTTGTCAACTATCCTATTTCGCTCACCCCCAGGCCACCAGCACACCCTGCGCACCGCGTATGATCGGGGTCACGCGCCATGCCAGCGTATCCGCGGGTACGGCCAGGCGCAGATTGGGCAGCCGACGCAGCAGCGTGTCGAGGGCAATGCGGCCTTCCATGCGCGCTAGGGGCGCGCCCACGCAATAGTGGACGCCAAAACCAAAGCCCAGATGGCGGTTATTTTCACGCGTTAGATCCAGTTGATCCGGGTTGGCAAACTGAGCTGGATCACGCCCTGCGCCGGCGAGGACGACGTTGACTGCCTGGCCGCGCCGGATCAATTGCCCGCCCAGTTCGACATCTTCGGCGGCAAAACGCATCGTGGCCCGCTCGACAGGTCCATCGTAGCGCAAAAACTCCTCGATCGCTGCCGGCATCAGCCCGGGTTATTTTTCAATTGCGCCAGTTGATCAGGGTTTTGCAGCAATGCCAGTGTTGCGTTGCCAATCAAGTTGACCGTTGTCTCGTGCCCCGCCACGATCAGCAAGATCACCATCGCGTAGAGTTCTTCTTCGCTCAATTTTTCGCCGGCCTCTTCGGCTTGGATCAGTGCTGAGATCAGATCGTCCTTGGGTTGCGCACGGCGGGCGGCGAAGACCTGGCCCA
>Ga0105054_10008726_pt1 | contig 13346 bp, 8 predicted proteins | sample BON02_FD_78091 | JGI IMG/M metagenome (GOLD analysis project Ga0105054, IMG submission 78091) | Freshwater microbial communities from Lake Bonney liftoff mats and glacier meltwater in Antarctica - BON-02 (megahit assembly) | ecosystem: Environmental > Aquatic > Freshwater > Ice > Glacier...
TGTTTGCCTATTAAAACGGAGTTAAATAGCACTTTGTAGTAACAATTGCGCAATCATTCGATCAAGTAATAGATTTTATCTTTTTGATTATCAATCGTTTAAAACTTTTCGGCCAGGCACTAACTATCCTAACCTACGGCCGAATACAGCACCGGGAGATGTTAAATACCTAGACATGAACGATGATGGGATTATTAATGAAGAAGACCATCAGTACCTGGGATTGTCCTTTCCCAGATTTGATTTCGGGTTAAATGGAAATTTCACATATGGAAACTTTGACTTGTTTCTTCAGTTTCAGGGAGCATCAGGGCATAAAACCAGGTTGGATGGAGCGTTTCAACAAATTGCAACCTATGAAACCTTCACGCATGCCATTTATACTAACAATTATTGGACACCTGAAAATCCAAATGCGGAATTTCCCCGTCCTATTAAAGGTGACCCAAGAAATTTTCAAACTTCGGATACACAGCTAATTGATGCCTCCTATTTGCGGTTGAAAAACGTCGTTTTTGGGTATAACCTTCCCGCTAAAATTATAGATAAACTTTCAGTAGAGCGGATTAGGCTATTTTTAGGAGCAACCAATCTATTGACTTTTTCTAAGTTGAATCGCTGGGATTTAGATCCGGAAATACCTTCCGGCCGTGGGCAATATTACCCTCAGGTAAGCATGTATTCTTTAGGTGCCAATGTACGATTTTAAAAAAACATAGAAATGAAAAAGTTACACTATATATCCCTGTGGATTTCCTTTTCAGTATTCGGTTGGATGAGCTGCCAGCCCGATCTATTGGAAACCATACCCAACGATAGGATTTCAAAAGAGATATTCTGGCAAAGTCTGGCTGATGCTGAATTTGCTGCAAATGCTGTTTACCCCACTTTAGATGGAACCGAGCTTTTTTCTTACGATGGGTTGACGGATCATTTATTAACCAACCATCCTTTTAATGCCAATGTGGAATTGCAGCGTGGATTTGGGACTATCGCTTCTGGTAGGTATTTCAACGAATGGCAAGATGCCTACCAGGCGATTCGAAGAGCCAATGATTTCATGGATAATATTGATCAGATAGAGGAGAATGATCAGGGCGCTATCAACCGGCTCAAAGGCGAGGTAATGACCCTTCGTGCCTACCATTATATCAAGCTTGCCATGCTCTTTGGAGACGTTCCTTTGATCACTTCAGGAATAGATATTGAGACCGGAAGATCGATTACTAGAGATCCATTAAATGAAATCTGGGATTTTGTGTCTTCCGATTTAAATCAGGCTGCTGATTGGCTACCCTACCAGAATGATGGTAGGGTGAGTAAAGGCGCTGCGCTGGGACTAAGAGCCAGGGCAATGCTATATGCCGGAAGGTATGCAGAGTCAGCCGCTGCCGCCAAAACCATTATCGATAGCCAGGAATATGCCTTATATCCGGATTATTTCGAGATGTTTCAATATGAAGGGGAAAATAATCAGGAAGTAATTTTGGTTAGGGAGTTTGCTGCCGATGTGAATTCCCATAATATTTATGCGACGGGAGCACCTTGGAGTCAAATTCCGGGAAGTACGGGAAGTCTCTACGTTCCTACGCAAGCGATCATTGATCTTTATCCCATGGCAAATGGATTGCTTATTTCTGACCCAGAAAGTGGTTATGATCCCCGAAATCCGTATGAGAACAGAGATCCCCGGTTGTATCATTCGGTTTTCCTCTCGGAGCGAACGCCGCTTCCAGATGGAGGAATATATGGTTCTACACCCGGAACGGATGGGTCGGATGCGGTTCAGATTACGGTGTATTCTACCGCTACCGGATATAATATTCGAAAATATGTGGATGAGGAAGACTACACCAATCCTTCTAATTCAGGGTTAAATATTATCCTTTTGCGTTATGCTGAAGTTTTACTTACTTATGCGGAAGCAAAAATAGAGCTGGGAGAAATTGACCAATCCGTATATGATGCCATTAACCAAGTTCGACAACGGGAAAGTGTCGATATGCCCCCTATCACGCCGGATCAGTCAGCAACAACCGACGAACTAAGAGAGATGGTCCGGACAGAACGTTCTATTGAATTGGCATTTGAAGGGTTTCGCTTATTTGACATCCGAAGGTGGAGAATTGCTGAAGAAGTAATGCCAGGAGTACCAAACGGAATGACTTATGTTAATAACAGTGAACTTGTACAAATCACTCTTGAAGGATTTGACAGGTCTTTTGACACAGCAAGAGATTATTTATGGCCTATTCCTAATAGAGAAAGAGAATTGAATACAAAGTTGACCCAAAATCCAGGTTGGTAAACAAAAAAGCTTCTGGAAATTTCCGGAAGCTTTTTTGTTTACTCGGGATTTTGACTTGTTATAAGTAAGGTTCTTTGGTATGCTTTAGTTTTAGATGTTTGCCACTTAAACCTAAAACTAGTATTTGATTCCTATCGTGGTATCAAATAGTAGCCTTAAATAGATAAACCTTGTAGGCTAAATGAATTTTGATTAATATCAATACCAACCCTTATTTTAATCGTAGAACAACCCTATGACAAAATTATTGAAAACTTTCAAAGGAATTGCCTTCCTTATAATTTTCGCAAATTTCATTGTAATTCCCTCCTTTGGAAGGCAGAAAAAAAATACCCAAGCGCCTCCCAATATTCTTATTATAACCGTTGACAATGTCGGCTATGGGGATTTTAGTTTCTTAAACAAAGCCTCTCCGATACTAACACCAAACTTGAATAAATTGGCCAGTCAGGGGGCGATTTTGACGGACTTTTACACCGGTTCTCCTACTTGCACAGCATCAAGAGCCAGCTTGCTTACTGGAAGAATACCTCAAAGAAACAAATTGGATTACCAACTTGGTGGTTTGGCAGGAAATTATGGAATAGGACTTTCTCAATCAGAAATCATTATCCCAAGAGTATTAAAAAGTAGTCCCCATGGTTATGCAACTGGAGCCTTTGGGAAATGGAACATTGGATTTGCACCAGGATCTAGACCCACTGAAAGAGGGTTTGACGAATTCTTGGGTATTGCTTCTGGAAATGTGGACCATTTTTCTCATGTCTATGCAGGGAGACACGATCTGTACCACAATACCACTTCTATCAACAGATATGGTGAATACAGTACGGATTTATTTGCCAATGCTGCCATTGATTTCATTAATAAGAAAACGGCTGAAGATAAACCATGGATGGTTTACCTTCCATTTGATGCGCCTCATCATCCTGGAAACAGAAACATTGCACCAGGGGAAGAAAACATATGGAAAGCCCCAGATTATGCTTTTAAACCCTATGGACTAAAACCCGATGAGAAAGACCCTAAAAAAAGGTTCAATGCTATAGTTACTGCTATAGACATGGCCGTAGGGAGACTAATGAATTCTCTGGATGAACTTGGGATTGCTGACAATACCTTTATTTTTTTCTATTCTGACAACGGTGCATTTTATCCCTATCTGGACATACAATCCAATGCGCCTTTGAATGGGGCAGGGGTGACCCTATGGGAAGGTGGAATACGCGTGCCTGCATTGGTTAGGTGGCCTGGTAAGGTCAAAGCCAATTCCACTATCAATACCCGACTTTGGTCTTTGGACCTATTGGTGGGGGTTGCAGATTTAGCAGAGGCTGAGTTGCCACAAGACAGGTATTACGACGGTAAAAATCCTTTACCTGTGTTAACAGGTGAAACCACTCATTCACCACATGCCTCAATGTTTTTTAAGTACAAGGGGCAAGAGGCTTTGATTTGGGCTGATTATAAAATTCTTAGGGAAAGTAACCAAGAACCTTGGAAATTATTTAACCTTCGGGAAGATATTTCCGAAAGCAATGACCTGGCTGAAAATCGACCAGATTTGGTAAAAAAATTAGAAGAAGCATTTAAATTAACTGAAGCGGAGATAAAGAGTGACTTAGACAGAGAGGAGAAAAATGCTATACTTGTCCAATAAATATAAAATTGATCGCATGAAAACCATATTTAAACTCGTTCTAGCTTTAGGAATTTATTCCTTAAGTAGTATAATTCCTTTGGCAGTTTATGGCCAAAAATCCGGGAAACCAAATATCCTATTTATTATTTCTGATGACCTCACCACTACAGCTGTTTCATCGTATGAAAATACGGCCGGATATACGCCAAATATAGATCAGTTGGCCAGCGAGGGAACCAGATTTACCCGTGCATATTGTCAATATCCGGTTTGCGGCCCATCCAGGGCATCGATGATGTCAGGGTATTATCCCCATGCTACCGGCACCTTTGGGTATATCAGTGGGAGGGAGAATATTGGGCCTGATAAAAAGATGTGGCCCCAATTATTTAAAGAAAATGGTTGGTTTACTGCCAGGGTTAGTAAGATTTTTCATATGGGTGTGCCCATAGATATTGAGAAAGGATCTAATGGAACGGACGATGCCCTTTCCTGGGATGAAAGGTACAACAGTCAGGGGCCGGAATGGACTGCAGCCGGAGAAGCAGAATTGGTGCAAAACAACCCATTTGGCTTGTTACCAAGAAAAGGTGGGAATGCGATGACAATTGTGAAAGCAGATGGCGACGATCTGGTTCATTCCGATGGTAAAACAGCAGATAAGGCTTCTGAGCTGATTCGAATGCATAAAGACAAACCTTTCTTTTTGGCCGTGGGATTGGTTCGACCGCATGTACCATTTGTTGCACCAAAACCTTATTTTGAAAGGTTCCCCTATGAGCAGGTAGTCCTTCCGCCAAAAGTTAAAGGAGACTGGGATGATATTCCGGAACGGGGAATAAATTATGTAACCACACTCAATGCGCAAATGACAGAAGGCCAGCAAAAGAAGGCGATAGCTGCATATTATGCTTCTGTCAGTTATATGGACGCCCAAGTTGGCAAAATATTAAATACATTAAAGGAAGAAGGACTGGAAGACAATACCATTGTCATATTTACTTCCGATCATGGATTTCATTTGGCAGAACATGATTTTTGGATGAAGGTGAGCTTAAAGGAAGAATCAGTCAGGGTTCCTTTGATTGTAAAGATTCCTGGCAAAAAAGCACAGGTTTCTGATAGTTTCGTTGAACTTATTGATTTGTATCCAACGATTGCTGAACTGGCGGGAGTTAAATTAGAAGATGAAATTCAAGGCATTAGTTTCGTACCTATACTAGATGACCCTACCATAAGAACGAGAGAAATGGCCTTTTCAGTCAATACCTATAAAGGCGGTCATGCCTTTCTTTTAAGAAATGAAAAATGGGCTTTGACACTTTATGATGAGGATGGTGGTTCAGGCATTGAATTATTTGACATGCAGCATGATCCCAAACAATTTAATAATCTGGCAGATTTCCCTGCTTACCAGGATATTGTTGCCCAACTCAAGGGGGAGGTCAAAAAGAAGTTAGAGGCCATTAGAAACAATGATTTGCCGGAAAAAGAAAATTAATACGGCATAGTTACCTGAATTTAAGAAGTGAAATTTTAAACTTCTATTGAGTGGTTTTTTGGCATAAACACAAAGTTGGCGGACTATTTTGTCAGAAATAACTTGGGGAGTATAAAAAGAAGGGAATTTATTTTTTTAAAGGTTTTCCTGTTTGCAACAATAATTTTTTCCCAAATATTTCCCCATAGGTATCAAGTACAGAACAATTGTCTATTTTTTAATGAAATCTATTTTAAAATCAGAATTTAATTTTGTTCGGTAACATTACCTACAATTTTAATCTCTTTAAAATTAGATTAAAATAAAATAAAAATTTAATAAAACTGAATTATATAAAGAAATTATTTAAAAATTCATTACTTTAAAACTTTGAAGTGATGAACTTTCGTTTGGTCCCTTCTTACTGGAAAGTAAAAGTAGATCATGCATAAAATCAACCTCCAAGAAATTTTCCTAATGTTTTTCTTATTTCCATTTGCCAAAGGCTATTGGTGTTTTAATTAAAATTATAAATCTTCCAATATGAAATTTCCTTTACTAAAATCATTAATGTTCTGGACTAAAATTTGCGCAATGGTCTTGTTGCTGTTTCCCTTCAATAATGGAAGCACTGCAAAAACACCGGGTCACGACAGTTTGAGTAGGGTACCAAGTCCAATTTCTTCTGAAGGTATAGTCCCTCAAATTGAAGATGACATTACCGTTACAGGTAGGGTAGTGGATCAAAACGGTAATCCTGTTCCGGGGGCTACGGTTTCTATTCCTGGAACTTCCGTCGGCACGGCCACGGATATTGAAGGGTACTATAGCCTCGAATTACCGGAGGGTGCCACTATCGTGTTTTCGTTTATCGGATACCTTTCTCAGAATGTTGAGGTAGGCATTAAAAGTGTCATCAATGTTGTTTTGCTGGAAAACCCGACTGACCTGGATGAGGTGGTGGTCATTGGGTATGGTACCCAGAAAAAAAGTGACCTGACAGGAGCTGTCAAGCGGGTAGATGCCAAAACCTTCCAAAACCAAAATGTAACCCAACTTTCAGAGATGTTAACGGGTACCGTTGCAGGTTTTAATGCCAACCAGGGTACCTCGGCTTCCGGTGGTAGTTCATTGGAAGTCCGTGGGCCTACTTCATTAAGTGCCGGTACTTCGCCCTTAATCGTATTGGATGGTGTAATATTCAATGGTAGTTTGCAGGACATCAACCCAAATGACATAGAAACCATGGACATTCTGAAAGATGCCAGTTCTGCTGCAGTTTTTGGTTCCAGGGCAGCTTCAGGAGTTATTCTTATCACCACTACCAAAGGGCAGACAGGAAAACCAACCATTAATTTCACGACCCAGATAGGGTTGGCAGAGGTGACTAACAGGGACGTTAGACCCTTAAGCAAAGAAGAATATACTGATTTCAGGAGGGATTTATTAATTAAGGAGAACCCCAGTAGCCCTGCTTATTTTTATCAAAATCCAAATGAATTACCAGGAGATATTAGTCTTGAACAATGGATCAATTATAACAATAACCCCAACCAGGACAATACAACAGAATGGTTGAACCGCCTGTTATTTTTTCCTGAAGAATCAGAAAATTACCTAGCAGGAACAGGAGAAAACTGGTATGATCAGGTCATGCAAAAAGGATTAAGACAAAACTATGACCTGAGTCTCAGTGGTGGTTCAGAAAAAATAAAATATTATTGGTCACTCGGCAGCATCAACAATGAAGGCATAATCACTGGGGATAATTTTTCTACAATCAGATCAAGACTTAATTTGGATGCAGAAGTTACAGATTGGATGAAGGTGGGATTAAATTCCCAGTTTTCGGAAAGAAATGAAAGCAATGTGCAAGCCAATTTGGGACAAATGCTGATCTCAAGCCCTTTCGGATCGAAGTTCGAGGAGGATGGCTCCGTAAAATGGTTTCCTAATGGTTATTTAGGAGCTCAAAATCCCTTGGTCAACCATCTCAAACAGGATAAACTAAGAAAGATTCAGAACTTATTTGTGACGTTGTATACAGAATTGGAATTGCCACTTGGGTTTAGTTACAAGTTGTCTTTTCAGCCTCGGTATACCTTTCTGAGGGACCATAATTTCTGGAATTCAGAGACTATCCTGGGAGGGCAAACCCGATCCAGGGGTTTTGGCACAAGAGAAGATTCTCAAATATTTGAATGGATGGTGGATAACCTGGTAAAGTGGAACAAACGAATTGGTATACATAATTTTGATGTGACCTTTCTTTATAATATTGAAAAGTTTCAAAGTTGGCTTTCCTATCAAAGTGGGGAAACTTTTAATCCCAACCAGAACCTTTCCTTCCATGGCTTGCAATTTGCCACGAATCATTTGGTGAATAATGATGATGTGTACTCCACAGGTGATGCGTTAATGGGAAGGTTAAATTATACCTTAATGGATAAATACCTTTTAACAGCTTCCCTACGGAGGGATGGATATTCGGCTTTTGGTCAGCAAAATCCTAGGGCCATTTTCCCAGCCGCTGCCTTGGCTTGGAAGATTTCTGATGAAGCTTTCTTCAGCAGTGAATTGGTCGAGAACCTTAAATTACGGCTTTCTTGGGGTATCAATGGAAATAGAGATATTGGACGCTATTCAGCCTTGGCAAGGTTATCCCAGAATCTGTATTCTAATGGATCCCAGGTCTTAGTAGGCGTTTTTAATAATTCTTTGGCCAATCCCGGATTGGTGTGGGAAAAAACGCAGGCTTTTAATATAGGACTGGACTTGGGATTATGGGAAGGCAGGATCAATGCAAGTTTGGAAATGTACGATATGGTTACAGAAGACTTATTGATGGAGAGGAATTTGCCTCAGGTTACTGGATTTGATAATATTACCACGAATCTTGGTGAGTTGGAAAACAGGGGATTAGAATTTACTCTAAATACGGTAAATAGGAATACCAATAATTTTACCTGGAGGTCTGATTTTGTTTTTTCCCTGAACCGCAACAAAATCGTAAGTCTGTTTGGGGACTTTGAAGAGGTTGAGGTAAATGGTGAGATCATTACAAGAGAGGTTTCTGATATTTCCAATCAATGGTTTATCGGACAGGCATTGGATAGGGTTTGGAATTATGATATTACTGGGGTTTGGCAGATGGATGAAACAGACGAAGCCCAATCCTACGGTTTGTCGCCTGGCGATTATAAAGCAGTAGATGTCAATAGTGATGGAAGTTATACTACTTTGGAAGACAAACAGTTTATTGGCTGGTCCCAGCCAAGATACCGCATCGGACTTAGAAATGAATTCACTTTCCTGCAAAATTTCTCAGCTTCGGTTTTCATCAGAGCGGATTTAGGTCATATTGGAAGCGTCTCCGATTTTCTTCATAATTCAAGTAATCTTTATGACAGAAGAGGAATGCGGGCGATACCCTATTGGACTGAAGAAAATCCGTCCAGCCAATTTGGTTCCTTAACGGCTACTTCCGGGGCTTATGGCGGAGGATATAACATTTATTTCCCTCGGTCATTTGTACGTATCCAAGACCTGACTTTAGCCTATAATGTACCCGTTTCTATCGTTCAAAGGATGAAATTAAACAACCTGCGTTTATTCGGGTCGATACGGAATCTCTATAGTTTTGACAAATGGGAAAATTGGGACCCTGAATCTGGAGGATCACCTATGCCCAGGATTTATTCGATGGGTTTAAATGTAACTTTTTAGAGGTCAAATAATTAAAAATAAACAAGAAAATGATGAATTCTAAAAAAATATCAATTTTGGCCATCCTCCTTTCATTTACCATTCTTTCGTCTTGCTCTGAAGAATGGTTGGAACCAAAACCCTTGTCATTCTATGCACCTGAAAATGTTTATGTAGATGAAGCAGGTTTTGAAGCTTTGTTAGTAACCATGCGTAAGGATATTAAATCCGAATTTTACGCGGAACGCGGTCCAATAAGTAATGAGCATGCGATGTCTGATTTAGGGGTTCCAGGTGCTCAGTCAAATAGGGTAGTCAAGGATTTTTCTCAGGTATTAACTCCCGCAGGCGATGGTGGCAATCACGATTTTCCTGGAAGATTATTTAACATTGCTTATAATTCAATAAGGAATGCAAATGTAATGGTTTCGAGGATTGATAATGTAGATTGGGAGAGTGAAAATATTAGAAATCGGTTGTTGGCATCTGCCTATTTTTATCGAGCCTATTGGTATTACAGGTTAGTAAACTCGTATGGAGATGTTCCTTTTATTGGAAAGGAGGTCACAGGTCCGAAATTAGATTTTTATACCCACTCCAGGTGGGTTATCTTGGATAAAATTCAAGAGGATTTGGAATGGGGGGTAAATTGGCTTCCAGAAAGCGCCGATCCTGGGGCTTTAACAAAAGGTGCAGGAAATCACCTACTCGCTAAAATTGCATTGGCCAACTTAGATTTTGAAGGTTCCATTGCTGCTGCTTCCAAGGTTATAGAAGGACCTTATGAGTTAATGACTGAGCGCTTTGGTATACATGCTTCAGATCCCAGCAGAAATATATTTTGGGATCTCCACCGATTGGATAATGTGAATGACCCAGCCAATACCGAAACGATTTTAAGTGTTATTGACCGGTTTTTAGATCCAGATGGCGCCAAGACTAATGGTAGTAGGCTTCCCAGGATTTACAATCCTGCTTGGTGGCATTCCCGGAATAGGGACAGTTCTGGAGGCCCTGGAACCGTAGCTGATGGCTTGCAATATGATTCGTTATTTAGGGGGAATGGTAATTGCCGTCCTACGCCCTATTACCTTTATGAAATATGGGATTATGAAAATGATTTAAGAAGAAGTGACAACAACTGGGTAGAGTGGAATGAGATCATTTACAATAATCCCGGTTCTCCCGATTTTGGAAAACCCATTGATAGGGCTAACTATGCTGTAGCCGTAGATACTTTCCAACACAATTATTCCTTTCCACATTACAAAACCTTCGTTCCTGAACAGGATCCGGCGGCCAATCCTGCTGGAGGGAATGGAGACCAGTATGTATTCCGATTGGCAGAGACTTATTTATTGCGTGCCGAAGCACATTTTTGGAAAGGAGATCTTTCTGCAGCTGCTAATGATTTAAATAGGGTAAGACAAAGGGCAGGTGCCTTGCCAGTTGCCCTTAATGAAGTCGATATTGATTTCATCTTTGATGAAAGAGCAAGGGAATTATTTACTGAAGAACCAAGACATGGGGAAATGGTAAGGGCATCTTATATAATGGCTCAACAAAATATCAACGGTTATTCCTTGGATAATTTCAGTGATAAAAATTGGTTTTACGATCGAGTAATGAGAACCAACGTCTTTTTCCAGATCAATTTAACCTGGGGCCAACAATCCTACAGTATTTCTCCACACAATGCCCTTTGGCCTATTCCTGAAACGGTTATTTCTGAAAATACTTTGGGTAGGATAAATCAGAATCAAGGATATACCGGGGCTTCTCAAAATGTTCCCCCCTTGGAAACAATAGAATAATTCAAAAATTGATTAAAAATAAATACCCCATGAAAAGATACAATTATCACCTTTCTTTCGGGTTACCATTAGTTGCCTTAATTCTAGGTTTTTCCTGTCAATCCGAAAAGAGAGTAGAAACTGAACCTTCCCTCCCCAATGTAGTGCTCCTCCTAGGGGATGATCATGGTTGGGATGAAACGGGTTACAATGGTCATCCTTTTCTTCATACTCCTGTTTTGGATGAAATGGCCAAGAATGGGGTACGTATGGATCGATTTTATTCTGCTTCTCCTGTTTGTTCTCCGACCCGAGGGAGTATTATCACTGGAAGACATCCCAATAGGTATGGAACCTTTACACCAGGTTTTTCCATTCGACCTGAGGAAATCAGTATCGCTGAGATCATGCAAGATGCTGGTTATGTTACCTCTCATTTAGGGAAATGGCATCTTGGTCCGGTAAAAGCTGCATCTCCCACAAACCCCAGCCATTTTGGCTTTGACGAATATTTGTCGCACGACAATTTTTTTGAAATGAATCCGCATCTTTCCAGAAATGGTGCTGACCCCGTGGTTTTTAAAGGAGAAAGCTCTGAAATATTAGTTGCCGAAGCAATTGACTTCATCCAAAAAACCAAGGAAAAGGAACAACCTTTTTTCATTGTTATTTGGTATGGTTCGCCACATGAGCCCTATAGCGCAAAGCCTGAAGATCTGGCTTTATATGATAGTTTGCCTGAAGATTTCGGAAATCGCATGGTAAGGTTAACCTCGAACGAGACAGGTAAGCCTGTAGAACGCCTTCAAAAGGATGTGTTGAGAGAGCGATTTGCTGAAATCACGGCCATGGACAGGTCCATAGGGCAGTTAAGAGCATTTCTTGAAGAGGAAGGCGTGCGTGACAATACCTTGCTATGGTATTTTGGCGACAATGGCACTCCTCAAGAAGGCAACGCTACTGTTCCGTTTAGAGGGCAGAAAGGTTCGGTCTATGAAGGGGGTACACGTGTACCTTCTGTTTTAGAATGGCCAGAAAGGATCAAAACGCCTTTTATCACTGAGATGCATGGTGTTTCCAGTGATGTTTTCCCTACCCTTAGTGAGATTACCCGTCAGCCATTACCCAACCGGCCAATTGATGGCATTAGTCTCCTTCCTATGTTGGAAGGAAAAATGGATAGCAGACCTGAACCCATTGCTTTTTGGAACGGACGCCCAAGAAATAACGGTGAAGGGTTGGCCGATTATATAGCTCCCGAATTACAGAAAGGAACCTCTCCACTGGTGAAATTGATGAATGGAATTCCCACTAGAAATTTTAAAAACTTTCATCATCCAGACATTCAGGAGCAGGATTTTTCTGGAGCCAGGGCATTGCTGGGCAACCAATATAAATTGGTCATTCACGATGGAAAGAATGGGGATACCAAAAGGGAATTGTTTGATATCCATTTAGATCCGGCAGAGGAAAAAAACATACTATCCGATCAACCAGAAATTGCTGAAGACATGGAAAAAAAGTTAAGAAATTGGCAACAATCGGTCTTGGAGAGTTTGATAGGGAATGATTATCCATAAATCAATCAGGGCTTGGAGAAATCAATTGTGGTTTCTCCATTGGCTTTTTTATGTGAAATTTTTCTCGTTTGCCCATCCACTATTATTTGGTAATTCCCATAAAAAGCAGCCGTAGAATAATTTCCTTCAGCATCGGTGGTACCCACTTTCTCCGTCCACCAAGTACCAAAGAGCAAGTTTTGGTAGGCATGAGCTGCTGGTTTGGGTTGCCAGTCGCGGGTGTATAAGGAAGAGGCCGGTATCCAGTTGGCTCCTTCCCAAAATCCCCACATTAGGATGCCCTCGACGGCTGGATGGGCAAAGCAGATCCGATAGTAATCCACCAGTTCTATGGCATTTTGCTGTTCCTCCTCAGGACTCATTACCAATTGAGTGTCTTTATGAAATTTGGAACGTTGGCCCGGCATGTTAAATTCAGTGATACGAATGGGTAGACCAAATTGAGCCAGAGCGTCCAGGCTGCGTTTCAGCTCCAGTCGGTCAAAGGTACTGCCATGTAAATGACCTTGTACGCCTATTCCTGCAATGGGCACATCCTGTCCCAGCAATCCCCTGATTTGAGCAAGGTAGTCAGCCAGTCGATTGCCTGTTAGGATATCATAATCATTGAGATAGAGTTTGGCATCTGGATCACCCTCAAGCACCCATTTTACCATTTTAGCTGTGATATCAGGACCCAGCCGATCTTGATAATAATTCCCATGGATCATTTCGTTATTTAGTGCCTGGCCGAAAAGTTTTAAACGATTGATAATCAAAAAGATAAAATCTATTACTTGATCGAATGATTGCGCAATTGTTACTACAAAGTGCTATTTAACTCCGTTTTAATAGGCAA
>Ga0105054_10008734_pt1 | contig 13339 bp, 9 predicted proteins | sample BON02_FD_78091 | JGI IMG/M metagenome (GOLD analysis project Ga0105054, IMG submission 78091) | Freshwater microbial communities from Lake Bonney liftoff mats and glacier meltwater in Antarctica - BON-02 (megahit assembly) | ecosystem: Environmental > Aquatic > Freshwater > Ice > Glacier...
ATTCCGGCCCCCTCACATTCCAAGGCTGCGAACAGGATGTGAATAACTTTGTGAATAACCTCCCGTTGAGGGGTTCGGCGGGAGGACGGGGCGGGACCGATTGGTTGCCGGGGAGGGAGGCGGAGCGGACTCTTTGACGATTTCCGGCGGAGAAACCCCTGACCTCTGCGGACGTTTCCCGATGCGGAAAGCAAAATATCGATTCCGGCGGGAAATTATTTAACCTATTGTTTTACAACGATTTACGAGATGACACCCAGCCTCCGGAAGGCCTTGATGTCGTAAGTCGTTTCAGGATCAGGGGATTAGGGCCCCTTTTCCGAAAATGGCGCAGGTTACTGCTCGTCGCGGCGGACAGGGCGCCTCGCCCGGATGTCATCGGCCGTGCAAAAATGTGAATAACTCCGGGAAAAGTGCGACGAATCGAGACGGCACGGGGCGGGATCTCTTATCCCGTTTCCCAAGAGCCGGATTCCGTGCTATGAATGGCGACGGATCCTTTTTGCCGTCCCCCCGACCACTTTTTCTCCTCTCACCATGTTTGTCGATCATATCAAAATCTTTGCCAAGGCCGGCGACGGCGGTCATGGCTGTTCGAGTTTCCGGCGCGAAAAATTCGAGCCCAAGGGCGGACCCGATGGCGGGGACGGCGGCAGAGGCGGCGACATCATCATCGTGGTCGACGGACATACGGATAATCTGCGCAGCTTTTTCTTCCAGCCGAATCAAAAGGCGGAAAAAGGTCGTCCCGGATCAGGGCAGAAAAAGACGGGGCGCTCGGGCAAACATCTCGTCCTGAAGGTCCCGCCCGGCACGATCCTCTATCGGTCTGTCCCGAACGTGTCGCGCCGTCGCGACGAAGACGAGTTCCCAGAAGAGGATCTCACCGATGCGGACTGGGCCGGCGATTTCTCCAAAGGGAGCACGCACGAAATGATCCGCAAACCGCGCCCGCTCGCCGCCCCTGCGGAGGTCGTGGCGAAGAGTGCTCCCGCCGGCGAACTGGACGAAGACGCGGATTCCGAGGCGGACCCCGACGAATTTTCCGGCAATGAACTCGACGAGGACGACGACGACGGTGAGGAATTCGACGAGTCGGGCATCGATCCCGACGATATCTTCCCCGGCGACGAACCGGTCAAGGAAAACGACGAAGGGGACGATTTCGAAGATGAACTCGACGAAGACGAAGACGGCGAGCAGCCCCATCCCTACGGCGAAGTGATCGCCGACCTCACCGATGTGGGGCAAAAATTCGTGCTCTGCACCGGCGGCGGCAGCGGCAGGGGGAACTGGCGTTTCCGCACCGACACGAATCAGGCGCCGATCGAGTTTACGGAAGGAGCCAAAGGTGACGAGGGCTGGTTCTACCTCGAGCTGCGTCGCATCGCCGACGTCGGTCTGGTCGGCTTTCCCAACGCGGGCAAATCGACGCTGCTGGGAGCGATCTCGAATGCGAGCCCGAAGGTCGCGTCTTACCCCTTCACGACCCTCACGCCCATGGTCGGGGTGGTCGAGTTCCCGGGCTTTTACCGCGCCACCGTCGCGGACATCCCCGGCCTGATCGAGGGCGCCCACGCGAACGTGGGCCTCGGGCACGACTTCCTGCGGCACATCAGCCGCTGCTCTTACTTCCTCTTTGTCGTCGATACGGCCGGGGTGGACACGCGCGATCCCATCTCGGATCTCCAGATTCTCGGAAAGAGCTGAAGCTCTATGACGAAGAGCTGACCGAGCGCCCCTGGCTGATCGTGGCGAACAAGATGGACCTGCCGGAGTCCGCCGCGAATCTCGAGGCATTGCAGAATCGCTTCCCGAAGCAGGAGATCTTCCCGCTCTCGGCCGATACGGGCGAGGGCATCGCGGACCTCAAAAGGCGGCTCTGCGAGCTAACGGGAGAGCGCCCCGCCTGATTGCAGAGAGTATCTTCGCTTGAGAGGGCTTTCTGCGCCCAGCTTCCTCCACGTAGAACGGGTCTCCAGGCCGATTTTCCGTCGATTCGGCTTCGGTGGAACGGGCCTGGAGACCCGTTCTACTTTTCGCAGCCTCCGCCCACCGCTCCCGGGAGCGGGAATAAGCGATTGCACCGTTCTCAGCTTGGGTTACTCTGAGCGCGCATGGCCATGGATCGCACCATTCTTCGCTCCATTATTATCAACGCAATTACTATCGGCTAGATCAGCCGGGTGATAGCGAATCGGTCTTTTTTCCTCCATGCCAGAGCAAGCCGAGTCGGGATCGCCCTCCCCCGCCCCCTCGTGCCCCCCTACCGACCCGGCTCCCGACTTGACCCTGTCCGGTCACTGACCGCATCCTGTTGCCTCTCCCATGAACAAACATCCCGAAGTAAAACTGTATGATACGACCCTGCGTGACGGCACCCAGGGCGAAGGCGTGAACTTCAGCTCGCTCGACAAAATTCGTATCGCCGAGCAACTCGACAGTTTCGGGATGCACTACATCGAGGGCGGCTGGCCGGGGTCGAATCCGAAGGATGTCTCCTTCTTCGAACGCGCCGCCGATATGGAGTGGAAAAACGCCCGTATCGCCGCTTTCGGGAGTACCCGTCGCAAGGACATCGCGGTCGAAGACGATGGCCAGGTCCGCACCCTGCTCGAGGCAAAAACGCCCGTGATCACCTTTTTCGGGAAGAGCTGGCGGCTCCACGTGACCGAGATCCTCGGCACGACCGAGGCGGAAAATCAGGCGATGATCCGCGACACGACCCGCTACCTGAAGGAGCACGGGCGCGAGGTGATCTACGACGCCGAGCATTTCTTCGACGGATACAAAGACGCGCCCGAGCACGCCCTCGCCACCCTCGCGGCGGCGAAGGAAGGCGGGGCGGACTGGCTCGTGCTCTGCGACACGAACGGCGGCACGATGCCCCACGAGGTCGCGGCGATCACGGAGGTGGTGATGAAGACCCTCGGCATCCCCGTCGGCATCCACACCCACGACGACACCGGTGTCGCGGTGGCCAATGCCCTCGCCTCGATCCTCGCCGGCGCGACGCAGGTGCAGGGAACGGTGAACGGCTACGGCGAACGGGTCGGCAATTGCAACCTGACCACGGTGATCCCGAATTTGCAGCTCAAGATGGAGCGTCCCGTCGTGACCGACCTTGCCCAACTGACCCATCTCGCCCATTTCGTCGACGATCTCGCGAACTGCGCCCACAACATCCGCGCGCCCTACGTGGGCTCGACCGCTTTTGCCCACAAGGGCGGCATGCATGTGAATGCGGTGCAGAAGGTGGCTCACAGCTTCGAGCATATCACCCCGGCGACGGTGGGGAATCGTCAGCGCATTCTCGTCTCGGAGCTCTCCGGCCAGTCGAACGTGCTGATGAAGGCCGTAGAGCTCGGTCTGCCGGTGGAAAAAGGCAGTCCCGAGGCCCTCGCGATCCTGCAAAATCTGAAGGAACTCGAGGAGCAGGGCTATGAGTTCGAGACGGCCGAGGCGAGCTTCGAGCTGCTCATCCGCAAGCACCTCAGGACCTACACGCCGCTCTTCGATCTGAAGGAATACCACTGCACTTTCCGCCGCGACGGTGTCCGCGACTACGAGACCTGCTCGGCCACGGTGAAGCTCGTCGTCAACGGCGTCGAAGAGTATCGTGTCGCCGAGGGCGATGGCCCGGTCAATGCGCTCGATGCCGCTCTCCGCAAGGCTCTGCGCCCTGCCTATCCCTACATCGACGAGATGGAACTCGAGGACTACAAGGTCCGCATCGTCGACAGCCACATGGGCACGGCGGCGAAGACCCGCGTGCTCATCCTGAGCTCGGATCATCAGACGAACTGGGGAACGGTCGGGGTCAGCTACAACATCATCGAGGCGAGCTGGCGCGCGCTGGTGGACTCGGTCGAGTACTTCCTCGCGAGAAAGCGGGCGTGAGGTCGCGCTGCGGCGGTATCACTTTTTTGCCGCGTCTTTGCTCTGGATTTTCCCCGTGCCGAAGACGGCGGTGACCCGCGCGTGGCGCCCGAGTGGTCCGGGGACGTGGAGCCCGCCGACAACGATGTCGGGGATGCCGTCCTGATTGATGTCACCGACGTCCGTGGTCGCGAGGTTCGTCGGCGCATAGAGGATCTTGCTCGCGGTAAAATTCTGCGCCCCGTCATTCTCGAGCCAGATCAGGCTGGGGGCGTCGCTTTCGCCCCAGGTGAAGTTGAGACTGGAGACGACGATGTCGAGATGGCCGTCACCGTTCATGTCGTGCGCCCGCGCGCAGTAGGCGCCGGTCATGCGGACGAGATCGCGGGGGATGAATTCCCCGTCGATGTTCTCGAGCCAGCGCAGCCCGTGATAGGGCTTGGCGAGGGAGATCTCGTCCATCATATCACCATTCGTGACGATCATGTCGAGGTCGCCGTCGCGATCGAGATCGACGATCTCGAAGCCCGAAGTGCCGTAGGCGGGATGCGGGGCCCGGTAGAGCACCTCGCTCGCGAAGATCCCGCTCCCGTCATTCCGGAACAGGACGATGCTCTCGTGCTCTTGCGAGAGCAGGGTGATGAAGTCGAGATGACCGTCGCCGTCGTAGTCGAGCACCTCGACGCGCATCGCCCCATTCACGGCGGCGATCTCGTGCTGGAGAAACAGGGTCGGGGTGACCTGCTCGAGCCACAGGAGCCCGCCGGTCTTTCTCCAACCGAATTGCGCGACGATGAAATCGGTCTTGCCGTCGCGGTTGAAGTCCGCCGGCCGCACATCGGCGACGCGGGCGATGTCGCCAACGAGCTGCATCGGCTCGAAGGTCATGTCCCCCCGATTGATGAGCAGCCAGACGGAGCCGATCAGATCGTCGGTCGGGCTGATGAATCCGAGCGAGGCCACGACGATGTCCTTGTGCCCGTCGCCGTTGAAGTCAAAGACGGTGGTCTTCACCGGGGTGACGATGTCGGCGAGGTAGACTTCGTTCCATTTCCCGTCTTCGATCCTGATCCACGAGACCCGCCCGGCGACGTCGTCACAGACGAGGATGTCGTTTTTCCCGTCCCCGTCGAGGTCGGTGATATTCAGGTTCGTGATCTTCGGGCGATCGGCGGTACACTCGAGGCCGACTTCGCCTCGCTCAAAAACGAGTTGGCTCTGCTCGAGATCGTCGGGGAGCAGTTCCATCTTTTCAGGACTGTTCGCGGTGTAATGATCGAGCAGTTGCCTGAACTCGACCTCGTCGATGGGGATCTCTTTCTCTCCCATCCAGGTCGCCATCAACCCGAAGAGCTCGGGCCAGTGCGCGCGTGTGATCGTATCGGGCGAAGGCGCGATATGGCAGGCGGTGCAGTATTTCGCAGCGAGGGGTGGAAGCTCGGCCGGCTCGTCACCTCGCGACGAGAAGACAGAAAGCACCAACAGACTCAAACAGACAGGCACCGTGAAACCTCTGGAATAAAACATATCAGCACCTTCTCCGTGACATCGGGTTTACGAAGATCGACGAAGGTGCGGTCGCTGACAACGCCATTTTTCCCGGCGTTCCGGGCGGCGGATGCCCGGCATCCGATAATGCTTGAAGAGAATGGGATTCCGGTCAAAACTTATCGCAGTTATGTTTCCCTCTCTCGTCGCGGCGCTGAGCTCCGGTGGTCTCGAAGTGACTCCCTCCGGTTCCTGGACCCTGCTGATTGTCTATTTTTGCCTCGCGATCGGGATTTCTTTTTTCTGTTCTGTGTGGGAGGCCGTCATCCTGAGCGTGACCGACCCCTACATCGCCAACCTCAAGAACGAGCGGCCCAAAGTGGGCACTCGCCTCGAAGATCTCAAAACGCGGATCGGCCGCCCCCTCACCTCGATCCTCACACTCAACACGATCGCCCACACCATCGGCGCGATGGCGGTGGCCTCGCAGGTCGCCGAGCTCGGCGGGGGGCGCTGGGATATGCTCGCCGCCGTGATCATGACGATCACCATTCTCGTGACCTCGGAGATCATCCCGAAGAACCTCGGGGCGCGCTACTGGCGAAGCTGGGGCCCATGGGTGAGCTACAGCCTGATGTGGCTGACTCGCCTGATGGGGCCGGTCGTCTGGATCATCGAGCTGTTCAGCAAAGGGCATCAGCTCGAGGCCGCCTTCAGTCGCGATGAGTTGAAGGTGATGGCCCAGATCGGGACGGCCCGGGGCGATCTGAAAGAGGACGAGTCACGCATCCTCGCGAATCTGCTCCAGCTCCGCGACATCTCGGTGAAAGAGGTGATGACCCCGAGGGTCGTCGTCTTTGCTCTCAGCGAAGAGACGACAGTACGCCACTATCTCGAGCGGCACGACAGTTCGCCCTTTTCCCGAGTCCCGATCTTTGTTGAAAATCGGGATGACATCCGCGGTTTTGCGCTGAAGCACGACATCCTCCTCGCCGCCGCCCAGGGCAAAGACAAGCTCAAGCTCCGCGATCTCAGTCGTCCCATCGCGGCGATACCGCAGGTCACGAGACTGACCGACGCCTTCCAGCATCTCGTCGCGAACCGTCACCACGTCGCCATCGTCCTCGACGAGTACGGGGGCATGAGCGGGCTCGTGACGATGGAGGATGTCGTCGAGACCCTCCTCGGTCTGGAGATCGTCGACGAGGCTGACACGCGGGATGACATGCAGGAGTTCGCCCGTAATCTCTGGAAGACGAGAGCGCAAAAAATGGGGCTCAAGGTGAGTCAGTCAGGTCCACTCGAGGCGCTCAACGGGGCGTCCCATTGAGCGACAATCTCGGCCGCGAGGTCCCGACCGGCGAGCCCGCCGAGAAAGGTGAGTTCCTCCGCTAGAACGCGATAGGCGGGAGCCCCGCCCTCGCAGGTCCGGCCACAATGCGTGCGGCTCACGAATCCGTCGTAGCCCTCGTAGCGCTGCGGATCACCGGCCTCGTCGTGGAGCGTCAGCACGGCGCGATTCCCCGACGCGCTCTCGATCGTGAGCGGGTGCATCCAGCAGGTCACCGGCTTGTAGTACCAGGGCGGCAAATCACGCTCGACGGCGAGGACTTGCAACCCGCAGCGCGCATCAGGGAGCAGGAAGACGCAGGCGGTGTCGGCGAAATGTGGCGGGTAATCCTGGATCTGCTGCCGCAGGGACGAGGGTCGGGTCGCCGTCTTCGGTCCCGAGACCGAGTCCTGCCACGAACCGAAGACGACGGTCTGCTCCGGCAGATCAAGACCGATGCGCTCGAGATCAGCGCGCGAAGTCCGCACGACTTCACGGATGACTTCGGCCTCTTCCTCCCCGAGATAGGCGCCGTCGTAGCAGCAGTTTCCCCCACACTGGGCGAGATCGCAGCGTTTCAGCGGACGCTGCAGGGCGGCGTAGTCGAGCTCAAGCCCGGCGACGAGGTCTCCGAGCCATTCGATCGTGTCGTAATAAGCCGCGATTGCGCGATGCATGAGGGTCGGAACTTGCGTGAGATCGGACCGCCTGTCGACGTTTATAAGGAAGCCACTCGCTGAAAAAAAATTTCCCTTCCGGATGAAGCACGCCCTCCTCATCGCCTTCGGCATCGCACTCACTCTCCCTGCCACGGCTATCTCTGCCGAGAAGCTGCAGTTCAATCGCGACGTGCGCCCCATCCTCTCGGACAAATGCTTCAAATGCCACGGGCCCGATGCGAAGAACCAGAAATCCGACTATCGCGTCGATACCTTCAAACATGCCACCGCTGACATCGCCGGCACCTTCGGCGTCGTGCCCGGCAAGGTGAAAGAGAGCGAGGTCCACTGGCGCATCCACTCGGACGATCCCTCGGACGTGATGCCTCCACCCGAGGCAAAGAAGCCCCTCACCCCCGAAGAAATCGCAATCCTCGACCGCTGGATGGCCGAGGGGGCCGAGTATGAGGCCCATTGGTCCTTTGTCCCCCTTCCGGGAAAAGTCGAAGTGCCGGCGGTGAAGTCTGACTGGGTGATGAACGAGATCGACGCTTTTGTCCTCGCCCGCCTCGAGGCCGACGGTTTCGCGCCGGCCGCCGGGACGAGTCGGGAAAAATGGCTGCGCCGCGTGAGTTTTGACCTTTCGGGTCTGCCGCCCACTCCCGCCGAGCTCGACGCCTTCCTCGCCGACACTTCGCCCGAGGCCTATGGTAAAGTCGTCGATCGCCTTTTCACCACCGACGCCTACGCAGAGCGGATGACGGCGGAGTGGCTCGACGTGGCGCGCTATTCCGACAGCTACGGCTTTCAGGTCGATGGCGACCGCACCGTCTGGCCCTGGCGCGACTGGGTCATCCGGGCCTTCAAAGAGAACCTTCCCTACGACGACTTCATCACCTGGCAGGTCGCCGGTGATCTCCTCCCCGACCCGACGCGGGACCAGATCCTCGCGACGGCTTTCAACCGACTCCATCCGCAGAACGTCGAGGGCGGCAGCGTCCCCGAAGAGTTCCGCATCGAGTATGTCTCGGACCGGCTCCACACCTACGGCACCGCTTTCCTGGGTCTCACGATGGAGTGCTCGCGCTGCCACGATCACAAGTATGACCCGATCACGGCAAAGGACTACTTCAGTCTCTCCGCCTATTTTGCGAACATCGACGAGGCCGGGCTGTATTCGTATTTCACCCCCGCCGTGCCGACGCCGACGCTCTGGCTCCCCGACGGGAAACAGGAGAGCGACCACCGCAAGTTCGAAGCCGACATCGCCGCCGCGAGCACTGCCCTGGAGAAACGCAGCATCGCAGCGGCCGCCGACTTTGCCGCGTGGCAGACCGCGAATCCCACCCCCCTCGCACTCCCCGCGCCCATCGCCGCTTTCCCCTTCGACGAGCTAAAAGACGGCGCCTACCCTAACGCGACCCCAAAAGGCGAAGCCGCAAAGACGACACCGAACAACAAACTCGTCCCCGGGAAGAACGGTCAGGCGGTCCAACTCACCGGAGACGACGCAGTGACGCTCCCGGTCGGCAACTTCGCACGGGACGATGCCTTTTCCGTCTCGCTCTGGATGCAGTCGCCCGACCACAAGGAGCGCGCCGTCGTCGTCAGCCGGTCAAAAGCCTGGACCGATGCCGCGAGCCGCGGCTACGAACTGCTCCTCGACGAAGGCCGTCTCTGCGCCGCCCTCGTCCATTACGAACCGGGCAACGCCATCCGCGTGCGGGCAAAAGAGGAATTTCCCTCCGGTGCCTGGAAGCACGTGACCCTGACCTACGACGGATCGAGCCGCGCCGCCGGGGTGAGCGTGTATGTCGATGGCGAGCCCATCGAGCTCGCGATCATCCGGGACAAGCTCACCCGGGAGATCACCGGCGGAGGGAGCGACACCATCGTGATCGGGGAGCGGATGCGCGACAGCGGATTCAAAAACGGCCTCGTCGATGACTTCCGCGTCTACGACCGCACCCTCACGCCCGCCCAGGTCTCCGCCCTCGCCGCCGGGAAAAGCGAATTCACCGCCGATCTCCCCCACTACCTCGCGACCGTCGATGTCGGCTATCGCGAAGAGCACACGAAGCTCGCCGCCTTGCGGAAAGAGCGCAGCGCCCACGCCGAAAAGATCCCCGAGATCATGGTCATGGAAGAGATGGCGACGCCACGGCAGACTTACATCCTCGAGCGCGGCCTTTACTCCACCCGCGGCGTCGCCGTCCCCCCGGCCGTCCCCGCCTTCCTCCCGCCCCTGCCCGAGGGCGCGCCGAACAACCGCCTCGGACTCGCCCAATGGACCGTGAGCGAGGCCAATCCCCTCACCGCCCGCGTCACCGTGAACCGCTACTGGCAGCGTCTTTTCATGAACGGACTCGTCGCCACGACCGAGGACTTCGGCAGTCAGGGACGGCTCCCGACCCATCCCGAACTGCTCGACTGGCTCGCTCGTGACTTTGTGGACCACGACTGGGACCTGCACCACCTCCTCAAACAGATCGTCCTCTCCGCGACCTATCGGCAGAGTTCCGACATCACCTCGGGAGACCTCGCCACGCAGGATCCCGAGAACACCCTGCTCTATCATTATCCCCCCGCCCGCCTCCCCGCCGAGATGCTGAGGGACAATGTCCTCGCCATCAGCGGTCTGCTCGTCGACAAAGTCGGGGGCCCCTCGGTGAAGCCCTACGACATCGCCGCCGCCTTCAAACCATCGACCCCGGACAAAGGCGAAGGCCTCTACCGTCGCAGCGTCTACACCTACATGCGACAGACCTCGCCCTCGCCTCTCATGACGACCCTGAACGCCTCGAAACGCGACGTCTGTCAGGTGAAGATCGAGCGCACCGACTCACCTCTCCAGGGTCTCGTGATGCTGAACTCGCCTCAATTCGTCGAAGCCGCCCGCACCCTCGCGGCCCATCTCGTCAAGACCCACGGGAGCGATGACAAAGCGATCATCGACGAGGCTTTTCGCCGCGCCACGAGCCGCTTCCCCGACGAAGCCGAACGTGCCGTGCTCGCGAAATTGCTCACCGAAGAAGTCGCCCACTACACCGCCCTGCCCGCCGAGGCCACCAAGCTGATCGCGATGGGCGACTCCCCCGCCGCGCCCGCCGACGAAGCTCCCCGCATCGCCGCCGTCACCACCCTGATCTCGACCCTGCTGAATTTCGACGAGTGCATCTCGAAACGCTGATTTTCCTCATCCTACCCCCCCCCCACGCTGTGCCATGATCACCCCCTGCACCGGATTTGACCCACACTTCGGCCTCAGCCGCCGCGACGCCCTCACCCGCTTCGGCGGCGGGCTCGGCGGCATCGCCCTGGCCAGTCTCCTCGGGAAAAGCGAAGCGGCGTCCTCCTCACCCCACTACCTGACAAGCCCACCAAAGGCAAAACGTATCATCTATCTTTTCCAATCGGGCGGCCCCTCGCAGATGGATCTCTTCGACTACAAACCGCTCCTCAACGAAGAGCAGGGCAAGGAGCTCCCCGACTCGGTCCGCATGGGCCAGCGCCTCACCGGGATGTCGGGAAATCAGTCGAGCCTGCCGCTCGTCGGATCGCCCTTCCAATTCAAACAGCACGGCGAGAGCGGCGCCTGGATGAGCGACCTGCTCCCCCACACCGCCGCGATCGCCGACGACATCACGGTGATCAAGTCCATGCACACCGACGCAATCAATCACGGTCCGGGCGTCACCTTCATGCAGACCGGTTCCCAAATCGGCGGCCGTCCCAGCATCGGGTCGTGGCTGAGCTACGGACTCGGATCGACCAACGACAACCTGCCCAACTTCGTCGTCCTCATCAGCAAAGACCAGAAAGGCCAGCCACTCGTGAGCCGCCTCTGGGGCAGCGGATTCCTCCCCGGCAAGCACGACGGGGTCCAGTTCCGCCCTGACAAAGACGCTGTTTTGTATCTCAACAATCCCGAGGGACTCGACACCCGCTCGCGCCGCCGCATGCTCGACAGCCTCGAAGAGCTGCACCGCATCCAGCTCGAGAAGTCGGGCGACGCCGCTCTCGAGACCCGCATCGCCCAGTACGAGATGGGATTTCGCATGCAGGCCTCCATTCCCGAAGTGACCGATCTCGCCTCGGAGTCCGACGCGACTTTTGCCCTCTACGGCGAAGAAGCGCGCAATCCCGGGACCTACGCGGCGAACTGTCTCATGGCCCGCCGCCTCGCCGAGCGCGGGGTGCAGTTCATCCAACTCTATCATCAGGACTGGGATCACCACGGTGGTCTTCCGGGAGGACTCAAGAGAAAATGCGAGGAAACCGACCGCGCCTCCGCCGCCCTCGTCACCGATCTGAAACAGCGCGGACTGCTCGAGGACACGCTCGTGATCTGGGGCGGGGAATTTGGCCGCACCAACTACTGCCAGGGCAAGTTCAATCCCGCCAACTTCGGCCGCGATCACCATCCCAAGTGCTTCTCAATCTGGATGGCCGGGGGCGGGATCAAATGCGGCCACTCCCACGGGACCACCGACGACTACTGCTACAACATCACCGAGGGCGGCGTCCACGTGCACGACTTCCACGCAACCCTGCTGCACCTCCTCGGCGTCGATCACGAGCAACTTACCTTCCAATTCCAGGGCCGGCATTTCCGCCTCACCGATGTACACGGGCATGTCGTGAAGGAGATTCTCGCGTGAGAATTTAGATCACCACAGTGTATACCCGCCGTCGATGACGAGGGTCGCGCCGGTCATGTAGCGCGAGGCATCGCTCGCCAGGTAAACCGCGAGGGGGCCGAGGTCTTCGGGCTCGCCGAACTTTCCCATCGGGACGTTCTGGAGGAATCCCTCGATCACCTCGGGATGCTCCTGCGCCCAGCGCTGATTCGGCCCTGTAAAAAAGCCGCCCGGACAGATCGCGTTGACGGTGACACCATGCGGAGCCCAGTCCGCTGCCGTGGCTTTGGTAAAATGGATCACCGCCGCCTTGGCCGTCTCGTAGCTGCGCCCGCCGATCCCGCGATTCGCGATCATGCCGGAGATGGAGGCGATGTTAATGACCCGACCGCCCGCGCCCCGTCGCACCATCTCACCGCCGAGGAGGCGGGTGCAGAGAAAGGTGCTCGTGAGATTGAGATCGAGGATGCGCTGCCAGTCCGCGAGCGACTGCTCCTCGACAGGGACATTGATGAGCCGTCCACCGACGTTGTTGATGAGGAGATCGATCGGGCCATGCTCCGCGAGCGCCCGATGACAGGTCGCCTCGCACCCCTCCGGATTGCCCATGTCGCCCGCGATCGTGACCGCCTCGCGACCGAGGGCGCGGATTGCTGCGGCGGTGTCCGCGAGACTCGCCTCGTCACGCCCTGTCAAAACCACATCGGCGCCGGCCTCGGCGATCGCGAGCGCCATCTCACGACCGAGCCCGCGACTGCCGCCGGTGATGAAGAGGCGTTTGCCGGCGAGGGAAAAGCGATCAAAGAGACCCATGGGAAAACTCAGGCCTTCGGTTGTGGCTTTGGCTTCGGGGCCGGCTTGGGATCGAGATTGGCATCGAGGTCCACCTGCGTCAGGGCCGGCGTCACGATACCCTCTGCGGGGATCTCCGCTCCCGCGATCCAGCAGATCGCGTTGAGGACCGTCTTGCGGAACTCTTCGTGCGCCCAGTTGTCGTGATAGTGGAGGCCGGTAAAGCCGAAGCCCCGTCCGCCCTCGGAGCGCTCGACGACCCAGCAGAGATGTTGCGGCTGTTTCTCGGCGACCATTTTCCGGACCTCAGCATTGCCCGAGTGATTGCCATCGGGCCGCGCCATCGTCTCGTCGGGCGGGATGGCCGAGAGGATGGGGGTCACCCCGACCATGTCCTTGATGAAACGCATGTTGAAATACCACTCGTCGCGGATCGTGAAGGGCTTCACCCCGCGGGCGACCGGGTGGCCCGGCATCGTCGTGAAGTTGCCGTCCCAGTGCGGGTTGACCGAATAATTGACCTCGAAGGCCCCGCCGGTCGCGGCGATGAG
>Ga0105054_10008740_pt1 | contig 13332 bp, 14 predicted proteins | sample BON02_FD_78091 | JGI IMG/M metagenome (GOLD analysis project Ga0105054, IMG submission 78091) | Freshwater microbial communities from Lake Bonney liftoff mats and glacier meltwater in Antarctica - BON-02 (megahit assembly) | ecosystem: Environmental > Aquatic > Freshwater > Ice > Glacier...
GATATACACCGGATTGGGAAAGCGCAGCCTTTCATACCCATAGGTAAAGGCGCGCGGGTTTATTTGGGTGGCGGTCAGCCCCACGCCGATAGCAAAGGTCATTGTGCCATGGGCGATGCGCTGGCCAAAGGGCTGTGTGGCGCAAAACTCGGCGTCCATGTGATGTGGAAAAAAGTCACCCGTATGGCCCGCATGCACTACAAAATCTGTCTCAGTAATGGTGCGCGCCAGCGTTTTGCGGGAATCGCCGTGCACATAATCTTCAAAAAACTGTTCTTTTTCCATAGCTTGCCCTCTTCTCCGCTGTATAAGTTTCAAATATACAAAACTGTTTGACAGATGAAAACAAAAAACCAATAATTGTATAAAACAGATTCGAAATCCGGGGAGGGTTTAACCATGGCAGAGATTGGAATGCATGCGCGCAGCCTGCCCGGCCTACCGGATGACCATGCTACTGTGCCGGTTTGGAACGCCGAGAACTGGTATTTTGAAGATTTTGAGATCGGTGATAAAATCCGCTCGATCCGTCGCACGATTTCTGAAGGGGAATCGATGCTGTTTAACTCGCTTGTGATGGACCACCACCCCTATGTCTCTGACCAAGAATTCGCCGCTGAAGAAGGCGTTTTCGGGCGGCGGTTGGTGGCCGGTGCGATGGTGTTTTCATACGGGTTAGGGTTGGCAGCAACCAATTGCCTAAACTCATTCTCTTATGGCTATGACCGTCTGCGCTTTGTGGCGCCGGTTTTCATTGGCGATACAATTTACACGATCCGCGAAAACCTCAGCAAAGAGCCAAAGTTCAACACGATGGGCAAGGTGAAGGTGAGCTATAAGGTATATAAGGGCGCAGGTGAGCAGGTGCTTTATTGCGAGCATTTGATGACAGCGCTCTACAGTGACCCAACTGCATTTGCCGACTATCCCGAAGGCCCGAAAATGGGGCGCAAAAATGGTTGAACGGATAAAATTGCGCGGCATGACATGGGACCATTCGCGGGGGTTTGACCCGATGGTCGCCACCTCAATGGCTTATATGGATTCACATCCCGGCGTGGAAATCACTTGGGAAAAACGCTCACTTCAGGCCTTCGCCGACCGCCCGATTGGCGAGATGGCGGCGGCATATGACCTGATGGTGATTGACCATCCGCATGTTGGCGAAGTGGCTGATAGCGGACAATTACTGGCCTTGGACATGCCCGACCGTGCCGCTGAAATGGCCGAACTTGCGGCGCATTCGGTTGGCGCGTCGCACCCATCTTACAATTTTGGCGGTCATCAATGGGCACTGGCGATTGACGCCGCCACTCCTGTGGCTAGCTTTAGGGCAGATCTGTTGGCTGCCGCCCCGACCCGCTGGGATGAAGTGATGGACCTTGCGCAGGCTGGCCGCGTTGCCTGCCCGCTCATCCCTATCAACGCACTGATGACATTTATGGGGTTGGCGCGAAATATGGACGTGCCACTGGCCGAAGACCCATCCGCATTAATTGCACCCGATTTTGGGGGGGAAGTGCTGGGTTTGATGACAGAGCTTGTAGCACATATTGATGCACGCTGCCTGACGCTTGACCCGATTGGCGTGGCCGAATGGATGGGGCGCAGCGCCGATGCGCCCGCTTATTCTCCCTTTGGCTATGGCTATACCAACTATTCCCGCCCCGGCTATTGCCGCTTTCCGCTGACCTATGCCAATGCGCCCGGCATTGGTAAAAATGGCCCGCGCGGCACGGTGATTGGCGGCACGGGCATTGCCGTTTCGGCGCAATGTAAAGCACCCGACATTGCCGTCGATTATGCGTTCTGGATTGCGGGGGCCGAATGTCAGGCGGAGCTGTATTTCAGCGCGGGCGGCCAACCGGGGCATGCAGCGGCGTGGGATAGCGATTCCTGCAACGCAGCTTCTGACAACTTTTTCCGCAATACGCGCGCAACGCTAGACAGCGCCTGGCTGCGGCCACGTTATGATGGATATATGGGGTTTCAGGACCGGGGCGGTGACATCATCCACGCCCATTTACGCGGTGAGGCTGACGCAACAACAACGCTGAACACATTGCAAGCTGCGTATCGCGAGAGCCGGATATGAACGCGATGCCCCAAGATAAGCGCCCGCTTGATGGCATAGTGGTGGTGGATTTCAGCCAGTTCCTGTCTGGCCCGCTCTGCAGCCTGAAACTGGCCGATCTGGGCGCACGGGTAATTAAGGTTGAGCGCCCCGGCATTGGGGATTTATGCCGCAAGCTTTACCTGTCGGATACGGAAATTGACGGGGATTCGACCCTGTTTCACGCCATAAACCGCAATAAGGAAAGCGTCACCGCCGATCTGCGAGACCCGACTGATCGCGACCGTGTTTGGCAATTGATCAAGGGTGCGGATGTGGTCATCCAAAATTTCCGCCCCGGTGTGATTGAACGTCAGGGCTTTGGCTATGGGGATGTCTGCGCGATTAGGCCGGATATCATCTATGGCTCAATTTCCGGTTATGGCGAAGATGGCCCTTGGAAGGATTTGCCGGGGCAAGATTTGCTGGCGCAGGCGCGTTCAGGCCTGCTGTGGCTGACCGGTTCAGCCGGTGATCCGCCCATGCCAATGGGGCTAGCTGTGGCCGATATGCTAGCGGGAAATACGCTGGCACAAGGGATTTTGGCCGCATTGGTAGGACGCTTACGCCAGGGCAACGGCGCGCATGTGCAGACCAGTCTATTTGAGGCGATGATAGATTTTCAATTCGAAGTGCTAACCACGCATTTAAACGATGGCGGGCGGTTACCGGAGCGCAGCGCAGTAAATGGTGCGCATGCCTATTTGGGCGCGCCATATGGCGTGTATCAAACCGCTGACAGCCACTTGGCACTTGCGATGACGCCCAGCCTTCAGGTGCTATGTGATTTGCTTGACGTCACTGGGTTAAGCCCACTTTACGATGACAGCGCCGCCATGATGACTAAGCGTGATCACATCAAAACGGTGCTGTCCGCACAGTTGAAAACCAAGACGACCGCGCACTGGCTTGCACGGTTACAACCGGCTGACATTTGGTGTTCCGAAGTGATGGACTGGCGCGGCATGATGGCCAGCGACGCCTTTAAACGGTTGAATTTTGAGCAGGCTTTGAGCCGTGCAGGTGCGCCATCGTTGCGCAGCTTGCGCGGGCCGTTGCGCCTAAACGGACAGGTGCTGACCTCATCACGCGCGGCCCCGATGCTGGGCCAAGATAATGCGCAAATCAGCGACGAAATAGCCTCTGGCTTGTGGCCGACAGAGGTATCTTCAAACCAAGGGAGCAGGGCCACAGCCTCAGATCAACTTCAATAAATACCAAGGGAGATGACAATGACACTTAAACCACTGAAACATCTTGTCGCAGCCACAGCGCTGCCGCTATTACTGGCAAGTGCCAGTCTTGCGCAAGACATGGATTATGGCAACTTTGATGGCTATACGCTGCGCGTCAAGCTAATCGGCGGTGCGCAATATGAGCCGCTATATGCCGAAATTGCCCGCTGGGAAGAAATGACTGGCGCAACCGTTGACGTGCTGTCACGCAAGAACCATTTCGAGTTGGATCGCGAGATTAAGCAAGATATCGCGGCGGGTACGCTTGACTGGTGCGTAGGGTCAAACCACACCAGTTTTGCACCGCAATATGGCAATATCTATATTGATCTGAACGGTGTGATTGCGCCCGAGGTTCTGGCCGGGTTCCAAGCACTGGCCTTGCAGAATTCGACCGTGAACGGTCGCCTTGTGCAATTGCCACGGCATTCGGATGTGTCCAACCTCTTTTATCAGATTTCGCTTTATGAAGATGCCGAAAACCAGGCGGCCTTCTTGGCGGAATATGGCTATGAGTTGATGCCACCGGAAACCTTTGACCAGTTCCGTGATCAGGCGATGTTCTTTGCGGATCCGCCCAATTTCTATGGCACGCAATATGTTGGCAAAGATGAGGCCATTGTCGGGCGTTTTTATGAAATGCTGGTCGCCAATGGCGGTGCGTTGTTTGATGAAAACTGGAACCCGACCTTCAATTCGCCCGAAGGCGTGATGACCGTGCAATGGTTCAAAGATCTGTATGATGCCCAAGCCGTTCCTGCCGGTGTTCTGAACTACCTGTGGGACGATACCGGTTTGGGATTTGCCTCTGGCACCGTGGCGCTGAACCTTGATTGGGCCGGTTGGGCCGGGTTCTTTAACGACCCTGCCAATTCGCAAGTTGCGGGTAATGTCGGGCTCGTGCGTGCCCCAATGGGCGCGGCGGGTATTCGCTCTGGTTGGGCTGGTAGCCACACATTCTCGATCACCGAGACCTGTGACAATCAGGAAGCTGCTGCTAGCTTTATTTCCTTCCTGACTTCGGCTGAAAACCAGATGATTGAGGCGCGGACCGGTCTGTTGCCGACACGTGCGCAAGTATGGACAGATATCATTGCCGAATTTGATGGCGCAGGTAATGAATTCATGGTGAACGTGTTTGAGACCTATGCGCTGTCGATGGCAGAAGACGCTTTCACGCCACCTCTGATCGAGCCTTGGATCGAAGTATCCAATGAGATCTGGCCACAGTTGCAGGCCGCTATCTTGGGTGAAAAAACCATACAAGAAGCCCTTGATGAGGCAGCTTCCGAGGCAGCTTTGATCATGCAAGATGCTGGCTATCTGAACTGATACCAAATGGGCGGCGGGGTCTCTCGCCGCCCATCTATTTAGAATAATCACACATTGGGCAGAAAACATGTTTAGGCGCGCCAAGCGGTTTTTTCACCGCGAACAATCCACGCCCTACCTTCTGCTGATGCCAGCGATACTGACGCTGATGTTCGTGGTGCTGATCCCGCTGATCTTCTCGTTTTATACCAGTTTTACCGGTTATCGTTTGGTGAAACCCGAAAGCCTGTATGATTGGGTTGGGTTTCGCAATTACCAGCGGATTTTTGCAGACGGTGATTTCTGGGCGGCCTTTGGTCGCACCGTGATGTTTTTAACCATCGCATTAAACCTAGAATTTCTGTTCGGTTTGGGCATCGCGTTACTGATTAACCGCATTACTTGGGGTCAGCGTGGGCTGCGCACAATTATGATGTTCCCAATGATGTTCTCCCCCATTTTGGTGGGCTATCAGTTTAAGTTTATCTTCAACGACAATATCGGCGTGCTGAACAATGCGCTTCAGGCGCTAGGGCTAAGTAACGGGGCGATTGCTTGGCTGGTGGACGAATTTCTGGCCAATTTCTCAATTCTATTCGCCGAAATTTGGATGAGCACGTCGGTTTTTGCCATCTTGCTGCTTGCTGGCCTATTCGCCATCCCGCGCGACCCCCTAGAGGCCGCTAAAGTAGATGGTTGCAATTCATGGCAGGTGTTTCGCCATATCACATTGCCCTTTCTGATGCCCTTTGCCTTTATCGCTATGACTATCCGCTCGCTCGATGTGGCGCGGGCCTACGACATCGTGGATGTGATGACCGGCGGTGGCCCCGCTGGGCGCACCGAATTGCTGTGGACGCTAATTGCGCGGGTCGGATATGACAATTCACGCATGGGGCAGGCCAATGCGATGGCCTATGTCTCCATCCTTCTGTCGATCGCCTTCACCTATTATTTCTTCAAGAAACTGGTTGCGGCACGCAAGTATATGGGGGGTGCAGAATGACACGGGGCCAATTGCGCAAACGCGTCGGCAAGGTTGCCACTTGGCTGGCAACCTTTATCTTGATGTTGGTTATCTGCCTGCCGGGTATTTATGTGGTTATGACCGGCTTTCGGCCCAACCGTGAAGTGCTGGCAAAACCGGCAATTTGGGTGCCCGAGGTTTTCAATCTCGATAACTTTTACAAGATTTTTGGCGTAGGCGGCGAACAGGTGGCCATACCTGTCACGTCTTACATCACCAATTCATTGATTATTGCGCTGACGAGCACAGTTATTGCGCTGCTGATCGGGATGTCAGGCGGTTATGCCTTTGCACGGTTCAGGTTTAAGTTCAAAAACGGCTTGTTTCTGGGCATCATGCTAAGCCGCACTGTGCCGGGCATTGCGCTGTCACTGCCGGTGTTTATAATTTGGAGCCGTTTGGGCCTGATAGATACCAAGCCTGGGCTGATTATTGTTTATGTTGCGTTGAACGTGCCGTTTACCATATGGCTGATCGACGGGTTTTTCCGCCAAATTCCCAAAGAGATGAGCGAGGCGGCGCAGGTAGATGGCTGCACCCGCTGGCAGGCGTTTTGGAAAATCGAATTCCCGCTAGCCAAATCAGGAATCGCCAGTGCAGGTATTTTCGCCTTTCTAACCTCGTGGAACGAATACGCGCTGGCCAGCAACCTAACGCGGTCAACCGATAGTAAAACCCTGCCCGTGGGCCTGATGGATTTCACGGCGCAGTTTACAATTGACTGGGCGGGCATGTCGGCCATGGCGGTGATTATCATCATCCCCGCGCTGATCCTGACCTTCCTTGTACAAAAACATCTGATCGCCGGGCTAACCTTTGGCGGGGTGAAAGGATAAATCATGGCAGAGATAAAGCTAAAAAACGTCGTCAAGAAATACGGCAAGACAGAGGTGGTTCACGGAATCAACCTTGATATCGAGCATAACGAATTTGTTGTTCTGGTTGGCCCTTCGGGATGTGGTAAATCGACGACACTGCGTATGATTGCAGGGCTAGAGGACATCACGGGCGGAACAATTTCAATCGGATCAGAGGTGGTGAATGACCTGCCGCCGCGCAAGCGCAACATCTCGATGGTGTTTCAAAACTACGCGCTTTACCCGCATATGTCGGTGCGCGAAAATCTTGGTTTTGGCCTAAAAATTGCCAAGCACAGCAAAGAGATTATTAACGAGCGGGTGAATGAAGCTGCCGAGATTTTGGGGCTGGATGAGTTGATGCACCGCACACCGGCCGAACTTTCTGGCGGGCAACGCCAGCGGGTTGCGATGGGCCGCGCCATTGTGCGCCATCCCGAGGCATTTTTGTTTGATGAGCCGCTATCAAACCTTGATGCCAAGCTGCGCGTGCAGATGCGCACCGAGATTAAAAAGCTGCACCAAAAGGTGAAAACCACCGTTGTTTATGTCACCCATGATCAGGTTGAGGCGATGACACTAGCCGACCGCATTGTGGTGATGAAGGATGGTTATATTGAACAAGTCGGCACGCCGATGGATGTGTTCAATCATCCGGTAAGCACATTTGTTGCGAGCTTTATTGGGTCTCCCCCGATGAACCTTCTGCCCGGTCGCGTTAAGGCCGGGCAGATCATTCTGGAGGGCGATGTCAGCCTGCCATTGCCAGACCGATTGGCTGAATTCGCGCGCGATGGTCAGCAAATCATTATGGGGTTGCGCCCCGATGACCTGACCCCAAAAGGCCACGGCATAACCCAAGACGGTGCGCGCGCTCAATTGGACTTGACTGTGGATTTGGCGGAATTGCTGGGCACGGAAACCGTGCTTTATACCAGCATTGGTGGGCAAGAGGTGCTGGGAAAAATGTTTAACCCGCGCCTAATTAAACCCGGTGATGCCATGACATTCAATATCGCGCTGGATCGGCTGCACCTGTTTGATGCCGCCACAGGTAAAACCGTGCGAGGCGCATGATGGCCATAATTTGCAAGGTTGAGGTTTGGATGGTTGATCTGGCGCCTAAGACGCGTCGAACTGATGCGATTCAGACGTTTGTCAGCCAAGAAACCCCAATTTTGCGCATTACCGACAGTGATGGCGCGCAGGGCACCGGCTATGCCTATACAATCGGTACCGGCGGCCCGGCGGTCATCAGTCTGCTGCGCGAAACGCTGGTGCCTGCGCTGATCGGGCGTGAGGCCAATGAGATTAATGGCATTTGGCAAGCCCTGCTATTCACAACCCATGCTACGGCGGTTGGGCCGATCACCTCGCTGGCGCTGGCGGCGGTCGATACGGCGCTATGGGATTTGCGCTGTCGCAAGGCAGGATTGCCGCTGTGGCAGATGGCAGGTGGCGCGCAAAGACGGGTGCCGCTTTACACCACCGAAGGCGGCTGGCTGCATCTGAGCGTTGACGACCTTGTGGCGGATGCGCTGGCCATGCAGGCCAAAGGGTTTACCGGTGCCAAGGTGAAAATCGGCAAGCCGAGCCTTGCCGAAGACCATGCGCGCCTAGCCGCATTGCGCGCCGCCCTTGGCCCTGATTTTAAGCTGACGGTTGATGCCAACCAAAGTTTTACCTTGTCAGAAGCCCGCCGCCGTGCGCGGATGCTGGGGGAATTTGACATTGGCTGGCTTGAAGAGCCCCTACCTGCCGATGACATCGGCGCGCATATACAACTGGCAGCGGATTCACCTGTGCCAATTGCCGTCGGCGAAAGCCTGTATTCAATCAGCCAGTTCAAAGATTACATGGCGATGGGGGCGGCCAGTATTGTGCAGGTGGATGTGGCGCGCATCGGCGGCATTACCCCATGGCTTAAGGTCGCGCATATGGCCGAGGCGTTCAACATCGCCGTCTGCCCGCATTTTTTGATGGAGCTGCATGTCAGCCTTGTCTGCGCCGTCCCAAATGCCCCAACCTTGGAATACATTCCGCAGCTTGAGGATATTACCCTCAGCCGGCTGGATATGCGTGACGGGTTCGCCCACCCACCAAGCATGCCGGGACTTGGAATTGATTGGGATTGGACGGCGATTGAGGCGCGCTCAATCGCCGATCTGTGCTTTGAGAGAGGAGAATGAAGATGCAACGCATGGCCATGATGATTGGGATAAAGCCCGAGACTATTGCCGAATATAAACGCCTGCATGCCGATACGTGGCCCGAAATTCTGGCGATGATTTCGCGCTGCAATATTACCAATTATTCCATCTACCTGCGCGAGCCGGAAAACCTGCTGTTTGGCTATTGGGAATATACCGGCAGCGATTTTGCCGCCGATGCCGCGATTATGGCAGCCGACCCCAAAACGAAAGAATGGTGGGCCATTTGTATGCCCATGCAAACCCCATTGGACACCCGCGCCGAGGGCGAATGGTGGGCCATGTTACCCGAGGTATTTCATCATGACTGACCCGCGCGTTCAAACCCTATCGGCATGTTATGCGAGCGTGATCCATGACGTGTTGCGCGCCAAAGGGTTGCGCAATTTCACCCTGCCGCCCCGTATTGAACCTTTGCAGCCCGAGATGACGCTGTGCGGTCCTGCCTTCACGATTGAAGGGCGGATGGATGAAAGTGCCGATGCGCATCAAACGCTGCTGGCCTGGACCGGGCTGCTCAGCAAATGTAAACCCGGCCATATTTGGTGCGCGCAACCGCATACGCATGTTGTGGCGCAAATGGGCGAGCTTTCGGCAGAAACCCTGCATGCCAAGGGCGTTTTGGGTTGTGTCCTTGATGGGGCGTTGCGCGACAGCCATTTCCTGCTCGACCTTGGCTTTCCAAGTTGGCGCACCCATCACACCCCAAAAGACATTGTTGGCCAATGGCTCCCCAGCGGGATTGATGTGGACATTATGATTGAGGATGTGCTGATCCGCCCCGGTGATTGGTTGCACGGCGACCGGGACGGTATGGTCCGCATTCCTGTCGCGCTTTTGGACGAGGTTATCGAGAAATCAACCGCCGCGATGCAGACCGAAAATATGGTGCGTAAAGCAATTATCGGTGGGATGGACCCGCAAGAGGCCTATCTGAAATTCGGGAAGTTCTAAGACATGAAGATCGCCGCCGTCGACATTCGCTGCTGTAAATATCAGCATTCTGCGCTAGGCGCAGGGGCGATGCGTGACGGTATGGCGCGCGACGGGTTGGAATTTCTGGTGATCACGCTCACCTGCGAAAATGGGTTGTCGGCCTCGATGTTCGGCTTCGGGGGGCGCTCAGCGCGCGGGGCGGGGCATAGCGCTGCGGCCTCGTTTCGAGATTTTTTAATCGGGCGCAACGCGCTGGATCGGGAGGCAATTTGGCATGACTGGCGGGTAGCCGATCGCTGGTGGCACCACCTGCCCATCTATGCCTTTGGCCCGTTTGATTGTTGCCTCTGGTTGCTGGGCGCACAGGCGGCTGGCCAGCCGCTATGGCGCTATATTGGTGGCGCGCGATCAACTGTGCCGGTCTATGCCTCCTCGCTCGTACTGCCCGATGCCGATGCTTATGCCACTGAGGCGCGCGCGGTGCAGGCTGCCGGGTTGAAAGCCTATAAAATCCACCCACCGGGGCGGGATTTGGATGCGGATATCGAAATTCATCGGGCCGTGCGCGCCGCGGTGGGCGATGGGTTTGCACTGATGTCTGACCCGGTTGCACCCTATACGTTTGAACAGGCGTTACGCTTGGGGCGCGAATTGGAAAGGCTGGGCTATCTGTGGCTGGAAGAACCGCTGCCAGATGAGAATTTCGCGGCCCTGCGTGCATTGACCCGGCAACTCGATATTCCCGTGGTCGGCACCGAGGTTCTGGCCAAGCACCCCTATTCGGTAGCCGAATGCATTGCGGGCCGGGTAGTTGATGCCGTGCGCGCCGATGTTTCATGGTCGGGCGGCATAACTGGCGCACTAAAAACTGCGCGACTCGCTGAAGCGTTTCACATGAATTGTGAGCTGCATTCAACAATTTTCCACCCGCTGGAAATGGTCAACCTGCACCTGAACGCGGCCATTAAAAACAGCACTTATTTTGAACTTTTATGGCCATTGGAGCAGTTTGATTTTGGTCTGGTCGGTGGCTTGCCCGTGCAAAATGGCATTGCAACCTTGCCAACCACACCGGGGCTGGGGGCTGAACTGGATTGGGACATGATCGACAACGCCACAATGGAGCGGGTGTAATGCGCAACGATAGCCGCCTTTTAATCCTGCATCCTGACGATAATATCGCCGTGATTTGCCAGCCGATTAAGGCGGGCGAGGTCTATCAGCTTGACGGTGCCACGCTGACCATGCCCGCGACGATCGGGCTGGGCCATAAGATTGCGCGCCGGGCCATTGCAATGGATGAACCCATTTTGAAATATGGCGTGCCGATTGGCCTAGCGACCGCGCCCATTGCGCCCGGTGCGCATGTTCATATCCACAATATGCGCTCGGGCTATACGCCAACCGTATCGCTAGAGGCGGCACGCGCAGCCCATGAGGGGGGTAAATGATGATCCAGGGTTATCAACGCAGCGATGGGCGCAAGGGCATTCGCAATGTCGTTGCTGTCGCCTATTTGGTGGAATGTGCGCATCATGTGGCGCGCGAAATCACCTATCCGCACCGCGATGGGGCGCATGTCATCGGCTTTCCCGGCTGTTTTCCCAATGTCTATGCGCAAAAGATGATGGAACGGCTCTGCACACATCCCAATGTGGGGGCAGTGTTGCTTGTGTCGCTGGGCTGTGAAAGCTTTAACCGATACCAGTTGGAACAGGTGGTCGCGGCGTCAGGTCGCCCGGTGAAAACGTTGGTCATTCAGAAATCGGGCGGCACGCGCAGCGCGATTGCGGCGGGGCAGGATTGGGTCGCGCAAACCATTGCTGACCTAGCCGATGCGCCGCGTGTGGATATGGCGCTATCAGATTTGATCATTGGCACGGTTTGTGGCGGATCAGACGGCACGAGTGGCATTACCGGTAACCCAGCCACAGGACGTGCGTTTGACAAGTTGGTGGAGGCCGGCGCAGCCTGCATTTTTGAAGAAACCGGCGAGTTAATTGGCTGTGAGGAGATCATGGCCGCACGCGCTGCAACGCCTGAATTGGCGGATGAGTTGCGCGCCGCAGTGTACAAGGCCGAAGCTTATTATGATACGTTAGGCTTTGGCAGTTTTGCGGCGGGCAATGCCGATGGCGGGCTCAGCACGATCGAAGAGAAATCTATGGGCGCTTATGCCAAATCGGGCAGTTCGACCATTTCGGGCCTGATCAAACCGGGGGATATTCCGCCCAAAGGTGGGCTGTATCTTATGGATGTAGTGCCGGATGGACCCGTGCGGTTTGGCTTTCCAAACATCTCGGATAATGCCGAAATCGTCGAGATGATGGCTTCGGGCGCGCATATGACGATTTTCGTCACCGGGCGTGGCTCGGTTGTGGGCTCGGCGATTGCGCCGGTAATCAAAATTGCCGCCAACCCGGAAATGTATGAAAACCTGCACGAAGATATGGATATCAATGCCGGGCGCATCTTGCTTGGGCAGGCCAGCCTTGATGAGATTGGCGCGGAGATTTTTGAACTGGTCGCGCGCGTGGCGGCAGGCGAGCAGACAAAATCTGAAAGCCTCGGCCATACCGAATTCATCCTCACCTATAAAAGTTTTGAACCCATCGGCCCGGCCTGTCTGCCGGTTTAGGAGCGCATATGCCAAGATTGAATGGAAAAACATGCTTAGTCACCGCCGCAGGCCAAGGTATTGGCCGCGCTTCGGCGCTGGCAATGGCCGCCGAAGGGGCCACGGTTTTTGCCAGCGATGTCAACACGGTGGCGTTGGCCGAACTGGCGGATGCCGGTTTGAACACGCTGCATCTCGATGTCATGGCCCCAGAGTCCATTGCCGCCGCGGTTGACGCCATTGGCGCGCCAGATGTGCTGTTTAACTGCGCCGGTTTTGTGGCGAATGGAAGCATTTTGAACTGTGATGAGGATCAGTGGGCCTTCTCGATGGGGCTCAACGTAACCGCAATGTATCGCATGATCCGCGCCTTTTTGCCGGGCATGCTGGCCAATGGCGGCGGCTCAATCATCAATATGTCCTCGGCAGCTTCCTCAATCATCGCGGCACCTAACCGGTTTGTTTATGGCACAACCAAGGCTGCGGTGATTGGAATGACCAAGTCAGTTGCGGCTGATTTTGTAACCCAAGGCATCCGCTGTAATGCGATTTGCCCCGGCACTGTGGAAAGCCCGTCGCTTGACCAACGGCTGCGCGACACGGGTGATTATGCGGCGGCCAAAGCGGCCTTTGTGGCGCGTCAACCTATGGGGCGGATTGGCAAGGCCGAAGAAATTGCCGCGCTGGTGGTTTATCTGGGCAGCGATGAATCAGCATATACCACTGGCGTGGCCCATGTCATTGATGGCGGCTGGGCAAATTCCTAAAGGAGAAATACGATGAAATTACTGCGACATGGTGAACCCGGCGCCGAAAAACCGGGGATGATTGATGACGCGGGCGCACTGCGCGACCTGTCAGGCCATGTGGCCGATATTGGTGGCGCTACGCTTTCGGATGACGGGCTTGCCAAATTGCGCGCGATTGACCCGGCAAGCCTGCCGCTGGTCGCTGATGGCACGCGGCTTGGCCCCTGCGTGGCGGGCACCGGCAAATTCATTTGCATCGGGCTGAATTATGCCGATC
>Ga0105054_10008741_pt1 | contig 13330 bp, 11 predicted proteins | sample BON02_FD_78091 | JGI IMG/M metagenome (GOLD analysis project Ga0105054, IMG submission 78091) | Freshwater microbial communities from Lake Bonney liftoff mats and glacier meltwater in Antarctica - BON-02 (megahit assembly) | ecosystem: Environmental > Aquatic > Freshwater > Ice > Glacier...
TACAATAATATCATCCCATGTATTTATATTAAACGCTTGCATTAATTGGATTTTATATAAATAATCTGTATAATTATCATCAAATAATTTATAAGTACACAAAAAATCTGTTTGATATACTTCACACATAATATAGTTGTTAATATTAATATTAATAATAATTTAATATTTAAATTATTATTGTATTATTGTATTATTGTATTATTGTATTATTGTATTATTGTATTATTGTATTATTATTAATTAAAAATATTGGGTTGCATTATGTGTTTTCGCGTAATCTTTATCACGCGTAAGTTCGCGAGAAGGAACTCCGCCACGAATCCATCCCTCCGCCGCAGCACCTTCTACTAAATTAGCAGGATTTGTAATAGTTGATTGAAGAGAAGGAATCATCGGTGTATGGCGATAAGTTATATGACTAATTTCACTACTAAGGTTAATGCTTTTTCTGTTATTCGCAAAGTCTCCTTGTTGGATTTGTGATTCTAAAATAATATCACTACGTCCACGACCTAAGAACGGAACAGTGGAAAAAGGGCGCTGTAATAAACTAATACGACATTTCGGTTTTAATAATTCACTCATAAGCAATGAAGAATTTTCATCAATATTACATCCATTGATGCCAACTTGATGACTGCCTGTATAATTCACATTTGGTTGACTTGTGGCAAAATCAATTGCACTACTCATTGGGCATGCTGGTTTAAAATTATCGAGCATATACGTTGCTGCTGATGAGTTTTGTAGGTTTCGTTGACTCATGTCACATTTATCATCGCCTAATCTGGTATTATTATAAAACTTATAATCATAAACAGTTGCCATTATAATATATATATATATATATATATATATATAATGATTTAATATATTATTATTTATTTATTTAAAATAATAATATAAATAATATATTTATTTATTTAAAATCATAATTTTGATAGATAAATGTTTTAATTAATCCAATGTGGCGGAGAATTTCTTGAACAAGCAAATTCGTTTCCTTCTTTACACGAAACCATATCTCCATAACAATATTCAGCAAACGATTTTTGGTCATTTGGCACAGTAGTATTTGCGGTAGAATACCATGTTCGCATAGAATTATCAAACATTATATTATCTCCTAAATCTTTAAATAATCTCTCATCAATATTTGTTTTATCATCAAAATTATTAGTTACAAATTCTTTTGTTTTTTCATTTATTTCTTTTTCTACAGCACTGTTGTATGCTGGTGCTGCTTGATTTCTTTTAGGATTATCTTGAATTTCATTTGGTAATATATTCATTAATGGATTCATTATAGTTGGTGTTGTAAATTTTTTTTTTAATAGTTTATATAATTCAGGATTACTAAATCCTTCTTTAATATTAATTGTCTTATTTAATTTTGGTTGTATTTTTATTTTGTAGAGAAAAATTATTGCTAATACCGAGATTATACCTGTAATTAGTATTTTTTTTTGTTTTGTTATTGAAAACCCTAAAAAAGTCATTAATATAACTAATCTTGTGATTGCGTTTAATTTCTCTTCGAATGTCATTATTTCTAATGGAAATAATTGTGATATATCATTCTGTTTAAATAAAACTTTAATATCATTGACCCAAAATGGTGATGTATTCATTATTATATATATACTTATATATATTTCTCAATAAATATAAGTATTTAATTATTTTCACTCAAAAAGTTAAACACTCAAGTACCGTTATATTTACATTACCTGTTAAATTTTTATTTGCTAACATATTCATCAATATATCTCAACGAAAATTTTCATTATTAAATATGGGGTTTTCTTCATATTAATATTTTGTAAAAAAATATTTTTTATTTTTTAGATTTAATAACACCAACTTTTTTATTTAATTTCTCTCCTTTCAACTTTTCATAAGCAGAAATTTCTACTTCTAAATCAGAAATAGTATAAGTTTTAGTTATAAGATCAGATGTATTATTATTTTCGTTTAAATCGACATATTCTTCTACATATTTTAAATCTCTTATTTTTTCTTCAATTGGTATTATAACAGAAACATAAATATCAACCATTTCCTTTATTTTAGGTTCTTTATTATCTTGTAAATAGAGTTTATATAATTCTTTTATTTTGCTGATTTCATGAATTAATTGTGTCGTATTTTTTCTAATTTCATTTTCTTTCTTTTTATTATTAAAAATATCATTGTATTTAATCAAAATATCATAATTTTCGATTGATTTTAAAGATAACTGATTTCGTAAATATTCAAAATCGTTAATAGATGTTTCTTCTGAAATTAAATTAAATAAAAACCTTAATTTTGTTTTGATAATATTAATTTGCAACATATCAGTTTCATATGTTAATTCTCTATTAACATCGCGTAAATCATTATATTTCCCTTTCATTATTTCAATATCTAATTTACACGGTGTATCACTGCCGCATACTGCTTTAAGATATCCATTAATATTTGTGAAAATAGTTCCACCCTTTTGTTTACAATTAATACATTTATAAACAAGTTGTTTAAATCGCCGACGTTTATCTTTTGATGATAATGTATCATTTTTTAATATTTTATTTTTTTGACTTATAACTGTATCATCATATTGTTGTTTAAGTTTATAATAATCATTTATTGCTTCAATTAATGTATTATCCATAATTATAATAAGATTTTTTAATATACCTTAATATATCTTATTATAATTTTATTATTTTAATATTTCTAAATTAGAAAATATATAATTTTTAATTCATTTATTTAATTCATTTATTTAATTCATTTATTTAATTCATATTATTGTCCCATACAGGCAAATCAGTAATCATTGTTTCATTATAATTATCTTGTTTTTTTTGGTAAGATAATTGTTGGAGTTTTGAAACAATATATTCTTGTTTTTCACGATTTTTCAATTCTATTTCACGTGGAGTAAGACTACCTTTATATCTATACAGTAAAAATATAGTAATTAATACGATAAATAATATAGTAATGCCTATATTAAAAAACAGATTTATATAGCGATCTTTAAATTTACAACATTCTTTTAATGTTCCTCCTATAAAATATCTAACTCCTGGTTCAATCAATGAAGGCGCATTATTAACATAATTCATTCAATATATACTATATTATAATTAATAATTTATTTTATTAATAAAATTGTATAATTCTATAAAATAAATTATTAATTATAATATATAAATGAGTGATCCTTCTTCTGCAATATTATTATTTTTTATTTTAACAAGTATTTATTTTGTCGTTAAATACAATTCAGAACCTAGTAAAAATAAAGTTTATTTTGGAATATATGTGCTATTACTTATTATTGGAGAATTCTTTATTAATATGTCACTTACGTCATCATTATGTGGTTCAGCGCAAACAGGGTCTGCCATATTTATTACGATAATTCCATGGTTCTTGATTTTTGGAATACTTAATTTAATGCTTATGGCATTTCCCGGATGGTTATCTCCATTTTCAAATACTTTTGGGTATGGTGTCACGAAACTGTTCGGTATAAATGATTTATTAAATACAATTTTTAAACCGAAAATTGATAAAACTGATATTAAAAATACAAATATCGAATTAATGGCAGAAGCTTTAGAACATATTTATACTGATCGGTCTTTATTAGTGAATGAAATATCACAAACTAATTTTGAAAAATTCTGGTCTAATATGTCACCTTTGTTTAAATCAAATGTAAAGGACAATTTAGAACTAAAAAATAAACTCTTGAATTTTATTCGTTTAAAAGACATTGTCGCTGAATACATATGGTTTATGCTTACAGGTACGCTAGTCACATCAGTTGGTTATAATTATATTGTAAATAATGGTTGCTCACAAAATGTAAAAGAAATACAAAAACGTCATAAAGATTACGAATCACAGGAAAAAACAAAACTACAACAACAAATAAAGGATGAACCTCCACGTATATATTCTTCGAATGAATAAAAAAATAATGAATGAAATAAAAATAAAAATAAAAATTAAAATTATTTTATTATAAAGATGAAAATAATTATTGTAATCGTTGCGATGAAACATAATAAAATAATATGAAATAAGACATTAATGATAAAAATATTGATAAAAACCATACTGGGATAACCGTTTTTTTGCTAAACCCAACACCAAATGTTCTTAGACTACCGTCTTTATTGTAAATAAAATTCGGTTTATAAGCAACAATTAATATATAAAAAATTAAAAAGAGTAAAATAGAAAACAATGTTATATTTGCGCGAATTAAATTACGAAACATATTTATATAATATTTATATAATATTATATTATTTAATATTATATTAAAACATTATTACCTACCGATTAATCGAATAAGATCCCTTTGTAACAGATTCATATGTTTCAGAGTTATCCATATAAATAATATGATATTTATTATAATAACTGTAATCATGTGGAATGATTTTAATATACTTCTCTAACTCAACATAATTATTAAATTCACTAGAAACCCAATTCGAACAACATTTATCTTCTTCAGAATTTTCGCATAAAGGGTCATCGTGGAGATAAATACATGAGTAATTACAATAGGTTTCAAATGGTGTTTCTATAAATTTATAATCATCTGTCATACAATGACTGCTTTCTTTTTCTAATTTTTTATGTAATTTTTCCATATTAATATATGTCTCTACCTCTTGTCTTGTTCCTGTAAGAATATAATATGTATTTTTATAACCTATATCATTCCGTTTAAAACACATATGAATTTTTGTTTGCGATATATCATTTGTATTTATTTGTTGTTCCTTTTCGGCATTAACAAAGGCACGTTCAACGCTAATTGGAAGAATCATACTGATACTTAATTAATAATATTTTGGGGGTGGGGGTAAATAATTATAATTACTTTATAACCATTTCAATTTTTTGTATTAATATAATTTAATACAAACTTTCCCAATCGTCAATTTCTTCAATTTCCGGACTTATTATATTATTTATTTTTTTATTCATTTCAGTTTCGTTTAATTCCGCTTGTTTTTTTTTATACAAAACTTGTTGTTCTTTTTCTTCTATTTTTCGTTTCTTTGTTTCTTCTATTTTTCGTTCTTTATTTTCTTTTTGATACTTTATTTTTTCTTTCAATAAACGTTTTTGTTCTTCATTTTGTATTGTTTTAACTAATTTATTATCACGTATAATTAATTTTGTAGAAACACGACACTCATAATCGTCGTATTCATTATCGTATTCATCGTGATATTCTTCATCATCCACCACGCACGGTGTATCTTTTAATTCTATTTCTTCATCTGTTTTTTCTATTTTTTGTAATATATTATTTTCCTTTCCACTCATTCTATAGTTCTTATTATTATATTAATATATTTATCAATAAATATATCAATTTTTCAAAAATATATATGGCAAAATAAAAATATACACAGAAATAAAATCTATTTTCAAGAAAAAAGAATTAAAGAAAAATGTTTAATACTGTTCATCCCCATCTAATCCCATTTCTTGATAATCAGCATCTTCGCCCATATATTCAATATTATTATCTTCAAACTCATTAATATCAGCATCTTTTAATGTTTCCTCGCCTAGCAAAATATCAGTATGGTCGTGATTGCCATCAATAACAGTATCAACAACTGAATCATATAAGTCCATATCATTTCTCTCTGCATCATATGTGTCTTTTTGATATTTTACTAATCCTTTCTGCATTCCCTTATTCCAATCTCCCAGACGATGGTTTTTAAATAAATTTTGTACTTCACGTTTTTCATCTGTCATTTTCTTAAAATTAGTTGTAATTATATCTTTTTCACGTTCTTTTGACCTCATTACTCTTTCCATTAAAGTTTTATAATTAAAATCAATTGTTTTTTTATCAATATATATAATCCCTGTAAATACCGCAATTAAATTAACTAATTTATCCATAAGTTCCATTTTCTCACCTAATACAATTTCCAGTTCAGAAATATTTCCTGTATCTACATTAATATCAGTTGTAATTGGTTCTTGAGACTGTATATAATTATCTAATTGGTCAGAAACGATTTTACTAGTTAATGGTTTAACTATTGTTTTGAGTAAAATATCACTGTCTTCTTTCAAAGAAATAATATCAGTAAATACATTGTAAAAATAAAATTTAAATAACAACATAGTTAACCGTCTATCAAATACCGAATAAATATATTTATCCTCACCAATTTTAAGAGGAGAAAAAAACATTGTATTATTTACTAATAATTCCATATCACGCGTCAATGAAAGTATTTTTTTAGCGACAAGTTTAATATCGGTATCATGATAAAATTGGTATAAAGAGGAATAACGATTTATTAATGTTTTTCGGATATCACCCACATGTTTTTCTGATAAGTCCCAGTGTTTAGGAATGACAGTATCATTATCATATTCTACTTTATTTAATATCATATTAGGAAAAACACGCGTTATATCTCTTAACGCATTTTTTATGAATTGAACCATTTTATAAATTGTTTCATCTTCACTTTCAATAAATGTGTTATTTCCTGTTTCTTTAAATATAATAATGGTTCTAAACTGTTCAATAAACATATTTAACTCATTTTTTTTCATTTTAGAAGATTTATTCATAATAGCAATAATATCATTTTCCATTTTTTCATTAATTGTCCCTAAATAATTTTTAAAAGCGCGCATTTCCATCGTATCTTCAAAAATGCCATTTATATCCACCTTATCTGTATCTATCATTTCTAAAAATTTATTAATAAATTGTTTTGGTATGTTTTCTATGTCACGGTCATTTAATGAATTCAATATATCTTTTAATACATTTACGTTCGCGTGAATTGATGGACGTGTTATTTTAAAATTCACGCTATTTGTTTTATTTACAATTCTAAGTAATTGTTGTAAGGATGCATTATTAAATAATTTACCATCACTTTTTAATTTTTTAATATTTTCTTCCATAGAATCACTATAATCTAAATTCGTTGGTTTATTCATACAAATTGCTTTTAATTCATCACTAATAGGCAATTCGCTATTATATTTACATAAAACAATAAATGCCCTATAAATTGTATCTTCGGAAAACCCAATTGGTAATTTAATATATTTTCGTCTCGTATCTCTCGGTTCAAATAAAATAGGCGATTTTCCCATTTGAATAATATCATTATAAATATCGCCTAATTGTTTAACTTTATTATTGTAATTACTTATATCTGGTTGTTCTTTAATAAAATAATTAAGAGTATTCGTTTCATTATTATCACAACATGCATTTTCCAAAAACGGTTCGGAATTAGAGTTCGTTAATATAGCACTCTTTTTATTTACAACCGTTTGTATCATTTCCTGAATACCCATTGAAAAATAAATAATTTTCCCCTTTATTACTTGAATCATCATATCCTGTTTTTTTGATTTTGTGCGCATAGAATCAATTAATTCAGTTTCAAACTCTTTCGATATATTTTGAATAGGTTTCATTGTTAATTCGCGAAGCGGCGGCAAAAAATTAATCCATTTTACAATATCATGTTCTTCTGGTATAACATCAGTTTCTTTATTCATTAATAAATAATCTTTCTTTTCTTTTATTAATTTAATTACTTCTTCATTTTTTAATACATATTTAACGATAATTGCCTCCATTCGTTTAAGAATATCTTTTTCCTTTAATTTTGCGATTGAATTCCACGGTTCAATTGAACGTTTCTCCATTTTACTGGCGACACACGCAACATAAGTCATACCTGACATATCTTCTGACCCTTCAATCGGAAACCCCATAAATGATTTTACACAACCTGGATGTGTTTTACGTGTTTTTACAAGAGGGATACTAATTTGTATTGCCACCAAATAATAAGATAAGGATAAAAACATTAATGAAGCATCATATGTTTTCTCATAACTATCATATTTATCAATTGCTTTTTTGCTTTTTGTAGAAGCACTTTGGATTGCTTTTTCATAGTCTGTTTTAGAAGGCATCGAACTACCTTGTTCTTTAATTACATTTCTGATAATAAATTCATGTTTGTTTTCAATATTAATTCCCATAAATCCGCTCATTGTTTTTACAACTTTCACTATTTTAGTTGCGTCAGGATTAATAAACTCGTTTTGTGTTTTAGGTTCTTGAATAATAGAATCACTCAAATCTTCTTCTAAGACTGCCCGTGTAATTGATTTAAATCCTTCTTCAGTATATTCATCTGAAACATCCAAATCTATTTTACGGATAATGTACCCACTGTGTTTATCTACCCACGCATCACCGTCGTCACTTAATGTTCCTTGTTCCGTGCATAAAAGTTCTATCATATTTTTATAATTGTTATTACTCATAAAAGTTTTAGACAATTTGTAAATAAAAGTAGGTAATAATTTAGTATGCGTTTTAATACAATATAACCAATATTTATTATCACCTTCATCCGCTTTTCTGGTATAATTTAATACAAACTTAGAAATATCCAACTGCCGTTTGGCAAAATCTGCTTGTCCTAATATAATATCGCGTAATTTCGTGTAAGGCGATTCCTGAATATCTACTTCTTTTGCAGTATTACCTAACATATACTGTTGTCTATCATATTTAAGTTTATCATTATAATGAATGATTCTTATTATCTTAAGTCTTTTTAAAACTTCTACTTTTTTATTTTCAAGTAGTTCTATTAATTTGTCGTTGTTTTTATATAAACTGGTTTCAAACTCATTCAATGATTCTGATAATACTCTATTTTTTAATTGTATTTCTTCATTGCCCATGGTATCACATTGTTTATTTTTATTATCATATATACATTCTGTTAATAGATTACACACTGTTTTCGTTTTTGTATCAATGAAAAAATCATTTGATATATCCTTTTGTAATATCCAAACACCATTAATACGTTTATAATATAACATACTTAACGCATCAGTTGTGATATTTCTCTCATTCGCAATCACTAACGCAGCATAATCTCCATCTTCAACTCTTCGTTTTCCAACAATCATTGCTCTGGCATCACGGATTGCTTCTTTTGGAATAATACCATTTTTTTTAATCAACATTGTAGAGAGAAAATCAATTCGTTCCTCTAATGTTTTAAATTGCGTATTTAATTTATCCCTATACTCATCTACAATAGAATAATAAGTATTATCATACATTTTATCAAAAAACACTTCTTTATCACTTCCATTATCATCTTCTAATTCATCTATTTCTATATATCTTTTTGCCAATTGTTTTATTTCACGACAATTATTTTTATCAGTTTTATACTCATTATTTGTGTTTTTCATATGTTCATCAATATTTTTTGCTATTTCATCGGTTTCTATATTTGACAATAATAACCGATTAGATAACATAGCAATCGCAGTATTAAACATTATCCCATTATCATCCTCATTTATTTTCTTCATAAATTCTGATACGCTCATTGAAGGATACATATTTTCAAACTCATAACCATCTATAAATATTTCTTTACGGAACTCATCGTTAATATTTAATATCTGTAATAATTCGGTAAGATCAAATGTTATTTTGCTTTGATTTATAGTATTAAAATATCTACTATCTTTAATATATTGTTTTTTTATATCAATTATCTTGCTTTTAATAAAATTAGTGATTTCTTCATATTGCATAAACGATAAATCCTTTTGATAAATTAAAAAGGGTTCCAAATAAGATAATACTGCATAAACTGAAAGTTTATCTTTTATGTATGGTTTCATTATATTGAACAATACTCGTGTTTTAGGTATGACAATGTCTAAATATTTTTTATATTTATCATTATCTTTTATCGTTTCATCTAAAATATATTCTTTTACATCATTAACAAATGTTGTTTCATCATAATCTATTTGCATATCCAGATTATCTATCACCTTCGTAGAAACTACCGTTTTCCGATTTAATAATTTCCAATAATTTAAATAATTACGATTTAAATTCGATTTAATAAAAATATCAGTAGAAGGCAAATTTACTCTTGAAAACCGTACTACTGGTTCGGGTAATGTTAATAATGATTTCAGTGTAAGTGTATCATTTGGTGTTAATTGTTTTCGGTTCACTATATCTCCTGAACCTCTTACTTTACTCATTTCAATTGTATCTAATCCTGTGTTATATACTTGGGTTAAGAACCGTTTACGCACAATAAAAGAACTTTTATTTTTTGTGGAGTATATTGCAACTGATGAATAAAAATCTTCTAAATTATCTACAATTGTGTTAATATTTGCGTTAACATCAGTAGTAATTAAATAATTTTCTTTATTCGTAGGTTCATCAAACGGAGTAAGAGTTTCATTCAAAGCGTTCATTAAATAAGAATATTTATTATCACTTTCTGGAAAACTACCTTCATTATACCGATTTATGATTTCTTGTTCTTGTTTTCTTACGTTACCCAATGAAGTTAAAATATAATCATCATTGGCGCCTTCATCATTTTCGGTTATATCATCATCGCCATCATTTTCTTGATAAAGTTTCTTTTTGTTTTTTACAACAGGCAATAACCAATGTAATTTTTGATTAAATTTTTGTAACGATTCGACCAAAGGTTTATAATTTGCACCTTTAATTGTTGGCATTAACGCATTTCCTTGTTCATCAAATTTAGAATACATCGTTCTTAATTCTTTAAAACGTTCAATCAATTTATGAATATTATTCAATACTAGTTCAGTTCGTTCTAAATTTGGAATACTTGAGAGCAAATCATCTAATAGATCCTGTGTTTGTTTTTCAATTCCAAACCGTTGTTCTGATAATGATACTTCAACAACTTGTGTGATTTCTGTTAATTCATCTCCAAATTTTATCTGGTCAGCACCAAAAATCAAATCTTGTATTTTTTCTTGAATTTGACCAGATTGTATATCTTCTTCCTGAAACTCATCGATATCACCGTCTTCAAAAACAAATGTTGGTAATTCTGGTAATATCATTGTGAGCGGCACTTGTGAGTCAGGTTGACTCTGTGGGGTTTCGCCGAAAACGTTATCAATAGCAATATCTTTCATACTTGGAATATCAACACTTATATCATCTGGTGGAGTTCTTAATATTATTTTTTCAATAGGTATATCCTCTGGAATGCCTTTATACCCAAAATCAATATAAATAATTTCTTTATCTGGAAAACTTGTGATTTCAATCATATCTTCTTCCATATTTGTAATTTTACCAGTCATACTAAACGGAACATCTCCGCTAAAATAAACATCTACCCATTTACCAGTATCTAATCCTTTTTGTTTAGCATAACCAGGATAATCAGAACGACTTAAAATTGTGAAACCAAGTATAGACTCATTATTCAAATTTCCGATTTCATCCATAAGAAGTGTTATTTCTTTACCATTTTTTTCTACTAAATATATTTTATTATTATTCAAATACTTAATATAATAAACATGATTATGTATATCAGGATCAGACGGCGCGTTTATTTCTATAATATCGCCTAATTGTAATGTTATTTTATCTGATTCATCAGTAATTTTTAATTCATTCATTACCTTATATTTATAGTAGAAATTTTTATAAATTACGAAATGAGAATACTATTTTTATATATTATTAAAAATAATACTATTAATATAAAATACACAAAAATATATAATGTATCCTACATACAAATTAAAATTAATAAATACTTCATCTAACTCTAAATTAGATGAATTAATAAACAACAATATAATTTCCGATAGAGAATGGTTTAATTATAAAAAATATTATGAAGGGACTCATCCTCCATTTTTAAAACCATTAACTAAATTTAACCCACTATATTCATTATATAATAGTCCAATCGCATTAAAAATATCATCTAATCCAAGCGATAATTTAATAAAAAACCCTAAATCTAAATCTAAATCAAAATATAAATATAAATCTAAATCATTACTTGATGAAATCGAACAAATGCAAAAACGTAAAGTATGGTTAAAAATGAACAGGTTTATACTGATATAAAAAATATAATTTAATAATAATATTTATATTTTTTGTTTATCAATAACACAACTCTTTGCTAATTTCCGGATTACTTTAATCATATGCTCTTTATCTCCGCTCATTGTTTGTCCTACAATTTTTAGATATTTATCATTATATGGCGAATCATAATCTTTGAAAGTGGGATATTTATTCGTCCATTCATTTAGAAGTTTAAAATTCTTCTTTTCAATGGATCGAATGGCATTTTTTAGTTTACTGTGGTCGGCATCCTCTTTTTCCCATACGTCATTATCTTTAATATACATTATTTCCCTTTTCAAATCACTACAATGAAAGGGTCGGGCACAAATATCAAGAATATTCATATTACCAAATATGTTATTAAACATACAATCAGTATAACCTAATTTCTCCATATTTTCTAAATCTGATAAATTCAATTCGATCGAACTAATAAAATCTGTTAAATTCATGGCATCTTTACACCGTTCATTCAAAAAAACTTGAAGATTAAATGTGTTGTTATTGGAATTATTATTTGTATTACTTATAGTAGTGATATTATTGTTTTTACATAATTCAATCATTTGTTTATGTAATTCATTATTATGTGCTTGAACCTCATTTGTCTGTTTTTGAGTTTCATTATTATTTTTAATCATATCTAAAATAATATTCTTGAAATCAGCATTTTCATTTATAAGTATTTTTACATCTTCACTTTTACTAATAATTATATTTTCCTTCTGCGCTGGGTGTATATGATAAGAGCAACTCTTTTTATGATTATATAATGACGCACGATGGTAGTATATTTTTGTACATTCACATACATAATTTTTTATTTCTGGTTCGGTATTGTTGTATTTTGTTGTATTCTGGTGTTTCCGTGTAGATAAATGTCGTGTATACTGACTTTGTCGAGGCGTATTATAATCACAATGTATACAATAAAAATTCGTTGAACTTTTTAGAACTTTTTCTGTTGTCATTGTTGTATAATAATACAACAGAAAAAGTTCATAAATACTTTTAATTATTATTTTATAATTTCAATAAAAATTTATCATAACAACAATTTTATTAGAAAAATGAAAAACAACCCATTATGGTAACAATCACTTTTTTCACTTTTTTTAGGTTCATTCTTTTTCTCATAATTGGAAAATGGACATTTATAAATGTCCAAAACTCATTTTATAGAATAGTTTAGAACCGAATTCATGACAGTTTCTTTAAGTAGGAAAATCATTAATATCTATTAATGTATTTAATTCGAATTGTAATCAAATTTTATAAAATTGAATACATAAATACATGAATACATGAATA
>Ga0105054_10008745_pt1 | contig 13327 bp, 9 predicted proteins | sample BON02_FD_78091 | JGI IMG/M metagenome (GOLD analysis project Ga0105054, IMG submission 78091) | Freshwater microbial communities from Lake Bonney liftoff mats and glacier meltwater in Antarctica - BON-02 (megahit assembly) | ecosystem: Environmental > Aquatic > Freshwater > Ice > Glacier...
ACCCAGCTCCTCGATTGATTTGACCATCAGCGCGCAGCATCGGTCAGCTTGCGCGCCCGCATCGCCCGGAGTGGTCGACCCGTCATCCTCGATCGGGCCCGTTCCAGATATCAATATCCGGTCTCCGATCCGAATAGCGCGAGAAAAACCGAACTGCGCCTCGTATGGCGAGCCGGACGAAACGCGTTGGCGGCTTGGCATCGAATACTCCTTTGCTTGGACCTTGGACTGCATCGGGCTTTTTGCAGGTGATAAACCTATATTCCGTTAAGGTATTTCTGCAACGCCCAGACTTCTAAGCCAGCGGCAGGCGTTCCGGTCCAAGCTGAGCGGGGTCGACAATTCTTGCCGCAAGATATCCATCGACAGATGAGACCAAATACTCACCTGTCTTATTTTTGCGCCAAGCTAAAATTATCTGACGGCGGCTACGCCCGTAAGATCACTCAAGGTGAGGACGGGCAATATTTCTTTAGATAGTCCCCATGCAGAGGCATCTTCTGAACTAGGAAACGGATCGACTTTTCCATCTCGTCAACTTCGGTCGCCAGCTTCGAACTGGTGATGGTATCGGCCATTGGATTGTGCCCGTTCATGGTGATGCCCTGACCCATCATCACTGCAGTCCAGCTGCTCTCAGTAAACAGTTCGTCTTCCTCGCGGAAGATCTGCCCGTTGAGTTGGAACAGCGCGATCTTGTCCCTCAACGTATCCGGCACATCCATGGTGCGGCAGTAATTCCAGAACTCGCTATCGTCGCGCGTGGTCGCGTTGTAATGCAGGATCAGGAAATCGCGGATCCGTTCGTATTCCTTGACCGTCAGCCGGTTGAATACATCTGCCTGTGTCTGGGTGATCCCGTCGAGCGAGAGTACCGCGAGCAGTTTGTTTATACCAGTATTGATGAGATGGATCGAAGTTGATTCCAGCGGTTCCATGAAACCGGCTGCGAGCCCCAACGCCACCACATTCTTGTTCCAGAACTTCTTCCGCCGGCCGGTCGTGAAACGCAGGAAGTTAGGATCCGCCGTCGGCTTGCCCGCAAGCCCACTCACGAGGATGTCATGCGCCTCGTCATCGCCCATATGCTCGCTGGAATACACATGACCGTTACCATTGCGCTCTTGCAGCGGGACCTGCCACTGCCATCCAGCTGAATGTGCAGTGGCTCGCGTATACGGGGTCGGAGGGCTTCCATCGTCGCGATTGCACGGCAAGGCTACGGCGCGGTTGCATGGCAACCAATGGGTCCAGTCCTCGTAACCGGTCTTGAGCGCCTGTTCAATGAGCAGGCCGCGGAAGCCCGAGCAATCGATGAACAGGTCACCTTCGATCTTCTTTCCGCCGTCCAGCGTAACCGATTTCACGAAACCCGTTTCGCCGTCGAGCAAGACATCCTCGATCTTGCCTTCCTGGCGCACGACGCCGCGCTTTTCGGCATATTTGCGCAGGAATGCAGCGTAGCGCCCCGCATCGATATGATAGGCGTAATTGATCGGTGGCAGATCGTCCCGCTTGAAATCCGGGCTCCGTGCGAATTTACCAAAATGGGCAGCCATGGTTTCGACATTGAAGGCCTGGATCGGTCGTTTGTCCCCTGCCGCCTTCATCCGGTGCCATACGTGATGGAACGAAACCCCGCCCATAGGATACCCATAGGCGCCGAATGGGTGAATATAGCTGTCGCCCTGCTTGCCCCAGTTCACGAATTGAATGCCGAGCTTGAAAGTCCCTTGCGCGGCCGCAAGCATTTCGCGCTCATCCACGTCGAGCAGCAGGTTGAATTCGACAAACGGGGGGATCGTCGCCTCGCCCACTCCCACCGTTCCGATCGCTTCCGATTCGATCAGCGTGATCGCCACCTTACGGGTCGATATCAGCCTTGAAAGCGCCGCGGCGGCCATCCAGCCAGCCGTACCGCCGCCAACAATAATGATGTTCTCAATTGCCATGGGATTATCCAAAGGTGATGTAAGCCAAAACGTCTAGACCATTGTGATGCCCTAACACCAATTGTCCAGCAACCAAATTGTGAACGTTCATTTTGTTCTTGTGAACGCTCATATTTGTGATTATGCAAGTGGCAACGGGGGAGGAAACATCTCCCGAAAATCAGGGAGAGTTGCTATGCGTCACAATAGTTTGGGTTGGGCCCGTCCGGTTTCGAATCGCGGAATTGCACTCGGTGCGGTATCCAGTTTAGCGCTTTGCATGGGCCTCAGTTCGGTAGCCATGGCGCAGGAAGCAGGCGAAGAAGAAGCCCCATCCGAAGCGAGCGCACCCGATTCGCCGCCCGCCGATGAAAACATAATTATCGTCTCGGGCTTTCGCGGCTCCCTTCAAAACGCACAGAACATCAAGCGCAACGCCGATACGTTCGTCGATGTAATTTCTGCTGAAGATATTGGCGCATTGCCAGACCGTTCGGTTGCCGAAGCCCTCCAGCGTGTCCCAGGCGTCAACATCGGCCGGTTTGAAAAGACCTCTGACCCCGATCGCTTCTCGGTCGAGGGCACCGGCGTTATCATTCGCGGCCTTCCCTACGTGCAATCGGAATTGAACGGCCGCGAGATTTTTTCTGCAACCGGTGGCCGCGTTTTAAGCTTTAACGACGTATCGCCAGAGCTGCTTGGCCGGGTCGAAGTATTCAAGAACATTACCTCGGACATGATTGAAGGCTCGATCGCCGGCACGGTCAATCTGGTCACGCGCAAGCCGCTTGATCGCAAGGGCACGCATATTTCCGGTTCGGTCGAAGCAAACTATGGCGATTTGCGTGAAAGCTGGTCACCGACGTTCAACCTGTTGGGTTCGACGACATACGAATCTGACGCGGGCAGCATCGGGTTTCAGCTTGGGTATTCTAAATCCAAACTGGAAAGCCGCACCGACGCGACCCAAATTGGCGACCCTTGCTACAGGGCAGCTACGCTAGATAGCGGATGTATTCGCGCATTGTCAGTTGGGTCCGGCGGGTTTTCAGGGGACCCTAGTTTCGACGCATCGAATTTCCCACCTGCCGATACGGTTCTCGTGCCGCAATATGCCGGGGTTCGTACAACTAACCTCGACCGTGATCGCGAAGCATGGTCGGCAGTTCTTCAATATGAAGATCCTACCGGGGACTTCGTTGCTACGTTCGAGTGGCTGCGGTCGGATACGAGTTTCGCTACCGAAGAATATGCGCTGCTGGGCCGTATCGATGACCCCGCCGCGCCGACCGTTGAGGCGGCGAACACCTGGCAATACGATGCAAACGGCCAATTCGTCAGCGGTGTTCTGACGGCGGGCCGTGGGAATGCGTACGCGACACCATTTGGTTTGGGCGGCATCCCGCTGGATTCATTGCGCTTCCTGCGTGAAGCGGAATCGACCACCGAAGATTATTCCTTCGATGTGAAATGGAATGTCACCGACCGCCTGCGCCTCAACTTTGAAGCTCAGCGCATCTCCTCGGACTTGAGCCGGGATTCGGTATTCGGCGCCATGAGTACCTGGGCTGACATTGGAATTGACCTGAGTGGCAGCACGCCGCAGGTCGACTTCCTCGCGCCTCCCGGCGCGCCGGCTGATTATTTCTCGTCGGGCTTCTACACTTACTACTGGTTTGGTCTCGACAGCCGCGAGAAAAACGAAGGTGATCTCGATAGCCTGCGCTTCGATGCAGAATACGATATCAGCGATGATGGCTTCTTCAAGAAGGCAAGCGTCGGCGCACGTTGGGGCGAGCGTGATCGGACCACCCGCAATACCAACTTCAGCACATGGGGCAATCTCTCGGCTCCTTGGGCGGGCCGCGCCGGCTGTCTTCCATGGGGCGAAGGTCCGGGATGTGGCCAGGGTTCTGGTCCATTCGTACCTGATTGGTCTGGATTCACCCCTGGACGCTTCTATACCGGTCTTGATGGTCAGGAATTCGCGATTGCGGGCGGCGCCTATACCGACGAGTTTCCAAACTATTCCCAGCTGCGCGATCCATTTGCGGATGGCTTCCAGCGCGGTGATGCACCGATACCGGGTGGCGCTGCATGGTTCTTCGGCGGCGACGATTTCCTTGGTGAGTATCTCGCCGGCACTACTGATGAGCAAATTGCTGAAATTCAGGAATTTGGTCAGTCACCAGAGCGCTTCAATTATGGTGTGAACGGCCGCTCGCGTCCTGACCCACTCACAGGGGAGCTTGTCCCTTGTGATATCGAAGGGGTCTATTGCCCCGGTGAGGTGTCAACTGTCTCAGAAGTGACCAAAGCTGCTTACGCTCGCGTCGACTTTGGGCATGATTTCGCGAATGGCATGAACCTGGAAGGCAATTTTGGCCTGCGCTATGTCGAAACCGAAGTGAAAAGCGGCGGACGAATTGGCTTTCCTGATGCGGGCCGGTTCGATTCCCTTGGTGTCGGTGGTAACGGAGACGGCATCGTGCAAGTCTCCGAGATCACAACCAATTGCGCGGGGCCGGGCGCCCCGGGCAATGTTCGCGGCTATTGCGACCTGTCCGCCGCGCGGACGGCGGAATTTGCGGCAGCACACACCGGCGAGATTGTGATTGATGATCGTAAAATCCGCTACGATCACTGGCTTCCAAGCTTCAATGCCAAACTCGACATAGGTAATGGCCTGTTGTTCCGGGCTGCAGTGTCGAAAGGCATTTCGCGACCAGACCTGCAGCTATTCCGTGCAGGCGGAGGCATTAGCGACAATACCAATGACCTGTCCGTGGCGGGTACGCTTGAAACTGGCCCGCTGTTTGCACTGTCAACCGGCAACCGTAATTTGCGGCCGGTGACCGCGTGGAATTACGATCTGTCGGCTGAATGGTACTTCAGCAATGTCGGTTCGTTGACAGTCTCGCTCTTCCTGAAAGATATTCAGGGTGTCGTGAACAATGGGTTCGAGGCGGTGAACTACACCAGCGGAAGCGGTGTTTCTGCGGATGTTCAGGTTAAGGGACCGATCAACGACCAAGGCGGCAAATTGAAGGGCTTTGAGCTTGCCTATCAGCAGAGCTATGACTTCTTGCCAGGGTTGCTCAGCGGCTTGGGCTCGCAGATCACCTACACCTATATCGACGGAAAAGACTTCTCCAACCCGAACCTCGCCGACGTTGGCAATTCCTCGGTCACCACAGGTACCAACGAGCTGGGCGGCGGTGCATTCGTTTTCCTTCAACCGCTGGCAGGGCTGTCGAAGCACACGGTCAATGCCACCATCTTCTATGAGAAGGGACCATTGGCACTTAGAGCGGCCTACAATTGGCGTTCGGCATTCCTGATCACTCCGCGCGATGACATCTTCCCGTTCTCGCCAATCTGGCAGGAATCATCGGGGCAACTTGATGCTTCGATTTTCTATGCGCTGACGGAAAACATTAAGGTTGGCGTCCAGGGCGTGAACCTTCTTGATGAGGTCACCGAGACGTCTCAGGTGGTCGACTTTGACGGCACAAGGTTCACACGCTCGGCATTTAGAAATGACCGCCGCTATACGTTCATCGCGCGATTTGACTTTTAAGGAATTCGCGTGATTTCGAGATAATAGATGGGCCTTCGTCGCAAGACGGGGGCCCATTTTTCTTGGCCCAAGCTCAGCCGTTCGCACGATGCTATGCAGATCGCTCCCGGCTTGATTGGCTGATCTCCGTTGAAAAATTGAGGTGGGATGATGATCAAGCGCCATATATTCGCAGCACTCGCGGCCGTGCTGATTGCCGGGTGCACATCCGAACCGGCCAAGACGGAAACGGGGTGGGCACTGGTATGGTCGGACGAATTTGACGGGACCGAGCTCGACCGGACCAAATGGGCACCCGAGAAATCCAGCTGGGGCGGCGGCATTCCGGACGCGCCGTTCGATCAACCATTCTATATCATGGCAAACCTTGCCATCGGCGGCAAACTGTCAGAAGAAAACAATGATAAGGGTCTTGCCGACGGCGCGGTCCCTGCGGAATTCGCGATTGACTGGATCCGCATCTACAATTGCGCGGAAGATCGCGAGACGGGGCTAGCATGCATGCAGAGCCTCGAAGGGGATGGATAAATAATGGCCAGGCGCCGCCAGGCAGTTACGATCAAGCACGTGGCAGCGGATGCAGGGGTTTCCTTGCAAACGGTAAGCCGTGTCATCAACAAGGAATCCTCTGTCAGCCCGAAAATGAAGGATCGGGTCCAGGCGTCGATCGATAAGCTGGGCTATGTTCCGTCCATCGCCGCCCAAAGAATGGGCGGATCGCGTTCCTATCTCATTCTGGCCTTGAATGACCGTGAGCGGACCATCGCGGATTGGCGTGCAAGAGAAGGCGCCGACTGGGTCGACCAGATGCTGATGGGGGGCATGCTCGAATGCGCCAAGCATGGCTATCGGCTAATTTTCGAACTGGTCGATACGCATTCAGATCATGTCGAGCGTGAATTGCAGGGGTGCATTGTGGCGCTGCAGCCTGACGGGGTAATCCTGACCCCTCCCCATTCAGACAATCTTCTGATCACTGCCCTTCTTCGCCGCGAGAATATTCCTTTTGCGCAGATCGGATCAACTGGCGAGGGCGGCGGAATTGCGCTCATTATGGGCGATGAAGGCGCTGCTCGCGCCGCCACGCGTTACCTCATGGATCTGGGGCATAAACGGATCGGGTTCATCAAGGGTGCGGCGGAATATAAACTGAGCAGCTGGCGCAAGGCTGGATGGAAGGCCCAAATGGAAGAAGCCGGCCTCCCCAACGAAGACTTATGCGCCGAAGGCGATTTTACCTACGATTCCGGCGTGACAGCAGCGCGGCAATTGCTGGCGCTTGATCCAAAACCCACGGCGATCATTGCCAGCAGCGGTCACATGGCAATGGCAACCGTCCAAGTTGCGCGCGAAATGGGTTTGGAGGTGCCGCGGGATCTATCTGTGGTCAGCTTCGACAATACCCCGATGACCTTATTTACCAGCCCTGCACTAACCGCGATCGACCAGCCCGTTGCGAAAACCACCGCGCTCGCGGTAGAGTTAATCGTTGCAGCCAAGCGCGGTGAAGATCTGCCCGAAGGCCCGACGATAGTACCAGCTGGATTTATCGTACGAGATTCAACTGCGCCGCCGCCTCGTGACTGATCAAGGCGCGCCCCGGCATCAGACAAGCCGGTTTTTGCTGCTATACACTCTTGCCATGGCTGGCGCAGCCATTGCTTACGTGCCGTTCCTGACAGTTCTGCTGCCGGTCCGAATTACCGACATGGCCGGAGCAAGCGATGTACAATGGCTGGCTTACGTCACCTTTGCCGGTGCGATTGCGGCCAGCCTTGGCAATATCTTGTTCGGATGGCTGAGTGATATACCAGAAATCGGCGTTTGTGGGTTTTGGCGGGATTGGTTTTGTCCAATCTGTTGCTTGTGAGTTTTTCCCTAGTAGAGCGTTTTGAAACGCTGATCGCCTTGATCCTGATCTGGCAGTTATCGCTGAACATGATGTTGGGTCCCTTGGGGGCGTGGGCGGGGGATTGCGTGCCCGACCATCAGAAGGGTTTGCTGGGCGGTTTGCTGGCATTTTCTCCGGCAATGGGCGCATTATCGGGCGCGTTGATCACTTTGCCAGGCTTGGCCAGCCCCGATCTGCGCTTGTGGATGGTTTCCTTTCTCGTCTGTGCCTGCATTTTGCCCGTCCTGATTTTTGGTCGGCCGGCAAAGTTTCCCGAATTACAGGCGCCAGCGCCAGCGCAGGAAAAATCAGATGCGGAGAGCCGCCGCTCGCGGCATCTAGTTGTGCGCATGTGGCTGGCAAGACTGCTGGTCCAGATTTCAGAAGCAGCCTTGTTCGCGTATCTCTATTTCTGGTTTCGGTCGGTGGATCCGGCGATGCGTGTTAGCACCACGGCTCAGATACTAAGTCTGGTGTTGATTGCGGCAATACCGGTGGCCCTAATCACTGGCCGGTGGGCCGACCGACAAAACAGGCCGATTTCACCGCTTGCGGCTTGCGCAGCACTTTCAAGCGTCGGGCTTGTAGCAATGGCGCTGTCGTCTTCGCTTACCTCTGCGATCGCTGGATATGTATTGTTCGGGCTAGCGTCGGTGGTGTTTCTTTCCCTGCATACAGGCCAGACATTGCGGGTCCTGCCAGAGCCGCAAAGGCGAGGCCGCGACTTGGGGCTTTTCAATCTCACCAATACTGGTCCTTCACTGGTTATGCCGTGGATGGTCCTTGCCCTTGTACCCGTCTTCGGGTTCCCGATTTTGCTGGCCCTCCTAGCCTGTCTCACCATGGCCGCTTGTGTTCTCCTGCTAACACATTCCGATCTTCGATAAGCACTTGCATTCGCACCGCTCTGCTGTAGAGCTTTTCGTTGAGAACGTTCACAAAGAAGTTCTAGAAGAGGGTGCGATGCAGGGGAAATTACTGGCCATAGCTGGGAGCTTTTTGCTTGCAGCGTGCAGTCAAAATCAGGTTGTCGCCGGGCTTAATGGTGCAGATCCCGTAGCGGCTGGCTCATCCGAATTACCTTTGCCGGGCGCAGTTGCGAATCCTGCGGTCTGGCCGCAAGCAAGCAGCCCTTCCGCCATAACCGACGGAGCTACTGAGCGCCGTATCGACGATCTGCTATTGCGCATGACGTTGGAGCAGAAAGTCGGCCAGTTAATCCAGGCCGACATCAGCTCGATCACCCCTGACGAACTGGCCCAATATCCGCTTGGCTCCCTGCTAGCTGGCGGAAATAGCGGCCCTTATGGCGATGAGCGATCAGACGCTGCCGGATGGGACCGGATGGTCCGCGAATTCCGGAAGGTTTCGATGCAGCCAGCAGCAAATGGCTTGGCGATCCCAATCATCTTCGGGGTCGATGCGGTTCACGGCCATAACAATATTCCCGGCGCGACGATATTTCCACATAATATCGGCCTTGGCGCTGCGCATGATGTAGAAATGATCCGCAAGATCGGCGCGGCGACAGCAGCCGAGATTGCTGGCAGCGGCATCGAATGGACTTTTGCGCCTACACTCGCAGTCCCGCAAGATCCGCGGTGGGGCAGGACCTATGAAGGCTATTCATCGGATCCGGCTGTCGTCGCAGCCTATGCTGGGGCAATGGTCACTGGCCTGCAGGGCACGCTCAAAAGCGGCGAGCCGCTGCAAACGGGCAAAGTGGCGGCAACAGCGAAGCATTTTCTGGCTGATGGCGGCACTGAGCGCGGCAAAGATACTGGCGACGCTGTGATCGACGAAGCCGAGCTAGTGCGCATCCACGCAGCCGGTTATCCGCCAGCAATTGATGCCGGAGCTTTAACCGCTATGGCCAGCTTCTCCAGTTGGAACGGCGTGAAAAACCACGGCAACAAATCTCTTCTCACCGATGTGCTGAAAGGTCGCATGGGTTTCGGCGGGTTCGTTGTCGGTGACTGGAATGGCCACGGACAAGTGGCCGAATGCAGGGTAACTGAATGCGCCGCGGCCATCAATGCCGGGTTGGACATGTTCATGGCGCCTGACAGCTGGAAAGGGCTTTACGCCAATACGCTGCGCCAGGCACGCGACGGCGTAATTCCGATGGCCCGCCTTGAGGATGCAGTTCGCCGCATCTTGCGGGTAAAGATAAAGCTGGACCTGCTCGATGATCCATTGCGAGACCGCAGCGATTATTCTGTAATCGGCGCACCTGATCATTTGGCATTGGCGCGCGAAGCAGTGGCAAAATCACTGGTGCTGCTCAAGAATAACGGCTCTGTCCTGCCGATAAAGGCTGGTGCCAATGTGCTGGTTGCAGGACCGGGCGCAGACAATATCGCCATGCAGTCCGGCGGATGGACGATCAGCTGGCAAGGCACGGACGTAACCAAATCCGATTTCCCGAATGGACGTACGATCTGGGACGGTATTTCCGATGCAGTTCGCGCTGCTGGCGGCAATGCACACCTGTCCGAAACGGGTGATTTTGAGCGCCAGCCGGACGTTGCGATCGTCGTTTTTGGTGAACGTCCCTACGCTGAATATCAGGGTGACGTTCCGACATTGGATTACCAGCCTGCGGCAGCGCAGGATCTATTGCTGCTGAAGCGTTTGAAAGCTCAGGGCATTCCGGTCGTCTCGATATTCCTGTCGGGGCGCCCCATGTTCACTAGCCCCGAAATCAACGCTTCCGATGCATTTGTGGCGGCCTGGCTGCCTGGTACACAGGGTGACGGGGTCGCGGATGTATTGATCGCCGGCCCAACGGATAAATCACCGCTTGATTTCACCGGAACCTTGCCGTTCCGCTGGCCCGCTGACGCTGCATCGCCAGTGGAAAAACCGTTGTTCGACCGCAACTTTGGCATGACATACAAAACGCCTGCCCAACTTGGGACGTTGTCAGAAGACTTGGGCATTGACCTCGCCAAAGCGATGAACGTCGAGAACTTTTTCTCAGGAGGCCGAGCGCGGACCCCGTGGAGTTTGTCGGTTTCGGATGCCGGCGGAAAAAGGCCTGTTTTTGCAAGTTCGATGACGAGCCCTGATGGGGGCATTTCCGTGCGTTCAGTGGATGTAACTGTGCAGGAAGACGGTAAGGCTTTTATCTGGAATGGGTCTGGTTCTGTTATCATCGATGGACCGCCAGCCAATTTGCTTGCGCAGGTCGAAAAAGGCTCGGTGCTCAGCATCGATTGGCGGATAGATGCGAAGAGCGCGGGCGATGCCGTTCTGTTTTTCGGGGATAGCAAAATATCGCTGGCATCATGGCTGCGCGATGCACCGGTTGGAACAGTTACCAACCTTTCCATTCCCTTGCCGTGTTTCGACGATGAAAAGTCTGATTTTGCAAATGTGGGAAATGCGTTCCGGCTCGAAGCGGAGACGGGTCTGGCGATTACTTTAATGGCCGTCCGGATTGATGAGCCTGCACAAATGGTAAAATGCCCGCCTGCAATGAATTGAATAATAAACAGCGCCGCAAATAGAACGGCACACAGGGAGAGAGAGTATGGCCTTGGCCCCGGACATTTCGAGCAGCACCGGCCCGGTAGATGATGGAACCCCCATCAGCGCCCCGGGCTTGCAGGGCTTTGTCTTTGCGTTATTCTTCATCTTTGGCGGGATCACGTCCCTGAATGACGTCATAATTCCTAAGCTGAAAGAACTGTTCACCCTGAATTACACGCAGGCAATGCTGGTTCAGTTCTGCTTCTTCGCAGCCTATCTGGTGATCGGCATTCCAGGTGCGAAACTGGTCAAGAAAATCGGTTATATGCGCGGTGCAGTTGCCGGGCTTGTCATCATGTTGATCGGGTGCCTGCTTTTCATTCCTGCGTCACAGACTGCAACGTACGGATTGTTCCTGTTTGCGCTGTTCGTTCTCGCCAGCGGTGTGGTGCTGGTGCAGGTGGTGGCGAACCCGCTCATCTCTTTGCTGGGCCCCTCTTCGACATCACACAGCCGACTGACCTTCGCCCAGGCATTCAATTCGCTGGGGACCACTGTATTCCCGATTGTCGGTTCAATCCTGATTTTGGGAACATTGGCAAGCGTCACAGCAGATGAATTGTCCGGCCCCGAACTTGATGCCTATCGCACCGCCGAAACCCAGGCGATCGTAAATGGCTATATCGGCATTGCTATCGCGCTTGCGCTGGTTGCGGCTGTTGTCTGGATGTTCCGCAACAAGCTTCAGGGTGAAAAGCATGAGCCCAGTTCTGCGCTGGGCGGCGTCGATCTGCTGCGGCGCCCGCGCTTCGGTTACGGCGCCTTGTGCATCTTCCTGTATGTTGGTGCTGAAGTCTCCATCGGATCGATTGTAGTAAACTATCTCATGCAACCTGGTGTCATGGGCCTGCAGGAACAGGCAGCGGGCAAGCTAATCGGATTGTATTGGGGCGGCGCAATGGTTGGCCGCTTTATCGGTTCCGCCGTGCTGCGGGTTTTCAGTCCTGGCAAGGTGCTGGCATTTGTCGCCATCGGTGCGATCGCGCTCATCGCTTTTTCTGCAAACACTTCCGGTGTGCTTTCGGGTTATAGCCTGCTTGCCATCGGTCTCATGAATGCGATCATGTTCCCGACAATCTTCAGTCTTGCCTGCGAAAAACTGGGTAGCCGCGCGGCCGATGGATCAGGGATTATCAATGTCGCTATTTTCGGTGGGGCGGTCATCCCACTACTTACCGGTGTGATTGCTGATGTCAGCGGAAGCTTAACTTTTGCGCTGATATTGCCAGCCTTTTGCTACGCAATTATTGCCGGCTTCGGTTTCTATACACGCAAACCGGCGGTGATCTGAAGTCTAGGGCACTAGATTTATTGGCGGGTTTGAAAGCGAGTTCCAGACCGTACAAGAATACACAGGCTATATCGCGCCTGGGATCGTAATTGTGTTCTTGCTTGGCTTCTTCGACAAGCGCGCCAATGCAGCCGGGGCATACACTGCGCTGATCGGGTCGCTGGTCATGAACATGGCGTTGTCGCTTGCGGCCCCTGATATGCCATTCGTCATCCGCATCTGGTTCGTGTTTATGGCCTCACTCGTGGTCTCTGTGGCGGTCTCCCGCTTCACTGCTCCGCCGAGCGAAGATGGCACGGTTAAGCTGGATGACATTGGCTTTGCCACCAGCACTTTGTTCAACACGCTGGCCGTAATTGTGGTTGCCATCCTGATCGGTCTCTATGCATTCCTATGGTAAGTTTTGGCTGACTTAGATTTGGCTACATTCAGGGGCTTCTGTGCAAGCAGAAGCCCCTGTCACGTCCAATCCTCTATACCGAATGCGATTGAAGGCACACGAGTGATTGGCATTTCTCGCTAGCACTCTCTAAAGCCGCGCAATGTTGCGTATCACCGAACTGACACTGCCCCTCCATCACCCGGACGAAGCGCTGCCCGCTGCGGTCTGCAAGCGGCTGCGGATCACCCCGCGCGAACTGGTTCGGCATGTTGTATCGCGCCGAGGCCATGATGCGCGCGATAAAGCCAACATCTTGCTGGTCTATTCGGTCGACGTAAATGTGAAGGACGAGGCAGCAGTGCTCGCGCGCTTTCGCAAGGATCGCAACGTCCAGCCCACGCAAGACCCCCGCTATCATCTTGTGGCCAAGGCGCCTGACGGGGCTAAGTCCAAGCGGCCGGTCGTGGTCGGCGCAGGGCCGTGCGGGCTTTTCGCCGGCCTGATCCTCGCCCAGATGGGCTACCGCCCGATCATCCTCGACCGCGGCAAAGTAGTCCGCGAGCGGACCAAGGACACTTGGGCGCTGTGGCGAACCGGTGTTCTCAACCCCGAATCGAACGCCCAGTTTGGCGAAGGCGGTGCAGGCACCTTTTCCGATGGCAAGCTCTACAGCCGGATCAAGGATCCGCTCAACCGCGACCGCAGGGTACTGACTGAA
>Ga0105054_10008753_pt1 | contig 13316 bp, 10 predicted proteins | sample BON02_FD_78091 | JGI IMG/M metagenome (GOLD analysis project Ga0105054, IMG submission 78091) | Freshwater microbial communities from Lake Bonney liftoff mats and glacier meltwater in Antarctica - BON-02 (megahit assembly) | ecosystem: Environmental > Aquatic > Freshwater > Ice > Glacier...
CATCGGCCATGCGCGAGACATCGATCAGCACCTGGACATGCCAGCCCATGGCGCCGAGCTGGTCGGCCAGACGCTCGGCCGCAGCAAACTGGACACCACCGCGGAACAGCAGGTTGATGCGGATGCCGCGCGCACCGGCCTCGTGCATGCGTTCCAGCTCACCCGACGTGACATCGTCGTCGACGACCACGATGGCCCGGGCGTCGAGCCTGGTGTCGCGCACAGCATCCAACGTGCAGCGGTTGTCCGTGCCGTAGATGCTGGGCTGGATGATGACGAAGCGGTTGAAGCCGATGACATCGGCCAACGCTTCGTACTGTTCAAGGGGCGCCTCGGGCGGTGTGTAGCTGCGGTCGGCCACGAAGGGATAATCGGCCGCCGCTCCGAAGACGTGCATGTGGGTATCGCAGGCGTTCGCCGGCATGGCGAAACGACCCGGACGGGGATGAGCGTCGGGAGCAGGGCAGCCCGGAATACCCGGACCGCCCTGCGGCGTGGTTGCCATGAACCGGTCCGGTCAGCGCGGCGTCGGCTTGTAGATCGCGCCGCGCCGCGTGACCCGCTCGATCATGCCGTCGGTCATGTAGTCGGGCACCGCATGGGCATCGTAGGTCAGGCTTTCCTGGCCGGGATAACCCAGCGCCTCGCGTGCCTGCGGCGTCATGTAATAGGCCGCCGAGGCCACAAGGCTGAGCGCATTGAACGCCGCCTCGTCCTGCTTGTAGAGCGCGTTGGCCGCCTCGCCCGACTTTTCGCCGGTGATGGCCTCGATGCCGCGCATGAAGTCCTCCACCAGGTCGGGGCGCAGGCGCAGCACCTCGTCAAGCAGCGGGCCCGCAACGCCGGTCGTGCTCGCCGCCGGCATCTTCTTGTGCTCGGGAATCAGAAGATCGGCCAGGCCGGCGAATGCCGCGCGGCCCTCATCGGTCAGCTTGGCGGCCATCACGCTGCCTCCTGGTTGCGGCGCTCCGCGATCATGTGACGGGTCTGGCGCAGGGCCACCGACATGATCGTCGCCGTGGGGTTCAATCCGCCCGAGGTCGGGAAGGTGCTGCCGTCGAAGACGAACAGGTTGGGCACGTCGTGGGTCTGGCCCCAGCGGTTGACGACCGACTTCCTGGGGTCGTCGCCCATCAGGCAGGTGCCCAGCAGATGCCAGCCGGTATCGGCCATCTGGTGCACCACCGAGGTTTCGATGGCGCCGCCGGCCGACATGGCTTCGAGCACGCGGTCCTCGTGGAACTTCAGCATCTTCTCGGAATTGTCGGAGACCTTGTACTTCAGCTTGGGCGCGGGGATGCCGTCGGTGTCGACCAGTTCGTCGTCGAGCAGCACCTCGTTGCTTTCCTCGGGAAGATCCTCGCCGATGATGCCCCAGACCATGGTGTGGCCGAAGCGGCGGTCGACCATGTCGTGGAAATGGGAGCCCCACATATCTTCGACCTTGGCGTTGGGATCGGTGAAGGCCTTGGTGCCGACGAAACTGGTCGCGCCCAGCGGACCGCCGGCGGGCATGGCTCCCCACTTGGCGCCGCGCACAAAGCCGCGGCTCTCGTCGGTCTCGTAGAACTCGAAGGAAGCGATGTTCTGGCCGAACGGTCCGCGCCAGGATTCCAGATCCTCGTCGAACGTCGCCATGACCGCCGAGAACGGATGCATCATCAGGCGTTTGCCGACCAGGCCCGACGAATTGGCCAGGCCATCGGGGAACCGCTTGGACTTCGACAGCAGCAGCAGACGCGGCGTGCCGATGCCGTTGCCGCAGACGATCACGGTATGGGCTTTCTGGCGTCGCTCGCGGCCGTTTTCGTCGATGTAGATCGCACCGGTCGCCAGGCCGCGATCATCGACCTCGATCTCGCGCACACGCGCGCCGGTGACCAGACGGGCGCCGGCCTTGATGGCATGGGGCCAGTAGGTAATGTCGGTCGTCGACTTGGCGCCTTCCGGGCAGCCGCTCATGCAGGTGCCGCGGCGCACGCAGGCGTTGAGACCGTTGTAGGGCAGCGAAGGGATGGCGTTGGTGCCCGGCCACCAGTGCCAGCCCATCTTGTCCATGCACTCGGCCGCCTTGCGCCCGACCTTGCCGATCGGCAGCGGCGGCGTGGGATAGCTCATCTTGGGCGGATAGGCAGGATTGCCCGGCAGGCCGGAAACGCCGACCTCGCGCTCGACCGTCTCCAGATCGGGCAGCAGTTCCTCATAGGAAAACGGCCAGTCGTCGGCGACGCCGTCGAGGCTGCGGACACGGAAGTCGGACGGCAGGAAGGGCGTCCAGTGACCGGCATAGATCGTCGCGCTGCCACCGACGCCGGCGAACATCAGCGGATGAACGTCGGATTCATCGGTGTTGATGGGATAGTCGCGCGGACGGTCACGGAAATTGGGATTGGGATGCCACTGCTTCTGCGACACGAGCTCCCACTCGGGCTTGCGGCCCGGGAATTCGTTGCGGTCAGGCATGTGGCCCTGCTCCAGGGTCACGACCGACATGCCGGCCTGGGCAAGGTGCTTGGCGGCGACGGAACCCGAAGGCCCCGCGCCGATGATCAGAACGTCGACGACTTCATCCCGTTTGGCGGGACGCGACCCGATGGCCATAGTGGTGTTCTCCCCAGTCTCCTGATCGACGCACCGGGGGCTTGGCGGCCTCCCGGCGGTCGTGTTGGTGTCAGCGCGGTGTCGGCTTGAAGATCGTGCCGCGATCGATGACCTGCTGCAGCATGCCGTTCTCGACATACTCGGGCGTTGCGTCCGGATCGGCTTCGGGGCGCGATTCCTGGCCCTTGTAGCCGATCAGTTCCCGCACCCGGGGCGTCATGTAATAGCCGCCCGAGGCGACCAGACCGATCGCGGTGAGCGCTGCCGGATCGTCGGCATTGAGCTTCTGTGCGGCATCGGCGGCGGCCATACCCTGTGCCGCCTTGAGCCCGCGCATGAAGTCGTCGCGCAGGTCGGGCCGCAGACCCAGGATGCGGTCGGTGAGTTCGCCGTGGACATCGACCTGGCTGGCCGAGGGCATGCCCAGGGCTTCCGGGATCAGGACGTCCGCGATGCCGGCAAAGACAGCGCGCAGGTTGTCGTCGAGTTTGGTGCTCATGCTGCCACCTTCTGGTTCGCGCGGTTGGCGATCAGGTTCTTGACCGCACGCAGCGCGATCGCGGTGATCGTGCCGGTGGGGTTGAAGCCCGAGGACGTGACGAAGACGCTGCCGTCGTAGATGTAGAGGTTGGGCACGTCATGGCTCTGGCCGTACTGGTTGACGACCGAGGTCTTGGGGTCGTTGCCCATGCGTGCGGTACCCATGAGATGCCAGCCGCAGTCACGCATCAGGCGCGTGGCCGAAGTCTCGATGGCGCCCGCCGCTGCCATTGCCTCCTGTGCCTTCTCGAGATGGAAATCGATCAGGCGTTCGGTGTTCTCGGAGTTCTTGTAGGTCAGCTTGGGCGCGGGGATGCCGTCGCTGTCGGTGAGGTTGGGATCGATCGTCACCGTGTTGGCCTCGTCGGGCAGATCCTCGGCGATGATGCCCCACTCGAACGAGCGGCCGAACACCTTCTTGGTGTTGCGGTGCAGGTTCTCGCCCCAGCTTTCTTCCAGCGCCTTGCCGCCATAGGCCGCGCGCATGCCCAGTGGGCCGCCCGAGGGCATGACGTTCCACTTGGCGCCGCGCACGAAGCCGCGCGAAGCATCGGTCTCGTACCACTGCATGGAGTGGATGGTCTGGCCGGCCGGGCCAAGCCAGCTTTCCAGGGGCTCGTCGAACTTACCCGAGACCGCCGCGTAGGGATGCATCATCAGGTTCTTGCCGACCAGTCCGGAAGAATTGGCAAGGCCGCCGCTGTCGCGCCCGGTGTTGGAGAGCTGCAGCAGGCGCGGCGTGCCGATGCCGTTGGCGCACATGATGACGACATTGGCGCGCTGCTCGCGCTCGCGGCCGTTGCGGTCGACGTAGATCGCGCCGCTCGCCAGGCCCTCGTCGTTGACCGTGATCTCGCGCACCCGTGCGCCGGTGATCAGGGTTGCGCCGGCGGCCAGCGCCTTGGGCCAGTGGGTGTGGTCCATGCTGGCCTTGGCCTTGTCCGGGCAACCGGTCAGGCAGGCGCCGCGGCGGACACACTGGTTGCGTCCGTCATAGGGCTTGGAGGCAATCGCGTTGGGCCCGGGCCACCAGTGCCAGCCCAGCTTGTTCATGCCCTCTGCGGCCTTCATGCCGATCTTGCCGATCGGCAGCGCCGGCAGCGGGAAGTCCTTGCCTGGGGGATAGGCCGGATCGCCGCCCATGCCCGAGATGCCCATCTCGAGATCGACCTCCTCGTAGAACGGCAGGAGATCCTCGTAGGTGAAGGGCCAGTCGTCGGCGACGCCGTCGAGCGTCTTGACGCGGAAGTCCGAAGGCATGAAACGCTGCCAGTGGGCAGCAAACAGGATCGTGCTGCCGCCGACCGCGTTGTACATCAGCGGATTGACGTCGGACTCGGAGGTATCGACCGGATAGTCAGTCTCCAGATCACGCACGTTGGGGTTGGGGTGCCAGCGCTTCTGCGACATCAGCTCCCACTCGGGCTTGTCGCCCCAGAATTCGCTGTTGTCGACCTTGCCGCCCTGCTCCAGGCAGACGACGTCGAACCCGTTCTCCGCCAGATGTTTGGCGGCGATGGAGCCCGAAGCCCCCGCGCCGATGATCAGGACGTCGGCGACCTTGGGACTCTTCTTCACACTCGGCATGCGGCTTCTCCCGGCCAGTAGGTCATGGTTCGGACGCGCATTATCGTTGTTGGCAACGGTTCGACCATGCGCCCTGCATCGACCGTTTCGAGGACGATGCCACACGCTTGGATTCCAGACAAGATTGTCAACAATATCGTTGACATTAGCCATGGCCTCCGACGACATAGCCCTCAGGAGAAGAAGCAAAAGCCAAGCGTTCTGGCCGCATCGCGGGGTTGCCGCCCTGTCGCAAAGCGGCCGAAACCACCCGCCGATCAGCACGACCGGCACGGGGCCGAACCTTCGACTCCGGCCGCGTGCGCGGCGCAAGACCGCAAGTCGAGGAGCAGAACATGCGTGTAGTTGTGGTGCTTCGGTTGGTACCGGACCTGACCGAAGAACTCGAGATCGATGAATCGGGAACCGATATCGATCGGGAATGGATCGGCATCAAACTCAACGAATTCGACGACCACGCCCTTGAGGAAGCCGTGCTTCTGAAAGAAGGCGCAGGCGCGACCGTGACCGCCCTGGCGCTCGACGGCGAAGGTGTCGACCGCATGCTGCAGTCGGCCATCGCGCGCGGCGCCGACGCGGCGGTGAAGGTCGAACATGGCCTGGAGCACGTGCCCGACCAGCGCACCGCCGCGGCGATCCTGGCTGGCGCCATCAGGGAACTGGGCGCCGACCTGATCCTGACCGGCGTGCAGACGCCCGAGGATGTCTTCGGCCAGCTCGCCCCCTTCCTTGCCGCCCACCTCGACATGCCCACGGTCAACGCCGTGGGCGGCGTCAGCGCCGATGGCGAGGCCGCCGTCGATGTGCGCCAGGAATACAGCGGCGGCATGAGCGCCATTCTGGGCGTCACCCTGCCCGCCGTGCTGGGCATCCAGACCGCCTCGCAGCCGCCCCGTTATGTTTCGGGCAGCAAGCTGCGCCAGGCCATGAGTGCCGAGATCCGCACGATCACCGGCGCCGATGCAGGCTCCGCCACCGGCGCGGAGATCACCGGCCTGCAGGAGCCCGAACGCGGCGACGGGGCCATCATGTTCGGGGGCGATGCCGAGGCCGTGGCCGGCAAAATAGTCGACGTGCTCAACGAGCGCGGTCTGCTGGGAGGCTGATGATGGTCAAGGTTCTCGTCTATATCGAAGCCCAGGGCGGCCAGGTTACCGGGACGTCGCTGGAACTGATCGCCGCGGCCCAGAGCCTGGGCGGCACGGTCGAGGCGCTGGTGCTCGACGCCGATCCGGCCAGCCTCGCCGGCCAGGTCAAGGGCGCCGACACGATCCTCACCATGGCCGATGCGGCGCTTTCGCCCTATCTGCCCGAGGCCCATGGCAAGGCCCTGGCCGCGGTCGTGGCCGAGCGTGCGCCCGACCTGGTGCTGGTCGCCTATTCCTCGACCGGCCTCGATCTCGGCCCGACGCTGGCCGTGAAGGCCAACCGTCCGCTGGTCAGCTACTGCACGAAGCTGACCATCGAGGACGGCGCGATCGTCGCCGACAGCCAGGCCTATGGCGGCAAACTGACGGCATCGTCCAGGGCGCCCCTGCCCGCGGTAGTCGCGATCACGCCCGGCAGCTACCGCGAGGAGGACGTCGCCGACCGCGCCGGCGCGACCGAGAGCATCGCCGCGCCTGCGGGCCTCTCCGACCTGCGCACCCGCTTCAAGAGCGCCCAGGCGCCCGACCCCGACGCCATCGACATCACCCAGTGCGACAAACTGCTGTGCGTGGGCCGCGGCATCGGCGATGCCGACAGCATCGACCTCGCCCGCGAGGTCGCAGCCAAGATCGGTGCGGAGATCGCCGGCTCGCGCCCGGTGATCGACGCCGGCTGGCTGCCCAAGGAGCGCCAGGTCGGCAAGTCGGGCAACAAGGTCAAGCCACGCCTCTACATCGCCGTCGGCGTTTCGGGCGCGCCCGAACATCTCGAAGGCATGGGGTCGGCCGAACTCATCATCGCCGTCAATTCCGATGCCAAGGCGCCGATCTTCGATCACGCCCATTTCGGCACCACCGTTGATCTCTTCGATCTGCTGCCCGCGCTGAGCGAGCGGCTCGGCGGGGGCTGAACCCGTGCTCGACCGTCCGGTCATGGTCGCCGTCGTTCTGGCGGCGGCCCTGGCGATCTCGGGCTGGCGCTTCTACCGCGTGCTGCGCCCCGTGTTCAGCGCACCGGGCGAGTACCGCTTCGACGAACTCTGGGAACGCTTCACCGGCGTCCTGAGCAACGTCGGCCTGCACAAGCGCCTGCTGAAGATCCGGTATTCGGGCATCCTGCATGCCCTGATCTTCTCCTCGTTCATCGTGCTTTTCACGGCGATCCTTCAGGCCTTCGGCTCCGGCCTGTTTCCCGGCTTCAGCCTTGCCGCCATCGGCGGCAACACCTGGATCGCGGGCGCCCAGGAGCTGTTCACCGTCCTCATCATGGTCGGCCTGGGCATGGCGCTTTATCAGCGCGTCGTCATCAAACCCAAACGCTTCGAAGGCTCCAACAAGCTCGATGCCCTGCTGATTTACGCGCTGGTCTTCGGCGTCGTGGCGACCATGACCCTGGAGTTCGCCTTCCACATCGCCGCCGGCGACGACAGCTCGGCGGCCTGGCGCCCCATGGCCTCGGCCATCGCCTCGGGCCTCGTCGCCGCGGGTTTCACGGGTGCGTCGGCCGAGCAGGGCGCGACGGTGTTCTACTGGGCCCACATCCTGGTGATCCTCGCCTTCCTGATCTACATCCCCGGCTCCAAGCACCGCCACATGTTCACGGCGGTACCCAACATCTTCCTGCGTTCGATGACGCCCAAGGGGACCCTGCCCAAGGCCGATCTCGACCACCCGCCGATCGGCGTGCAGGAGATCGGACAGTTCCACTGGAAGCACAAGCTGGACCTGCTCTCGTGCACCGAGTGCGGACGCTGCCAGGCCGCCTGCCCCGCCTATGCCGCGGGCCAGCCGCTTTCCCCGAAGAAGCTGATCATGGACCTGCGTGACCACATGGTCGCCGTCGACCACGGCCATGGCGGCGTCGTCGATCTGGTCGGTGGCGTCATCTCAGAGCAGACCCTGTGGGCTTGCACGACCTGCCGCGCCTGCATGGAGGTCTGCCCGCTCCACATCGAGCATGTGCCCAAGATCGTCGAGATGCGCCGCACCATGGTCGAGGATGGCCGCGTCTCGCCCCTGCTGCAGGATGCCCTGGGCAAGCTGCAGCAATACGGCAACTCCTTCGGCAAGCCGCCGCGCCAGCGCGCCAAGTGGACCAAGGAGCTTTCGTTCAAGATCAAGGACGCGCGCAAGGAGCCGGTCGACATCCTGTGGTTCGTCGGCGACTACGCCAGTTACGACCCCCGCGTCCAGCGCATCACGGTGAAGGTCGCCGAAACGCTGCATGCCGCGGGCGTCGACTTCGGCATCCTGATGGACGGCGAACAGAACTCCGGCAACGACGTGCGCCGGGTCGGCGAGGAAGGCCTCTTCGAGACGCTGGCCCAGAGCAATGTCGATGCCATCGCCGCCTGCGACTTCAACCGCATCGTCACCACCGACCCGCACAGCCTGAACGCCCTGCGCCAGGAATACGGCGCCTTCGGCGGGCAGTTCGAGGTGCTGCACTACACCCAGCTACTGGATGAACTGATCGGTCAGGGCCGCCTGAAGCTGGCCCAGGGCGAAGGCGCGACCGTGACCTACCACGACCCCTGTTACCTGGGCCGCTACAACGGCGGTTTCGACGCCCCGCGCAACCTGATCGCGCACGCCGGTTACACGCTCCACGAGATGGGCCGCTGCCGCGAGAACAGCTTCTGCTGCGGTGCCGGCGGCGGGCGCATCTGGCAGGACGAGGACGGCATCACCGAACGCCCCAGCGAGAACCGCATCAAGGAGGCGCTGGGACTGAACGACGCGACCATCTTTGTCGTGGCCTGTCCCAAGGACACGGTGATGTATACCGCTGCGGTGCAGAACCTGGGCGTCGAGGACCGCATCACCGTGCGCGACGTCATCGACCTGATCGAGGTCGCCGGTCCCTAGAGCCAGGCGGCCGGCGTTTCCAGGACCGTCGTGTCACCGTCGAGGGTCGTCTGCAACCAGGCACGGGCAAGATGCAGCTCGTGGCGCACCATATAGCGCATGGCCTGGATCTTGCCGCCGTAGAAGGCCTCTTCGCCACTACCGGCACCTAGAGCACGTTGGGCGACGGCCGCCTGGCGCAGCCACAGGGCCGTCACGACGACATGGCCGAAGCCGTGCAGGAACATCGTGGCATTGGCCAGCGCGGCAGTGATGCCCTCCCCGGCCAGACGCGCGACCGCGGCACTTCGTGCCTCAGCAACGTTCTGCCATGCCTGCCGCACGGCCTGCGCTTCTTCTGACAGCCCGGCTCCGGCAGCCTCGTCCGCCATCACCTCGATCTCGCTGGTCAGCGCGGCAAAACAGGCTCCGTCTTCCATCACCGCCTTGCGGCCGAGCAGGTCCAGCGCCTGGATGCCGTTGGTCCCCTCGTGGATGGGATTGAGCCGGTTGTCGCGGTACATGCGCTCCACAGGAAAATCGCGGGTGTAACCGGCGCCGCCCAGCACCTGGATCGCCAGCTTGTTGGCTTCCAGGCCGAATTCGCTGGGCCACGCCTTGGCGATCGGCGTCAGGATGTCGAGCAGGCGACGGGCATGGTCGCGCGCACCGGCATCGGGCGCGGTCTTCTGTTCGTCGACCAGCAGGCCGCACCACAGGCCCAGCGCCAGACCACCCTCCACATAGGCCTTCTGCTGCAGCAGCATGCGTCGCACGTCGGGATGCTCGATGATGGCAATGGGCGGCGCGCTCGGATCGCGCCCCTCCAGCGGGCGGCCCTGGCGGCGTTCGCGGGCATAGGCAAGACTCGCCAGATATCCGCCATAACCCAGCATTGTCGCGCCCAGGCCGACGCCGATGCGCGCCTCGTTCATCATGTGGAACATGTAGGCCAGCCCGCGATGGGGTTCGCCGACCAGTTCGCCGACCGTCTCCCCGCTCTCGCCGAAGTTCAGCAGGCAGTTGGTGATGCCGCGGTAGCCCATCTTGTGGTTGAGCCCGGCCAGCACGACGTTGTTGCTCTCTCCGGGATTGCCGTCTGCGTCGAGCCGGTGACGCGGCACGATGAACAGCGAGATGCCGCGCGCGCCCGGCGGCGCATCGGGCAGCTTGGCCAGTACCAGATGGACAATGGTTTCCGACAACTCGTGTTCGCCGCCCGAGATCCACATCTTGTTACCTCGGATGGCAAAGGTGCCGTCGCCGCGCGGTGCGGCGCGTGTGCGGATATCGGCCAGCGAGGAGCCGACGTCGGGCTCCGACAGGCACATCGTGCCGAAGAACCGCCCGGTGTTCATGGCCAGCATGTAACGCTGCTTCTGCTCCTGGGTACCGTGCGCCTCCAGCAGGTTGGCCGCCGCACGCGTCAGCAGCAGGTAGCCGGTGGTCGAGACGTTGGCGCCCTTGAACAGGGCGGCACAGGCCTGGCCAACGACAAAGGGAAGCTGCATGCCGCCCAGGTCCTCATCGACCGTCGCGGCGAAAAAACCTGCATCCCGCAAGGCCTCGAGCGCCTGCCCGGTCTGCGCGATCTGCACGACACGACCGTCGACGACGTGCGGCTCGTTGGCATCGGCCAGTGCGGCATGGGGTTGAAGCTGCTCCTCGGCCAGACGGAAGGCCAGATCCAGCACGGCATCGAACGCCACACGGTCGTGCATGGCATAACGCTCGCGCGCGATCAGGGCCTCCACACGCAGGACCTCGTGCAGCAGGAATTCCAGATCACGCCGACTGCAAACCTGACTCACGCACAATCTCCCCGATCACAACAGCAATGCGATTTCGATCCCTGGCGCAGACGAGCGCCAGCGGTCGCCGCCAGCCCGTACCGCTCCTGGGCCAGCGTACCTCGTCGCACAGCCAGAAAGTCTAGAAGAACATACCGGGCTGAATATCTTCCAAGATGATCATTTTCGCAGTGCGGTGTGCCGGACGTCTCGCCGATACCCTCCCCGGGGCGATCAACGACCTGGTTTCGGGGGAAAGCGGCGCGTCCAGACCCATGCGCCCGACGCACGATGGGCCGGAACGGCAATTGAAGGGTCTGCAGTACGGGCCCAGCACCTGCGCTATGCACAGAGGCTGGACCCGCAGAGGTAGGCGACGGGTCTTCAGGCCCGCAGTTAGAAGATGAAATCGTCGTCCGTGAGCGTCGGCACGCCCGTCAGATGGACCTGATCATTGCCGCCATCGATGCTGATCACGGTATCCCCAGGCTGCGTGATGACGAAGTCTGCTGTCGAGGTGAAGCCGAAGGCCGAGAAATCGATCAGGTCGATGCCATCCTGGAAGTCGGTGATCACATCGTAGATGCCGGTGTTGCCCGAGTTCTCGGTCTCGCCGGGGTTGAAGACAAAGACGTCGATACCGCCATCGCCGGTCAGGATATCGGCGCCAAGACCGCCGTTGAGCGTGTCGTCATCATTGCCGCCACCGATCACATCATTGGCGTCCCCGCCGAAGGGTTGGTCATTGCCGTCCCCGCCAACGATGGAGTCAGCGAAGTCGGTTCCGGTCAAGGTGTCGTCACCGGCGGTTCCGGCGCCATGGCCATGGATGGTGACAGCCACCGTGGCGGTATCGGTCAGGCCGTGGCCGTCGTCGATCGTGTAGCTGAAACAGTCGATTGCGGTGCCCGACAACAGAGGGTCGAAGGCACCATTGGCATCGTAAACGATCCCGCCGTTGACGATCCTGGAGAACATTAAACTCCCTAAATACGAGTAGTAGTTTCAAACTGTGGAGGGTTTTCATTCCTGATGTTTGGGAAGCAATAGGTGATAGCGTGGTGCCGCCGTATCGACCTATCGCTTTTCAGTAAGCTAGGAGGGCTTCGACGAAGCTGGAACCGCACGCGTGCTGGCGCGCCAACTCTTGCGCTTGCCAACAACATGACTGGCCACCCATTCAAGGGCGAATCAAACGACATCACCACGAAGTGCTACTGGGATGAAGCACAACCCGGCGACGGGCACCCCTTGCTCGGCGGCATGAGCTTTGACGCCGTGACCGACAGTTCGGTCTCGCGATCCGGCTGCTGGCGGTCGCGCGCGCCGGCATTGCACCGGCTGCACAAGAAGCAGGCGGGCCTCGACACGCGATCCAGTCGAGGTTGAACGCACGGTCATCGATCGAAGGGGCGCCTTCATGCGAATGAGGGCTTTAGCGAGGGCCCGCCTCGACCTTTGTCGAACAAGAGCACAATGGCTAAGGGACGAGCAGTCCAGAGAAACTGTGTTTGTTGAGGTCGAACAGATTCTCCACACCCAGATTGATTGGGATGACATGCGTTTTTGGCGCTGCGGCGCGGTCGACGCCAACTGCCCCACCTCTGATTGACGTACCTCAGCCAGGACTTGTAGCTTGTTCTCGTGGGGTGTGTATGACGCGACCGACTGTTCATGACGTGGCGAACGAAGCTGGTGTGAGTCTGGCGACGGTCGATCGTGTTCTCAATGGCCGTTCCGGCGTGCGCGAAAGGACCGTTGAGCGTGTCCAGGCCGCCATTCGAAAGATCGGGTACGTTCGCGACACGTCTGCCGCCAATCTGGCGCGCCAGCGTCAATACCGCTTTGCCGTCGTGCTGCCCGAGGATGCAGGCCAGTTCACGGAAACGCTCAAGGAGGCCCTGAGCGAAGCCAGCAAGGCGCAACTGGCGGATCGAGTTTCCGTCAAGATCATCTCGGTGCGCTCCGACGACCCGCATGCCATTGCAGGCGCGTTGCATGGTCTTCGGTCTTCCAAGCCGGACGGCGTCGCGATCATGGCGCAGGAAACCCCCCAGGTGCGCGACGCGATCGCGCGGCTGAAGGCCGACGGCATCGCCGTTGCCGCACTGATATCGGATCTTCCAAGCTCCGGGCGCGACTTCTTCGTGGGCGTCAACAGCGTGTCGGCCGGCCGCACAGCCGGTTTGCTCATGGGTCGTTTTGTCAGGAAACCCGCGGGAAAGATCATCGTTTTCACGAACTCGATGATTTCCCGCGACAGTGTCGATCGTCGCCTGGGATTCGATTCGGTCATGCTCGATGAGTTTCCGGGCATGAAGGTTCTGCCCTCCCTGGAGACCCATAACGACCCCGCGCGCGCGCATGCGATCGTTCAGCGGATGTGCGCCATGCATGACGACCTGGTCGGTGTCTACTCGATGGGGCCGGGAAACCGCTTTCTTCTCGATGCCTTTCGCCAGGCAGGGCGCCTGAGCGATCTTGTCTATGTCGGCCACGAACTCACCCCGCACACGCGCGAGGCCCTGATCAACGGGGAGATCGAGGCGGTTATTGCCCAGAATGTCGGGCATCTGGCCCGCAGCACGCTGAGGGTCTTGCGCGCCAAATGCGACGATGTCGCCATCTTCGAGGCCCAGGAGCGCATCCGGATCGACATCATCACACGAGAAAACCTTCCCTGAGCGGCGGGTTGGCGCGATCCGGCAGCTTCGACGTTTCTGCGGGCTTCTTTGTCCGATCCCCAGTGACGTACGTACATCAGAATCCTGTTTACATGAGGTACGTACATCGCCTAGCGTCA
>Ga0105054_10008754_pt1 | contig 13314 bp, 8 predicted proteins | sample BON02_FD_78091 | JGI IMG/M metagenome (GOLD analysis project Ga0105054, IMG submission 78091) | Freshwater microbial communities from Lake Bonney liftoff mats and glacier meltwater in Antarctica - BON-02 (megahit assembly) | ecosystem: Environmental > Aquatic > Freshwater > Ice > Glacier...
CGCCCGGGGGGCCGGCCGTTTTGTGGGGTGGGTGGGTGGGGTTGGGGGGGGTTTTGGCGTGGGTTTTTTGGGGGGGGGGGGGGGGGGCGTTTTGGTGAGTTTGGGGCGAGGGGCTCTAGACAGGGAAACCCCCCCTTCTTCGCCGCGGCGACAAGGGAGAGGAGCACGGCGATCCCCTCTCCTCCCAGCTCTTCTCTCACCTTGGCCATGGCGTCCGCGATCAGCTGCCCGATCTCCGCGTTGCCGCCCGCGCTGATGGCCGCCACGTTGGCCAGGTCGGTGTCGGTGCGGACCTCGGTCGACATGAGCCGGAGCTCGTGCACCAGGGCGGCGACCGTCTTCTCCATGCCGCGGGTAAGCTGTTGTGTGTGTGGGTTGCGGGTTGCGGGTTGTGGGTTTGTGAGTCGTGGGTTCGGCGCGGATCGTTGCGGGGCAAGGGGGGCGAGGGCGGCGGCGGGTGAGCGCGCGAGTGGGCGGGCGGGCGAGGCGGCGACCGACCCCCTTGTCTTTTCTCGCGCGCCCGTAGTCAGATGCATCCCTCCTCCTCATGTATCTCACCTGCACCGGGTTGGTCCCCGCCGCCACGATCTTGAGCCCCTCGGCGATGAAAGCCGCCGACAGGATGGTCGCCGTGGTGGTGCCGTCGCCTGCGGTGTCGTTGGTCCGCGCCGCCGCCTGGCGCACGAGCGTCGCGCCGATGTTCTCGACGGGGTCCTCGAGCTCGACCTCCTTGGCGATGGTCACGCCGTCGTTGACGATCTTGGGCGAGCCGTACTTGCTCTCGAGCACCACGTTGCGCCCCTTGGGGCCGAGCGTGACGCCCACCACGGTCGCCAGCTTGTCTGCGCCCGCCTGCATCTTCTTGAGCGCCTCCATGTTCTTGTTGAAGTGGAGCTCCTTGGCGGCGCGGGCGGAGACCGTGCGCTTGCTGTCGTTTGTTGTGGTGGGTTTTTGGTGGTGGGTTTTTGGTGGGGTTTGGTCGGGGTTGAGCTTCGGGCGACAATCGGGCACGGGAAACGACGGCGGCGCCGAGGGCGGGAGAGAGGGGCGGCGCTTGTTTTGTTCGATGCGAACGAGCCTCCTGAAGTTCCTGCGTGTCGATGAGGTCTGGGGCGTGGAAGGACGCCGCAGTGCGGATCATCGCTCGCACAGCGTCTCATCATAAATGCGAGAGAGCGCGCGCGCATCCCAAAAGAACGGAGGCCGGGAGGGAGGAGAGAGAGACACACAAAGGAGGAGCTTTTTTGCCCTTACCGGCTGATTTGGCGGCCGGCGACCGTCTTGGCCGCGGGGCTGCGCGATGGATGGCGCCGAGAACGGGAGGTCGGGGTTCCGGTGCGAGGGGAGGCATCGCGCATTGGTGGGAGGGGGGAGGGGAAAGTGAGGCGGGCGGTGAGCGAAACGATTCACGCGTTTAGGGAGGAGTGTTCCAGAGACACAGAGAGCGAGAGAAGGGGGGAGGGGGGGCGGCGGTGTTGGCGCCTCGGCCCCTGCCCACGCCCCGCGGTGGCGCGCGCGGCCAGCAACATGCAGCGGCGCGCAGCGATGCGGTACCGCAGTACGAATGGGGAGAGAAGACTCACCGCATCATCGTCTGCTGCATTCTTCTCAACGCGTTTGTGTCGCTTTTTTGGTGTTTGAGACGCGCCCGCAGAAAGAAGGCCCGGCTGTGTTGTTGATGGAGAGTTGGATGTGGTGGTGTGTGTGCGTGCAGAGCGTGCTCGTTGTGGAGTTTGCTTTGAAAGAGGAAGGAGCATGGGTCGGCGGGGGACGCGGCGACAAATATCCCCGCGTCTTTCGCTCCCTGCCGCCGTCTGAGCGCGCGCAAGCCCGGAGCGCCGGCGGGGCCCGAGAGCCGAGCCTCTCTCTCTATCCGCGTTGTTTTTGCACAGAGACCTAAGACTCTCATTTTCCTGCTTGTCCGCTGAACTCTTCGACGCGCAACAACACCTGCCCGTCAGCCACCTGCTGGCCCGCCCGACAAACGAGGCCGCGCACGACCAGGCCGCCCTCGCCGCCGCCACCCCCGCCGCCGCCCACGCTGCCGCCGCCGCCCCCCCCCCTCCCTCCCCCCCCCCCCCCCCCTCCTCCTCCCGCCCCCCCCCCCCCGCCCGGCGCCCCCCCTCCTCCCTCCCCGCCCGGCGCCGTCACCACGTGCTCCATCTTCATCGCCTCGGGCACCACGAGCGGCTGCCCGCCCGCCACCGTGTCCCCCTCGGCGCACAGCACGCGCACGACCCGCCCCGGCATGGGGGCGCGCACGGCGCCGCCGCCCGCGCCCGCCGCGCCAGCCGTGCCCGCGCCCGCCTCTTTGCCGAATGAGGGCAGCGGCCAGCGCCACTCTTGCGGCGGCTTTTTGCCCGACGAGGGCTCGAAGAAGAGCGTCAGCACGCCCTCCTGCGACGCGTGGTCGTGGCGCAGGACGTCCGCGCGGGCGCGGCGGCCGTCGACCGTGGCCTCGAGGCGCGCGGAGACCTGCGAATCCTGCTGCTGCTGCTGCTGCTGCTGCTGGCCGCCGCCGCCGCCGCCGCCGCCGCCGCCGCCGCCGCCGCCGCCGCCGCCGCCGCCGCCGCCCGCCCCCCCTCCGACGTCCGAGAGCGTCAGCCCGCGCACCTCGACGGTCGGCTGCTCGGCCCCACCACCACCCGCCAGCGGCGTCACGTCAAAGTCGCCCGCGCCCAGGATGCGGACGCGCGCGCGAAACGAGGCGGCGGCGGCCCCCGCGGGGGCGGCCCCGCCCCCCTGCTGCTGCTGCTGCCGCTGCTGCTCCCCCCCCGCGGCCTCCTCCGCCTCTGGGAACCGCATCTCCACCTCGCGCTCGGCGTGGTGCCAGAGCCGCTTGGCGTCGCCCGCGGCCCACGCGCCCATGCCTGGACCCCCGAGCGCGGCGGCGGCCGCGCGCGCCGCCAGGGCGCCCAGGGCCACCCGCGCCGCCGCCGCCAGCGCCGCGTCGGCCGCCGCCGGCAGCGGCTCGGGCGCCAGCAGCTGCGACGCGTGACGCGTAATAAAGCCCGTGTCGAGCTCGGCCGCGAGCGCGGCCGAGCCGGCGGGCGCGCAAAAGGCCGGGTGCGCTGCCAGCCGCCGCAAAAAGGCGAGGTTGGTCGGCAAGCCCGCAACCTGGGTCCCGTTGAGCGCGCCGCGCAGGCGCGCAAGGGCGTCGGCGCGGTCGCGGCCCGTGGCGATGACTTTCGCGATCATGGGGTCGTACCAGACGCCGACGTCGTCGCCGGCGCGCACGCCGCTGTCGACGCGCACGACGCCGCGGAGGATGGCTTCGTCCAGAGGCGCGAGCGGAGCGTCGGGAGAGGCGGGGGATGAGGGCGGCGACGACGACGCCTCCTCAGAGGCAGGGGAAAAGCCAAAGGCCGTCGCGCCGTGCGGCACCACCCATCGGCGCACGCGCCCCGCGCCCGGCAAGAAACCGTTGCGCGGCGACTCGGCGTACAGGCGCGCCTCGAAGGCGTGCCCGACGGGCCCCCGCCGGCGCAGCTTTGCCGACAGCTCCCCCAGAGGCAGCCGCTCGCCCGCGGCCACCCGCAACTGCAGCTCGACCAGGTCGAGGCAGCACACTGCCTCGGTCACGGGGTGCTCGACCTGCAGGCGCGTGTTCATCTCCATGAAATAAAAAAAGGGGGGCAGGCGGAGCGCGGCCGCAGCTTCCGCCCGGTCCTCCTCCTCGTCGCCGTCTTTTGCCCAGCCGCCGCCCGTTGCCGCCGCCTCCGCCGTCAGTTCCTCCGCGACCCGCGCCGCGCGCGCCGCCGCGTCCGCGTCTACGATGAACTCGACCGTCCCCGCGCTCACGTAGCCCACGGCCAGGGCCGCGCGCACGGCCGCGTCCCCGAGCGCGCGGTGCAGCGGCGGCGCCAAGCCCGGCGCCGGCGCCTCCTCGATTACCTTCTGGTGCCTCCGCTGGACGCTGCAGTCGCGGTCGAAGAGCGCCGCCGCCTGTCCGTGCGCGTCGGCCACGACCTGCACCTCGACGTGGCGCGGGCGGCGGACGTACCGCTCCAGCAAGACGCGGTCGTCGCCAAAGGCCGCAAGAGCCTCGGAGCGCGCGCCGCGCAGCGCCGCCGCAAAATCCGCGGGCGTCTCGGCCAGACGCATGCCCTTTCCGCCGCCGCCGGAAAGCGCCTTGACCAGTAGGGGAAAACCGCACGACGATTCGGCCTCTTGTTTTAAACGGGCGTCCGACTGGTCGGCGCCGTGGTAACCGGGAACCACGGGCACGGGGACGGCGGCCCCCTCCATCGCCCGCTTGGCCTCGGCCTTGTCGCCCATCCGACGGATGGCGTCGGCGCCGGGTCCGACGAACCGAACGCCGCTCGACGCGCACGCGCCCGAAAAGTCGGCGCTCTCGCTCAGGAAGCCGTAGCCCGGGTGCACGGCGTCGGCGCCCGTGCGCGCGCACGCGTCGAGCACGGCGTCCGAGCGCAGGTACGAGTCGCGGGCGGCCGCGGGCCCCAGGCGCACGGCCTCGTCGGCGAGGGACGCGTGGCGGGCGCGCGGGCCGTCGGCGTCGCTGAAGACGGCCACGGTGGGAATTCCCAGGCGCCGGGCGGTGGACAGGACGCGGCAGGCGATCTCGCCGCGGTTGGCCACGAGGAGCTTGGCGATGGGGCGGTAGGGGGGCGGTAGGGGGGCGGCGGCCTCGGCGGGCGACGGCGGCGACGACGGCGGCGACGAGGAGGAGCAGGCGCCGCTGCTGCTAAAGGAGGCGGCGGCGCGCCCGCTGCTGTTGTTGATGCCCAGCGCTGCACACGGGCCCGGCGGCCCCGCCGCAGCCAGGCGCCCGGCCGCCAGGCGCAGGAGGCGCGCGCGCACCATGGCGGGCGATCGAGCTGACTGTTTCGGGGCAAAAGGGGGGGAGGGAGGGGACGCTCGCTCCCTCGCTCTCTCTCTCACACTGAGGCCTCAATTGGCCTCACTTGGCCGAGCCAAGGCGCGCTGCCGCCCTTGCGCTGGAGGAGGCGCGCCGGCAAGAGTTCCGAGGCACGCAAAGAGGCTTCGGAAGAATTGGCGTTTCTTTTTTGATCGTCACACGCGAGTCGTGCAACCCTCAGCACACCGCCGTGTGGTGCACGTGCAACGGCTTGTCGTATCGACAGGTTGGGTTGCCTTGGAAAGTGACTCGAGCAGCAGAAAAGAAGAAGCTGGAGGTTGTGGCAAATCCTTTTCGTGTGGCGCGGGGCAAAAACGCGTCTTTCGAGTTGGTTTTTTTTCGAGGGCGGCAAAGCAGCCCGGTCGCTTGTGTTGTTTCTGTTGGTCTGTTTTTTGTGCGTCTACGTCTGTGCCTGTGTCTGGGTGGGCTTGTCGGGGTGTGCGTGTGCAGGGGGCAGGCATCCGCTGCAGGATGACGGAACGAAAAAAAGGAGCAGAGAAAACCCAACTCGTGGCGAGGAACGAGGCGAGGAACGCCACCCGCGTTAGCGCGCCCTCGCCCCCTCCTCACCGCGCCGCCGCCGCCAGCTTTGCCTGCGGCGGCCGGTGCTGCTGCTGCTGCTGCTGCCCCCCGCGCTGGCCCAGCGGCACGTCGTCGTCCGAGTCGTCCGAGTCGCCGTCGCCCCCCCCGCCGCGCGCGAACAGGCCCTCGCGCTTGGCCGCCGCCGCCGCCGACGCCGCCGCCCCGGCCGCCGCCTTTTTCGCCGGCGGCGCCGCCCCCGCCCCCGCCGGCCGCCGCGCCGCGAGAGGCTTGTCGTCCTCGTCCTCGCTGCCGCTGCTCGTCGTCGAATCGTCGTCCTCTTCCGAGCTCGCCGCGGGCCGCTTCTTCCCCCTGCCGCCCGCCGCCGCGGCTGCCGCCTGCTGCTTCTTCTTGGCCGGCGCGGGGGCGGGCGACGGGCGGCGCGCCTTGACGGGCGTGGCCGAGCGCCCGCCGCCGCCGCCGCCGCCGCCGCCGCCGCCGCCGCCGCCGCCGGCCTTGGCGCGCTGCTGCTGCTCGACCCATGCCCTGGCCTCGGCCTCGGGCAGGAGGCCGTGCTGCGCGCACCACCGCCGCGCGAGCTCGCTCTCGGGCCGCTGGCGCCGCAGGGACTCGTAGAACTTGCGCAGGGAGTCGCCCTCCTCGGGCGCGTCGCGGTTCTGCCCGGGCAGCGCATACTCTTTTTTCACGCGCTGAGTGCCGCCGCTCGCCGCCGCCGCCACCGCCGCGCTGCCGCCGCCGCCGCCGCCGCTGCTCCCGCGCCCGCCCCTCGCCGCGGCCTGCTTCTGCTGCGCCGGGGCCGGAGGGGGAGCGGGGCGCTTGGCCGCGGGCGGGGCGGCGGCCGCGGGCTTTTTGGCCGCGGGGGCGGGGGGCTTGGCGGCGGCGGCCGGCGCGGGCCGGCGCGCGGCGGGCGGGCCGGACGAGGGCGCGGCGGCGGCAGCGGCGCGCTGGCCGAGCGGGACGTCGTCCGACGAGTCGCTGTCGTCGTCGCTGCTGCTGCTGCCGCTGCTGCCGCCGGCCGCGGGCTTGGGCTTGGGCTTGGGAACTGCTGCTGCCGCTGCTGCTGCTGCGGGCTTGGGCGCGTGGCTGCCGCCGTTGGCCCCGGGAAGAGGAGCTTTGGGCGCGGGCGCGGGCGCCGGCGCAGGGGCGGCGGGCGGCGGAGCGGCGGCGGCGGCGGCCGGCGCGGGCGGCGGTGCCGGCTTTGGCGCTGCTGCTGCGGGCGCGGGCGGCTTGGCCACGGCCACGGCGGCCGGGTGCCGCTTGATCAGCGGCATGTCCTCGTCCGAGTCGGACGACATCTTCGGATTGCTGGCGTGCGCACACAACAGCTGACGCTGCTGCTTGTCAAATTTGGCAAAAGAGGCTGCTCTTCGCTTTTGCTGCCCGCCTCCTCCTCCTCCGCCTCTTGGTGCCCCGCGAGCAGCAGCGAGGACAAGCCCAAGCCGTCCTCGCTTGCGCTCTTTAGCCGTCGCCTGTTGCCGTCGCCTTCCTCCTTTTGTGGCGTAAGAAGAAAAAACGTGGTTTGCTGGCGGTTTGCTTCTCTCTTCTCCTCTCGCTTCCTCCAAATAGGGGCGATCCTGCAGGGTGCGAGGTGATGAGTGTAAGCGTGCGTGTATCGGTGTATGTGACGGCGCTGGTTGAGCGGTTTTGCTGATGGATAGCTGAATCCGAGAGCTCTTCCCTTCCCCATCGGGTCAAAACGCAGCGTCTCCGCCTCCACCAATCGATGCATTAAAAACACACACACGCAACCACGAGCGCGTACTTCCAACATCGCTCTGTCTCCTAATCGTTCGCACCAGCGACAGGGCCTGATCAACACGACCCGGGCGCGCGCACAAAAAACTCCCAAAAACAACTTGCGAGACCCGAGAGACAAACGCGAAGAAGAACGATGGCGGAGGACGCCCACATGACGGGCGAGCCGCTGCAGCAGGAGCAGCAAGGCATGGCGTCCTTCCGCGAGCAGCTCGCGCAGGCGCGCGCCGAGCCCGACCAGCGCGCGCGCGCCGAGGCCCTGCGCCGCGCGCTCGGCGCCGCGCTCGGCGTCCGCCCCGACCCGCTGCCGGCGCTGTCGCTCTTCCTCGACGCCGTTTTGGGCGGCGGCGGCGGCGGCGGCGGCGGCGGCGGCCCGGCTTCTCCCGGCGGAGCAGGGCCCGCCGCCTCCCAGCCCGCCCCGGAGGCCGCCTCGGGCCCCCTGCCCCTGTCCGCCGCGCGCCCCTTGCTGGGCGCCTACGCGGCCGAGCTCGCGGCCGGGGCGCTCGCGTCGCTGCCGGCCGCCGCGCACGCCGCCGCCCTGCGTTGCGCGGTGGGGCGCGCGGCGCCGCGCGCCGCGTCGTTCGAGGAGCAGCTCGCCGCCCTGCGGACGGACCTGGCGGCGGTGCTCGAGCGGCAGGAGGACTGGCGCGGGGCGGCGCAGGCGCTGGCGGGCGTGGACCTGGGCGCCGGGGGAGGGGGCGGCGGCGGCGGCGGCGGCGGCGGGGGCGACGCACTGGCGGCGGCAGCGAGCGGCGGCGGCGCGGGCGGCGGCGGCATGAGCGGCGCAGGCGGCGGCGGCCCCCTCTCCTCCTCGGGCGCGGCCGTCGCCGCTGCAACTGCTGCCGCCGCGTCCGACTGGCGCCACCGCCTGCGCACCAACGTGCGCATCGCCATGCTCTACCTCGAGGACGACGACCCGGTCTCCGCCGAGACGTACGTCAAGCGCGCGGCGCAGGTGCTGGCGGGGCCGAGCCCGGCGGAAGAGGAGCAGCAGCAGCTGTTGCAGCAGCAGCAGCGAGCGGACGGCGGCAGCGGCGGCGGCGCCAACGGAGACGGCGGCGGCGGCGCCAACGGCGGTGCCGGCGCCCCGCTTGCGTCGTCGTCGGCGTCTTCTTCGCTGGACGACCGCCGCGCCGACGCCGGGCTCACGCTCCAGTTCAAGTCGTGCTGCGCCCGCATCGCCGACGCTAAGCGCCGCTTCCTCGACGCCGCCGCGCGCTACTACGACCTGTCCACGGCCGCCTCGGGACCGCTGCTGCGCGCGCTGGCCGCGGAGGATCCCGCGCGGCCGCCGCTCGTCGGCGAGGAGGACGCGCTCGGCGCGCTCCGGGCGGCGACGACGTGCGCGCTGCTGGCGGCGGCGGGGCCGCAGCGGTCGCGCGTGCTGGCCACTTTGTACAAGGACGAGCGCACGGCGCGCCTGCCCGAGGGACCGCTGCTGGAGAAGGTCTACCTGGACCGCATCCTCAGGCCGTTGAGTTTTTTTGGGGGGTTTGCGTTTTTTTGTGCCTTCGAGCGGCGACGGCGAACGCGCAAAGCGGGGAAAAAGCGGGCGAGGCGCAGGCGGCGGGCGGGCGACGCTTCTGCCCTCGACATGCCCGCCGGCGTTCTTTCGACGTCCATGTGTTGCGACTCTCTCGCTCGCGCTCACGCTCTTCCTCCGCCCGCTCCCCCCCTTCCACCAACCACCAAACGCCGACAAACAACACAACAAACCAAAACACACACAAAAAACACAACAAAACAACGACAGCGCCGAGGTCGAGGCCTTCGCCCGGACCCTGCGCCCGCACCAGCTCGCCACCCTGCCCGGGTCCCAGGGCACCGTCCTCTCCCGCGCCGTGCTCCAGCACAACCTCCGCGCCGCCTCGCGCGTCTACTCGCGCGTGCGGCTGTCGGCGCTGGCCGCGCAGGTGCTGGGCGGCGGCGGCGAGGAGGGCGGCGCATCGGCGGCGTCGTCGTCGACGGCGGCTGAGCAGGCGGCGATCGTCGAGCAGGCGGCGGCCGACATGATCTCCGAGGGCCGCCTGGCCGCGAGCATCGACCACGGCGCGGCGGCGGCGGGCGGCGGCGAGGATGGCGGCGACGGCGACGCCGTCGTCACGTTTGGGGCGGCGGCGCCGGCGGCGCGGCGCGCCGCGCGCCTGGCACGCGAGGGGAAAGGCGGCGCCTCGGGCGCGGCGGCGGTGGCGGCGGCGGCGGCGGCCGAGGCCGAGGGGGCGACGGGCGTGGTGGAGCCGCTGGCAGCCTGGGACGCGCAGGTGGCGGGCCTGTGCGACGAGCTGAGCGCGGCGCTGGTGGCGGCCGCGGCGGCGGGGCTGGTCGCTCCCGCGACCGTGGCGGCGGGCGCCGAGGGCGAGGGCAGGGCGGCCGGCGGCAACGGCGGCGGCGGCGGCGGCGGCGTCGCGGCGATGGGCTGAGAGGGGGGTTTTGTTGTTCGCCGGGTGTTTGTTGTTGTTTTGTCGTCGTCTCAACCAATACCCATGCTAGCAAATCTCTCTCTCGTCGTCGCCCGAACGACAGCGACGACGACGACGGGCGGCAGCGGCGAGAGGGGCGCCTTTCGGCGGCGATCTCGTCTCGGCGGCGCGCGCATCCGTTGTGTCTCTGCCTCTGGACCGCGCAGCGTCTCTCTCCTCGCGTAGTCACACCCACACATCCTCACGCGCTACCACATCTCAAAGTTTCAGACCCTCCTCTCCCCTCCCTCCAGAAGCAAAAAAAAAGGGTTTCTCCTTTCTATCTTCCCCTGCAGTGAAGAAGCAGAGAAACGCCAAGGAGCCCGCGAGCAAGAGACACCTCGACCGCCACCGCCAGGACCGCCACCATCACCGCCACACGCGAACGACCACAACCGCGAAGCAACCATGGGCGCGGCGGACGCGGTGTACAACCTCTTCTTCAAGCGCTCGACGCTCTACGTCCCGTTCGTGCTGGTGGGCGCGTTCCTGGCCAACGAGGGGATCGACAAGGCCGTCAACACGGTGTGGGAGTCGAACAACCGCGGGGTGAGTGTTTGTCGCGTGTGCGGGGCGCAGAGAAAGAGAGGACCGAGGGCGGAAACGCCGCCGACGAACACGCCGCCGACGAAAACGATGCCGACGCCCCTCCCAAGCGCTCGCTCACTCCATGAGGCCTCGCCTTCTCTCTTCCCCTCGATCGATCAAACGCATCACGCAACAGAAACTGTTCAAGGACATGCCCCCGGCCGTGCCCGCCGAGTGAATGCCGCATGCACGCAAGTTCGGCCCTTAACAAACATAACACGCTGTCTGCTCATTTTTAACGACAGAAGTCAGCGTCTCGTCGAGAGGCGCGCGCTCAGAAAGCAGGAAAACGGGGGGACCGGGGGGTGTGGGGATTCAACCGCGCCGGCGCTGAGTTGCGCGCAAAAAAGATACGTCATACGCAAGCAGACAGATCCACTACCACCGCTTCACTGCATGTGCTTGGGCGGATCGGCGGCCGACAGAGTCTGGCGCGCGTCCTCGACGGCGGGCGAGGCAGCGACCTGCGCGGCAAGCGTCGTGTCTTGCGCCGCGGCGTCGCGGCTTTGCGGCTCAGGCTGTTGCGTGCTCTTCTGCTGGGCGGGCGCCGCGTCGTCCGAGACGAGCGGGGACATCTTGGTGGTGGGCGGCTGGTCGGATATGTTGCTGGTGCGGCGGATTGGGCTCTTGGAGAGGGAGTGCGAATTGAGGTGTCGGAAAAAAATTATCCGAAATCAAAACTTCTTTTTTGTCTTCTCTTTCGGATGCGCGCGTTGTGTTTCGTTCGTGTGTGCGAGACACTGGAGAGTCGTGAAAGGGATCAGGCGTGATGAGTTGGGATCGAGATGGGCGGGGGCATCGGACGAGCGGCGATTTCTAGGGAGGAGGACCACCAGAGGACCACCACACCCCCACACCTACTTGACAATCTCCAGGTCGCGCGCCCTGCCCGGCAGGAACCGGTCCTTGTGCGCGGCGTACAGCGCCAGCAGCGCCTCCCGGTACTGCTGGTGGTAGCCGTCGACCATGTCGGGAAACGAGTAGTCGTCGTCGCCCTCCTCCTGCTGCTGCGGCTGCGGCTGCGGCTGCGGCTTCGGCTGCTGCGGTGGCGGCGGCTGCGACGGCGGCGGCGCCCCTTTTGCCTCTCCCGTCGCCGTCGCCGTTGCCGCCTTGTCCCGTCCGGCCCCGCCCCCGCTCGCGCCTGCACCCCCACCCCCTGCCCCTCCGCCCGCCGCCGCCGCCACCGCCGCCGCCACCGCCGCCCCCTCGGCCTCGCGCCGCCGCCGCGCGCGCGCCGCCGCCACCGCCCGCCGCTCGTCAAACTCCACGGGCGGGCCGATCACGACGTCGAGCGGCGAGGGCCGCGGCATCAGGCCGAGCGGGCCCACGCCCCGGATCTCGGGCAGCACGAAACCAAACAGCCGCTTGAGCACCGCCGAGGCGAGCCGCCGGCGCCCCTTGCCCCGCCGCTCGCCCGCCGCCGCCGCGCCTCCTCCTCCTCCTCCTCCTTGCTTCTTCTCTTCCTCCTTCTCCTCCTGCGCGGCCGAGCCGTAGAGCTCGTTCTCCCCAAACCCGATCACGGGCACCAGCAGGGCGCCCGTGGTCAGGGCCGCGCGCACGAACCCCTTGCGCTTGGCCAAGACCAGGTCCATGCTCCCCGGCGCCGCCAAGAGAGACTCCTCGGCGCCCCCCGCCGCCAGCAGGATGGCGCTGCCGTCCCCGCGGCCCAGGAGCGTCAGGCAGGCGGCCATGGACGCGTCGCCGATGCCGTGCAGCAGCAAAAACTCCCGGAGCAGCGGCAGCTTGAAGTTGATCTCGAGCGTCAGCGGCACCGGGTCGATCCCCGGGAATAGCCGGGAAAATCCGGCAGCGTCGGTGTCGAACGCCACCCACACAAACATCGTGACGAGGCCGTGGGGCGCGGCCACGAACAGGTAGCGGCGCACCGGGTCGAGCACGGCCGTCCGGTGCAGGCGCGCGGGGAAGTAGGAGGCGAGCGGCCCCCAGAGCGCGAGCCAGCGGCGGAGCGGTTTCGGCCAGCGGCCGGTTTTCGGGGCGCGCTTGGCGGCGGGGGCCAGATTGATCGCAAGGGCCCAGGCGAGCCAGAGGAGGCGAGAGTACCGGTGGACGATGACCATGAGGAGGTTGAGCAGCAGGGCGACCGGCACAAAGTAGATGTAGGCGCCGACGGCCAGGCTGGCGCGCCAGCCTGGGGGCGGGGGAACGGGGCTCGAGGCAGAGATGGCGTTGCGGCGCCGGGCGGCGGCGGCGTCGCTTTCGGCGGCGGCGTTTGCGGGTTCGGCGTCCTTCTTCGTGGTGGCGCCCGGCGCGGTGGCGGCGGCGGCTGCGGCCGCGCCCGCGCGCTTGGCCATCCTTCCAGACGTTGTTTACTGTTCGTCGCCGGTTGGATTGGACCGACGGGATCGCGCGATCGTTGTTCGATCAGCACGTTTCAAGTTTTTTCCCCAAAATGTGTTTTTATCCGCGGTTGTGTGTTTGTTGGTTGTGGTGCGAGCGAGGAAAGTGGTTCGGCCGGCGACGGTGGGGCACCTTCGACCCGGGGTTGTGTTTAGAGGGGGGACGGGCACACGCTCGCCCTCGGCAGTTGGCGGCGGCGGCCGCGGTCGACAGCCGGTCCGTCGGTCTCGGCGGAGAAACCGTCTCCCGAAAGCGGCGAGTTGCCGCCGCCGCGTGGCGCGCGTGCCTCTAAGAACAATGTTCTTCCAACGCCCGCTCTGCCCGTCACCACCGTCCTCGAGAACCCAAACACTTTGGATCCCCAACACCTCTTGACCAACAACAGCGCCTCGTCTGTTCGCCAAACGCATCGCTTCTCCCGCCTCTCTCCGCCCCCTTTCGCTCACCACAGGCACACGCGCGCGCGCACATCAAAGACCCCGCTGCGCACCGACCCCTCGACACCGCGCGCCGCCGACGCATCATCGCAAAGAGGGCAGAGGGCGCGCCGAGCCGAGCCGCCAGAGGAGCGCCGGCGCGTCTACTGGCACGCCGCCGCCGCCGCCCTGCGCGCGCACGCCCCTTTCTCTCTCTCCTTCGCCCCCCCCCCCCCCCCCCCCCCCCCCCCCCCCCCCCCCCCCCCCCCCCCCCCCCCCCCCCCCCCCCCCCCCCCCCCCCCCCCCCCCCCCCGCCCCC
>Ga0105054_10008759_pt1 | contig 13310 bp, 8 predicted proteins | sample BON02_FD_78091 | JGI IMG/M metagenome (GOLD analysis project Ga0105054, IMG submission 78091) | Freshwater microbial communities from Lake Bonney liftoff mats and glacier meltwater in Antarctica - BON-02 (megahit assembly) | ecosystem: Environmental > Aquatic > Freshwater > Ice > Glacier...
TAAAGATCGAACTAGAATTAAACAACCTAAACTCAATCTTGTCACGGTCGGCCGTGACTCCAGTTTTCCCTCTCCCCCTGGCGCAGGCAAAGGCATGCCGTGGCTGAGCCACTCATTAACAACGGCGTCTATCCCAAAAATCACCGTGACTCGGACATTTAAGAAAGGAAAATAGTGGAGAAGGGGAAACTTGAAACAACAAACTTTTCAGTGTCAAGCAAGGCAAAGGAGACGAGGTGGAGGAAACAAAAAAAAAGGGAAAGGAAGATCTAAGCACCCGGGTCGGTGAAAAGCCGGTAAGGAGAGCGTGTTCCATGCATGAACTTGAAGGGGGCATGCTTATGAAAAGCAGGTCGAGGCAGGCTTTTGGTCAAGGTGGGTGCCGTCCGCTGTCGACCAGTATATAATACCAGCTTTGGTCATATCCGATCCGGTGCAGCAGCATGCTGGTGATGGCCACGGTCCTGCCCGTCAACATCACAGCGCCCATGTGCATGCCAACAGACCACTTCAACAGGAAGTGCTTGAGTTGGAGTGCCGAGAGTGTTCACACAAACACAAGAAGAGATGGACATTGGCCAGTATGGATGCTCTACAGTATGGATGCTCTACGCCACCACCACGAGACGATACCCCGACACTGCCTCGCATCGCTTTGCAATTGCAAGTAAATCACTGTCACGGACAGTACACAAATGTGACCAAACCTGTTTGCTTTAAATAAATAAAAACCAAGAAGAGTGTGTGACCGAGGTCACCATTTCAGAATTGTGACATTTTGTGTGGCCTTGCCGTGCCTTTCCACACTCGCGACAGGCTCACAACACCTCTCAGAGGTTTGTTGGACTCTCGTCGGGACAGGCACTTTTTTCCTGGGTGGATGGGGCTGATTTTTCAAGTTTTGACTCGTTTTGTCGATTTTCACAATAACACTATTTCAGACTCTGTCTTGCCCGGATGTACTGCCGTGCTTGCGTGCGAGAGGTCATGACACAGGCAACAGGCCTCAGGAAAGGGAACAAGTTCTGTATGAGTGCAAAGGTGACCGAATGCGCACGTGCCGTGCGCCCAGTTTCAAGTTCAACAGCTGTTTTTTTTGGACACACGAACACTACTGTAGTGGCCCGGGCGTTTTGTCGGGTCCTCTGACTTTCAAGCGGGGTCCGCGAGGCGGCCCACGAGCTCTTGAAATGAAGGACAGTTTTCAAATTGGTGCGATCAAAGTGCTCAAGACTCAGGTCACCGTGACATAGCAAGTTTCTGACATAGCAAGTTTCTTGTCTCTTGGCATCATCATAAGTCCTTCTCATCCGAGTCATGTCACATGCCGAGCCTGAGACTGTGAGAATCCGCGTTTTTTGCAGCATCATATGCAGGATGAGGGACTTGGTGATTTGCAGGATAGCAGCCGGAACTGGGCGAGTCACGGTCGGAGCAGAGACGCACTACCACGCGATACCCACTATATGTCGGGATTCAAAAAAATGTCTGACCAAAATGTATTGAGTCGCCAGCTTGTGCTGATTGGGGGTTTGTTGTACTGGTGACCATCACTGAGACAACTTTTTATCCGTGTGCGTTCTCGACTTTGAAATCGGCTGCCACGCGGCTAGCGCCTTGGTCGTCCCCCAGGCCAACCAAAGCGTGACATCTTGCATGTGCCTTTCTCGTTTTGTTTCACAATCTGGTTTGCGACAGTCATTTTTTGTCTTGTTTTCTTGGGACAAGAAACTTGAATCTCGTCTCAAGAATCGCACCAAAAGTCTGTACCGCCGAGGCTTCAAGGGATTAGGTTGCTTCACCACTCAGGTGTCGAGGCTTGCGGGAGCCACCGTGACAAGGGGTAGGTTTGAGGGTGAAATGGAGAGTTTCACGAGCGCACCAGGGACAAGAGGCAGTATTGCACACGAGTGTGCGTCTTTTAATTCGTAGCTCGTATTGCTCTGTTTTGTCTTGTTGCGTTGCTCTTTGCTGATTGCTTGTTTACAGCTTTATGCCCTACCCTCACACCTCTTCTCCACGTAGCTTCTTTCGACCAAGATTCTGTTCTAATGTTGATTTTATCGATCTTTATTCATTGATTTGAATACACATTGGTAGAGATGGCGCTGGATCGGCGCACATGGTGCTATGTTACAGTATGTAAAGTATATACAAGACGCTGATTAAATTGGTCAGCCCTGCCTTTGTCGACGCTACACTGTCTCAAGCGGATACACTCTTCTTCTTCCACACTCAATGAAAGAGAGACTGAGAGACAGATCTAAAAACATGCGGCAACATGCGAGCGATAGCTAGTCAGACATGCGGAGACATACGAGAGGTAGCCAGACATTCGCCCAGACCTGTCTCTATGTCATCCTATGTCATCACGCTTGATATGCCACGAGCCTCTCAGATATGTCGCGTGACAAGTCGCGTGATATGTCGCGTTGCGTAGACCACGTGTGCCAGGAGCGTATCAAACGGCAGCAGCGCATTAAACAGCAGGGGCCGGCGGCTCCAAGCTGCTTTCTTGCGTGAGCTCGTTGTAGTAGGAGTGCGACAGACCCGGGTAGGCCTCGTCGCACGCCGCTGCGCCCACCGAGGTTCGCACAGGTGGGCGCTTCTTGATGACCCAGCCCTGCACAGGAGGAGGCTCCCACACCTTGTTCTTGGATCGCCGGTTGAAATAGAACCACTTGTGTTTGTTCTTGCTCCAGAAGAGCATCCACACCTTGCCTCCTCCCTGGCCTTGTTCGTCAGAGGGCTGCCTTGAAGCACCACTATGTTGCTGAGCACGCGTGGCAGCAAGAGCGGTGTGACCATGGGTGGAGGCAGCAAGCCAGGACGAGGCCGTCTCGCCAAGAGCAAAGTCGTCGACCTCTGCATGAAGCGCTTGACGGCTCTCCTCTTGTGCCGCTCCGTCTACCGCTTGTCCCTTCACATCGTCTTTGTGCAGTTGATGTGGTGTATGTGGTGGGGCATGGATCAAGAGCTCCAGCTCTTGCAGCAGCATCGCTCCTTGCCTCAACATCTCACTGTCTCCTCCATGCCTCGTCATCTCACAGTCTCCCCCCTGCCTCAACATCTCACAGTCTCCTGGTTGCCACAAGACATGTCTGTCGTCTGCGCGCTCTGAAGCGGTCGTGTTCTGAGTAAGCAGCTGTGATGTATCTCGCAGCTGGGATGTATGCAAGGGGTGTGATATCTGTGAAGATTGCATCACCTCTGATGTCTCGGTATCCATGCGCTCTGATGTCTCGGTATCCATCTCTGATGTCTCTGTGCCCCACGCCTGCTCCAGTCCAGACGGAAAGAGGAGGAGAGAGGCAACCCAGAAGGCGGTATTGATGAGTCGCATGAGCCACTCGCCGCGTCTGCTCCACCTGCCTGCCGCGCCCACATTAGATTCATCGCTGCCAGCTGATGCTGCACCTACCATGCGGCCCTCCAGTCGGCAGCCGACCTGTGGCTTATCGTCCAAAAAGGCAGCCCACTGCTCAGTGCCGACTTGGAGCACTGTAAAGCCACGGCGACGCAGGAGGCGCATCCTCTCTTGCCACACCCCACCAGGCTTGAAGGGCACACCAAGGTGGCTTGGCAAATGGAGGCAGTCTCTTCGCGCATCATACACCTCGATCACTACCTGGCAGTTGACGCCAGCGACTGCCAGCCGCCCTGCACCCGTAGCCGCGGCCAATTGCTCGAGGTCCATACTGTTGGAGAGGGACCGGCACAAGTCGCTGTGCACTTTGGTGCCAGAGCACACTACACGTGGGCTAGGCATACATGAAGTACGTGTGCCCATCTCGGTGCTGGCCGAGTAGGAGGCCGAGTAAGACAACGAGGGCGACGCGTCCAGGTGTCCATCAACCTGCCTGTCCAGCTGTGCGTCATCTTGGCACGATGCATCAGCGACAGGGAGCATCAAGGCAACCAGACAGCCTCCGTCACCCAGTTCGACTGCCCGGCGCGCTCCTGCATGCATGCCTTGCAGCACCTGGTACATATCGTCGAGCATGGTGGCGTGTCGTGAAAGGCGCACCGCATCGGCATTGCGTGCCAGCTGCTTGACATGCTTGCTAAATGCGTCGAGTTGCTGGTGCTGGAGAGCAGCGCTGTCTGCACCCAGCACCACCTGCACTAGCATCTGCGCATGCACACGGTGCAACACCTGTTGCACCACGCCAACGACTGGAGGCTCTGAGGCACCAACGCCGACACCCGTCTCAGGTCGCAGAGTCATGGCGTGAGAGGTCGAAGATGCGTCGGATGTCAAAGGCGCGTCTGGGGCGCTGGGTGCAAAGTTGAGCACGCCGGCACACCACCGCTTTGCCAGCATCAGCAGTAAGTGCGCCTGCAAGGCAACAACCTGTGCATTCAGTGCTGGTGGAAGATGCGCGTGATGGTAGACTCTCTGCACCACACAGACACTCCACAGCACCTCAACGATGAGGTGCGCAGACGCAAAGCGCTGCAGAAACTCGTCTTGACGCTTGGCAGCAAGCAGCGCTGCTTCAAGCATACCCCACATGACAGGGGCACTAGACAAGGAGTCATCCGACGCCGCCAACGTGAAGCCCAGCAGCACGTCACACCACTGCTGAATGCTCAAAGAGCCCACTTGGCTTGCCTCGCTTGTAGCCCACGGCGCATCATGAGCTCCTTGAACAGCCGAGGCATCCATCCAGCCACCATCACCACGAGCCATTTTGTGCTCGCACGCCAGGTGCTGGGCAAGGCAGCGCGACATAGCCACGCCCATCGCTTCCAGACCCTGTGGCCACCGCAGAGTGTGAGTGGATTGTTCGCTCTCGCCGCCAATTATCGACGCCCTGCCTTTCTGTGTGCTGGTGTGTGTAGCACACACCTAAGTGGGGCTACCAACCAAAACCACTCACGCACACGTGCAACACGCATATATGCAACAGCATGCATTTATGCAACAGCATGCATTTATGCAACAGCATGCATTTATGCAACAGCAGATTGGGGGAGAGAGGGCGGAGAAAAGACCTGCCAATGACAGACATGTATTCTGGCTATACGAGCGAACACAGCAACAGGAAGCTGCTCGATGTTCTTGGCGTGCGCCACACGGTCGACGAGGGTGCGGAAGAGGCGCAAAGCATTCGCGCCATCCGCTGACTTGATGTGATGCGCTGCTTCCTGCACCACTGCGCCTTGTTGTGCAGGCAGATAGGGGTAGCCACACAGCAGCTCGACGAGCTGGATGCTACTCAAGCCGTCAAGCAAATCACCCCTGAGCGCCTTTTGCACCAGCGCTCCCACCACTCCCGCCACCTCTGCGTGCTGCTCGGGTGCGAGCCGGGACGCACAGCTGAGCACCCCCCACACATGCACACCGTCAAGGGCTGCCACATAATCCAACATCTGCGCACGGTATTCTGATGCTTGCACCTCTTGTGATGCTTGCACCTCTTGTTCCTTCTGTGCCCACCCCAATGCCCACACGTACACATACACAAACGGACACGGACACGGACACTAAGCAAAAATGGAAGGGGAGAAAGCGAGGAAAAGGTCGCTGCAAGCAGCACTACACACAAGGTGCGCCGGCAGGCTTTTGGCACAGACAAGGCTCTCATGTGGCGCACGCCTCGAAAAGCACGCGCCTCACATACCATCTGTCACCTCCGCCACTACCTGCTTCTACACGACCACCACACAGCGGCATGTGACATAGATCAAGACCCAAAGAAAGGTAGACCACTGAAGCAAATAGAGACGTGTCGTCGGATTGGTCATCGAGACGTCTCCACTGGAGACGCTTTCGTCTACTCAATCAACCTTCTCGATGCAGTGTATTCGTTTCGAGTGAGAGAGCCTTGATTCAGAGCAACCGCCTCTGGTTGTAGATTGCCTCCAATCTATACCCCTGTCCCTTTGCATACTACCTCGACCCTCGCGCATGGTGCAACATGAGAAAAGGAATGGGGCGCGTGTTGCAGTTGGGGAAGGGGCGGCGGCAACCAGAGAAACAAACGGGAAAGTGAGCACAGTGCGCACGTCGGCCTGCACCAACTGCCCGCCTCGTGCCATGCTGCCCACCACTGCAATACACAAACACACACACATACCCACACACACACACTTAGACACAGACATAGATTGACACATTGACATGGGTGCGCACTTGTATATGCAGACAGACGCACAAGTACACACCAGCAGCAGCATTGAATCATGTAGACATAGGCCCAGAAACAAAGCAAAACAAGAAACACAGCATAACAAGAAACACAGCATCACAAGCACCACCATCATTTAAAGAGTACAACATCTTGGCCTGTCTGCAGATGAAGCAACAACATTTGGAAGAGTGAAAGAGAAACGTTGCATGCAGAAACGTTGCTCGTGGGTGCTGGCATGCGGCGCGCGGCGGCGAAGGCCCGTGCGCCACGACCAAACCAGGCTGGATTTGTCTTTTTATTTTAATTTCCCAGTTGCGGCGCGCCGCAACTCCAGCAAAACGCGAGTTGCGACGTAGTTGTCGCACGCCCAGCACCCAGGAGCAAGGTTGATATAGAAATAGGAAAACGCTGCCACACGTATGCCCTCGACATAGATTGAGACGCAGCGGAGATAATACGAAACAGGCAACAAGACAGGAGGTAGAGGGAGGGCACACCCAGTACTGACTCGTGCATGGTCAGGGGCGTGACTTGATGCGCCGTCTCGCAAGGCTCAAGTGTGTGGACTTGAGTGGGAGCTGTGGTCTTGACTTGAGTTGGAGCTTGATTGTCGACTTGTGTCTCGACTCTCTGAGTCTTGAGCATTCCCGTCACAACACAGCCTGAACCGTCAATGCTTGCATTCGCAAGCAGCTCCTCCTGATGGGCGTGCTGCAGCGACAAGGTGCTTTCGAAATGACTGCCAATGTTTTCACGGCGTGTGTCCTTTGTGTGTGTGTGTGGCGAAGAGTGGAGCGAGGCAGGCAGAGGAGAAGAGCGAGAGTTGGAATGAGAAGGCATGCGCACGAGGACAGGAGGTTGGCGACGTGCCAACAAGAGCACAAGCCACTGCGCCATGCCATGCATAGCGTGTTGCAAGCGGCGCAGCTCGTCTGTCACATTGTGTTGCACGCCGAGCATCTTTTCTCTATTAGCATGCTCAGACTGACTCGATGAAATAGGTAGGGGTATCGACTGGGAGCATACGATTGGCCGCACACCATACACTATCGGTGGCATCTCTTGCCTCTCGTGCCGCTCACCATACACCATCAAACTGTCAGCCATCACACCCGTCATCTGCAACACGTGAATGACATCTGCTGTACAAAAGTCGACATGCGCATAAAGCGCAGAGTGCCAGTGATGCGCACACCCACCTTCCAGGTGCGCCGTCATGCATGCGCGCATGCTGTCGAGCGCCTCAAGACACACACCACACACATCATGAGCTAATTGCCTCGTGGCGTCCGCACTTCGCAGCACCACTGCACCCGCGAAAACGTGAGCTATGCCTGCAAATGTCTTGCGCACAAGTGCGCCATCCAACAGCACCGTGTGCGCCCCGCTGCTGTCTGGTGTGCTGCTGTGTGCAATAGCTCCTGTAGTACCAATAGCGTGAGATGAAGCAAAACTAAACGGAGCTCGAAAAGACGAGTCATTGAAAGACGAGTCATTCCGGTCTTTGCCATTTTTGTCTTTGTCATTCCTGTATTTGTCAGATTTGTCCTTTTTGCCGCACCATTCCGTCTTGTGTGTGCTGGGAGATTGGTACGCTTGGCTGCAAGCATTAGCGGCAAAACTCTGTGCACTGTTGGAGAGAGTTAGAAAGTGCTTTGCTAGAAGCGGCACAAGCCGCAACGTTTGCTGCAGCACCCCCAGACGCTCTGGCAGCTTCAAGGGCGAGTGCAGCAATGCAAACGACGAAGCAAACGTCGAATGTTCAACAAGCTGCAATAGGGGGGAGAGGTCAATTGCTGCATGAGGCAGCAGCACAGCACTAAAGCGCGCAAGACACCACACCACATCGTCGAGGGACAAAGAATGAAGCCTTTCAACCCGAGCATTGTCCAACCAGTCCACCACCTCTTGCACCGACACCGACGGGGACATTATATCCGGCTTTATTCCACATGCATTATTGTCAAGAATTTGAGCCGCCTGTCCCAAGCATTCACGCCTAGAGTCTACGCGTTGTGAGCTGTGCCGCACAGCCCCCCTCGTTTCTCGAAACGTAAGGCCCCTGCACAAGGGCGTGAGGCCTGCATTGTGATGAGAGGCATCTTGAGAGGCAGCCCTCACAAGAGACGCACCAATAGATGCACCAATACATCCTCCACTCACACTTGATGCTATCCACTCCTTACCACCTCCACAACCTGCGCCTGCAGAGACCTGATGCTGTGATCCTGAAACATTCCTGTCCTGCGTCAAGAATGGGGCGCAATACTTGCGGGATTCGTGGTTCCTGTGGCGCGCGTTGGCACTGGTGTCACGTGAGTGATGTGATGCATGCGCACGAGTTTTCCCAGAGTCACCTGCAGTGAGATTATTCAACATCAACTCAGATCCGGCGCAATGTGAATGTGGTAGGCGATGTGTCGCATCGCCTAACTTCCAATTCGAAGAATCATTACAAGAAAAGGACCTGCGCACATCTCGGCCGTTGCCATTGTTGTCGGTGCCGTTTCTGCTGTCCCTACCCCCCATATATTGCCGCTCATGCCTCGCATCGTGCTCATGCCTTGCATCGCGCTCATCCCTTGCATCCCTATCGTACCCTCCACGCCCTCCATTGTCTCTGTGCTGCGACCGATCAGGAGCAAAGGCGGAAGAGGGCCTGGCAGCCTCGGGCGCCGAACCTTGAATTTTGGCCGAGTCGATTCTGATGGTGCAACCCTGGATGCGCACATCCCGACACGCTATCGCTGCCTCTTTGCCACCTCGTGTGCCAAATGACACGTAGGCAAACTTCTTACCTGTCGGAACGAAGACCTGGAGCACCTCGCCATATGCACGCATGGCATCCGAGATGGCTGCCTTATTTAGCCACCCCGTGCCTCCAGTGAGGCCAGTTAAAAAGATGCGATGCTCGTTCAAACTTACATCATTTCGCGGGTCATTTCGCGGGTCATTACGAGGGTCATTACGCGCCTCATAACGTGCCACACTGCCTGCCGCCACCGGCCACGCACCAGGTCTACCTGGTGCTCCTCCTCCTGGACCAAAAGCAGGCGGCGGGGACCTAGTGCGGGCATGCCAGGCGGGCAGTGGCGCAGCATGGTCGGAATACGACGCTCCGCTGCTGCGAGGCGGTGATAGACGCCGCGGTGGAGAGCGTGAGGTAGGTTGAGGTGCTTGACGCATCTCCTGCGGAGGAGCTTGACGCATCTCCTCAAGAGGAGCCTGACGCATATCGCGCTGACGCATGTCGTCCCTATCACCCATGTCCCTGCCACCGTCGCCTGCTGCGGCGTTGTGATGGCGCCTATCAAGAAATGCAGCGTCTCGAAAGCCTGCGTCTCCATCAGACACGCGATCGTGGCTCCTGTCAAAAGGCCCAGCTTCATGCTTATGGTCTTTGGGGCTTGCAGCCACGCCTCCTCCCCCAGCACCACCCAGCCCGTCATCTCGTGCTTCACGGGCAGGATACATCGACGCCTCTGTCTTACCATTCGGCCTGTCAGTGTGCAGCTGGCGAGAAGGAGGCCTGGGAGGATCTCGCGCGTCCTGCCTGCCAGCATGCAAAGGCGAGAGGTCTCCACTACGCCGAGCATCCGACACCTCGCCATTCTGCCGCGCATCTACAGGACGAAAAGGCATCTCGTTGCCTTTGGTCCAATTGCCTCTGTCGCCCCTGTCAACTCGCGCGGCATCTTGGTCTGCATATGCTTCATTCCCCCGATCCCGTGCTGGGTCCTTGGGTGGCGGGAGGGCAGCAGGCAGCTCGTGTGCAGCCACCCTCGAATCAAGACGGGGGCGCTTGTGCAGGTTTTTGAGATCGTCATCCGCTCCATCGCCTGCTCCCTTTTGGCCTGTTGAAGTCGCAGAATGGGATGCTGATGTCTCATTGCGCCCATCGGCATTGTTGCTGCCAGTAGCAACGGGCTTGGCCGCCGGGATGCGCTCGAGCCGCACTTTGATGGTCTTCCTGTCGCGCTCGAAGATGAGATCCACCCACGACCCCACGGGACCGACGACATGTTGTTTGATGACATCGCGCGTGAGGCCGACGCAAGACGTGTCCTTGACGCGCAACAGCCTATCGCCCACCTTGACCTTGCCACACAAGTCAAGCGACCCGCCGACTTTTATGGCGCCCACCACGCAGCAGTTGTTGGTGGAGTTGGAGGCGTTTTCGAGCGTCATGCCAATGCCACAGTGTGGTGCCGCAATGCTCGTGGCACTCGGTGGTCTCACATCTTGCGCTGTGGCGTCACAGGGCACCATACAAGCATCATGGCGCGTTTCCATGCCCTCGGAAGGACGGGAGCGTTTCCCCAACATGTCTCGCTCTTGAGACACGGGCATGTGATTTACGCGGGGCGCCGAGCGGTCCGCAGCTGGGGGAGAGCGAGTAGGAGGCGGCAGCAGCGCTACTGCTCCGCGCTGTGCCAGTGCGCCTGGTGTTCCCTGCTCTCCTCCGTCTGCCTGTATGTACACGTAAATATATTGAGATACACTGGACAAAACTGTTGGCTGGTCAGCTGGGCAGACGCAGACAATGAGACAGAGGACGGCGGCAAGTGTCTAGACGGCAAGTATCTCACTCCCCCCCCCTGCACATCAGGGGACAACGGCAAGTGTCTCATTTCCCCCCTTTGAACATGCTGCCGCATTATGCCCACGAGTGCAGGTTACTTCTCTTGTCCTGGCTGCTGCGCTCGCAACGATGTTACTGTCTTTCTTTGCTGCTCTGCTGTTGCTCTTAGCACTGCAGGGGCGCGCGGCGCACGAGCAGCACTGCAGGGGCGCGCGGAGTGCCGTGCGCCCCCGACCAAAGCATGGCAGTGTGGCAGTCGCTGCCACACTGCAATGCTTTTCCGATGCCAACAGTCCTCTGATGTGTGTGCGTGTTCTGGTGTGTGTGTGTGTGTGTGTGTGTGCGTGTTTACCCTTGGCGGAGGAGGCAAGGCAGCGGGAAGGGCAGGGGCAGCAGCAGCACGCGGTGAAGGCCGATCCTGCCAATCGTTGCGTGCTGCAGGGCGCTTGTCTTTGTTCTCAGCGCGGACGAGGCGTACACGGCAGCCCTCGATTTCCATTTCCTTCATGCTCAACACTTTGTGCATCACCTCAGGGTCTTCGTATGCCACATATGCCATCTGCCCGCACACGCCACACCCATGTTTTGTCAGCTATGAACTTGACTCGAGATTGCTCCACTCACGCGTGTTTTTTTCGGTGGTTCCCTCTGCCGCCGCGGGAAAAGCGCGAGCAATGCAACACACCCACACCACTGCAGAGCCGCACCTTTTTCGACTTCGGCAGGAACACATCCAAGACTATGCCGTGCTTTGAGAAAACGCTTTTGAGCACCTTGTTGTCGAGCCAGTAATCACCCCCCACGATTCCCGTCAAGAATATGCGATGCTGCCACCTGCCACGCCACGTTACACTCGTTTTGCCTCAGCTCAATGAAAACTCTCAGGCGATGCATGACTGGAGATGGGTGGGCACAAACTCACCCGCGCTGTTCAAGGGGATCGACGGTCCTCGAGCCGCCATCTTGGCGCACATTAGCCCCGACGTCTTCACGTGGGGGGCCATCCCAGTTGCTCTCGCGCCCCCTTTGTCGCTCTCTGCCCCCACGATCCCTGTCCCGCTCTCGGTCCCAACCGCGGTCGCGGTCCCGCTGCGGCTCCCTCTGCGAGCCGTTCCTGTCGCCTCCCTCCCTACCCCTTGCATCGTCGCGCCGCTCTTCACGCCTCACAGGCTGCGCCTCTGCGGCAGCGTCATCTGCTGGGCGCAACACGGGGCTGTCGCCGAGATAGGCGTCCTTCTTGCCCTTGGCACTGACGACGCTCAGTAGTCCCGACGGACCCTCGGCCTCCTCGTCTTCTTCGCTCCCGCCCAGGATTTCGTCGAGCACTGCGCAAAGGGGGAGGCGTCAGAGGGACGGGGTGTGCATGCAGCACAAGTGGGGCGTGCACATATGCTATCGGTCCACACACCCCGTGCATGGGTGCTACAAAGCAGCAGACAGCACCGCAAGACAAAGCAGCAGCATCGTTGCGAGGAGAGCAGCCGAGACGACAGGAAGAAGATGCAGCCCAGCTGCAGTAGTGGGTAGAACATCGCAGAATGAGAGCAGCGCGTGCAAGGGGGGGAGCGAGACAGTTGCCGCCGCCCTCTGCATCATCGTCCGCGTCCATGGCTAGGTGCAATCCCTCTGCCTTTCGAGCCTTGAAACGCCGTTCTTTAGAAAGGCTTTCACAAGGTTCGTGACAAAATTTGAACCGGCATCGGTTTCGTGTGGAGGGAAGAGGGGACAGGGACGTTGGGCGACCCCGTTTGTGCAAGGCAGCAGGGACGATGGGCGATTTCGTTTCTGAAAGAAGAGATGGTCCAATCATCATCGAGGAAGGAGGGATGATCTGAAAGCATAGCGCGCTGGCCAGAGAAGTCTCTCCCTGGCAAATGTGGCCTCGTCGCCCATGCAGACGGGAAGGTGTACTGCCGTCACAGGCGCGGCTGTCCATGTGTTGTGGAGTCGAGACTGTCCACAGACTGATCTTTTCGGTCGCGGTTGCCATTGCGGTGAGCGGGTGCGGGGCGGGCGAGCTGCGCTACGGATACAATGACAATGGTGTGGCGCTGCACTGGAACGAAATCAGCGCGATACCGGCCTGGGATGCGTACCCTGTGCAGCCCTCTCTCTCCATGTCGCTCGAAGAGCTGCATGCCCAGGGCGTTAAGATGCTTCGTGTGCGCGTACAAGGCGTCGACTCACCTGCGTCCCATAGAATCAGCACCGATGGCGTGGTCATGGAGTCGTCGCTGGCTCCAGCCCGCAGCACTGATGAAACCACAACGACCGGCGACTGGACAAAGACGCGCCAGTGCTCTGAAATCGATTTTTTACTGCGCAGGTGAGCACTCGTACACATATATATATATAAATATATATATATTTATATATATATACATATAAACATATATATATATATATTTGTAAATTTATATATATATGTATATACATATGTATATTCATATATATAAATACATATACATACATGTATATATATATATATATGTATATATATATATATAGAGAGAGAGAGAGAGATATATATATATATATATATATATATATATATATCTATATATATATATATATATATATATATATATATA
>Ga0105054_10008763_pt1 | contig 13308 bp, 8 predicted proteins | sample BON02_FD_78091 | JGI IMG/M metagenome (GOLD analysis project Ga0105054, IMG submission 78091) | Freshwater microbial communities from Lake Bonney liftoff mats and glacier meltwater in Antarctica - BON-02 (megahit assembly) | ecosystem: Environmental > Aquatic > Freshwater > Ice > Glacier...
AAGCCGAAGCCATTCCACTGGAGCAAATCGGCCGAAGATATCTTGACCCGGGAACGACGCGCGCTGGACAAACTCGATGCAATCAGAGGAAACAGGTAACATGCGTCAGACTCGGAACACTAGGGATTCATTTCGCAGAGTTACTACCGTTTGCGATCCTCCTTGGCAAACAGTTGCTGAAAAAAACCTCTGCAAGCAATTCGGAATTTAGGCTGACGGCATTCCATCCAAGCGAAGAAACCTCTCATCGTCTCATGCGGGATACGCGATTGGCCTGCTCAACGCCGTTCATCTGCCAAATTCAAGCGCCGCCTCGGATGGCCGAGCCATTTCTTATACGAAACGCGACCAGTGCGGACAAAAACCGTATTTGCCAAGAATGAGATGCTTTGGTCCATCCGGAGAAAGATTAAAGCCGAAAATTCAAGCAAGGTAATCAATTATCCTAACTAAACTGTGTATTAAAACTTTCAAAGCGGCAAAATGTCACATAAATAGGGTTGAATTTTTATCCACCGGATTGACATACACGAATTGTTACATCCGCTCCCAGCGATCTAAGAAAATAAGGTGAATTTGATCATTAAAAAAATGAGGTGTTATAAAAAACGCGACACATGCGCGCTGAGGGATTGAAAATTTCTTGAAGTGATAATCTATTTTTTCTTATTAATTTCAGAATATTAGTCCATATTTCAGTGTTTTTGAAACTACGCTGCGACAGATTGTCACTAAGCAATCGATACGCGGGGCAAGTTGAAAAAACTGGAGGAACTCCTAGCCTTCACCACACGGAAATATGAGGAAACTTCCATGGAAACGATCTCTTTTGGTCAATATGACCTTATCTACAACGCGTTCTCGTTCACGTTTGCTACAATGGCAGCAGCCACGCTGTTCTTCTGGTTCGGCCGGTCGCAAGTGGCCGATGCTTACAAGACCGCAATGACGGTGACCGGGTTGGTCACTGCTATTGCGGCCTACCACTATTTTCGGATCTCACAAAGTTGGGTTGAAGCCCATGTTGTGGCCGACGGGGTGGTCACGGCATCAAAGCTCGGATTCAACGATGCTTACCGTTATGTCGATTGGTTTCTGACCGTGCCGCTGTTGCTGGTCGAACTTATTCTTGTCATGGGTCTTAGCCGGCAAGAAACCACGTCAAAGGCCGTTCGTTTGGGCTTGTTGGCCGCGCTGATGGTCGGCCTGGGATATCCAGGGGAAATTGCCGATACCGCTTCGGGTCGTTGGCTGTGGGGCGGGCTGTCGATGATCCCGTTCCTGTGGATCGTTTACGAGTTGTTTGTCGGTCTGAGCCGATCGGTGGAGCAACAGCCAGAAAGCGCACGCGGTCTTGTGAAAACAGCGATCTGGGTAACGGTCCTGTCGTGGGCGTTCTATCCGGTGGTGTTTTTTGCCGGAGCGATCGGACTTGAAGGTTCGACTGCCACGACCGTGGTGCAAGTGGGCTACACCATTGCCGATATCATCGCCAAAGCGGCGTTTGGTGTGCTGATCTTCATGATCGCAGTGCGCAAGTCAGAGGCAGACATGGGACGTGCAAAGACAGCTTAATCGCTGAAAGGCCGCTCCGGTGGCGGTTTTGCCGCCACCGGAAACCTGCCCACACTCAATTCAAGTCAGAGCGATACCGACATGCTTTTTGCACCCATAAAACCCGATATGACGGCACGAATGGCTACGGTTAGCCGAAGGATGCTGACTGTATCCCAAGGGTCAAGCGATCCACGGTCGCCCGTGTTACAGGCGATTGCCCACCATCTGCGCACACCCGGATCGCGCGTGCGCGGCCAGATTGCTTTGCACGCTGCGGATTGTCTGGGCGTAGATGCGCAGTCAGCCCAAGCCTTGGCCACATGCTGCGAGCTTTTGCATAACGCTTCTTTGATCCACGATGACCTGCAGGACCGCGATCAACTTCGCCGTGGCGCGCAAGCAGTGTGGAGTTTATTTGGCGCTGATGTCGCGCTGTGTGCGGGCGATCTGTTACTGTCGAGCGCTTATGCGGCGCTGACCGACGTGACCGACGTTGTGGCAATTCCGCAGTTGATGGCACAGACACATATGGCGGTCGCGCAAACCATCGGTGGACAAGTTTCGAACGGTTTTCCACCGCACGAGATTATTGACCAGATTGCGACCTACGAGGCGCTGGCCGCTGCGAAATCCGGCCCGCTGTTAAATCTGCCGTTCGCTTTGGCCTTCACCTATTGCCACCGACCAGATGCAGCAGACGTGGCGGCCCAAGCTGTTCGCGCATTTGCCATCGCATATCAGATTGCCGATGACCTAGCAGATATCGAAGCCGACGCGCGCACAGCAATTGGTGCCGCAGCCAATATCATTGTCGTGCTGGAAACGGCGACAGACTGCGACCGGGCAACAGCACAAATCAAAGCCGTTCGCCGGGCGCGCAACAAACTGGCAACGGCATTGGCCATAGCCACAGGTTTGCCCGACGGGACAGGCGCGATCCTGACGGATCTTGCCCAACGCATCACCCATAAACTGGATGGATATACATCATGCCACGAGATCTAAGGGCCGAGGCGGCGGGAACCGCCATTGTTGTAGGCGGCGGGTTCGGGGGGTTGGCAGCCGCGTTGCGTCTGCGCGCGCGGGGATATCACGTCACGATCATCGACCGCTGCGCGCGGCTTGGTGGGCGGGCGCAAGTGTTTGTACGTGACGGATTTCGCCATGATGCAGGGCCCACAGTCATCACGGCCCCTTTTCTGTTTGAAGAGTTGTTCACGCTGTTTGGCAAGAAGATGTCGGACTATGTCCAACTGGTGATGCCAGACCCCTGGTACCGATTTCACTTTTCCGACGGCGCCACGCTGGACTATGGACCGACACAGGAACGGACCGAGGCCGAAATAGCCCGCTTCGACCCTGCCGATGTGGCAGGGTTCCGCAGGCTGATCGCCCATTCCAAGGCGATTTACGACGTCGCCTTTACCAAACTGTCTGACCGACCCTTTCACAACCTGTGGTTCATGATCCAGCAAATCCCTGATCTGCTGCGGCTGAAAAGCTATGAAAGCGTTTGGAAGATGGTCAGCCGCCACTTGCGCGATGATCGCCTGCGTCAGGCATTTTCGGTACAGCCGCTGTTGGTGGGCGGCAATCCCTATGCCACGACTAGCATTTACGGGCTAATAACTTATGTCGAACAGCGCGATGGCATCTGGTTTGCGATGGGCGGCACCGGCGCCCTTGTGGATGCTCTGTCGACCCTGATGACCGAAGAAGGGATCGAGATCAGAACCAGCGAAACTGTTGACCAGATCAAATTGCAAGACGGCCGCGCGTGCGGTGTTCGGCTGGCCAGTGGACAGGTGATCCGGTCCGACATCGTGGTAACCGACGTGGACCCTGTCCACCTCTATCGCAACATGCTGCCGAAAAAGGCGGCGTCGCACGTTGCACGCTTTCGAACCAAGCACGCGACGTCGTCGATGGGGTTGTATGTGATGTATTTTGGGGCACGGCGGCAGTGGGCGGATATCGCGCATCATACAATCTGGTTTGGCACCCGCCACCGCGAGTTGCTTGCCGAGATTTTCAGGAATGAAAAATTGCCCGAGGATTTCTCGCTATACGTCCACCGGCCCACGGCAACTGATCCCAGCTTTGCGCCAGCGGGCTGCGATAGTTTCTATGTCTTGTGTCCGGTCCCGAACCTGCGGGCCGGGGTAGATTGGGCCGTTGAAGGGCCCAAATTGCGTGACCGCATCGTCGCGGCGCTGGACGGGTCCATGCTGCCGGGGCTAAAAGACACGATCTGTTCTGAATTCGCAATGACGCCAAATGATTTCAAAGATCGCTACCTGAGTGTCGATGGGGCGGGCTTTTCAATTTCACCGTATTTCCGGCAATCGGCGTGGTTCCGGTTTCACAATCGGGGCGAAGGCATACCGGGGCTTTATGTGGTGGGCGCAGGCGCGCATCCGGGGGCCGGTCTGCCAGGGGTCGTGTCATCCGCAAAAACATTGGACCATCTGGTCCCCGAACCGGTGAGCGCGCTATGATTGGCCTAGGCAATCCATTGTCAGCCGTGCCGGATGCATGGCCCGCGCTGAAACGGCACGGCAAGACATTTGCTTGGGCGGCGCACCTGATGCCGCGTCGTGATGCAGATCGTCTAGCCAAGCTTTACACGATATGCCGCAAATTGGACGATCTGGCCGATCTTGACGGCAGCAAAGATGCCAGAGCACGCCTTTTGGGCTTGGATGCCCAGCCATGGGTTGAGGATTCTGTCGATCCGATTGCGCGCGAACTGGCACTTATGGTGGCAGGCATGGGCCTGAACCCGGCCACCATGAAGCAGTTGCTTGATGGGCTGGTCAGCGACCTTGATCATCAGCAAATGGCAGATGAGGCAAGTCTGATCCGCTATGCATACCATGTGGCCGGAACCGTGGGATTGATGGTCTGTGACGTGTTGGACGTAAAGGCAGTAACGGCACGGAATGCTGCGGTGAATATGGGCATTGCGATGCAGCTGACCAACATTGCGCGCGATGTGCACGAAGATGCTGTCGCTGGTCGGAAATACCTGCCCGCGACCTGGTGGGATGCAACACCCGCAGACATTGCAGACCCATCATCGAAGACGCAGACCACCGGGGCTGGTGCCGTTCTGAAAGTGCTGGATTTGGCCGACACCTACTATGTAAGCGCAAAGTGCGGGTTTGCGTATCTGCCAATACCAACACGTCTTGGATTGGCAGTTGCCGCCCGTGTTTATCGTGGGATCGGAGCCGAGTTGCGGCGCCGTGCTGGCGCATTCCATCTGGGGCGGGTTTACGTTCCCCGCTGGCGAAAGGCGATCTTGACTGTGGCGGCGTTCGACACGCTGGTCATGCCGCCCAAGCGCATGGCTGAGCCGCCACTACATCCGGCGATCCTTGATCTGCTGCCGTCTCCATCCCGAAGCAAGGCGGTGTTTGATGGCCGTTATTGAAACAGATGTGGCGATTTTAGGTGGCGGCTGCGCGGGCTTGAGCCTTGCAGTGCGTTTGGCCGAATCAAGCTTGCGCGTGACTGTGATCGAACCGCGTTTGGCATACGAAGATGACCGCGTCTGGTCTTTTTTTCGCACCCACACTGATCCGTTTGAGGCATGTGTTAAGGCCAGCTGGTCGAAATGGCATGTATCCAGCGCGGGTGTGACGGTGCGTCGCAAATCCGACCATCTGCGTTATGAAAGTGTATCGTCGGGGGCGTTCTACCAAATGGCCCTGCAAATGTGCGATGCCGCTCCGAATATCGACCTACACCTTGGCACATCCGTGTTGGCTGACCCACGGCCGCCAAGCGCGAATGGGCCTTGGCAGATTGAAACAAGTGCTGGCCAGTTGGCAAGCCGCTATGTGATTGACACCCGACCTACAGGGCGCAACACTTGCTACGGACAATCGTTTCTGGGGCAGGAAATCCGGGTCGGGTTTGATGCGTTTGATCCCGACGACGTGCCCATGATGTGTTTTGCGGCCCCACACGCGGATCGGGTGGATTTTCTGTACATCCTGCCCTTTGCACGCGACGAAGCCTTGGTTGAAGTCACGACCTTTGGGGCAAAAATACCCGACATCAGCGAACATCGTCTCTGGTTGGACCACGAAATTGCGCAACTGACCCGCGGACAATCGTTTGATGTGCTGCGCGAAGAACGCGCCTTTATTCCGATGGCCTTGCCTCAAACGGGCGCGCCGATCCCGGCGCCGCGCTTTGCACATGCCGGTTTACGCGGCGGGGCAGCGCGGCCAAGTACTGGTTATGCCTATCAACGCATCCAGGCGATGGCTGATATCTGCACGGCCCAAATTCTGCGTGGCGCGGACCAGCTTGACTTGGCGATAGACGGTCCGATGACTCGGTTCATGGACGGAGTGTTTCTGCGGGTATTGCAACGCCGCCCCGAGCGGGGGCCAGCCCTGTTCAGCGCCCTTTTCCGCAATGCGCCAACCGATCGGTTGGAACGATTCTTGTCAGGGTCAACTGCACCGATTGATCGGGTGTCAGTGATGGCGTCGTTGCCCCCAGTGCCGTTCTTGCGCGAAGTGTTCACCAGATGAAAAGCAATCTGCGTCTGATTGCAGGGCACCGCTTGGTATTTGCGGCCATAGTGCCTATTTTTCTGGGGATTTTTATTGTAACTCAGCCCCCGCTGATATGGCAGATTATCGCACTTGGGCCCTTAGTGGTAGTTCTCGGCCTGCCGCATGGCGCTTTGGATCACCGGGTGGCCAGCGCGCTGTGGCAACTTGAAAAGCTCCGTCATCACGCGTTCTTTGCCGGCGGGTATCTTGGACTGGCAGTTGCTGTGCTGGCTTTGTGGACGCTGCAACCAAGCGTCGCACTTGGCGCGTTTCTCATCTATTCAGCTCTGCATTTTGCGGATGACTGGCGGCAGGAATTAGGGCTGTGGCAAAGTCTGCCGTTAGGTCTTTCCGTCATTGCCCTGCCCGCGCTAGTTTTTCAATCCGACGTGGCGATGCTGTTTGGGTTTTTGACGTCAGAGGCTACAGCAACTCGTTTCGCAGTCCTGATGCACAAGACGGCGATCGCGGCGATTGTCGCGTCGGTTTTTTGTTTGGTATTGAACTTCAAGCGCGCGCCTTGGGTCATAATGGATTATGCATTGCTGGTTGCGACAGCCTTGATCACCCCGCCCTTGATATACTTTGTGATCTATTTTTGCGGAATGCATTCACCACGCCATTTCTTGTTGACGGCAGACCAGTTGGGCCTGACCCCTGTGAAGGGTTTACGCGCCGCTTTACCTATCATAGCTGCGACTTTGCTACTTTCGGCCCTTGGCGCGACCGCTCTTTACATTTTCGCCTCCACGTTCGAGGCGGCGACGCTGCAACTGGTTTTCATCGGATTGGCCGCAGTGACCGTTCCGCATATGATCCTGACCGCTGTGTTCAAGTCGGTCTATCACTAGCGTTCGGCAAATCTTGAGTCGGCAACACGCAAGCTACTTGTAAACCTCGCGCCGGTCACCGAACGCCCGGACGCGTTTGCGCCACGCACGATAGCTGCCGGGTCTCAGTTGCGCGCGCATCAGCGCCTTGACCTGATCAGGACCAAGCCCGTGCAGGGTACGGATCTGATCAAAGCTGACATGATCACTGAGCGCCATCTCGATGATCTCGCTAGTGATGGCAGCGTCGGGCGGGGTAACTTTCATAATGTTGCTGGCTTCCGGGCGGTGCCGATGTAAAGGATCGCTATTTGCGGAAGGCTAAATCAGGTGCAGTGCCGGTTCAGCCCGCGCCTATCAAGATTGGCCATATCATGACCGAGCGAGGTCATTATCACAACCCACTTTTGAAGTTGGTCGACAGTTCGCGCTTTAAAGCAGCAGTTCGCGCATGGTTGGCGGGTCTGCTGCACAAAGCCCGAATATTTTCATTTGGGAAAGGCACGACCATCCTCGAACGTGCGCAAAGGATCGAAACCGACTACCCCCCCTGGCATGGTTCCTCCCCGGCCCCGTTCGTATGCGGGGGGGCGCAGCGCGACGTTTCGCTAGCGACAGGCACTTTCACCGGGGAATCCAGGCGGAATCCACTTCGCGCGATATCACCGATTAAGTTTTTTTAAATCAGTATGTTAACAAATCATGATCGTGACGCGCTGGATTCTTTTGCGGAATCCAGGGAATCCACTTTTCGGAAGCCACCTTGGCCGGAATCCAGCCAGTGGAAGCCACCATTTTCGATCCGTGATGGATTGGCCAAGGCCACGCCTGATCACGGACGTCAGCTGCCGTTCTGATCCGCGATGACAGCTTGCGCACCTGCTTCAAACACCAGTTCGGGCAAGACCACTTCCCACTCATTGCGGCGCAGCAGGTGGTGATAGTCCTCGCCCCCATCCTCGCGCCGCCAGTTCAGGATGGCTGCGACCTCGCCGCGCAGGAAGGTCGTGCCATCGGGCGGTGCAAAGGCACGTGACAGCCGGGCAAGGGTTTGGCCCTGCGCGTTGTCGATACGCCAGCGATCGCCATCACGGATCAGGTGAACGGCGTCGCCGGGGTGGGCGGCGGCGATGGCCTTCAGCGAAGGATCGTCCAGCTTAAGACGCCCGGCGAAGGACAGGTCCACCAACTTCGGGTCAGGCGGCACATAGCGCAGGCGGGCACGCGGCAGGGCGGCGGTGTCGGGGGTGACGCGACGGGAAAGAATCGCATCGCCTTGGTGGACAAAGGCGTGGGGGCCATCGGTCAGGATGGTCACGGTCGACCGCGCCCGCGTCATGGCGACATAGAACAAGCGGCGCGGGGCATCGGCATCCTCGCCACGCGAGGGGCGATCCCAGCCACCGTTCAGGATGGCGACGTGGTCGAACTCCAGCCCCTTGGCGCGGTGGGCCGTCATGAGAAGTAGCCCACGCTGTTCGCCCCGCACATCCCGCGCCCATTCGCCAAACCATTGCACGAGGTCAGGCACCGGGGCGGCCTTTTCGACCAGTTCGCGCGCCAGGGTACCGATGCCTTCGCCGATAAGGTCGGTCCAGCGGTTCTGGATTTGGGCGTTCAGCATGGCGACCAGATCGGGGATGGTCAGCAGCCGCGTCCGGTCAGCCAGCAGAGCGAGGATGAAGCCCTGCATCTCACGCAGGCGCCAAAGGCTGGGCAGGGTTTCATTGGCCATGTCGATGGGGATGCCCAGCGCCTCGGCATAAGCACGCACTGGTTCCAGCCGCCGCCAGTCGCGAGCGATCACTGCGCAGCGACGCCAGGCCCAATCCGGGTCTAGCCTCGACAGGCGCACCAGTTCGTCCAGCGCGGCCACCGCTTGGGCAGCATCGCCCCCCGCATTCAGCAGGCTGATCCGCCCCTGCGCCACAGGGTCGAGTGCGGCCCAGTCGCCCCCCGGCATCGCCTTGGCGCGGCTGCGGTTCATTGTGATGTCGTGGTCCGCCTTCATGCGCTGGGCGGCAGGCGCAATCACGGCATTGGCCGCCGCGATGATATGGGCGGTGGAGCGGTAGTTTTCGGTTAGCCAGACGGGTTTGGCCGCATAATCAGCCTCAAACCTTCGGATGAAGTCGATGCTGGCCCCGGCGAAGGCGTAGATGTTCTGATCATCATCGCCCACGGCAAACAGGCTGATCCGCAGATCATCCTCCAGCGACCGGCCCGCCACCGCGCCTATCAAGGCATATTCCTCGGGGCCGATGTCCTGATATTCGTCGACCAGAAGCCAGCGATAGCCCTGGATCAGCGTCTCGCGCAGCGCCTCGGCCTCGGGCTTGGTCAGACCATCTCCACGCAGCAGGGCCACCGCCTGCATGACGATGCCGTCAAAGTCGCGCGGGCCTTGCGTGTCGCCTGCAAAGCTCGCGCCCATCAGGCGCATCGCCAGCGCGTGGCAGGTCGACACGGTCACCCGAGACGCATCATCCCCAATCAGGCGGCGCAGGCGTTCGCGGATCTCGGCAGCGGCATGGCGGTTGTAGGTCAGCACCAGAATGCCGCGCGGGTCTTCGCGCTTCACGCGGATCAGATAGGCGATTCGATGCACCAGAACCCGCGTCTTGCCCGACCCCGGCCCTGCCAGAACCAGCACGTTGGTCTGTTCGCGGTCATCGCGGACGATCTCGGCCTGACCTTGGTTCTCCAGCGCATCGACAATCGTGCGCCATGAAGCGCCGGTGGTCTGCCGCCGGATTTCGGTACCCCGCCCCGGCAGCCAGCGGCGCAGAAAAGCGTCGCGGTCCAGCACGAAGTAGTCTTCCGACAGGCGCTGGGCCTGATCCATCGCCTCAAGCCCCTTTTCAGCGTAGGCGGCCATGACATGGGTCTGGATCGTTGTCTCGCTGTAATGCTCCTCTAGCGGGGCGAAGTGCTGCACTGTGAAGGGCCCGCCCTTGGGGTTCAGATGCACAGTAATTGCCGGGCGGAACACTGTCAGGCCTCGGCCAAGAGTGGCGACCTGTTGTTCGTGCAGCCACAAAAGCGCGCGGTCCATGAGGCGAGTCATGTCCTTGACCTCGGCCTGTAGAAGGGCATCACCGTTCAATGCATCCAGCATCCCGCCAAGGGTGGTTTCAACCTGAATATCTTTGCCACGTGTGCCCTTGGCGACCTTGCTCGTCAGATGCGCCAAGAGCGCCTGCGCCCCCTGTCGCCGCAGGTCGGCGGTGCGGGCGACGGTGGGCCAAGACCGTTCAAGCCGCACAAAGATCGTGTTGCGGCTGAGCTTGCGCAGTGTCAGGTTGCCGCGTCCCCCATCCTGATCGCGTCCGTCCTGCGCCATGCCGCGCAGGATTGTCTCCACCACATCGGGCCGCACTTGCACATGGCCCGCTTCACGCAAGGACTGGCAGGTCTCAGACAGGTTCAGCGGTTGAGCCTCGGCCCCTTCGGCATCCGGCACCACCTCTTGCAGCAAGGCGATCAGGTCGGCTTCCATCCGGCTTGCGTGATCCAGACGACGGGCCGAGGCATCCTCGACCCCCAGATGCACATAGACCGTGATGGCGGTGTCGTTGCTGGCGATGCCCAGCACTTCAATGTCGGCAAAAGCGCGGTGCAAGTCGCGCCCCGACAGGCCGCAGGCGCCGCTCAGATCATCGGTGGATACCCCGGCATCAGCGGGCGCATTCATCACATGGCGCACAAGATCCATCAGCTGGGTGCGCCGGACCCCGGTGATTTGCGCCCGGGTCAGGATCGCCGCTGCCTCATCGACCGAACGGATGCGCAAGGACGACGGGAAGACCTGCACCCGGTTTTCCTCGCGGCTCAGCAGTGTGGCCTCCTCCAGCCAAGACACGGCGGTCTTGACGCGGGTGTTGTCGGTGTTCTTGTCGCGCTCGAACTCCTGGTCCTTTTCCTCGCGCACGATTTCGCCCGGCGTGGCAACCACCTCGCCGGACTTGTGCTTTTCCATCCGCCGCAGCGCCTTCAGGATCGCGCCAATCTCATGCCGGGCCAGCCGCGAGCGAGCGGAGAGCGAGAATTGCCGTTCGACATCTTCCGGCGCGAACAGCAGAACACAAGCAGCAGGGTCACGATCCCGGCCCGCGCGGCCCGCCTCTTGCAGGTAGTTCTCCAGCGACCCCGGAATGTCGCCATGCACCACCAGGCGGATGTCGGGCTTGTCGATGCCCATGCCAAAGGCATTCGTCGCGGCGATCACCCGCAACTGGCCGGTGCGGAAGGCCTCTTGCACATCGCGCTTGCGGTCAGGCGGCAGGCCTGCGTGAAAGAAATCCGCCGCCAGCCCCTGCCCCTTCAGAAACTCCGCCACCTTTTCCGTAGCACTGCGCGTCGCACAATAGACCACCGCCCCCGATGCCCCCTCGGGCGGCAGGTTCGCCTCGATCGCTGACAGGATATCGGTCAGCTTGGTCGCCTTTTGCGTGGGCAGCACGGCGAAGGACAGGTTGGTGCGCACCGCGCCGCCATCCAGCAGCATGAGGTCGACCCCGAGGCGCGTCTGGAAATGGTCGCGGATATCACGCACCACCTCGGGCTTGGCCGTGGCGGTCAGGCACAGGACCGGCGCCGGGGCATCACCCGAGAACTCCTTGATGAATCGGCTGACATAGCGGTAGTCGGGGCGGAAATCATGGCCCCATTTGCTGATGCAATGCGCCTCGTCCAGCACCCAAAGCCCGACCTCGCGCTGTTGCAGCACGGTGCGGATCGACGGCGACCGCAACTGCTCGGGCGAGATCAGCAGCATCGCCGCATCCCCCATCCGCACCTTTTCCAGCGCGTCATGCCGTTCGGGCAGCGACAGCATGCCGTTCACCGTGACGGCGCTGGAAATCCCCGCCCGCGCCAGCCCCTGCACCTGATCGGCCATCAGCGCGACCAAGGGCGAGATCACCACGGTCAGCGCCCCGGTCTTGTCGAAGCGCGATAGCGCCGGGATCTGATAGCAGACCGATTTGCCGGTGCCGGTGGGCAGGATGCCCAGCACGGATTTCCCCGCCATCGCCTCGGCCACGATACGCTCCTGCAAGGGGCGGCCCATGTCATCAACGGGCTGCGGGCGGAAGGACGGAAAGCCGAACCACCGCTCCAGCGCGGTGTTCGGGTTGTTCTTCTGCGCGCACCAGCCGCAGGCCTGATCGCCGCAGTTGGTGTCGCGCAGATGCCGCACGATCCGCCCCGCCTGCGGGAACTGCAGCCGCACCCAGGGCGGCATGACCGAGTCCCCGCCAGCAACCGAAATCCACGACAGCGCGTAAGCCATCGGCCAGCCGTTGCGCGGGTCGGACAGACGGCCCAGCGTCTGGTCCAGCCGATGATTGCAGGCGCGCCCGTCAAGCAGGCGACGGATGGCCGCATGGGCGGCGGCTTCATTGGGGGCGGGACCACACAGGAATTGGAACAGCGCGTCGAACCCGGCCGAGGCTTCGCCCCGCGTCGTCAGATGGTGATAGGCCAGCAGTGCATCCGGCGCCTCATGCCCCAGCCGCGCAAAGGCCTCGATCTGATCCGCCAGCACCTGCAACGCCAGCCGCGCGTCCTGTTCGGGGTCATTCACATGCCCAACCTGCAGTCGACCGTCCTGATAATGCTTGACCAGATGGTGATATGGGTTGCGCGGAAAGGCCAAGGGGTTCAGCCACAGCGTATCAATCGGTGCAGTCCCCAACGCCGCCAGCCGCGCCCGGTTGGCCACCAAATGCGGCAGGTCGTGTCGGAGGATATTGTGGCCGACAAGATGCGCCGCCCCGTCGCAGAACGCCTCCAGCCGATCCAGCGCGGGCTCCAACGCGGCCCCTTTGTGAACCAAAAACCGCTCTTCGCAGACTGCGGCAAAGGCAAACAGCCGCGCCGATTTGGGATCAACCTCCAGATCGATGGAAACACAGCGCGACAAAAAATGGGCAAGATCAAAGGTCAAACGTCGAGCATCCGAATTCCAAGGGCCGACAAGGGCTTCCAAGCCATTGATAACCTTGCCACCAGGATTCGATAGCCTTAGATTTCAGCCGCGAGACGCTTTTCGGTCGCGGCATGCACTTTCTGCTGCCAAGTCGAAATCTGACTGTTCCTAGATGCAGACTGCCTGCTCAAGGTGTGTTTATCGCTGTGCCCAGCAGTCTGCGTCATCGGCTGGATGGCTGAGCATCATGCCGGGACGGCGATCCGATACACTCTGCCCCGCGCATCGTCCTTAGAGGTGGTCCTGGTTTTTCGACCAGCTTTTTGCCGCAATAAGCTCTAGCATTGGTTTCATTTCAGGCGGCAGCTTTCAGGTTCGGGTCTTGAGTATCATAGGCCTCTGCCGGGGTCAGCAG
>Ga0105054_10008771_pt1 | contig 13303 bp, 10 predicted proteins | sample BON02_FD_78091 | JGI IMG/M metagenome (GOLD analysis project Ga0105054, IMG submission 78091) | Freshwater microbial communities from Lake Bonney liftoff mats and glacier meltwater in Antarctica - BON-02 (megahit assembly) | ecosystem: Environmental > Aquatic > Freshwater > Ice > Glacier...
AAATAAAAAGCGAGTCCTTTATGATATTTTGGTGGATGGGAATATCAAAGTGCATGTGGATTGGAACTCCACGAGTCTGTTGGATCACGAGATGTCGGATGTATTGAATTCAAAAACAGTGAAACAGCTTCTGAATGGAGTGCGAGATGTTTACGCCATGCTCTACAATATAACCGGGGAGACCACGTGTTTTGGTTTTCAGGATGATGATACTGTAGCAACCGTGGCCGCACTACAAAAAGACACTGTATGCCAAGTTGATTCAATGGAACCTCTGACGGCATGGAGTATCATCGTTTGTAATGAAGGGATGAATTTGGTTCAAGATACCGTTCGAGGTATCGGTTCCGATATATTCTGGCCGCCGAATGCGCCTTGGCCTTTACCAGCTGAAGATCAATTGGTCCGAAATGCTAATCGATTGGGTTATTGTAAAAACCTCAAAAATCAAGGTATTCGTGGCGTCACTGAAACTCATCTGGATGAATTTGGTACGTGGGACTCCATGCAATATGCAGGCAAAGATATCGGCAGATATTCGAGCAATATCATATTCTCCAATGGAATGTATGATCCGTGGTCAGCTGCTGGCGTGTTAAATGATTTGTCAAGCAGTGTGGTAGCTGTGGTGTTAGAACAAGGAGGTCATCACACAGACCTGATGTTTTCACGTGCAGATGATCCGCCATCTATTGTAGAGGCCAGAAAAAAGGAAGAGGAAATCATACGCAAATGGCTGAAGATACCAGCAACAAATCCGATTGAGGAACCGATATGATACCTTCTTATTTAAAAAAAATTAGAGTGACCCAAATCCGCACCTGTTTAAAAATTTTAAAAGAAATATATGCGAAAAAAATAGCCGTTGACAGTTTCTTTTTCTCTCTTATCTTAAACTATAGTAACGGCTAATACCCATCAACGGATACATTTAAGTTAGTTAACTTTCCTATTCAAAAATACAACTTGCACATCATGAGATTGGCCATTCTACTTCTAAGCATGGTGCCTTTTGCATCAGCCACTAGTGAAGACCTGTGTATGACGCATGTAGACTTCTTAGCATCACTCGGAAGTATGGCACAAGACGAACGTCTTGCAAATGGGCTAAGCAGCGGTGTTGATGCAATGAATGCCGGTGCAAACAAAGTTGTGGATACCATGCAATCGATTCGGGGAGAAAACCTTCTACTGAAGCGTCTCCGGATTGCCACAAGTCCTGATGACTTCAATACCGATTTTGTTATGGAGTACAAGAACGGATTGATCGTTCTCGCTGCACCAGGTATTGCACTTGCAGTTTTGGCTTTTCTGGCAGTCCCGTTTGTTTGCTGCTGCCATAAATGTTGCTGCAAAGCCAAAAAGGCAAAAGGAGAATACACATTTACATCCAAGATAGTCCCCGCGGTGGTATACGTTGTACTCTCACTCATTTGTGTTGGACTAGCATTTGCTGGAGTTGCAGCGATTGGCCAAATGACCAATGGATTGACTGGTTCAATTTGTGAACTGGAAACTATGTTGATGGATCTGGACGAATTCTTCACCAATGCAACAGATCCTCTTTTCGAGCTTGCCAATGCCACGACAGTTTACGGGAACGAAATTATCGACGTGTTTCTTGGTTTAACTGATGTAGCTGGGGGAATGGACGACCTAGTAGAAGCTTTGGGAAACATGAGTACCTATGTAGGTACAATATCTATCCCGGATCTGCCTGCAAGAAGAATGTTAACTTCCAATGCAGACATGATAGCCGACCTCCAGACACAGATCAACGATGCAGCAACTGCCATAAACGATACTGCCAATGCCATTTTAGATCCGTTGTTTGCCACCAAGAATCTTGTGGAAACAAACGTGGTAGCCATTCAAAGTGAGTTGGTTTCCGCAGCAAATAGTGCAAAAGAAACGGTAGCAAGTCTCAAGGCGGATATGGGTTATGCTTCGATGGAACAATTCATTAACGATGCTAAATCTTTGGGTTCAACTTATATGGAAACTTCTGCACCTGTTTCCTATGGCTTTTTCTCATTCGTGTTCATCGGATGCTTTGCTGGAATCTTCGCTCTTGTTACGTTTTTCACTCCTTGTAAATTCGATGACAAATTGGCGCGTGTTTTTCTGCTGCTGAGTTGGAATCTGACATTCATTTTGGTTATCGTGTTTTTTCTCCTTTCCGGCATTTTCCTTCCAATATCTGCCAGCTTATCGGATGTATGTGTAGTCGTTGCAGAGCTTCCGAAAAACTTTTCTCAGAATCTCGGACCACTATTTCCTGATCTAAGAGGGGGACAAGTGTCTAGTAGTCCTATGGAGGGTATTGACCCTTTTGAAATTATCCAAGGTTGCTTTGCTAACCCGGCACCTGGCATCTTCGACACGCTTAATCTCAAAGAGAAATTCAACATGGATAGTATCTTTGATGAATTTGATGCCAACCAAGACAAACTCGATGCAGGACTTGATCTCTCTTCCATCACAAACTTCACGTCGGCTATTCGTGCGATGAACTACGCTAGCTTTGATTTTGACCCATCAGATACTGATGCCATTTTGAGCGCTCTGAATGCAAGGACTACTCCAAATGTGTACGGAAGGGCAGAATGTACACCAACTCCTTCCTGTGACGCAGCTTGTCTTACCGTGACTACATGTGCCTCTGTCGCCGACAATCCAAATGCGGAATCAAATGATTCATCAGGGTTTGCAAGTACGAGAGAAGCGGTCATAGCCTTTTGTGATGCAGAGAAAACGATAGACTCTACTTTAGCAATGCTGGAGAGTCATGCCGATACTATTGACCTAGTTGGAAGCGTACTTGGAGACACTATTGACAATTTTGTCCTAGATTTAAAATCTATCAAAGGCTTTGTTGAACTCATTATGGCACCTATCGATCTCCTTTTGAGTGTGTCTTGTGGTTTCGTGGGGGTTGTATATTTTGGCATGCACGACGCACTTTGCACCAACACAGTCAGTCCGCTGATGGTCCTTTCGATCTATATGTTCTTCATCGCCTTATTAGGCATACCGCTCATTGTTCTTGCAATTAACATGAACACGCGGTTGTTTGGAGCTGGAGCCAAGAGTGGAGCCAAGGTGTGGACTGATAAAGCGTAGTGTACCATTTAAAATAAAAATTTATACATTAGTTGAAAAAGTATGGTGAATTCAGGACCTCTTTGATATCCAAACTTCCAATAATTGGCGGTTCCCTAATATACCTTTCATATTGAGGATATCTGGAAACCAGTTGTGTTCGCAGATCAACCAGAAGTTCTTGCCCATGCAGTTCAACAAACTGCTCTCTCAAAGTGGAATTCATTGCCTCGACATCACCTGCGTGAGTCCAATAACTATCATGCACAGCTGTAAACATGATGTCTTTCTTGTCGCATGCGATTGCGGTGAGGATCATATGTGTAGAATCCAAGGAATGAATAAAATTGGGTGGGAATGCGGTTTGCTGTTTTTGTTTGTTGATTGGCATATCATCATGATGCTCTGCAATGACCACATGTTGCAATACAGTTCGGATTTGTGTCCGCATCTTGTTTCGATAAGGTTGTACTACTGGTAAGCCCACGGGAGTTACCCATGACATGGGTTGATCGGAACTACAAACCACCTTGGCGCAGTCCTTCAGCCACTCTTTGATGTCTCTGGCAGACTGAAACGTATCACCAATAGCGTCCAACGTCACTTTGGCAATGTAATTACTGGCACGAGTAACTTCCTCCCGTGTAAGCACGTGGCTGCTTTCCTCCCCAATATTCATCAATCGGATATTCTTGTCGTTCTGCTCCTCTATTCTCTTTTGAATTTGGTTTCTAGCGCCAATAAAAGTTACTCCATACACTGAAGTCATCACAGTTTGCTTGACAAGTTTTCTCGAAATTTGGTCTTTCATGATATGTGCAATATATGTACGGGCTTCTGGAGTGTTGTGTAACATTTTTGTAGGAGTTCCTTCATAGCTAGCAGCTACCGTTTCCAGTTCCTTTCTCACCTTATCGGCGACAGCAGTATACACATCGCCCGGTTTGGAAGATACACACAAGTTCACCTGCTGGCCTCCATCCCTATCTCGTCCCAATGCAGCATAATGCTGGAGGCCATTGCACGACCCATCCTGGTGCACTGGCAGGTTGCTCATGAACTCACGTGGGTCGGGACATGCAACCGCAGCCGCAATTTCCTTACATGTCGCCAACGCTTGAAACGGATTATCAGCGGCAGTCCACCATTTTGGGACAGTTGGATCCGTTGTGTCCAACGGATCTTGGGCTGAATCCAGTACCTTGTCCATTCTCTCATCAATCCAAGCAACCCGGTCGTCAAAACTAACTTTGTCATTTCCCATGTGATTCGCGAGATGGACTTTAAGCCAGTATAAACCCCTCTCCCCTAACGGCTTGCGACGATTGTAAGTAAACATTGAACGAGCTAGATCATCTCCCAAATGACTTACTGGAGGAATCGGATAAGCTCGCCCTCGGAAATCGACTGAATAAGGAAACCAAAATCTTGGGTACGGTATTAGATGAGTCGCAGTATCCACTTTAGCATCATAGTCCATTATTTTAGACTGAAATTCTTGCTTTTTACGATGAATTCTTTCGCATTCATCCTTATATTGCTGCATAATCTTTTTGAATCCTGGAGTGAAAGAGACATCTCTGGAAGTGGCAACCGGTCGCTTGGGATATATCATTTCATCGATTTGTTTAGGAGACGGTAGTCCTGTCACTTGCAAATCGCGCTGTCTGATTATTACTGCAACGTCATAAACATCTTTGTTCACTTCCCATGCAACTTTGCCTAACGAATTCAAACCTTCTTTCAGAATACCACATGAATCGACAGCTTCATTGATGATCTGCAGCTGGCTTCCATTTCCACGTGTGGCTCTTACGATAGTATGCCGCTGGTGAAGATACCCGCCATCGATTGAATTCGTCCAAGGCTTTGGCATTGTAATCATTGGTCTTATATTCGGTGCAAGATCTTCATTATAGGAAGTTTCTTCGTCGATGTTAATGGCACCGCTAGTAAAGCGCAAGTGCAGGAATCTATGGGCCACAATCACCCCGATTGTTTTCGGTGGCTTAAATGCATGAGTATGGTAGAAAGCAGGTATCGGCTCGTCATTACTCCGACTTGGATCGTATGCTAAAAGAATTTTGGTGTTTTTACAAAGTAGATCCAGAAGAATGGATCCAATCTTTGCTGTAGTCTGGTCATCCCATCCTGCTTGGCCATACGCTTTTCTGCTGTTTGTTCCAACTTTATCAGAGTCTCCAATCAGCTTTCTCTTAAGCTCCTTCCATATATCACTGCTATTTCGAGTCTTAAATAAATTCACTTCATCAAATACCGCACGCCCGATTCGAGTAGACACAGTTACAAAAGGCACACCTTCGGGCATAGTAAAAGACATATGGAGCAGCTCTTGTATGGTAAGAATAGCTAGCAGATCTGCAGGAAGTAGCATTAAATAAGGCCCGTAACGCTGTCGATCGTAACCAGACACTTGATTCTGGATATCTGTTTGTTCTTTCTCGATGGCTTCCGAAAGCACAGAAAACCATTCAACATATTGCCGTTTTAATGGCAGCATGCGGCGAAGAATTGTGAACTCGTGATCATCTGCAGCATCAATTTCATTTGTAGCCAGTGGCAAGGCATCGGTTCCATTATTTTCTTCTCGTTGGGCTGCCACTAGATTCTCTCGCGTCAACCTTGCCGCTTCGAGTCTTCTGTCCATTTCTAACGAGGATTGGGTTGCGCGGAGTTGCGTTTCTTTAAGAGAATTCACCAATTTTTGATGCAGAAATAAAGCCAAAGGAGATTTTTCCTTCAAGGATGCTTCTAAAGAATCCTTTTTAAGAGTTCGTAGAGCCTCGTGTTCTTGAAATAGATCAGTAGCCAATTGTTTAGGATGCACCCGTTTATTTTCACGGCGCTGACTCTCGAGATATTCTAACACCAAATTCATAACTGCTGGACTGTGACTCGTTTGCGAATGTATTGCCAGAGTCTGGTACACCCGCTGGCATTCTCGCTTTACGCGGAACATGCTATATAATCAATTGTCACTCAATAACGTCGGATTAACACTATTGAGTGAATACCAATATTTCAATGCTCGGCAATGGTACTCGGTCTAGTATCACCGACACAGATGAGTGGTCTCAATTTGCGTAGACACTATTATAAAGTATGTAGACCCTAAAATTATTCGAGGCTGTTGTGTACTATCAAGGTCGAAAAAAACCTTTTTTTTGAAAAAGCCAACTTCGAAAGTGAACAAACTTCTCTAATCTGCAATCTTGCCTATCTTACAACATTAATCAAACTTAAACAAATATACTTAATATGAGAATACTCTCATAAATATGAAGTCGAATTAGAAATTGTTTGAGCTGGTTACATGTTCAAAAGTTGAAAATGAAGGAGCAAAAAATGCATGCCTGTGGTAGAAATAAATTGAGGAATTGATTCGTTGAGTAAAACCTAATGACTACTACTGTCCCTGTACCGTCCGGGTCTCAAGTTCTTGCGCGGAATCATCTATATTGTATACCTTCAACTCTCCGTTACCAAAATGCATTCTCCACTTCTACTTATCATGGCAATAGCAGCATTACTTCCATCGACTATCTCTGGTTCCCATTTAAGACATATACAGACTGTTCAAACTGTTAAGGTATTTCGAAATGGAAAGTTCATGGCAGAATTGGTGCAAGTACATAACTCTGGTATTAACGACTCACCTGGATTCATCACCATTGAGGATCACCGAGAATTTTCCAGTATGTTCAGTATGTTTGCCGCTGTGTTTCTCTTGTTTTCTGTTGCATATCTTATCATCAACGGACAAGGGAGTTCTGAAGAGGAAGAGGAAGTCAGCGGAATTAAGAGCCCTCAATGCAATGAAGGATACGAACAAATGAAACAGCCGCTAATCCAGAATTAAAGACGAGAATGAATGCGCGCTAATTGAACAACATGTACCATACGATTCCTGTATTTTTAACATTAAAATAAAATTTGTTTACCTAATCATTATTAGAATGGGACCGAAATAGCAGTATAAAGTTATAGTTAAAAGAATACGTTGGAGTTAACTGGCTGATCAACTCTGCCCCGCTTCTTCGGTAATATTCCCATGACGTGGGTCATCCAGTAACCACTGATACCAGCTTCTTTAGTGCCACCATAAGTCGGCATCGATCCTTCGGATAAGATTTCAATGTTAGACCAGCCTGGAAAGTCAATTAACATTTCTTCAACAAATGGTCGCAAGAAATCAGCTTTGTTGCTGAAAACTTGAATACTCTTTATCCCAGCAGGAACTTCGGCTGTTTTTTCTTTCTCTATATAATCAGGTATTTCCCACAAATTGTGATCCACTCCTAATATACCGACAATGAACGCTTCATCATCGACGCTGAAGTCTCTGAAGGCAATCAAGTGTTCCTCTGGGAAGAGCTGCTTGGTGAGGACCCAGCCATATCCGCAATTGAATTTGAACTTGACATCCTTCTTAATCTTCGCTTGATTAAAATCATACGCAAACTGTAATTGGAACAGTGGAGGAGTAGCGCTCTTAATCCATCGCTTATAGGAGTACCACTGCCACGGGTAGCTCTTCCTCGCTGGGTTTGATTCAACAATAGTCCAATCGGGTCTGGCTTTCACTTCTGTTTCAGGTGCATCTACAATCGTATCTGTTGAGAAGAAAGCCTTCCTTGCCTCCACAAATCGCGTTGGGATTCTACTAGCTACTCGTCTTGACAGCATTATTCCTAAACACATGAGCCACGAAACACCCTCGAGGGGGGCTATCCTCAATTGTTCCGTTATTTTCGAAAAATCAGATGAAGAGGGGTTATCTGCTCAGAATAACCAACCAAAAGGAACGAAATGGGGAAAAAAGTGAGAGATTATACTGTGAGCTAGTTGGACACCTTTTACGGTGCTTTAGTATGGAGCCATTGAATAAACTGGAGCTTGAGATCAATCTCCACGAGTGTTTGGAAGTTCAACCAGTTTTGCCTTCCGTTGAAGAGAGTATAGATAAGATGCTGGAGCGCAAGAAGAATAAAACATTTCTTGCTTTTACATTGAAGATGCTTGCAAAGACGGATTTGTGCTTTAGGGCGGATGCACGAGGAGATGTGTCAGGTTGGGTCTCAGATATACGAAAAACAATGTGGAAGGGAATATTTATTGGAGATATCACTAGGAATAAATGCGCATTGAAAATAGTGCTGCCCGCTGAGGTAAATAAATTAGTGGTTTCAAAAGGCGACCAGCCTCGAGCATTTGTTTTACATATTGATCCTCACCAATTTCTTTGCAAAGAGCTATACGAGTATTTACATAATAGTACTGGAATACCTCAGCATCGATTTATTATAAAGTGCAAAGCAGGGCGCCCTATTGGTACTGAATTCCGAAATTCATCATTTTCGTCTTGGTATCGAAGCCCTTGTAGCTTGAAGCATGTTGTTTTGAAAGTGCAACTTTTAAAAGAGCAATGCTTTGTTACCAATGCGTATGTGTTCAACTATGATACTAATCCATTTCAAAAGAAAGTTAAGGCACCATTCAAGCACTTAAGGCTTGAATCCACGGTAGAAAACGTCTGACCTGATTCCTTTCAATCCAGTAAATATATTTATATTATCTTAGCTCTTTCTAACTCTACGAGACCAAATCATCAACGAGATCGTCGAATGTAAATATGCCAAATATGTCTTCATGTTCTCCAGTTTGCCCTGAAGGGTTTAATTTTTGTTGGTTTTCACCGGATTTAAAAAACGAAGAAGCAGCCAAGTCGGTTTTCTCAGGATCATCTTTAAGCATCTGTTTTTGCTTCTCAGTTAGTTTGGTACCAATTATCACCAATCCATTATCCTGGTTGAGATTCCATCCTTCACTGGCATCTCCGTTAAAACCCGGTGAATTTTGGTTTTTCGTTTGGTTTTTCTGTCCTATCATCTCTTCAAGTTGTTGCAATACGGGAGATTTTTGGGAGATAGTAGGCGAGGGTTCTTGGTTGCCTACTATAACCCGCGACTGGTTTAATAACTGCATATCTAGAATTGAAGATACCAAAGGGGAAGTACACGATGAACGGTTAAGGAAATCGTAATCAGAGGGGCCAAATCCACTTAATCCACCCAAGAAGTTATTATTGGTAAATGATGGAAATTCCGAATTTTGAAACAGCCCTGGGCTTATTGCCCCAAGTCTTTCAATTCCATGAGACCCTATTCCCGATACCGCCTTATCTCGAAACATCAAATCGAAGTCTCCGAAAGTAGGGGAAGAACTTCCTATGACTGATCCTCCAGGGGTATTAAAAAACAAATTGCTAGGAGGCGAAGACGAGTTATGTCCATGGCTGTTTTCCTTTTTGTTTTTTGGCTTTTTCAGAGATGATGTATACGCTGGATTGCTATTCAACCGTTTGGATTTCACTTTCTGGGGGAAAGTGGCTTCGTCTTCCTTAATGTGTTTACGTTTAGCAGAATTCCATCTATTTTTTACAGAATTTTCTGAGCGACCAGGTAGAAAAGCAGCAATATCTCGCCATTTATTCCCTAGCTCAACTTGTTTTGTCATGAGAATTCTGTCTTCTTCCTCTGTCCAAGCATCCTTTTTTAAGTCAGGATCTAGATGATTAACCCAACGCTCCCTGCATTGCTTCCCCAATCTTCCTGGAAGTGCTGCAGCAATTTCACTCCACTTGATGTTTCCAATGCCATGACTTCGAATCATCGACAAAATGATTTCGTCCTCTCTCTGAAGCCAAGGACCTTTTACAAGACCTGGTTTAAGAACCTTTTGCCATCGATGTAAACATTGAACATCACTGCGAGTTCCGTTAAACGCGACTTTGGAAATTACTTTCCAATTCTTGGGTCCGTACTCGTTCACTACTTCCCTCAATCTAGTATCCTCTTCGAATGTCCACTTTCCACCTACAGCTGATTTCTTCTTGTCTTTGAATTTCCTCACAGATATCGGTGGAGGGAGTCCCATCTTGCCATCCATCTCCTGTCGTATCAACCAATTAATTCCTGACCGTTACGTTAAAGATGTAACGGCTAAATTTCAATTTGCTAGCCCCCCTCACAAGAGATCCGTTAGTAGTTTCACAATGGGCGAGATGGAGCATTTGGTTGCTATGCTGGTAGGAGGCTATGTTCAATCCTACGTGGACATGTTTTACCTTCTGAACCGTCCGACTACTGATAAATCCGACATTAAAGGGGATACTGATCTCAAGTCTGTGGCGGATACAATGGTGAGAGCAGAAAAAGCGAGACGGGACGGCGCACCAGACCAGGTGTATGCTTGCTATAATGAATTAGCAGACTATTTCTCCGATACCGGAGATTCAATAGTAGGCAGTTTCTTCTTGGAAAAATGTCTTGCGACTTGTAAACTTAGTGGCAACGTCCAAGGCGAAACGAAATCGAACTTTAAGCTCGGAATGGTCTACCAGTTGATCTCCGTTACCAAAGCCATTGCGTATCATGAACGACATTTAGAATTATGTACTGATCAAAGCGATGAAGCTGGTAAGCAAGACGCCAGAAAGCAGCTTGCTGTGGTGTACAAAAGACGAGCAGAAGAATTGGAGGAATCAGACGAAACTTTAGCTGAATCCGTTGCCTTTCATGATAGATGCGTGGTACTGGCGGTTGAAAACAAGGATGCTGAAGGCAAAGCCATGGCAAACTATCGTTTAGGCTCCGTCTATATCAGACTTCAAAAACCAGAGCGCGCGATTGTGGCCCTCACCAAGTACTTGGATCATAGTGAAAAAGTAAATAATGTATTCGCAAAAGCAGAAGCTAGTTCAAAATTAGCTATTGCATATTTACTAATTGAGGACAAAATAAGCAAGGCCATAGAATATCTAGAACAAACATTGGAGATAGCTATTGAGATAGGAAATACAGACTTGCAAGCCAGCGCTTGCGTTAGCCTAGGAGCAGTTCATACGAAGGCGGGGGACTTGAACAAGGCCCGTGCATACTTTGACCAAAACTATAACATCAAACGGAATACTACATCTCATCATGAAAGTAATATTTCTCGTGTATTGGTGGGCTTGTCGCTTGGAGGATCCCGCAAAGCAGTTTTTCAGAATATGGTTACTTCCGATATGAAGTCGTTGCTTGAATGGAAAGTTCAACGTCAATTTCCTCAAGTACATTGAATAGACCTAAGTTCCTCATTTTCATATATTTGTTTGCTTGCTTCTTTGTCCAGAGTTCCTCATTTTCAAATATTTGTTAGCTTGCTTCTCTGTTTAGAGTTCCTTTCCTTAATTTAAAAATATCATGCAATCCATTTTTCAGTCACAGTAACTTTTCCCAAACCCAACGAATCTAGAAAAGGCAAAAATGGTTTTACCGATGGGATCCACGGACACATAGTTGCAACAACAACCTTTGCCCACCTGCAGCGCCACCTTCCCTTGATATTCACGGAGATTCATCTGACTCGCCAAATTGATCTCCTGCAAAACTATAGGATTCGAAAGATTTTCATTCGTGGTTTGAATCTGCTCATATGCTAAATGAAGCGCGTAGGGACCTAAGTGAAATCGAGCTCTTTTGTTTTTCACATTCGGCCATTTAAATATAGTACCGATGGTGTTTTGATGTTCGTATAAAAATAAAAGTTTCTCCAAGTAGATTATCATCAACTTGCTCGCCTTTGGAACATAGATAATCGCGTTGAAGAAAGAAAGCTTGTCATCCATTTCCACCGACGCAAAATCAGAAGAAGAATTTGAAAATAGCTCCAGCATGGAAACTAGAGGGCGAATATCAATATCTAAATAGAGACCACCTGTTTCAAAGAGGATGGCACCTCTACATATATCACCTCGGTAACTACCTTCCTGCTCGTTTTTGAAAAACGGCACTAATTCCGGTTTCACTTTCTGTATCTTATTTAGACAATCGTCGTCATCAAAAATAAGAATAGAGATACATTCATTGTTCTCTCGGTGAATGCTGATGGAATCCACAAAGTTAGCTAAAAGTTTTGGGTTGAAATCCGGGTCGGTTCTATTGATGAGTGATTGATTTTCGAAGTGCCTCAAATAAGAAAAGCGTGCAGGAATCCTAAACAATAAAAAGTTAAATGGGATGTCAGTTCTACAGACTGGTATGTTTGAAGAACTCTTCTTTATATTCAACGGTTGTATGTCCAATGCTTCAAAGGGATGAATCAGCACCTCGGTATCATTCCTATCAATCTGCACCCCGGTATCATTCCTATCAAAAAGAGAAGCGATTGCAGTCCTTCGTGTTGGCAAATTTAAAACAAAGAAGATAATGGATAAAAATGTGAAGAGAATAGGAAACAGCAATAAGGTGAAGAAACACCTGCCAACCTTCGCTCCCATGATGCTGGTAAATAGTTCCCCTGTACCATGAGTATTCAGTGATTCCACATAATGTTCTTGCTTCTGATTACCTCACGGATTGCCATCAGGCTCTTTTGTTTCAACAAGAAACGCTTAAGTTTAAATTTCGAACAGAACTAGAAGTGAGTTAGGAACTCATAGGCCTGCCTACCCTATCCGACCTTTGCACAATGAGACTGTGGCATTTTGCAAAATCTTGATACTTTTGCGTCTATAGTACCTCCTTAGCTTAAAAAACCTTGTAAGGAGATATATTGTCGCAAGATTTTGCAAATAAGTTGATTTTTTAAAAACAACTACATGCGCAACAACGATTACCATACTTTAATTAAATCGTTTTTTTAAATTTATACTAGCTGGAATGCACACCAGTAAGATTAATAAAGGGTGGAATTGCTAATCAGATTTTCAATCGCAGGAACCTTTCCCAAACCCAACGAATCTGGAAAAGGCTAAAATGGTTTTACCAATAGGATCCACTGACACATAGTTGCAGCAGCAACCTTCGCCCATCTGTAACGCCACCTTCCCCTGGTATTCACTGGTATTCACTTGGCCCTCCAAATTGATCTCCTGTAAAACTATAGGATTCGAAAGATTTTCATTCGTGGTTTGAATCTGCTCATATGCTAAATGAAGTGCATAAGTGAAATCGAGCTGTTTCGTTTTCCACGTTCAGCCATTTAAATATAGTACCAATGGTGTTTTGGTGTTCGTGTTAACTTGTCTTGAGCAGATTCACTCTCAAGATCTAAATGTATCTAATTCTAAATATGCTTTTCATAATGTTAATAAGAATAAAGACGACTTCATTACTTTCCTGTAAATTACGCAATC
>Ga0105054_10008778_pt1 | contig 13298 bp, 10 predicted proteins | sample BON02_FD_78091 | JGI IMG/M metagenome (GOLD analysis project Ga0105054, IMG submission 78091) | Freshwater microbial communities from Lake Bonney liftoff mats and glacier meltwater in Antarctica - BON-02 (megahit assembly) | ecosystem: Environmental > Aquatic > Freshwater > Ice > Glacier...
CCACAAAAAGTATTGGTGTTAGAGAGGGACTTATTTTCTGGGTAAAGTGAGCTTTTTAATGTAAACATTGGGGTAGAAACATGTTTCTTACTTCTTTCTAAAAACTTTCGGACGCTAGTGACTATTTTCTTACCCATTTTCAAAAAATTTCTCGTAAATATAAAAGGTATTATTTCAAATACCCTTTATAAATTATTAAATTTAGCCTGCTGTAGTGTTTCCGTAAATTATCGTATCTTCTTCTGGCACATACAAATCAGACATTTTTACGCATACTAAAGTCTTGCCAACAGTATTATCTGTAGGGTCGTCATGACCACCACCAATAATATTTTGTGGACTATTTAATTTGGCAATTGTAAATTTTTCTAATTTTAATTTCTTTTTTTTTCATCCTTTTACAGTTTAATTAATTCTATAAAATAATAGTGAAATATTGAACTTTTAAAATATTATTTGCATTGATTTGGTTACATTTATAAATATGGACTAATTTTCTTTATCGAAATCATACAGTTCTTTGAAAAAATAAGAAGGCTTAATGCCTTTGGCTTTATAGAATGCTTTTGAGAAAGATTCAGAATTATTAAAACCTGCTTCACTAGAAATTGCTTTAATTGTATATTTCCTTAAAATATTATCAGTTTTTAGTCTTTCAATAATATCATTTATTTTAAGGTTATTAATATAATTTGAGAATGATTGATCTTTGCTTGAATTGATAACTTTAGAAAGGTATTTACTATTTGTTTGAAATTCTTTTGACAATGAATTTAAAGATACTTTTTTATCTAAAAACTTACGTTTTTTCTCAAAATCAATTAATTTCTCTAAAATATCTTTTTTTATTTTGGTAGGAATTTTCTCTTTTTTAGCTATTATAATTTTATTATCTAGCCCATTATTAAATATTGCTTCAAATCTTTCTTTGTATTTTTTTCTTTTACGGTATTGAACTATTAAAAATGCAGTTGTAAAAACTAAAGCAATTGAAATTAAAATAATTATCATTTTTGACTTTTGTGTAACCTCTTTTATTTTTTCAATTAATAGATTTTTTTCATCTTTTAATTTAGGTATATCATATTCTTTGAAAATATTTTTATTGAGATATATTTCTTCTGAATGTAAAATGCTATCTACTTTAATCAATTGATTTACATAGTTTAACTGGTTATGAACATCACCTTTCTTTTTATAATATAAAATAAGGTGTTCATAAGCATTTCTTGATACTGGATAAATACTTTTATTTTTTTGAAATACCGTATCAAGCTTCTTGAAATAGTTGATTGCTTTTTCCGTATTACTTATTTTTAAAAATGATTTACCACAGTAATAATAAGCAATCGAAAGATCATCTTTTCCTTCAGTATTTTCGAAATAAGGTATGTATTTTTCTAAAGTATCTATTGCTTTTAAATATTCTTTTTTATAATAGAGAGAAACACCTTCATTTAGAGAGAAATGATTAATGTATTCCAGATTATTTAATTTAGTAGATTCTTTTAATCCTAATTTATTATAATAGGAGGCAGAATCAGGTAGGTTCATATCATTAAAAATATTTGCTATTGCAGTTATAGCATTCAAATATTCAATATTATTCAATTTTTCAAGATTTTTTTTAGCATAAAAAAAATTCTCTTTATATAACTTTAATGCGTCTGATTTTTCTCCTATTTTTCTTTTTATTATGCCAATATTATAATTAGAACTAAATATTAATCCATCATTTTTATACTTTTTTGCAAAAAAAGAAACCTTGAGGTAATTATCTAGCGCTTTTTTATAATTTTTCCTATTATAATAATAATTTCCTTTAATTTGATAAGCTTCAAGCGGGTAGGTTTCATCACTATTCTGTTCTGTCATTTTAATTATACTGTCAGAATATTTTAATATTATTTGTGAATCATGTATTATTGCCTTTGTATGATATCCTGCAATAATAAATCTATTATTATTTTCATTTTTTGCTTTCCGGATTAAGTAATCCGTATAGTAGTTTTTTTGCTCTTTTGTTTTTTTACTCCCAATTATTCTTAATAATTCTATGTAACTTTTATTTTTTAAAGTATCATTTGTTTCTTGCCCAAAACCAAAAAAACTATTTAATAAAAACAATAAACACAAGAATCTAAATAACTTCTTTTTACAACTTACCATATCTAACAAATTTAGATTTATCCTTTTTATATAAAAAGTCATATAACATCATTTCATAAATTCTTTGGTTTGAACGAAAACATCTATTTATAGACATGTGTATAAAACTGGCTAATAAATTTTCTAAATCTGCTTCTAATTTATTATTTTTTTCAATCATCAAAATATTTTCCACAATTTTCTTGATGCTATCTTTCTGTAAAAAATTAACATTATTTTCTTCAAAAATCAATGGTTCTAAATTTCTATATTTAGTATTCAATTCTTTCTTTCCTTTTTTGTCCACATTAAATTCATTTTTAAATTGTTCTTGCATCCTATCTAAAAAAGAAAGGATATTTTCGTCTTTAAAATTAAAGGAAGAAATTATTTTTTCTAACCAGTTAAAAAGTAATAGAAAACGAGATTCATCATTTTTAGAATTTTGAATGATAGAAATTATTTGTTGGCTATCATAGAAAAAGAACAATTCTGCTTCTTCAATCGTATCTTTTCCATAACGCTGTATCTCTCTATTATAAGTTGCTAATTGTACATCCAAAATTTGATTACTATCAATTAATGATGTCAATGCTTTTTTTATTTCTATAATGATGTTTCCAATTTCTTCAATATTTAGAAGATGAAAACGAATGCGAAGATGTGGTTCTGGATCTGAATATCTAATAAAAAACCATTTATCAATCAATTTTTTGGTAATTAACTTTTTAGTTAATGGTTCTATCATTTCAAGTAATACAGCATCAGCTGTTTTTACACCACAATACAATTTATAATACAACCATTCGTCACCTACTGTAAACTTTTTTTGAACTTGTTTATTTTTCATTCAAAACTGGTTTAAGTTTGGCTACATTATAAAAGGAAATAACAAATTGGTTGCAAAAAGAATGGTTTTCTTGATTCTTAATAATTTCATCTTCAGAAAATAAAAATTCCTCTATAATGAATTGCTTTCTATTCTTTATGGAATCCAATAGCATTTTTATAGAAAATTCATTTTTTAAGTTGATGAACAATTTATTATCACCCTCTACGAATTCAACAAAATTAGGAATCAAAAATTGTTTTTGCCAAGTTGCAATAGTATTTAATAAATTTTCGCTTTCAACTAATTTTTCAAAATCGGCTACTTTTATTTTCCAACGAGCTTTAGAAAAAATTAAATTCTCACATTCAACTCTTGGGAGAAAAGATTGATTTTTCAAAATCGAATTCCAATTAAAACCAATGTGAGAGTGTTTATTTTGAGTTTGAATTGCACATAAAAAATGATATATTGGTAATGAATCTCTGCTATAGTTATGCGCATTTCCTAAACGAGGTAAAATTTCGGTATCTAATTTTTTAGAACGCAAAACAATAGTATCATTTCTAATAGAAATCATAATATCTTCAATAGGGATTTGATATTTTGGTGCGACATTAGATTTCCCTAAATAAGGAATCTCATAGTTACGAAAAGTAGGTCTTTGTAATATATTTCCTGTTCTTGCTTCGGGTAAATGTATAATTTCTGCCAAAATTTTATCAGCATTTATCTTTTCTTCAATTTCAACAATTTTATTCACAGTAGTTAATAATTGTTTATCTCCATGAGAAAACCTACCCAATAAATAGGTTGCACTTGCACCAGAAACACCATTGATAAATATTTTTTCTAAATTATCAGTTTTATAAACTTCAATGAGAGAAGAAAAAGTACCCGGCAGATCATCAAAATTTAAAGGAATATCTTTAAAATCCTTATCTGATAACTGAATAACAAAGCTTTTGTTTTCTGTTGCTTTGATTAGTTTTTGCTGTAAAACAGTATCTACATCTGTCCAGATTATATGTTCGTATCTTTTTTTCTTTTCTGAAGATAAAAATAAATCATCAATCAACTCATTTGCATCTTGCTTTTTTGGTCCAAAACCAATTCCAGTTTCTGTGTCTAAAGCTAAATTTAACGGAACTTCAGCTTGTTCATATCTTCGAAGAAAATCTTTTTTAAATTTTACTATATTCCCATTTGCAGAAGGAAGCGTCATTTTATTAAAAAATACAAATGCCTTTTTTAATTGTTTTTTATGTATTTGATTTAGTGTGTTGTTTTTAAAAGTTGAAAAAGTATCTGTTTGAAATAAATACTTTTCTTCTAACTGCGGGACTATATTTTTTGCATTTTCAATAAGCGATTGACAAATTGCAGTAGAATTACCAATACTCCTATCCAATTCATTTAATTGCTTTTGCAATGCTAAAAGTTGCGTGTAAATTTCTTTCGCTTCGGATATTTTACCAATTCTATTAATTAAATATTGAAAATTATCAACACCTGTAACTGAAATTTCTAATTCGGAAACTAAAATTTGGTTGTCAATTAATTCTTCTATAAACACTTTTGCTTCATCAATTGTAATATCATCATCAATTAATAAGTTGCTTAATTCATTTACTGTTTTCCCTTTTTTTGCACTTTTTAAAATAGTTTCTATAAATACAGAATTGCTAAATCCTTCTAAAGAATAGTTTCGTTTTTTCTTTTCTAATGTATATTCAACATATCTGTAATGATTTCCAATTTTATAAATACTTGTGTTTGGGTAAAACAAAACGTGCTCTAAAATTGTTTTATTTTTTAATAATTCTTGAAGTAATTGTGTTAAAAAAGTAGTGTCAAAACGAGTTATTCGTTTATAACTGCTCTTTTTCTTTGTTTTAAAATTTGTTTCCAAACCAAATTCTCCAAAACCGCAAGAAGCAAATAATCCCAAAGGTGTGCAACGAGAAGAAATACGTGTGGCATATTTTAAAATCGAAAATTGTAATCTTTCTATCTTTTGGGGATCTTTTAACTTTCCTTTTTCCCATTTTTCTATTTGCTGATAAAAATCAGGTGAAGCTAAAAAAAGTGCTTCTCTGAAAATAGGATTCTTAATTAATTTTTTAAAATCAATTTCTCCTAATTTCAATTCATTTAACAAGAAGGAAAATGAAAACAAAGGTGTTCTCACACAAAATTCATTAAGGACTTGATATGTATTTTGATGTTTTTTAAGCAATTTTGATTTCTTTTGATAACAAATGTACGGAAATTGTAAAAAAATGATGATTTTAATTCAAATATTTCATTTTTAGATTTTTACATTTAAAATTAGCGCACGACATTCATAAATAACGACACTGTATTCATAAATATCGATATACTTTGTTTGTTTTTAGAGTTTTTATCTTGTTTGTTTGTGGAAGAATTTAGGGTGGAAAATTAAAAAGAATAACAACCTAAAAATATTTGTTGCGCAACAAATAAGGCGGTAACCGAAAAGCCAATTTAATAGAGTAGGTGAAATTTTAAATATTTTAAATTATGAAAAAAATAATTTTGTTAGTGGCAATAGTATTTGCTACAGGCACTTTTGCATCTGATAATGTTGTTAATCTTAAAACAACATTGATAAGTGAAGTCTTAAATGATTTAGATTTAAAAGAGTGTGATATTAAAATTAAAGGAACTTACGGTGGTGAGAAAATTGATGTTACTGTGACTGTAGAGGCTGATAATTGTGCAGTAGCAGCTGGAAAACTACTTAAATCGTTTACTAAAAAAGAAATAAAATAAATTTATTATGAAAAAATCAATTTTAATAATTTGTTTTTCTTTATTTGCAATTGCCAGTTCATTTGCAAGCTCTGGAAGTATTGAGTTTTTCCACAAGGAAAAGGTTGAAATTTTGAAACCGTGTACTGTTGAGATTAAAGGTGATTTTGATGGAGTTGAAGTAGATTTAGAAGTAACCGTAGACGCTTCTTGGATAGAATGCACTTTCTTTAAAAGAGGTGTAAGAAAAGCTATTGAAAAAACTTTAAATGAATAGTTAAAACTGCAAACAATGCTTTAATTTTACAATTAAAGTATTGTTTATTTTAAATAAATTATATGAAAAAAATAATAATTTTAATAATAATAATAATATCTCAATCCATTTTTGGACAAGAGGTTAAATCATATCTAATATCCTACAAATACCTTAATATCGGACTCGATGAATCTAAAGATGTGAACTTATATATCAAAGGGAATGAATCGTTAACTATTTTTCATGAAAATGATTCATTAATTGATGCTAGTAGTGTTGATGATGAAGGCAACTTCAATTTTAATATTAGCGGAGATGATAAAGTTGGAAAACGTGTTTATAAAAATTTAAAACAGGAAAAAATAGTTTTTAGAGATTTTTATTCTAAAGAAGGTAAACTTAATCCTTGCATTGTTGAAGAAAAATTACCGAAATTTAATTGGGTTTTTGGTAGTGACGTAAAGAAAATTGGAGATTTTTTGTGCAATTATGCTAAATTAGACTTTAGAGGAAGAACTTATGAGGTTTGGTTTAATAATCAAATCCCTATTAGTCACGGACCTTGGAAATTTTATGGATTACCAGGTTTAATTATGGAAATAAAATCTAAAGATTTAAATATTTCTTTTACTTTAAATAAAATAAAAGAATCGAGTTCTATTTCAGATAAAATTCAGATTCCGAACGAGGGAGAAAAAATTTCATTTGATGATTATGTCAATTTTAAAGAAAATGCGATAAATGATTTTATTAAAAACCTTTACTCAAAATTACCTAGAGGTGCTAAAATAAAACTAAACTCTAAACCAGAGAATTATAATTTAGAAAAAGAATTTAAATAAATTATTTCTCCTCTATTCAAAGAAAAAAATTCACTGATGATAAAAAAAATAAATGTTATATTATTCATTTTTTTTTCTAGTTACGGTTGCTTTAGTCAAAATTTGATTACTGGTAAAATTGTAGATTCAAATAATAATCATATTCCATTTGCAAGTATTATAGTTAAAAAAAAATTAGATGAAAAAATTTTAAAATTTTCTTATTCAGATGAAAAAGGAGAATATGTTTTACAATTAAAAAAAGGCAATTATAATTTATCTTTTTCTGCTTTGGGATTTAAAACTAAAAAATTAGATATAAAAATACCTAATAATAATAATAAAGTCTATGTAACATTAATAGAAAAATCTTTTGAATTAGACGAAATAGTTGTCGTATCTACAAAAGATGTTACTATTAAACAAGACACTATTACATTTAATGTTAAGTCTTTCTTAAAAGGAAACGAACAAGTAGTAGAAGATTTGCTTAAAAACATACCTGGCTTAAACATTAGTAGTGACGGAACTATTAAAGTAGGAAATCAAGAAATTGAGAAAGTGATGGTTGACGGAGATGATTTTTTTGAAAAAGGTTATAAAATTTTAACAAAAAACTTACCACCAAACCCGATAGATAAAGTTGAAATTCTAAAAAACTATTCAAATAATAAACATTTAAAGGGAATCGAAGAAAGCAAAAAAGTTGCGTTAAATTTAGTTTTAAAAGAAGATGCAAAAAGAGTTTGGTTTGGTAATATGGCCTTGGGTTATGGATTAGTTTCAGAAAACAGATATATTCTACAGGGAAATTTAGCAAATTTTGGAAAAAAAAATAAATATTATTTTTTAACTAATTTAAATAATATAGGTTCAGATGCAACAGGTGACATTTGGAATTTAATACAACCGTTTAGTTTTGATGAATCTGTTGAGATAGGAGAAGGACAAGGTGTAAATAATCTCAATAATATAGATTCTTATGTTCCAAATTTTAATTCATCTAGAACCAACTTTAATAATACTGAATTATTATCTTTAAATGCTATATTTAATCCAGTAAAAAAGTTAAAGATAAAAACATTAGGGTTTTTCAACTGGGACGAAAACGATTTTTTTAGAAATTCATCAGAAACTTTTCAAGTTGAAAATACAAATTTCACTAACACAGAAAACAATCTTTTAAGAAATAAAAAAATTGTTGGATTCGGAAAAATAGATATTTTTTATGATATTTCTAATACTGAAAGTTTAGAATTTACATCTAAATACAATAATTTAAATGAGAATAGTTTTAACAACCTAACATTTAATTCTGAAGGGACTATCGAGAATCTAAAAAATAATAAAACTTTATTTGACCAGAAAATCATCTACACAAATAACTTTAAAGAGAAAAAAGTACTCCTACTAAAAGGTAGATATATTGATGAAAAATCTCCTGAAAATTATAAAATAAATAAATTTTTCTATGAAGACTTATTTCCTAATTCTAGTAGTAATAATGTAATTCAATCAAACAAAAATAGTATGAGTTTTTTTGGTGTTGAAGCTCAATTGCTTGATAGAAGACAAAATGGAAATTTATTTGAACTTCAAGTAGGAAACCAATTGAGAAAAGATGATTTAGTTTCTTCATTAACTTTAAAACAAGATGATAATTTTTTAACTGAACCAATTGATTATAAAAATGACGTCAACTTTTTTTCTAATGATTTGTATGTAATAACTAAACTTTTACTAAAACTTAAAAAGGTTTCTTTTAATGTTAAATTGGGAGTCCACCAATTCTTCAACAAATTTAAAAATAATATTAATGATACTAAAACGGAACAGCCCTTCTTTATAAATCCAAAAATCGGGTTCAATTGGGAAATTAACGATGAAAATAAAATAAATACTTCTTATTCTTACAATACAACGAATGCTAAAATTTTAGACATATATGATAATTATGTTTTAACGGGTTTTCGTTCCTTCTCAAAAGGAACAGGAGATTTTGACCAACTTAACACATCTTCAGTTATTTTTAATTATCAGCTAGGAAATTGGGGAAACAAATTCTTTGCCAATACTTTTTTAATTTACAATAGGAATCATGATTTTTATACAACTAACTCTGTAATAACTCAAAACTATTCCCAATCCAATAAAATATTAATAAAAGATAAAGAATTCTTAAATATTTCATCAAATGTTGATAGGTATTTTAAAAGTATTTCATCAAATTTAAAATTAAAAATAGGCTTATCAAAATCAAATTATAAGAATATTGTTAATAATTCAGATTTAAGAGAAATTAGGTCTCAAAATTTCAACTATGGATTAGAAATTCGATCTGGATTTAGTGGTGTTTTTAATTATCATTTTGGTACAGATTGGAGAACAAACGAAATAAAATCTAATTTTACCAATTCATTTACTAACAATACCTCTTTTTTGGATTTATCTTTTGTGTTTAGTGATAAATTTAATATTGAATTCCAAACAGAACGTTATTTTTTTGGCAATCTAGATAAAGAAAATAGCACTTATTATTTTGCTGACTTTGATGCCAAATATATTCTTAAAAATAATAAAATAACACTTTCTTTAGTAGGAAAAAATTTATTTAATACAAATAAATTTAAAGAGTTTACAATAAGTGATATAGGTAGTTCAACAACTGAATATAGATTATTACCTAGATATTTACTTTTAAAAATGGAGTATCGGTTTTAAATAATTTATATTTGAAATGTTATACCCTTAAAACTTGAAAAAATTCCCACATTACAAACAATCAGAAAAAAAAGATTGCGGTCCAACTTGTTTAAAAATAATTATCAAACACTTTGGTAAATTAATTTCTGTTCAAGAATTAAGAAAACTTACAGAAACGAAGAGAACAGGAAGTAGTTTATTGGGTTTAAGTAAAGCGGCTGAAAAAATAGGTTTTAGAAGTTAGAAATTCCTTTATCTTTTACTTATAAAGGTATATGTTTTGACCCCTATAAAACAAGATTATTCTTTTAACTGGAAAATTTCCATTTTTCATTCTACTTTTGTTCTTTTTTTATAAACGTATGATGGTATGTTGAGAAAAAATCACCTAGATTTTGATAAAATTAGAATAGACTTTTTACTATTTTTTTAAAGCTGATTTTTCTATAGATTTAATTTATTTAACAAGTACGAAAATAAAAACAAAGTTATTCTTACACAAAATTCATTAAGGACTTGATATATATTTTAGTGGTGTTCAAACAATTTTGATTTCTTTTGAGAACTAATGTAAGTAAATTTTAAAAAAACCGTAATTTTTATTCAAACGACTAATTTTTAGATTTTTAGATTAAAAATTAGCGCACGACACTCATAAATTACTACACGATATTTATGAATGTCGATATACTTTTCTTTTATTTAAGTTAATTATGGAGTAAACTTGTATAATAAAAATTAAAGAATTGAAAAATCAACTTGTATTAATTGTTAGTAAATTATTAAAAGGAAATAATATTTCTTTCGATAGAAAAGAATTAGAATTCCAAATTCAAAGTCATCCTTCTTATCCTAGTTTACATTCTATTACAGGAGTTCTCAATCATTTTAATATAGAAAATGTTGCTGCACAAGTAGCATCTAATTCAGAAACACTACATCAATTGCCAGAATATTTTTTAGCTCAAATTAATGGTACTAATGGGCAAAATTTAGTAACTGTAAAAAAGCAACTAACTGACTATACCATTTATGATGGAATTAAAAAAAACGTTACGGTATTAAAAGAAGATTTTATTGAAAAGTTTACAGGAATAATTGTGGCTGTAGAAAAGAATGAAGAAGTAAAAAATAGTAGCACTCTTTTCAATTTTGGTAAAATCTTATCTTTCATTTTTTTTGCTACGGTACTTCTCTACGTTTTTTATTTTATAATTGGTAGTACATTTGTATATTTACATGTAGCACTATCTATTGCTGGTATTGTTATAAGTATAGCAATAGTGAAACAAGAAATTGGACTTCAAACAACAATTGGTAAAGCCTTTTGTTCTGGAACTGATGAAAAAAAAGACTGTGATGCAGTACTAACCTCTAAAGGTGCAGAAATAATTAACGGATATAAATTAAGTGATTTTAGTTTATTATACTTTTCTGGGTTAACAATTTTAACTTTTATCACAATTATAAAACCTTCACTTGCATTTACAATCAGCTTGTTTGCAATGCCTATTACAATCTATTCCATTTATTATCAATATGCAGTAGTAAAAAAATGGTGTTTACTGTGTTTAACTATTGTTGGTGTTTTATGGTTGCAGGCAATAGTCGTTTTGTATTCTCAAAATTTTATTTTTAGTGTTACCCTACAAGAAATTATTTATTCTGTATTGTCTTTGAGCTTTGTATTTCTATTCTGGAATTATTTAAAACCATTAATTTTAGAATTAAACACCTTAAAAAAAGAAAAGATTAAAGCAACTAAATTTCAGCGGAATTATACTTTGTTTGAAAGTATGTTAGATAAACCAAAAGCTATACATACTACTATTGAAGGAATTGATGAAATAGTTTTTGGAAATGTAGATGCAAATCTCGAACTCGTTGTCATTACAAACCCATTTTGTGGGCATTGCAAACCAGTGCATAAAATAGTAGAAGATATTATTACAAAACATAATAATGAAGTTAAAATTACTGTAAGGTTTAATGTAAATATTGCTGATTTGGAAAGTGACGGAGTTAAAATAACGACACGTTTATTAGAAATTTACAGAGAAGATAATAATCAATGTCTAAAAGCAATGTCTGATATTTACGAAGGTATGTCAGTTAAAAATTGGCTGACAATATGGGGAAATTGCAAAGAAAAAGAAAAATTTGAAACCATTTTAAATGAAGAAAAGAATTGGTGTGTAGTAAATGCTATAAATTTTACTCCAGAAATTTTAATTAATGGTAAACCGTATCCAAAAGAATATAATAAAGCCGATTTAATTTATTTTATGGAAGAATTAATAGAAAACGCAACAACAAGTTGAAAACATAAAAAAACTCAAAGCAAAAAAGCTTTGAGTTTAAACAAAATTCTCTCGCGAAGAATAGACACAAACTGTGAGTGTCTTAAAATGTTCACGGCAAATATATATTTTTAATTTTATTTATTATGAAAAAACAAATTTTAAACATCGGCAAGGCTTTAAGTAGAGCTGAACAAAAACAAGTTTTTGGAGGAGTAAGTCAAGGTGGGACTTGCGTAATTAGATTAAATGGTGGTATTTGGCACGGTCAATCATCAAGTGATGTTGAGCAAGTAAAGAAAAAGATGAAAACAGGCGATAGTATGCAGTGGTGTTGTGAAAGCTGCTCTACTGCAAGCTGGTTAAATTAATATTAACAATATGCTATGTGTAATTTATTTTACACGTAGTTAAATATTTCTTATATGAAACTTTTTTTTAAAATATTATTATTTTATTTTATTTTAATCAGTATTTCTTGCAAAAAAAACATATCAAATAAACCAAAAAGCAAAAATATTGTTTTAATTTTTGATAAAAGAACCTTCGAAGGAGATACAATTAAAATTAATGGTATTGTTGCATCATATAAAGAAAGACCACCTATATCTTATACAGAAGAAAATAATTTTCAAAAAATATACATCTCAACAAATAATTTTTCCAAAATAGATACTATAATTTTAAAACCCAAAAATAATATTATATTAAATCATGAATATCATTATTATTACAATTCAACATACTATTTAAAACTTGGTGATACAGCAATTTTCAAATACACAAATGATAGTCCTTATTTAATAAACAAGAAAAAAAATCAAAATATAGAAACTAATTATAATTTAAAAAATAAAATTTTCTTAAGTTCAATGGATTTTTTTGCAAGAAACAAAAGGTTTAGAAATGAAGAAGAAGAGAATAGATATAAAATTTTATTACATAATAATGCTCAAAAAAAAATAGATTATTTAGAGAAAAACAAGAATAGTTTAGACCAAACTTACTACTATTACTTAAAAAATAAGTTTTTTTTCGAAAATGATAATGTCGACCAAAATAAATTAATTATTAATGATTCTTTATTAGTGCTTAATTCTTACAGAGATTATATTAGAAATTACTATATAAATTTTTATAATATAAATACTTTAAAAAATCAAGCAGGTTGGAGAATTAATAATATGCAAGCTTATGACTCAATAAATGATAATCTATCAGTTAATAAAAAAACAAATAAATATTTACTTTATTATCATCTACTAGAAATTGCTGAAAATTTTTCACAGCAAGATTTTAAAAAATATTTTTTTAAATTTCAAAATAAAATTAATGATACTAACTCAAGTTTCGCGGGTCAATACCCCTTGAAAACAAAGAGAAAAAGAATAAAAAAAGTAGCACTTTTATCCCTTTAAGTCACTAAATTTAAGTATCTTAAAGGCGTAATTCCAATACGCTAA
>Ga0105054_10008785_pt1 | contig 13288 bp, 16 predicted proteins | sample BON02_FD_78091 | JGI IMG/M metagenome (GOLD analysis project Ga0105054, IMG submission 78091) | Freshwater microbial communities from Lake Bonney liftoff mats and glacier meltwater in Antarctica - BON-02 (megahit assembly) | ecosystem: Environmental > Aquatic > Freshwater > Ice > Glacier...
CGCCACCCTCAAGGCCCGTTTCAAGGCCGCCGGCATCCCGGTGATGGATTCGGTCAGCCATATCGTGCCGGTGTTCGTCGGCGATCCGGTCCACGCCAAGATGATCTCGGACATGCTGCTGGAAAACCACGGCGTCTATGTCCAGCCGATCAACTATCCGACCGTGCCCAAAGGCACCGAGCGGCTGCGCTTCACACCCTCGCCCAACCACACCGACGCCATGATGGACGACCTCGTCCGCGCCATGGACGCCCTGTGGACCCACTGCAATGTCGCGCGCCTGCCGGCGGTGGCCTGAGGCGTTTCCGCAGACGACGATTCGCGTTATAAGTTGGTCATGAACGTCCATCAGCCGCGCCCGGAGACGCCGCTCGAGGAGGTCGATCCTTACGAGATGGCCAATCTCTATCCTCGTGAAACAGGACTGCCCATGACCATCTGGGCTGGCCCCAGAGGATGCGCTCGCCACGACGCCAGGGTCATGGTGTGTCGCTCACATGGAAATCGAATGGATGTAGACGGTCTGGCGTCCGTCAGTGTGCGTCCGACGCCCGAATTGGTTGCCGGATCTTTGACGGGGGCGGACCTGAAAGCTGTCCAGGCCTGGGTCAGGCTCAACAGCGAGGCTCTGATCGGTAACTGGGACGGCGACTTGGGCACCTCTGAGTTCGTTCAAGCGCTCCAGAAGGTCTGATGACCACCGAGCTCGGCGAGGTCATCGTTGAACTGACCCGCAACGGGGCCTGGCTGAAATGTTCTGCGATCCATGTCGCCACTGGACTTGAGGTCTCGGCGGTCGGTCCCGCGGCAGAGCCGAAGGGTCTTGAGCGGATCGCGCTGGCCAAGCTCAAACGGGCCCTCGCGGCACGTTGACCCACCAGATGTTGTGACGCCGCCCCGTCAGGCCTAAATGAGTCGTCGCTGTTTCCAAGGATTTCCCGTGACCGCTTTTAACCACGCCGACTACTTCTCGAAGAGCCTCGCCGAGGCCGATCCCGACATCTTCGGCGGTATTCGGGGCGAGCTTGCACGGCAGAAAGAGCAGATCGAGCTGATCGCCTCCGAGAATATCGTCTCGAGGGCGGTTCTGGAGGCGCAGGGCTCGGTCCTGACCAACAAATACGCCGAAGGTTATCCCGGCCGCCGTTACTATGGCGGCTGCGAATATGTCGACGTCACAGAGAACCTGGCCCGCGAGCGCGCCAAACAGCTGTTCGGCTGCGCCTTCGCCAACGTCCAGCCGCACTCGGGTGCCCAGGCCAACCAGGCGGTGTTCCTTGCTCTGCTGCAGCCCGGCGACACCTTCCTTGGCATGGATCTGGCGGCCGGCGGCCACCTGACCCATGGCTCCCCCGCCAACCAGTCGGGTAAATGGTTCCGGCCGGTGACCTATACGGTGCGGCAGGACGATCACCTGATCGACTACGACAACGTCGCCGAGATGGCGGCGCGCGAGAAGCCGAAGCTGATCATAGCCGGTGCATCCGCCTACAGCCGTCACATCGACTTCAAACGCTTCCGCGAGATCGCCGACAGCGTCGGCGCGTACCTGATGGTCGATATGGCCCATTATTCGGGCCTGATCGCCGGCGGCGTCTATCCGGATCCGTTACCGCATGCGCACATCGTCACTACGACGACGCACAAGACCCTGCGCGGCCCGCGCGGCGGCATGGTGCTGTCGAACGACCTCGAGATCGGCAAGAAGATCAACTCCGCCGTCTTCCCCGGCCTGCAGGGCGGGCCGCTGGAGCATGTCATCGCCGCCAAGGCCGTGGCCTTCGGCGAGGCGCTGAAGCCGGAATTCAAGCTTTATGCGCAGCAGGTGGTGACCAATGCCCAGGCCCTTGCCGCGGTGCTGATCGAGCGCGGTGCTGCGATCGTTTCAGGCGGCACCGACAGCCATATTGCGCTGGTTGACCTGCGACCCAAGGGCGTGACCGGCAAGGCCACCGAGGCGGCCCTCGAACACGCCCTGATGACCTGCAACAAGAACGGCGTGCCGTTCGACACCGCCCCCTTCACCATCACCTCCGGCGTTCGCCTCGGCACCCCGGCGGGCACCACGCGCGGCTTCGGGGTCGAAGAATTCCAGCAGGTCGGTCACTGGATTGCCGATGTGATCGATTCGATGAAGGGCACGGACGAGGCTGACGCCGGCGTGTCGCAACGGGTCGCGGGCGAGGTGCGCGCGCTGACGCGCCACTTCCCGATCTACGGATAGACCGCCGATGAAATGCCCCTTCTGCGGACATCAGGACACCCAGGTGAAGGATAGCCGTCCGTCGGATGACGGTGCCGCCATCCGACGCCGCCGGTCCTGCCCGCAGTGCAGCGGACGGTTCACCACCTTCGAACGGGTACAGTTGCGTGAGCTGGTGATCCTCAAGCGCAACGGCCGCCGCGCCCCGTTTGATCGCGACAAGCTGGAGCGGTCGCTGAACGTGGCCCTGCGCAAACGCCCGGTTCAGGCCGAACAGATCGAACAGCTGGTCAGCCGTATCACCCGCCAGCTGGAAAGCCTCGGCGAGACCGAGATTCCATCCTCGACAGTCGGCGACTTCATCATGAAGGCGCTGAAGTCGGTCGATGAGGTCGCCTATGTTCGCTACGCCTCGGTCTACAAGGATTTCCGCCACACAGGTGATTTCGCGCGTTTCCTCGGCGACGAGGGTCTGGACGAAAGCTGATGCGCCCCGGACTCCAAGGGATGGGTGTCACCCTGAAGCTGGCGACGTCGCTGGACGGGCGTATCGCCACGGCCTCCGGAGAGAGTCGATGGATCACCGGCGAGGCTGCGCGGCTGGAAGGCCACCGCCTGCGCGCCACGCATGGCGCCATTCTGGTGGGCGTCGAGACCATTCTGGCTGATGATCCGGAACTGACGGTTCGCCTGCCGGGCCGGTCGGTCGACCAACCGTTGCGAGTGGTGCTGGACAGCCGGTTGCGTACCCCGGCAACGGCGAAGATCGCCAGTGGTGGTGACAGCCTGATCCTCACCGTCGCCGAGCCCTCGGCGATCGGATCAGCCCTGGTCGAGCGCGTCGAAGCCGATGATGGCCGCATCGACGTCGCCGCCTGCCTGTCTGCGCTCAAACGGCGGGGCGTCGCCTCGGTTCTGATCGAGGGTGGAGGACAGGTGGCCGCCAGCTTCCTGCGTGCCGGGTTGGTCGATCGGATCGAATGGTTCCGGGCCCCGATCCTGCTCGGCGGCGAGGGACGTCCCTGCGTGGGCGGTTTGTCGCTTGCAAATCTGGCTGCGGCTCCCCAGTTCCGCCGACTGTCAGCCGAACCGGTCGGTGACGATTTGTGGGAACGGTATGACGCGCTACGTTGACTTCGGTACGACCTGTTTTGACGTAGTCCCGGCGCATGATGCAGGGCTCGGGTCGATCTGCCTTGGGCGAATTTCAGACCATTCAGACCATTCAGACCCTGTTTTTTTCATCGGGCTCCCCTGATGTTCACCGGCATCGTCACCGATATTGGCATGGTACGGAAGGTCGAGCAGACCGCCCGTGACCGTTGCTACGAGATCGCGACGGCGTGGGACACATCCGGCATCGACCTTGGGGCCTCGATCAGCCACGCAGGCTGCTGTCTGACCGTCACCGAGAAGGGCCCCGACTGGTTCGCGGTCGAGGTCTCCGGCGAAACCCTGTCAAAAACCACCCTCGGCGACTGGACCGAGGGCCATCGCGTCAATCTGGAACGCGCCGCGAAACTGGGCGACGAACTGGGCGGACATATCGTCTCGGGCCATGTCGACGGCCTGGGCAGGGTTGTCTCTGTGACGCCGGAAGGTGGCTCGCACCGGATCGACATCGCTGCATCCGCCCCGCTGCACCGCTATATCGCCGCCAAGGGCTCGATCACGGTCGACGGGGTGTCGCTGACGGTCAATGCGGTGGAGGGCGAGGTCTTCGGCCTGAACATCATTCCCCACACCTGGGACGCCACCACGCTTGGGACGCTGAAGCCGGGTGATGCGGTCAATCTGGAGATCGATATGCTGGCGCGATACCTCGCGCGATGGCAGGAGACGGCCTGATGCAACTGGCCGCAAACATGAACGACAGCCCGATCAGCCCCATTGAGGACATTCTCGAGGACGCCCGCAACGGCAAACCCTATATCCTCGTCGATGCCGAGGACCGTGAGAACGAGGGTGACGTCATAATCCCTGCCCAGTTCGCCACGCCGGACCAGATCAATTTTATGGCCCGCCACGCCCGCGGCCTGATCTGTCTGGCCATCACCGCCGAGCGGGCTCGCCAGTTGCGCCTGCCGCCGATGGCAGCCGATAATCGCGAGAGCATGGGCACGGCCTTCACCGTCTCGATCGAGGCGCGGGAGGGTGTCACCACCGGCATCAGCGCTGCCGACCGCGCCCGCACCGTGCAGGTGGCCGCCGATCCGGCCAGGGGTGCCGACGATATTGTCTCGCCGGGCCACGTCTTCCCGCTGGTCGCCCGCGACGGCGGGGTGCTGGTCCGCACCGGCCACACCGAGGCGGCGGTCGACATCTCGCGCATGGCCGGGCTGACGCCCGCCGGTGTGATTTGCGAGATCATGAATGACGACGGCTCGATGGCGCGGATGCCCGATCTGGTTGCCTTCGCCCAGCTGCACGGTCTGAAGATCGGCACCATCGCCGACCTGATCGCCTATCGCCGCCGCACCGAACGCTATGTCGAACGGGTCATGGATACCCCGTTCGAGAGCGTCCACGGCGGGCCGTTCCGGCTGATGCAGTATCGGAACACGATCGAGGGTGCCGAACATATCGCCCTGGTGAAGGGCAAGATCGAGTCCGGCAGGCCGACGCTGGTCCGCATGCACCAGGTCGATTTCGCCGCTGACATCCTCGGCCATGTTGAGGCGCGACAGAACTATGTGCCCCGCGCCCTCGCCGCCATCAGCCGTCATGACGGTGCCGGTGTGACCGTCTTCCTGCGTGACCCCGACCTGCGCGGCCTGGCCGAGCGGCTTGTCGGCGTCGAGAAACCGGCGGCGGTCGACCGGTCAATTCGCAACTACGGCGTCGGGGCCCAGATTCTGCTGGATCTCGGCGTGCGCGACATGATCGTGATGAGCTCGACCCGCCCCAACCCCGCCGCGCTTGAGGGCTACGGCCTGCGCATCGTCGGCTGGCGCGACATGGACGGAGAAGACCAATCCTGAGCGATCCCCCCCGCGTTCTCATCGTCGAGGCGCGCTTCTATGACGATCTGGCTGACGCCCTGCTGGAGGGCGCGAAGGATGCCCTGCGTGCCCACGGTGCCGAATTCGACGTCGTCTCGGTGCCCGGCGCGCTTGAGGTTCCCACGGCCATCGCCCTGGCCGAGGAGGCCGGTCGTTTTCCGACCGCCCCGCGCTATGACGGCTATGTGGCGCTTGGCTGTGTGATCCGCGGCGAGACCTATCATTTCGAGATCGTCTCGGACCAGTCGGCGGCCGCCCTGTCCAGTCTGGGCATCAAGGGGCTGGTCATCGGCAACGGCATCCTGACCACCGAGGATGTGGACCAGGCGTGGGCGCGGGCCCGCATCAGCGAGGGCGACAAGGGCGGCGGCGCGGCTCGTGCCTGTCTGGACCTCATTGCCTTGCGCAAGCGGCTGCGGCTAGGACTGGGCGCGTGACCGAACCCGCCAGTCTCCAGTCCGTGCTCGAACAACTCGCTGAGGCCGAGATACAGCGTGCGGAGCCGCAACTGACCAGCCGCCAGCGCCGTGCCCGTACGGTGGCGCGACTGGCTGCCGTCCAGGCCCTGTATCAGATGGAACTGGCCGGCGAGGGCGTGGACACTGTGATCGCCGAGTTTTCCAATCACCGGTTCGATGCCGATATGGAAGGCGAGCCCCTGGCCGAGGCTGATGAGGTCTATTTCGCCGAGATCGTACGCGGCGTGGTCGCGGGACAGCAGGATATCGACACGGCGGTCAAGGCGCGACTGGCCTCGAACTGGCGGATGGAGCGGCTGGATTCCACCCTGAGGGCCCTGCTGCGGGCCGGGGCGTGGGAGTTACGCGACCGGCATGATGTTCCGCGCGAGATCGTGATCGACGAATATGTCGAACTGGCCAAGGCCTTCTTCGACGCCGCCGAGGCGAAATTCGTCAACGCAGCCCTGGACGGCGTCGCGCGAGACGTCCGCCCCAAGGCTTAGGTGAGCGGATGCCCGCGGTTGATGTCGCCGGCGAGTTCGAGACGATCCAGCGGCTGTTCGCGCCGCTGGCCCATCCGGAATGGGGGCGGGGCCTGGCCGATGACGTCGCGGTCGTGCCCTCGCGGCCGGGCCACGATCTGGTCCTGACCAAGGACGCCATCGTCGAAGGTGTCCATTTCCTGTCCACCGATCCGCTGGATACCGTGGCCAGAAAGCTGATGCGGGTGAATCTGTCGGACCTTGCGGCCAAGGGGGCCGAGCCGTTTGGCTATCTGTTGGCCTGCCACTGGTCGCCGCGCTGCGGCTGGCCCGAGCGGGTGACCTTTGTGGACGGGTTGCGGGCCGATCAGAAGATCTTCGGTTTGGCTCTGCTGGGCGGTGACACGGTCTCAACGCCCGGTCCCGCCAGTTTCTCGATGACGCTGCTGGGCTGGACGCCGAATGGCCGGACTGTAGGCCGGGCCGGCGCGCGTGTCGGCGATCTGGTGTTCGTGACCGGTGTGATTGGTGACGGTTGGCTGGGTCTTGAGGCAGTGCAGGATCGGTTGCCGCTGGAGGCGGGGCGCCTCGCCGCCCTGGCCGATCACTACCGGACACCGACGCCGCGCACCGATTTTGCCCTGCCGATTCGCGATATGGCCAGCGCCGCCATCGATGTCTCCGACGGCCTGATTGCCGACCTGGGCCATCTGGCCGAGGCTGGCCGGATCGGCATAGAGATCGACCTGGAGACCGTGCCCCTGTCGGCTGCGGGTCAGGCCTGGTTTGACGACCGGGTCGATGAGCAGGCGGCGCTGGAAAAGCTGGTCACGGGCGGCGACGATTATGAGATCGCCTTCACCGCTTCGGCCCGGGATGAAACGGCCCTGAGGCGCGAGGCCGAGCATCGCCACCTGCGGTTGACCCGAATCGGCCGTGTGACGGCGGGGCAGGGGGTGATCGCCCGCCTCGGTGGTCAGCCGGTCTCCTTCGTCCGAAACGGCTTTACCCACGGCTGACAACGAAATCTCAAGGCATAAAGGGCTAGGTGGCGGAATGCTCCGTCGTGATCTCATCGCCGCCGCCGCTGCGACCGCCGCCTTCTCTGCTGTCGCCACCGCAGCGGCGGCCGAAGAGGCACCCTCGGGCGGCCAGAGCCTGAGTATGCCCGGCGTCGGTCTGCCGATCATCACCGCCGGACGGTTGCGTAACTATATCTTCGTCTCCCTAAGACTGCATCTCGGCGGTTCGGCGACGCCGGAAACGATGCGCAGCAAGGAAGCCTTCCTGCGTGACGCCCTGGTCCGCGCCAGTCACCGGACGCCTTTCGTGGTCGCCGACGACTGGACCCGAATCGACGCGGCGGCTGTGTCCGCAAGCCTGATGCGCTCTGCCGCGAACATTGCGGGACGCGGTGCCGTCACCCGCGTCGAGGTCGTTAGTCAGGCCCCGCGACGCCGTACTGGCATCCAGACCGGCTGATCGACATTCGCCTGTTGCGTCGGCTGCCCGCTTTTGGCACTTTCCCGCCGCAATTCCCCAAGGTCGCAACTTGCGTCCGGTGCGCACGGGGGGACCGGAAGGCGGACAGAGGCGAATAACGCCCGCCGCGCCAAGGGACCGGGCGTCTGAAGATCACAGGATTTGGAAACGTCATGAGCAACTATCTGTGGCTGGTCATCGCCGCAGGCGCGCTGGGGGTCCTTTACGGCCTCGTCCAGACCGCCTCGCTGATGAAGGCCAGTACCGGCAACGAAAAGATGCGCGAGATCGCTGCGGCGATCCAGGAGGGCGCCTCGGCTTATCTGCGTCGGCAATATACGACCATCGCCATGGTCGGCGTGGTCATCCTGATCGCCGCCTATTTCCTGATCGGCATCTGGGCCGCCATCGGCTTTGTCATCGGCGCGGTCCTTTCGGGCCTGGCTGGTTTCGCGGGCATGCTGATCTCGGTTCGGGCCAATGTGCGTACGGCGCAGGCTGCGTCCGAGAGCCTGTCCAAGGGTCTTGACCTGGCTTTCCGCTCGGGTGCGATCACGGGCATGTTCGTGGCGGGTGGAGCCCTGCTGGGCGTGGCCGGCTACTACGCCTTCCTGACTGCCGGTGCGGGCTTTGAGTCCACCAGCCGCGCGGTCATTGACGGCCTGGTGGCGCTGGGCTTCGGTGCCTCGCTGATTTCGATCTTCGCCCGTCTGGGCGGCGGCATCTTCACCAAGGGTGCGGACGTCGGCGGCGACATGGTCGGCAAGGTCGAGGCCGGTATCCCCGAGGACGACCCCCGCAACGCCGCGACCATCGCCGACAACGTCGGCGACAACGTCGGCGACTGCGCCGGCATGGCCGCCGACCTGTTCGAGACCTATGCGGTGACAACGGTGGCTACCATGGTGCTGGCGGCGATCTTCTTCCGCGACCAGCCCTATGTCGAAACCATGATGCTGCTGCCGCTGGCCATCTGCGGTATTTGTATCGTGACCTCGATCATCGGTTCCTTCTGCGTCCGCCTCGGCAAGAGCCAGAACATCATGGGGGCTCTGTACCAGGGCCTGATCGTCACCGGCGTCCTGTCAGCGATCGCCGTGTATTTCGTCATCGAACACCTGATCACCGGACCGATTGTCACCAACAGTGGCCTGACCATCGAGCCGATGAGCCTGTTCTGGTCCGGTATGGTCGGACTGCTGGTCACCGCCGCCATCGTGGTGATCACAGAATATTACACCGGATCGAATTTCCGCCCGGTGCGCTCGGTCGCCAATGCCTCGGTTTCGGGCCACGGCACGAATGTCATCCAGGGTCTGGCCGTTTCGCTGGAGTCGACTGCCCTGCCGGCCCTGACCATCATCGTCGGCATCGTCGCCTCGTATCAACTGGCGGGCCTGTTCGGCATCGCCATCGCCACCACGACCATGCTCGGCGTGGCGGGGATGATCGTGGCCCTGGACGCCTTTGGTCCGGTCACCGACAACGCCGGTGGCATCGCCGAAATGGCGGGTCTGCCGTCGGAAGTACGTCACTCGACCGACGCGCTCGACGCGGTCGGCAACACCACCAAGGCGGTCACCAAGGGCTATGCCATCGGTTCGGCCGGTCTCGGTGCCCTGGTGCTGTTCGCGGCCTATACGTCGGATCTGGCCTATTTCTCGGACCCGGTGAACGCCACCATCTATCCGTTCTTCGCGGGCATGGGCGAAATCGATTTCGGCCTGACCAACCCCTATGTCGTCGTCGGCCTGTTGTTCGGGGGGCTGCTGCCCTTCCTGTTCGGCGGTATGTCGATGATGGCCGTGGGTCGCGCAGCCGAGGCCGTCGTGGCCGAGGTGCGTCGTCAGTTCCGCGAGAACCCGGGCATCATGACCTATGAGGTCAAGCCGGAGTACGGTCGGGCCGTCGACATCCTGACCAAGGCAGCGATCAAGGAGATGATCGTGCCGTCGCTGCTGCCAGTGCTGTCGCCGATCGTCCTGTTCGTCGCGGTGCTGTCGATCTCGGACAAGGCCACGGCCTTTGCCGCCCTCGGTGCCATGCTGATGGGTGTGATCGTCACCGGCCTGTTCGTGGCCATCTCGATGACCTCGGGCGGCGGTGCCTGGGACAATGCCAAGAAGGTCATTGAAGAGGGCTTCACCGACAAGAACGGCGTCGTCCACGGCAAGGGCTCCGAGGCCCACAAGGCCGCCGTCACCGGCGATACGGTCGGGGATCCCTACAAGGACACCTCCGGCCCGGCGGTGAACCCGATGATCAAGATCACCAACATCGTGGCCCTGTTGCTGCTCGCAGTGCTGGCCAGCGGCAAGGTGTTCTGATTCAGCCGAGAAAATCGCCGCGTCCCGTTCGGGTGCGGCGGTCACCAAAGAAAGAGGCTCCGGAGAGCGATCTCCGGGGCCTTCTTGTCATGTCCGTGGAAGCGGCGACTACTCGCGGCGCTGTTGACCCGGCTGGTTCTCGTCGGTGCGGGGCAACTGGCCGCGACCGACGTTGCCGAGCAGTTGCTCCAGGATTGTGAGCTGACGCCCACGGGTCGGGGTCTCGCGGCCGTTCATTGCGACCCGCTGTCCGTCATCAAGGCCAAGCGTGCGGACTTCGGACACCAGACCCGCGTCGGTGAAGGTAATTTCGGTCACAGAGCGCTGCGTCACATGGGGCCGGTTGTAGGTATATTTCTCGGTTACCTGGCTGATGTAGTACCAGATATTGTCTCGCTCAAAGGTCGAGGTCGTCGACGGCGTTCCCAGACGGGTCAACACCGTTTGTTTGGTGTCCGTCCCGGCGACGATGTCGGTCGGCTTGGCGTCTATGGCCTGGAAGCCGTTCTGGCCCACTACGGGCGCGCAGGCGCTGGTCAGCGCAGCAGCCGAAAGAGCAGCGATCAGAAGGTTGGTACGGAGCATTTTCGGTGCCTGCTACTTCAACAAGGTCTTTGACCTAACCGGAGCCGAGCCTTAGTTCAACGGCGCGGCGGAAAAGGGGCCGTATGATCATGCTTCAGAATCTGTTCCGAACCCGTCCCCGCGAGCGCCTGGGCCAATCGCTGTATGAGGCGGCGGTGCGTCAGGCGCGCGACCCGGTCTTCTATACCCGGCTGGGCGTGGCCGACCGCATCGACGCGCGGTTCGAGCTCTATACGCTTCACGTCCTGCTTCTGGTCATGCGATTGCGGGACGAGGGCGACCTGGGTGCCGAGGCCGGGCAGGACCTGTTCAACATCTATGTCTCGGCCCTGGATCATGCCCTGCGCGAATTGGGCGTGGGCGATGTCTCGGTCGGCAAGAAGATGCGCAAACTGGGTGAGGCCCTGTACGGAAGGATGGCAGCCTATGAGCCCTCCTTGCGCGAAGGGGACGCGGCGGTTCTGGCCGCGAGCCTGGCCCGCAATGTCTATGAAAACGAGGATGCTGCGACCGCGACCGCCCTTGCCACCTATGCCGTGGCCTGCCGTGTCCGGCTGGCGGCGCAGACGTTCGAATCCGTGGCCGAAGCGCCGGTATGGGCCGAGCTTGCCGCATGACCCTTCCCGACCTTCCCTATAGCGAGCCCGTCCGCCTGCATCAGCTGGGCACCGGCGTGAAACGGACCCTGGAGCCCGACGCGGCCGCGCGGGCGCGGATCGTCAAGGCACTCGATCTCGCTTCGCTTGACGTCTTCACTGCCGAGATGGCGCTGGCACCATCGTCTTCGGGCTGGCGGCTGTCGGGTCGGGTGCGGGCCAGCCTGGCCCAGACCTGCGGCATCACCCTGGAGCCGCTGCCGCTCGAGATCGACGCCCCCTTCGTCCTGACCCTCGCCGAGGCAGTGGAGGAAGATTCCGACGAGATCGTCATCACCCTTGATGACGAATCGCCCGACCTGATCGAAAACGGCCAGATCGACCTGGGCCAGTACGCGGTCGAACAGCTGGCGCTGCGGCTGGATCCGTTCCCGCGCAAGCCGGGTGCCGAATTCATTCAGCCGCCCGAACCCGCTGAAATCTCGCCATTCGCGTTGCTGAAACAGCTGCGACCTTCCGACGAAGGTTGACGTAACGGCGGCGTGGTTGCATCCCCCCGATGCGGCGCTATCGTCGCCAAACTGACAAGCGCCGGGCTGACGGCGCGACGGAGTCGAAACGGCTTGTCATCCCCGATCCTGATTTCGCTCGACGCCATGGGCGGCGACTATGGTCCCTCCGTTGTCGTGCCCGGCGTCCGCGACTACCGCAAACGGCATGGCGGCGAAGGCGTGCGCTTCCTCCTGCACGGCGACGAAACCGCAATCCGCGCCGAAATGGCCAGATGCGGCCTGTCCGACGACGTTTGCATCGTGCGTCACACCGACAAGGTCGTGGCTATGGACGAAAAGCCTGCCCAGGCGATGCGGCGCGGCAAGGGCTCCAGCCTCTGGAACGCCATCGACGCAGTAAAGTCGGGCGAGGCCGGGGCTGTAGTGTCTGCGGGCAACACCGGGGGCCTGATGGCCATTTCCAAACTGTTGTTACGGATGTCAGCGCACGGTCTGGAGCGACCGGCCATTGTGGCCAGCTGGCCGACCCATCGCGGCATTACTGCCGTGCTGGATGTCGGTGCCAATATCGAGAGTGATGCAGAACAGCTGATCGAGTTCGCCATCATGGGCGAGGCCTTCCACGCCGCCGTGCACGGCGGCGGCAAGCCGACCATAGGCATCCTTAACGTCGGCTCGGAAGACATGAAGGGCCATGAAGAGGTCCGCGAAGCCCACCGTATCCTGCGCGAACGTGGGGCCAGTCTGAACCTGGACTACCAGGGCTTCGTCGAGGGCACCGACATCGCCAAGGGGACGGTGGATGTGGTCGTGACCGACGGCTTTACAGGCAATATCGCGCTCAAGACCGCCGAAGGTCTGGCCCGCTTTATCTCCGCCCTGATGAAGGAGGCCCTGACGTCCAGCCTGATGGCCCGGGCCGGAGCCCTGCTGGCCTTGCCGGCCTTGAGGCGGATGCGCCAGAAGATTGACCCCAGCGCCATCAACGGCGGTCCCTTGCTTGGTCTGAACGGCATTGTTGTCAAAAGCCACGGTGGGGCCGATGCCAAGGGATTCGGTAACGCCATTCGGGTCGCCGTCGACCTCGGACGCAGCGACTATCTGATCAAGGTCAGCGAGAGTTTCAGCCGTCTGACTACCGTTCTCGAACAGCCGCCCGCCGTTCCTGTGGAGCCGGCGATGGAGCCTTTCCGGTGAGCGTAACCCGCAGCGCCGTCACGGGCGTCGGCTCCTTTCTGCCGGAACAGGTCGTCACCAACGCCGATCTGGCGAAGATCGTTGAGACCTCGGACGAGTGGATCCAGGAGCGGACCGGCATCCGTCAGCGCCACCGCGCGCGCGACGACCAGCCGACCAGCGATCTGGCCACAGAGGCGGCGCGTCACGCGCTCGTCGATGCCGGCCGGAGCGCGACCGAGATCGACCTGATCATCGTCGCCACCACCACCCCCGACATGACTTTCCCGTCGGTCGCCTCGATCGTGCAGCGCAAACTGGGCGCGCCGACCTGTATCGCCTTCGATGTCCAGGCGGTGTGCTCCGGCTTCGTCTATGCGCTCAGCGTCGCCGACGGCTTCGTCGCCCGCGGCCTGGCCAAATGCGCCTTGGTGATCGGGGCCGAGGAAATGACCCGGTTGA
>Ga0105054_10008786_pt1 | contig 13287 bp, 13 predicted proteins | sample BON02_FD_78091 | JGI IMG/M metagenome (GOLD analysis project Ga0105054, IMG submission 78091) | Freshwater microbial communities from Lake Bonney liftoff mats and glacier meltwater in Antarctica - BON-02 (megahit assembly) | ecosystem: Environmental > Aquatic > Freshwater > Ice > Glacier...
CCATCCGCATCGCCTCGGCCAATGCCGGCAAGCTGGTCAACGCCGCCAACGGCAACGCCAAGGTCGACTACACGGTCGATTACGATCAGCGCCAGAACACCGCGCTCAACAGCGAGCTGGTGCAGAACTACGGCAACACCCAGGCCTACGGCGCCGTCAAGGACCTCAAGGTCTCCGTCACGGGCAACGCCAGCCGCGTCGCCGGCGCCTACGCCGACACCATCACCGTCACGATTGCTGCCAACTGAAACACTGGGATCAGGTAAAGGCGCAAACCGGAGGAGGATGGCGCGTCAGCCTCGACGCTCCTTCCCTCCAGACCAGCAACGGGTCCGCCGCCAGGCCAGGCGGCGGGCCCGCTGTGTTTGGCAAGCCAATTGCCGCACGGAGGTTGTATGGGTAGGGTCACCAGGACCTCCAGGGGACAAAATCGTCATGACTGTTGCTACCGCCATGCGCCGCTTGGGCCTTGCCGTTCTGCTCGCCGCCGGGCTGGTTCTGCCCGCCCAGGCGTTCAAACTGACGCCGATCGAGATGGAATTTTCTCCCTCGGGGCGCGGCGCGACGCAAACCTTCGTGATCGAGAATCCCGGCGCGGCGCCGGAAGCCATCGAGCTGCGCACCTTCAGCCGCGACATGGATGCGATGGGCGAGGACATCCTGGTCGAGGATATCGACAACTTCGTCGTCTTTCCCGCGCAGGTCATTCTGCAACCCGGCCAGGAGCAGGCGATCCGTGTGCAGTGGATCGGCGATCCAGCGCCGCCGGAGGAGCTGGCCTATCGCCTGATCGCCGAGCAACTGCCCATCGATCTGGGCGAGGCCCAGGAAGAGGGCGGCCAGATGAAGCTGCTGGTGCGCTACATCGCTTCGCTCTACGTCGTCCCCGATGGGGCCAAACCCGAGGTTTCCCTGATTTCGGCGGGTCCCTCGACGGACGGCTCGGGGCTGGAACTGGTGTTCCAGAACACCGGTTCGGCCCATGTCCTGCTTTCGGATCTGGTGCTGACGATCAACGGCGGCGGCAGCGAAATGGTGCTGAACAAGGACCAGCTCGAGGGTGTCGCCGGGCAGAACGTGCTGGCCGGGCACACGCGCGGTTTTGTCATGCCCTGGCCGGACGGGATCGCTCCGGGTCCGGTCACCGTGACCTTCACCTACGGGGGATAGTCGCGCGCCGCGGGTCCAGCCCATGGTCGGCCGCGGCCTTGTCCTCGTTCTGGCCCTTGTCGGCGGTGTCATGACGACGGACCGGGCGCTGGCGCAGTCGAGCGACGATCTGTTCTCGCAGGTCTTCGGCAACACCGCGGCGGCCGAACCCCAGGCGGTGGTGCTGCCGGTGATGTCGGTGCCCTGGTCGACCTGACGGCAGGAACGGCACGGGTCAACGCCGCCGACCTGGTCGATGTGCTCTACCGCTTCGTCGAACCCGTGGCCGCCCAGGCGCTGATCGATAGCGCCGACGGCGAAGGTTACATCGACGAGGCAGCCATCGCTGCAACCGGACTGGACGTGGTGTTCGATCCGGGCAATCTGCGTCTGGCCATCAACGTGCCGCCCGACATGCGCCCGCTGCTGGATCTCAGCCTGCGCGGTGACTACCGGGCCGGCGCGGCCGACGATGTCGTCCATGCCGCTGATGTCTCGGCCTATGTCAACGTCTTCACCGGACTTGAGCTGGTGACGACCGACAGCAGCAACACGTCGGGCGGCACCGGACGCCAGCCGATCCAGACCGCCTTCGAGGGCGCCATCAATGTGCTGGGTGCGGTGGTGCAGGCCGAGCTGTCCTATCAGCAGGATGCCAACCGGCCGTGGCAGCGCGGCGACGTGCGCGCGATCTTCGACAACGAGGCCACGGCGGTGCGCTCGACCGCGGGCGATGTCATTTATCCCGCGACCGGCTTCCAGGGTTTCGTGCCCATGGGCGGGTTTTCCAGCTTCAGGGATTACAACATCCAGCCCTACACGGTGACCCAGCCGGTGGGCAGCCAGCAGCTTCTGCTCGAAAGCGATTCGCAGGTCGACATCATGGTCAACGGCCGCCAGGTCGACAGCCTGGACCTGCCGGCCGGGCCTTATTCGCTGAACGACTTTCCGATCGCTTCGGGCGCCAACGACATCGTGCTGCAGGTGCGCGACCGCTTCGGGCGCGTCGATGAGATCAGCTTCAGCCAGTATTACGACGGCAGCCTGCTGGCGCCGGGGATTACCGAGTTTGCCCTTGCCGGCGGCTTTCCCTCCTCGCGCCAGGACGGGCTCTATCGCTACGACGACACGCTGCCGAGTTTTTCGGGCTTCTACCGCGAAGGCGTCGAAGAGGATCTGACCCTGGGCGGCAACCTGCAGGGCAGCACGGAAGTGGTCATGGCCGGCGGCGAAATGCGCCTGGCGACCCTGCTCGGCAATTTCCTGATCGAACCGGCGACGAGCTGGGCGGGCGGGCGCGGGTTCGACGGGGCGCTGAGCATCCAGGACGAACTCTATCAGACGCTGGGCGACCAGTTTCCCGGCGATCGGCTGTGGAACTTCTCGGCGACCTTCCGCGGCCCCGGTTTTTCCCAGCTCGGCAATGCGCAGGGTTCCAATCCGGTGTCACTCTCGCTGGGCGCGCGCATGAGCCAGTTGCTCGACGACGATCTTTCGCTGTCGATCGGCACGCGTTACGGCCTGAGCCGGGACAGCAGCCGTCAGGATTCCAACAACATCAGCATCCTGCTGCGCCGTCGGCTGTGGAGCGGGGCCAGCCTCGACCTCACCCTGGAGCGCGACCAGGGGACCGACGGCATCGCGGAGAATTCGGCGTTCATCTCGCTGCGCCTGCCGCTGGGCAGCAACCAGACCCTGCGCACGACCTGGGACACCACGAACCACGAGCTGGAGATGCGCTGGACCGACCGGCCGTCCAATTCCATGAACGCGATCGCCAGCGACATCGCCGTCGATCACAGCGACCGGGGGGCAGGCGCCAGCGGCAACTTCGACCTGCGCACCCAGCGCTTCGATGCTTCCGTGCTGCTCGACGCCAACAATCCCTATCTGGACGGCGGCACGCGCCAGCGTTCGGCCGAGTTCGATTTCTCCACCGCGCTGGTTTTTGCCGGCGGTCATTACGCCGTGTCGCGGCCGGTCTCCGACAGCTTCGCCATCGTCGTGCCGCACGAAAACCTGGAGGACTACACCATCGGCCTCAACCCCAACGACGGCACCTATCTGGCCGAGATCGACTGGATGGGTCCCGCGGTGCTGCCCGATTTCGGTTCCTACGAATACAACACCGTCATTGTCGAGGTGCCGGACCTGCCCTTCGGCTACGACCTGGGCGACGCGACGCCGACCGTGCTGCCCTCGCTCAACAGCGGCGCGGTCATCGTGGTCGGCACCGATGCCACCGTGCTGCTGGGCGGTACGCTGGTCGACAACCTGGGTGAACCGCTGGTGCTGCAGGCCGGCGAGATCCGCCGCCCCGATGCGCCCGAAGACGAACCCGCGCAGTTCTTCACCAATCGCGGCGGCAAGTTCCGCATCGATGGTGCGCGGCCGGGCGATTACCTGCTGCGGCTCTACGCCCAGCCGGAACTGGAACTGGCCATCACGGTGCCGGCCGGCGCCGAAGGCCTTTATGACGTCGGCACCGTGGTGATACCCCAATGAAGCATCGCATCGCTCTGACCCTGACCATGCTCTGCGCGGTAACCTTGGTCGCACTGGCACCGATGGCGCCGGCCGAGGCCGCCAAGGAGTGCAATCTGCGCTTCGACAACATCGGGGATGGCGAGTTCGGTGGCACCGGCGGGCGCGGCTACGATCCCTTTGCAGCGTCCAACGGCCTGACGGCGGTCGACATTTCGGTGCGCAACCAGAGCAAGACCGATTGCGTCTTCTTCATCACGGTCTCGACCGGCGGGTCGGGCCGCTACGACCGCATGGCCTCCAACGGCAACAGCACGATCCGCTACAATGTCTATGGCGGGGCCAGCGCCGGCGACCTGCCGCTGCGCGACATTTCCGACGCGACCCGCAACACCGTGCTGGCGGGTTTTCTGGGGGACAAGGAAACAGCGACGGTGCGTTACTACATCGACGTGCCGGCGCTGCAGGTGGTTGCCCAGGGGGACTACCGCGACACCCTGGAATTCGGCCTCTATTCGGGCGACGAGGACGATTACAACCGGGAAGACAGCGAGGATGTGCGGGTCACCATCCCGGTGATTCCCGTGATCGATGTCGAGATTGCCGCCGGTGGCATGCGCCTGCCCCTGGAAGGGGCTGCGGTGGTGCTTGATTTCGGCAATCTGGTGCCCCGTGATAGCCGCGATTTCAATCTCTATGTCCGCGGCAACGCGCCTTACGGCGTCGAGATCGTGTCGGAGAATCGGGGCGAACTTCGGCTGGAAGGTTCCGCCAGGGAGCACAACACCATTCCCTACAGCATGTCGATCGACGGCAGCGACCGTTCGTTGAGCCAGCGGATCTGGCTTTCCTACGGCAGCCTGGTCAGCGGTGCGCGCGAACACCGGGGCCGCATCACGATCGGCAATTTCGACACGGTCCTGCGCGGTAACTACAGTGACGTCCTGACCATCACCGTTACCGCCAACTAGGGGAGGGCCGGCCATGCGTTTGATCCATTCCGGCCTTGCCGCCCTGCTCTGCGCCGTGTTCCTTGCCGGAGCCTCCCTTGCCGCCGATCGCAGCGTCGACATCGAGATCGTCGGTATCGTGCCCGAGTCGTGCAGTATCAGCGTCGACAATTCCCGCGCCGTGTTCGATCTCTCCTCCAGCGTGCAGAAGGTGCGTGTGGCGACCGTGACCGAAAACTGCAACCGCTCCGCGGGCTACGTGGTCACCGTGCGTTCCAGCCAGAACGGCGTTCTGTCCTCCACGGGCGGCGGCATCGGCTACGGCGTGACCTATGGCGGTGAAGAGGTCGATCTGGCCGGCGGATCGGTGATGGAACGCAACGATCTCAATGGCGGTACACCGCGCGATCTGCTGATCACCGTGCCCGAGGGCGACTACGCCGGTGGCGTTTACCGCGACATCATCACCATCGAAATTTCCGCCCAATAGGCCCTCCATCTCGCAACTGCGAAATGAGCAGCCCGGCAGAACCCCCTGGGCGCGTCGGATCGCCGCCAAGGCGTTTTTGCACAGCGCATTGCAGGCTCTGGGTCGGGATGGCAAGCCTCGCGAGGCTTTCGTTAACCTATTGAAATAAAAGAGATACGACGATTTGAGTAGTCGTTTTGTCTGATTTTGACACGTCGGCGCACGGTGCGCGACGGCGTTGACAAGGTGATCGGCGCGCCTGCCGCGCTGAGCGGCACTTCCCCCCGGCATCCGCCATATCTGTCTTATCGAAACGGGCTGGCCAAGCCCTCCACGAGAGACTTTGGGGAAGACATCATGTTCAAGAAGATCGCTGCCAGCGCCGTCATCACCTTCGCCATCCTGGCCGCCGGCCAGCAGGTGCAGGCCGCTTCGGACAATTCCGGCACGCTGGTCGTGCGCGGCACGGTGGAGACCAACTGCACGGTGTCGATCCAGGACATGGGCGTCCAGCTCGACCTGACCAAGGGCGTCAACAATGTCGTCGTCGGCAAGGTCACCGAGACCTGCAACGATCCCGACGGCTACAGCATCTCGTTCACGTCCCAGGGCGGCGGCAACCTGAAGAGCGGCAATGCCGCGGTTGCCTACACCGCCTCCTACGACAACGTGAACCACCAGGACCTGGGTTCGGAAATGCGCCTGACCCGCAAGGACGCCGCCTTCGGCGAGGTCAACGATCTCAAGGTCACGGTCAAGGGCGGCAGCGACCGCGTCGCCGGGGCCTATTCCGACATCATCACGGTGACCATCGCGGCCAACTGAGCCGCTTCGCCAACCGGACCCGGACGCGCTGCCACGGAGCAGGATCGTTTCGAGACGTCAGATACGAGACGTGAATCCGGCTCCTGCTTCGAACAGTCAGCGCCAGTATCGTAACCGATGCCTCCGGGTCCCCCCGCGCCGCCCTTCGCAAGAGGGGCGGCGCGTTGCGTTTGGGGGGCGACGGCTTCAGGGAAGGATGACGGTGGAACCCATGGTGCGGCGGCCTTCGAGCGCGCGGTGCGCCTCGGCGACCTCCGCCAGGGGGAAACTCTGGCCGATGGTGACCGACAGCTTGCCGCCGGCGAGCATGGCAAAGACGCGCTCGGCGCTCGAAAGCAGCTCCTGGCGTGTGGCGGTGTAGTCGCCCATGCCCGGGCGGGTGATGTAGATCGAGCCGTGGCGGGCCAGCAGGCGCGGCTGGAAGGGCTCGGGTTCGCCCGAGGACTGGCCAAAGGAGACCATGGTGCCGCGCCGGGCCAGGCAATCCAGGCTCTGGTGGAAGCTGTCCTTGCCGATCGAATCATAGACCACCGGCACACCCTTGCCCTTGGTCTCGCGTTTGACGACTTCGACGAAATCCTCCTGGCCCAGGACGACCGGCAGATCGCAGCCGGCGTCTGCGGCCAGTGCGGCCTTTTCGGGCGTTGACACCGTGCCGATGGTCGTCACCCCCAGGGCCCTGGCCCACTGGCAGGCGAGCAGGCCGACGCCGCCGGCGGCGGCATGGAACAGGATGGTCTGGCCGCGCCGTACCTTGAAGCAGCGCTCCAGCAGGTATTCCACGGTCATCGCCTTGGTCATGACCGCCGCGGCGGTCTTTTCGTCGATGTCGTCGGGCAGCGGTACCAGAGCGGAAGCCGGTGCGATCATGGCCTGGGCGTAGTTGCCGGGGCCCGCGAGCACGGCGACCCGATCACCCACACGCAGATCGGTGACGCCCGACCCGACGGCCTCGATCACGCCGGCCGATTCGCAGCCCAGAGTGGCGGGCAGGTCGATGGGGTAAAGCCCGGTGCGCTCGTAAACATCATAGTAGTTGAGCGCGATCGCGGTGTTGCGCACCAGGGCCTCGCCGGGACCAGGGTCGGGCAGGGCGATCTGCTCGAGCTGGATGACCTCGGGTCCGCCGTGCTGGTGGATGCGCGCTGCGGTGATCGTGTTGGCCATGGGTCTGCCTCCTGATGGGGGCGGCAGACTAGAACGGATCGTGTGCGCCGGACACAGCCTGGGGCGGGCTGAAGCTGGGCATCACTGCGATGTCGTAGAGACGCCAGTTGATCGCCTCGATGGCGTCGCGCAGGCCGTCGACATCGTGGGCCGAGACGGTGTGGCCGTCGGCAGGGGCGACGACGATATCGCCGGTCAGAGCGCGGCCCTCGTTGCGCAGATTGACCGTGCAGTCGTGCACCCAGGGTGTCGCGACGACCAGTTCCTTCACCCGGTCGATCAGCGGATCGGGCCGGTCGCGCTCGACCGTGGTCGGGTGGCGGTCGAGCAGGTCACGCACGGCCCGGCTCAGGTTCACCGTGCCGTCACGCACGATATCGACCGAAATGATCAAGGCGGCCGCGGCATCGGCCCACCACAGGCCCACTCCGACACCGGCGACGCCGAACAGGGCGGCCGCGCCGGTCAGCCATTCGGCCCGGCACATCTCGGCGTCGGCATAGAGCACCTTGTCGTGGATGGCGCGCGCCAGCGGCAGTTTCATGCGGCCGATGATCATGGGAGGGATGGCGCTGGCGACCAGAACCACCAGCATCGGCCAGCCGAGCCAGACTTCCCGGCCGAACAGGGTCATCGCGCCAATGGTGGGCCGGCTCTCGGTGAGCAGCGTACTGACGGCGTCCCAGGCCAGGTAGAGACCCATGCAGAGAAGCGTGGTCGAGGCCACGACGTAGGCGATCGAGATGGCGCGCAGGAAACCCCAGGGAAACGTCCGGTTGGGCCGCAGCCGCTCGACACGCGTGACGATCAGAAAGGCGATCGGGGGAATCAGCGCCAGGATGTCCTCGATCCAGGCCGTTTTCATGGTCTGGGAGCTGCCCAGCACGAAGTACATGACAACGACGATGGCGCTGAAGACCACCAGCGTGATCCATTGCAGCCGGATCGCCTTGTGCAGCACCGCCTCCTTGTCGGCGGGCCAGCGGAAACCCTGGCGCATGCTCATGCTTGCACCATGGCGAGTGCGGCCCTTGCCCGACGCCCCGCCTGGCCCCGCAGGTACTGCTCGAGGTGGAGCAGCCAGGCGTTTTCGCCCAGCCGTACGGCCATGACGTGCCGGCGTGTGAGCAGGATTTCTCCTTCGGGTGCCTCCTCGCCGGGCAGGCGCCAGATGCTGATGGCCTTGCCCGCGGCCGCAGGTTCCTGGACGGAGACCGGAAGACCGCCGGCATCCGCGACAAGGCCCGCCAGGTAGGTGTTGCCCACGGCGATCTCGAGTCCGTCGATGGAATCGAGAGGCCGACCGGAACGGCCCTCGACCATCAGCGATTCGACCAGATAGGGCCGGGTGAACGCGAGGCGCCCGGACCACGGATCGTCCGCGACCAGACCGCCAATGAGGAGATCGATGTCGCCGCGCTCCAGCGCCTCGTGCAGCGCCATGTCGCGGCGGGCATGCCAGTTCGGCCGGGCGGACAGTGTTTGTGCCAGATCAGCGGTCAGATCGACCTCGACCCCTTCAGGATCGGGTCCGTTCCATGCGGCCAGCGGCGCCGACTCCAGAACGCCCACCTCCACGGTGCCGCCGGAGACCCGTTCCAGCGTGTCGGAGGGGTCCCTAGGAAATCGGCAGGCGGCCAGCACCAGCGGCATGGCCATGCCCAGGGCCAACAGGCGCCGTCGCTCGAAGCCGGTGTGCGGGCGCTCCGATCGCTGCATGTTCACGCACATCTCCCGTGTTGTCCTGACGCTCAAACGTCAGGTCACGGCGCGCGTTGCAGCGGGTCCCGAAGACGGGCCTGCTAAGGCAGCAGGACAGTGGAGCCGGTCGTCCTGCGGGCTTCGAGATCGGTGTGCGCCTTGGCCGTGTCGGCCAGGGCATAGGTCTGGTTGACCGTGATCTTCACCTTGCCCGAGGCGACCATGTCCATCAGGCGCGAACCCGAGAGTTCGAGGTCGGCCCGGCTGGCGATATAGGTGCCCAGACTGGGGCGCGTGTAGAACAGCGATCCGCCCGCGGCCAGGCGCGCAGGATCGAAGCTCTTGACCGGACCCGAGGACTGGCCGAACGAGATCATCATGCCGCGCGGGGCAAGGCTCGCCATCGAGGCATCGAAGGTGTCCTTGCCGACCGAGTCGTAAACCACAGGCACGCCCTTGCCGCCGGTGATCTCCTTGACGCGCGCCGCGATGTCCTCGCGTGAGGTGACGATGGCGTGGTCAAGGCCGTGCGCCCTGGCCAGTTCGGCCTTTGCGTCGGTCGAGACCGTGCCGATCGTGGTGGCGCCGATGGCGCGCGCCCATTGGCAGGCGATCAGGCCGACACCGCCGGCCGCAGCATGGAACAGGATGGTCTGGCCCTTCTGCACCGGGAAGGTGCGGCAGAGCAGGTATTCCACCGTCATGCCCTTCAGCATCATGGCCGCTGCGGTCCTGTCGTCGACCGAATCGGGCAGTTTGACCACCCGGTCGGCCGGAATCAGCCGGCTCTCGGCATAGGCCCCGCCCTGCATGGGATAGGTGATGCGTTCGCCAACGGCAAAGCCGGTCACACCGGGTCCGATCGCCTCGACGACCCCGGCGGCTTCCATACCCAGGGTCGCGGGCAGGGCCATGGGGTAGAGGCCCGAGCGCTGATAGACGTCGATGAAGTTGAGGCCGATGGCGGTGTGGCGGATGCGCAGCTCGCCCGCGCCGGGATCGCCGACGGCGACATCCTCCACCACGAACTTGTCGGGCCCGCCCGCCTCGTGAATTCGCACCGCCTTGACCATCGTGTTCTCCCTGACTGTCGCCATCGATATGGGTGTTGCCGCAGCCGCGGTCTATGCGCGACCGGCGGCCTCGAGCAATTCCCTCAGCGCCTGGGCATCGATCACCGGCAGCGAACAGACCGGGCCGGTGCAGACATAGGCGGTGGCCTTGCCATCGATGGCACCTTTGCCCGTTGCCGGGTGACCCTCGGGCAGGGGTGCGCCAGCGGCCACGACCTGCAGGACGAGGTCCTGGCGGCCGGCGCGGTGGACCTCTCCGATCATCGTGTCGGTCGGCTCTTGGCCGCGCTTGCCGACGATCACGACCTGCACGGGGCGGTTGATCAGGTCACTGTTGAGCAGGAGGACACCATGGGCCAGCGGGTTCTGCACGACGTCGTCGGAGAAGGTGGCGCAGATCGCCTCGGCGCGCGCACGGTAGGCCTCCTCACCCGTCAGCAACCAGAGGCGGGCATTGACCCCGACCATGGTGCCGTTGCCGCTGGGCGTGGCGTTGTCGATGGCGGTCTTGGTGCGCACGATCAGGGCTTCGGCATTGTCGGCGGTGAAGAAGTAGCCGCCGGCTCGTGTGTCCCAGTAATGGGCGTCGGCGATAGCGACCCAGGCGCGCGCCTTTGCGATCAGGCTGTCGTCGCCGCTTGATTCGTGCAGCGCCAGTGCGGCATCGGCCATGGCGGCATAATCGTCGATCATGGCGACGGCCAGGGTGGTTCCCGCACGTGCGCTGTGGTGCAGGCGGTCGCCGTCGGCCATAGTCGCCGCGATGTGGTCGAACGCCCGCTGTGCCGCAGAAACCCATGTGTTTTCACCCATGGCCAGTCCGGCGCGGGCAAGGGCGCGGATCATCAGGCCGTTCCAGTCGGCCAGCACCTTGTCGTCGAGACCGGGACGTGGGCGCGGTGCGCGCGTGGCCAGCAGGATCTCCCGCATGGGCGCAAGCCGGGCCTCGATCGCTGCGTCGGGCGCGGGCATGGCCAGGCGGTTGAGGATGGTCTTGCCTTCCCAGTTGCCTTCGGCAGTGACGCCATAGTGCATCTTGAAGAGGTCGGCATCGTGGCCGGTGAGTGCGGCGTCGATCTCGGCTTCCTGCCAGACGTAGAAGGCGCCTTCTTCGCTGTGGCCGTGGGCATCCAGGCTGTCGGCATCGAGGCTGGAGCAGAAGGCGCCCTGAGGCGTCGTCATCTCGCGCTCAAGCCAGGCGATGGTCTCGCTGACGCGCTGGCGATAGAGCGGACGCCCGGTGGCCAACCACAACCGGAAGTAGTGTTCGATCAGTTGGCTGCTGTCGTAGAGCATCTTCTCGAAATGCGGCGCCAGCCAGTAGGTATCGACGGAATAACGCGCCCAGCCGCCGCCCAGGTGGTCGTAGATGCCGCCTTCGGCCATGGCGTCGGCGGTGATCAGCACGGCGCGGGCGAAACTTTCGCCCCTGCCGTTGCGGTGGGCGCGCCAGAGCAGGTCGAGACCGGGCACATGGGGGAACTTGGGCGCCTCGCCGATGCCGCCGTGGCGCAGATCGACATGGCGCACCAGGGAGTCGGCGGCATGGTCGGCGGCGTCGGCCGGCAGGCCCGGACCGGCGGTTTTGTCGGACTGGCGGGCGAGCGCATCGGCCAGGGCCTTGCGGTTCTGTTCCACCTTCTCCTTGCCGTTGCGGTAGGTGTCCTCGATCGCCACGAGAACATCGGTGAAACCCGGGCGGCCGTAACGCGGCGTGCCGGGGAAATAGGTGCCGCCCCAGAAGGGCTCGCCATCGGGGGTGAGGAACATGGTCAGCGGCCAGCCGCCCTGCTGGCCCAGCAGGTGCAATGCGGTCTGGTAGATCGCGTCGATATCGGGGCGTTCCTCGCGGTCGACCTTGATGTTGACGAACAGCCGGTTCATCTCCGCGGCGATCGCCGGGTTCTCGAAGCTTTCGTGGGCCATGACATGGCACCAGTGGCAGGCGGCATACCCCACCGACAGCAGGATCGGCTTGTCGTGTTCCCTGGCGTGGGCGAGCACCTGCGGCCCCCAGGCCTGCCAGTGCACCGGGTTGTCGCGATGCTGGTGCAGATAAGGGCTGGTCTCGTGGTCGAGATTGTTGCGCTGGAAATCCATGAACTCTCTTGGCCGGGACTGAGGGGCGCCGTTGCGCGGCAGGCCCTGGAACCCGTAACGTGGTCCGCCCGGCGCGGCGGCGCAACCGCCGCGCGCCGATTGCATGGCGACAAGGAGGCACCGGTGAAGGTGACGATTGAGATCGACTGCACACCGGAAGAGGCGCGCAGCTTCATGGGCATGCCCGACGTGCGCCCGTTGCAGGAAGAGATCATGGCCAATCTGCGCAAGCGCATGCTCGATGCCGCCAAGGGTTTCGACCCCGATCAGGTGCTCAAGACCTGGATGGGAGCCTCGGGCGAGGGCATGGAGCAGATGATGAAGTTCTGGGGCCAGATGGCCGCCGGACAAGGAAAGGACAAGACGTGAGCGAGGAGGGCAACGGCGCGGCAGGCGATCCGCCGCTTTACTACGGACGCCATGTCTTCTGCTGCACCAACACACGCGCGCCGGGCCATCCCCGCGGTTGCTGCAACGAAAAGGGCGGCGAGCGGCTGCGCGGCTATCTGAAGGACCGGGCCAAGACTCTGGGCCTGAAGGACCTGCGCATCAACGCCGCCGGCTGTCTCGACCGCTGCGAACTCGGGCCGACCATGGTGATCTACCCGGAGGGCGTCTGGTACGGCTACAAGGACGAGGCCGACCTCGAGGAGATCCTGCGCCGCCACATCCTGGGAGGCGAGCGGGTCGAGCGGCTGATGCTGAGCCCCGAAGACGGCCCCGATTGAGTTCGACGTCGGCCCGTCGGGGTGTTTCACGTGAAACACCCGTCCGTGCCATGAACCCTGAACCATGACCATTTTCGCCCTTTCCTCGGCGCCCGGCCGTGCTGCGGTGGCCGTGATCCGGGTTTCCGGCCCGGCTGCCGCCGGGGCGCTGGAGGCGCTGACCGGTCGTGCGGTGCCGCCGCCACGGCAGGCGGCGCTGCGACGTATCATCGACCCCGATGACGGTCGGCTGCTCGACCAGGCGCTGGTGCTCTATTTCGCCGGGCCTCGCACCGAGACCGGCGAGGACATGGCCGAGTTCCAGGTCCATGGCGGCCGTGCGGTGGTCAACGGTGTCATGGAGGCACTGGCGCGGCTGCCCGGTCTGCGTCCGGCCGAACCGGGGGAGTTCACCCGGCGGGCGGTGGCCCACGGCAAGATCGACCTGACCGCCGCCGAGGCTGTCGCTGATCTGGTCGATGCCGATACCGAACGCCAGCGCGAACAGGCGCTGGCTGAAGCGGGCGGTGCGGCCGCACGCCGTTACGATGGCTGGCGCGAGGCCCTGATCGGCCTGATGGCCCGTCTGGAAGCGGCGATCGACTTTTCCGACGAGGATCTGCCCGAGGGCCTGCTTTTGGGTCTGGAAGAGGAGATGACGG
>Ga0105054_10008787_pt1 | contig 13287 bp, 16 predicted proteins | sample BON02_FD_78091 | JGI IMG/M metagenome (GOLD analysis project Ga0105054, IMG submission 78091) | Freshwater microbial communities from Lake Bonney liftoff mats and glacier meltwater in Antarctica - BON-02 (megahit assembly) | ecosystem: Environmental > Aquatic > Freshwater > Ice > Glacier...
CGGCGGAAGAGCCAGTGCAAGGACTGCGGCGGCAGCGGCCTCTGCAAACACCAGCGGCGGAAGAGCCAGTGCAAGGACTGCGGCGGCAGCGGCCTCTGCGAACACCAGCGGCAGAAGAGCCAGTGCAAGGACTGCGGCGGCAGCGGCCTGTGCAAACACCAGCGGCAGAAGAGCCAGTGCCAGGACTGCGGCGGCAGCGGCCTCTGCGAACACCAGCGGCGGAAGAGCCAGTGCAAGGACTGCGGCAGCAGCGGCCTGTGCAAACACTAGCGGCAGAAGAGCTGGTGCAAGGACTGCGGCGGCAGCGTCCTCTGCGTACACCAGCGGCGGAAGAGCCGGTGCAAGGACTGCGTTCTTCCGTGCTAATTGTGGGAAGCAGTTTGTAATAAATAGTTGAATTACACCGTCCTAAATAGTTGAATTACACCGTCCTGTGTGACCAGATTTTTGGAAATTCAGAAGTTCAAGACTTGGTGGATTCTTTTTAACCACTTGTGATGAAGGAGTGCGATGGCGGACGGCGCGGGTGCTGGGCTTATGCAGCAGAGCGGCCAGAATTTAGCATCGTGACAGTGCTTTGTATACATATATTGTGCTCGAGGCGCAAAATCCTGGCTGTGCCGCACATACCAAGCGCACCGCTTCGAGGAGGACACCTTGTTGGAAGCGAACAGATTTGAAGGAGAGCATCACAGATAACACGATGGCAAGACGGACGATATCGCCAGGATTTTGCACCGCCCTAAAGCGTACGCCTGTAAATCTTGAGGTGTAATATGGTCCCCGCCAGAACTTGGAGTCACAACCGCATGGTCCACAGGTCACCCCGCGCATCACACGATTTGAGGTCCATAGGTGATGAGCAGGTTCCTGACCCCATATTCTGACGGGAACCATATTACACCACAAGATTTACAGGCGTACGCTTTATGGTGGTGCAAAATCTGGCGATATCGTCCGTCTTGCCATCGTGTTATCTGTGGTGCCCTCCTTCAAATCTGTTCGCTTCCAACAAGGTGTCCTCCTCGACGCGGTGCGCACAATATGTGCGGAACACCTCAGCTCCACTGAGAATGGCGCTGGAAATACCGGTCCAGTTGAAGGTGTGTGCCCTGCGGAACTTTTTGTCGTGCCTGGCAGTATTGTAGAGTTTCTTGTGTTTGAGTGTTTCGTGTATGTTAGTCCTTAATGCAGCCAGGGACGTGCCTAAACTCTTGGCCCCGCGCCCAGGGCCGGCTTCTCCCTGTGCCAAGCGGCAGGGGGGTATCCTTCCTGTAGTGCGTTGGATGAATCATATGGGTTGACGCTTGGTTGGCAGGGAGAGAAAAAAAGAAACCCCGGGTCCAGCTGCAGCAGGACAAAACGAATTCCGAACCATTGGCAGAGGAGATCAGCAAGGAGGAGGAAAAAGGAGCCGCACCCCCCTTCGGGGGGGGAGAGGGGGGGGAGCAAGGAGAAATGGGGTGCGGTGCAAGTAAAACTGGCGTGACTCAACCCACGCCTGAAAAAACAACACAAAATGGGGACACGCTGGAACAGGGTCAAAACACCTCGAAGACGGAAGCGGAGGATGCAGCAACAGCGCAGGAGGAGCGAGACACGGAAGTAAAAGATGCGAGCCTCGACGAGCAGCTCGACAAGTTATTCACAGTCTTGGTGGGAGTCGACAACGCTGTTGATGTTCTGCCTCATGTTCTGAAAAAGGTAGGCGTTTCCCTCGCCTGCACCGTGGTGGCTACCACGAGAGAGATAGAGAGAAAGTTTTACCACGCCTCCCCACCAGCAGAAGCAAGTGGCAGGTTGGATTGGTAGACATATACTGGGAGACCTATGTTTTATACGACCTTGTAAGAGCCCGGATCTCGAACTTAACTATTGCCCCCGCCGCAGAGAGGAAGGGGTCCGGGAGACATTTCCATTGTGCACTGTTTGTAAGGAGGCAGTCCAATTCGAGATTTCGAGAGGCGCCGCGGCCTGTCGCAGGCTACCACTGACACCACCTGCCTCGCCCTTGCCACCCCCGATTGTGCATATCTGCTGTCGCCATCGCTTGTCTCTTACTTTCCCCCATCCATCCCTGTCTACTCTTTCCGACAGATTGACATGACGACCGAGGATAACATCAAGCCTAACCGGACGAAAACAAACTTGGCGGATGGTCTTCTGGCGCTCGGTATCGGGCGCAATGTTGATGATTTCATTCAAGATCTCTTCAATTCAAACGGTGTCAAGGATGAGCAGCTGCACTTTGACGAGTTCAAGGATAAGGTGCTAGAGGAACTGCAAGTCTCACACAGGTAAGGTCCTTATGCACTCATTCTCAACCACACAGTTCCCACACCTCTCTTTGTTTTGCCTGTGCTCCTACTGCCATTCCTCCTGCTTGGGCGACTGCAATGCACAAGAAGTAATCTTTCCTCTCTGTCATTTGCCCAGTTTCCAAGCCCCCCCCCTTGCAAGTACGCACTCGCATGTCTTCCACACGCACATACACAAACGCAAAACCACGCACACACACACGTACACACACACTCACACACATATGCACACCTACGCACACACACAAACACGCACACGCATACACACTTAATATACATATTTTCCGTGGGGGAACAGCCTCCAGCCTTCGCATATACATATAAACCCTGCACGTATAATCAACACATCTCAACGAATGCATGCACAGAATGACGTCATTCTGACGTCATTCGAATGCATGCACAGATGTGGGTGGCGCCGGAACATCGCCTCTTGACAGCCTCTTGTCAACCTCTTGTCAAGAGACGATGTTCTGCGAGACATAGCCAAGGCGCTGCCAAAAGTAAAAAATGCACAGCAGGCTCTGCCAGGCATCAAGGTGCTCGACAAGCAACAAATCACAGCACTCTTGGAGGGCGACGTCAGCAAGGCTGTCACAGAGTGCCTGAGGAAAGAGATAGAGTTCCTCAAAGCCGAGGCTGATAGCACCGACGACGGCCAAAACAAGGACAACAGCAAATTCTGTGTTGACCCACTCTTGTTTGAAGCCAAATACGGAGGTCTTGAGGATTTCAAAAAGGGCGTTCGCGAGCTCGTTGGCGCTCCCCATCCTAAAGTGTGGGACGAAATTATGAAGGAACACACGGCAAAAGACGATAGTAAAACGAAGTTCAACCCCGGCAATTACAATATGGAGTGCTGGCTGGACGACGAGTACCTTGTGTGCGTTGAGCCGAAACGAGGACGAGACATCTCGTGGCCCGTTGTTAAGGGCAGCAAGCGCAATGTAAGGTCGCTCGATTACATGCGCAAACTACCCTTGGCTGTGAGAGCCAAGCTGTGGAAGGAGGAGTTACTCTCCATTTCCCTCTACACTGGCCCCATGTTTTGCAAGTACAATGCAGTTCTGCGCAAGTTTCCGATACAGGCGTATGAAAGTTGCCGAATGAAGGATGGCACGTACAATCTTTACCCCACGACCATCAACGCGTTGCTGGGTGGCATGCGCAAGCTAATGTGGGTGGCGCCGGTGCCTATTGACAGGTTTGTCTATCGCGGTCTAGGCGGCATGAACCTGCCCGAGACCTTCTTCAAGCAGAATGAGTATGGCGTGCGCGGTGGCACGGAATTTGGCATGGTGAGTATGTGTGAGCAGTGGACTGTTGTGCGTTTTGTACCCTGAGTAAGTGGGCCTGTGTGTGTGTAAGCGTGTCTGTGAATGTGCAAGTGAATATTTGTTTCAATTTGCATTTATTCTGGGTGGGCGAGCGAATCGGAACGGGAGACGAACCGAAGTCGGTGTTGACCGGGGATAATGTATGAATGGGGGAACAGTTTTCGCGCTGCACAAAACCCCTCAGATCTGACGGACTGATTTCTTCACTTTTGTGTTTTTTTAATCAAAGATGTCGACGACGACGGAGCTGAGTGTTGCCATCCAATACACTGGCGGAAAAGAAATGCCAACTGTCTTCAAAATCGGCATCGGGGCCGTCAATCGCGGTGCTGTTTTGGATGAGTTTTCGCAGTATCCCGAAGAGAAGGAGGTTCTTTTCCCGCCTCTTTCCTTCCTAGAAGTTGTCGGAGAAATCACTTACATGACAACCAAGGACAACAAGATTGTCCGAGTCGTGCCCTTGGAAATCATTGCCAATCTCAACTCGCCCCTTTTGAGGTTCGCCCCCTTCCCCCCCCCTACCTTGCCCTTATTTCCCCTCTCTCAGATAGACAGACAGGCACAGTGTGTGTGTGTGGGAGAGAGTGCGTACTCGAGATATCTAGCACACATTGTCTTGATATATGATCTTGCTCAAAATTTGTAGCACCTCTCTCTCCCTCTCTCTTTGTCTCTCTCTTACACACACACGAACAGGACCTGATTGGGATGCGGAAGAAGCTGTACATCGATAGTTTCGAGCACCAAGCGCACAACCTGGAGCGCGAACTCAAGGACCTGATCGCCACCTCACACTCTGAGTTTTGCACCGAAGTGAAAAATGAGGAAAAGGAGCACGTGATCAAGATCATCGTGGAGCAGTTTGAGACGGTGCTTGTGCAACTTAAGGGTCGTGCCGCAAAATGGTATAACGACGATGGCAAGTACCGCTCTGCTGTCATTGAGATGCTTGGTATGAAAGAAAATGCTATGGCCGTTCCCTTTTTGAGCATGGTTATGTACAGGTATCTGCTTGTGTAATTATCTGTGTGTATGTGCACGAGTGTGCATGTTGTGTTTGCGCGACATGCTCCACATACACATCTCTAATATAAGCATCCAGGTATATCTACAAGTGCATATACAATTCCAAATATGCTTGGAATCTTGTGAAATAAATTCATATTAAGTATTGAATGAATGGACATGAACATGTGCACACATACACACACACTGAGTGAGGCTCTTGGCCGTGACTCCGCGCGGAGTCTTGTCACTCTCACAGTGAGTGCAGGAGCAAGCTGCAAACAGAAGCAGCATATGATGGAGTCATGTCACACACCCACAGCGAGTGGAAGAGAAAGCAGCAGCACCTGCGGCAAGCAAACCGAATGGTGTCCAAAGACCGATCACGCGCGCTGCGCCAAGCCTTTAGCGACGGCTCGCTTCGCAAAACAGCTGCCTTCGATGTGTGTAAGAGGCACGGCATTGTGGCGGAACAGTTAGAGGAGCGCAATGAGATGAAAGAGACGCCCCTGATCCGCGAGGTAGCGGATGGTGATGCACGCCATGTCGAGTGGCTTCTCGAGGCTGGTGCTGACGTGAATGCCAAAATGACCAACGAAATGGGGTTCTCGGCGCTAAATCAAGCAGCCTATTTTGGAAACGCTGGCTGCTTAAAACAGCTTCTCAAGTTCAAGGCCGACCCTTGCGTGATGGATGCGTATGGCGGCACATCCCTCGTCGCCGCTGCACTCAACGGCGAGTTGGAGTGTATTCGAGTCCTTTTACAAGCTGCCGACGGCAAGTTTTTCGAAGGAAGCAAATCTGCAGAAGAAGGAAAAGATGGAGACAAAAAAACTCCATACATCGACAAGGCAACCCTTAATGGCAGCACTCCCTTGATGAAAGCTGCTTTGAATGGCTATTTTGCCTGTGTGCGTTTTCTCATTCTTGCTGGTGCCAACAAAGGTCCCCCATTCTCTCTTTCGTTTCCTCTCCCTCACACACACTTGCACGTGGCCAATCGAGCCATCCCTCACAGTCTTGCTCGCGCACACTCTCTCTCTCTCACGCACTGACTCCTTCACTCGCTCTCTGTTGTTTGCGCGCGCACTCTCTCTCTCCCTCTCCCTCTCCCTCTCCCTCTCGCGTGCGCGCACGCGCGCGCTCTCTCTCTCTCTTTTTCCAGTTCTTTGTCAATCTCAAACTCCCGCTTCATGTCCCTCTCTCTCTCTTTGTCTTTCTTGCGTCCTTTTGCCGTCTCTTCTCTCTATCACTCTCCTGTTCGAAACGGTGTGTATGTTCCACACACAAACGGTGGCACTGACGTACCGTGATGTTACTGCCAGATTTACCAAGCAAGGAGGGTAGTGCGAAAGAGATCGTGACAGGGCAGATTCCAAAATTGGAATTTCGCTTCCAGGAATTCGAAAAGAAGATTGATACCGGGCCGCATGAAAAATGCAAGCAGATTCTGTCTATGACACCTGATCAGATTCGCGAGGAGGATTCGTACGAGGTTGAACAATTTGATACAAGCCGCAAAGATTCTCATATCAAGGCCTTCGAGAACCAGGCTCTTGGCCTCCATCATTCGATACATGACCGTTATTCGATACATGACCGACAAGTTCGCATACATGTTAGAGCCTGTTTGTATTCATGCTGCTACCGTAGTACATGTAACCCGTCTTTTTTATGCAAACTGCTTTCCGTTGAATCAAGCTCTCTGTCCTTCTATCTATCCATTCGACCCTCCAGTCCCCCCCCCTCCTCACAAACACATACACAATACATGTGTACACACACACACACACGCACACACACACAACCGCACGCGCACACACGCATACATACACACGCACACACACACACACACACACATGTAGGTTTGATGACGAGGAACTGAAGGAAGAACGGAGGGAAGTGGCACAAGAAGTGGTAAACCAGTTTAAAAGGGTCCTTGACAAACACCGCAAACGCAAGCCGACATGGTACAATGATGATGGCAGGTTCGTTTTTGTACAAGCATGACAATTTGTCTGTGCACAATGAGTGGCAGCTTCGTCTTTCGCGTCGCACGCTTCGAGATTCTTTTCAGGGTCAACTGTTACGGTTCAGGCTCTTTTTAGAAAGAGAACTGTATGACTGGAAGGAATCCTAATGTGTAGAGGCTTTACGTGGTGGTAGCATCAAGGAAGTGGAGCACTTGGAGGTTGTGAGAAGCTGTAGCTTGTCTCTCGAGCACATGTAGTTTGCAAGAACCTCTATCTTCTCTTCTTCTCTCTCTCGCCTTCGCTCTGCCTCATAATGTATGTTTGTGTGTCCCCTTGCAGGTATCGTTCAGCAGTGAGTGAAATGTTAAGTATGAAAGAAAATGCACGTGCTGTGCCATGCCTGAGTCAAACGATGTACACGGAATGGACTAGCAAACAGCAGTTCCTTCGCCAGGCCAAACGTATGGTCAACAAAGAGCAAAATCGCACGCCGCGTGAGCACGAAAAAGGCAGTTTGGAACGTCAGAAAGCTGCTCTTGAATTGTGTGAGGCCGCTGGTATTGTAGCGGAGTACTTGGAAGAACGTAATGAAATGAGTGAGACGCCGCTCATTCAAGAGGCTGCTGATGGCGACGCCCGCAATGTCTTGCTCCTCCTCGAGGTCACTCTCTCCACCCCAGCATTCTGCAGATTAGTTTGACTTTATGCACGCCCCAGAGGCATGTCATAGAGGCATGGAACAGACATTCAAGACTTGAGACATTCGACACTTGTCGAATGAATATCTTGTGAAGACAAGTCTCGAATATCTTGTCAAGACTTGTCGAAGATAAGTCTCGAACGGACACTTGTCTCGAATATCTTGTCAATACTTGTCTCGAATATCTTGAGAAGACAAGTCTCGAATATCTATCAAGATCTGAGAACTACTGCGCACCTAGTCGATTCTCAGACTCCTCGTTTTGCACGTGGCCCATGTTACAAGGCAGCGCTAAGCAACTAGATGTACCAACACACAGGCTGGGGCTGATGTCCAGGCGCAGCAAGAGAATAAAATCGGCTTCACTGCCATGAATCAGGCAGCCTACTTCGGCCATTCTACCTGCCTCCGTCATCTCCTCGACTTCAAGGCCGATGTTGACGTCATTGATGCCTATGGCGGTGCGTGCGTGCATGTGTGTACGTGGCGACGTGGGTGTGTTTGCGTTCCTACATCAGTGCGTGTGCATGCCTATGGTCGATGCGTGCACGGATGCATGTGCGTGTGCATGTGCATGTGCGTGTGCGTGCATACATATTTGCTAGCACAAGAACGCACAGGCAGCAGACCTAACAAGAACTAACACGACAAACCGACACTGCTGTCATGGAACACTCTCACACAAGGACAGCGCAAGCTCGCATAAGCAACGTTGTGCATGTTCGTATGTTTTGGCATCAACTTCTGCTTCATTTGCTGAGACCGTGATTTTCTTCTTGTCTCTTTGTCATCTAAATTCTGACTTTGAACTGTTTCTTGCACGTGTGTTCGTATTCGTGTGCACGTGGCGTGGCTAGAGCAGGCACGCCATTAGTGGCTGCATCACTGAATGGAGAAGTCGAATGCGTCAAGATTTTGCTAGAACACCAAGCAAACGTCAACACCTTGACCGAAAACCAAAACTCGCCCTTGATGAATGCTGCACTCAACTGTCATGATACTGTGCGTCCTCCGCCTCTCTACTTTCCTCTCTCTCTCTCTCCTCCGCCTCGTCTGCTTCTGCCCATCGTCTCCTTATATTTTGATATGGGGTGGCTACCACTAGTAGGCTCCTTATAATTATAGGTCTCTTTTGCAAAAGAGCCCTACAAAAGAGACGATATTCTGCAAAAGAGACCTATCATTTTAAGGAGCCTACTAATCGTAGCCACCCCATATCTCTTCTTTTCTTTGGCTCTGTTTCTGTCTATTCCTGTGTTCGTAAGAGCTCCAGGGAAAGTGCTTGATGTTTCCAACGCGGCACTCAATGACCACCATACCTTGTCCTCATGTGTGTTTATTTACACAGATGCTCGTACGAGTGTAGAAGATGTATCGGTGTAGAGCATGTGTCCATACATGTAATGCAGGCATGTATGAATGTACTGCCACCATATACATTATGTATATTCAAAAACAACTTGGCTTGGTGTGTGTGCTCGTGTGTGTGTGTGTGCGTTTGCGTGTTCTCACATGGTCGCACACAAACACATACAGAAACACACACATACAAGCACGCACACGCACACACGAACACACACACACACACACGCATGCACGCACGCATGCGCTCGCACAACCATGACATGCGCACACTCTCATTGCCAACGCGTACACACGACAGGTGGTGCGGATGCTCATTGTGGCGGGCGCCGAAACCAAGTGCAAAAACAAAAAAAAAGAAAGCGCCATGGATCTTGCTCAGTCTTCACTGCTCCGTTGCCGCTCTTTCACTAAGACCGACGGCCGCGCTGAGTGCGTCTTTCCTGTCGACTCAGTCTCTCGACATGTTTGCACCATCATGGCCGAGGTATCTCGTCTATGTAAACTCCAATACACCTGTGTGTACACACGAATGGACACATTTGCATGTGTACGTATGTTTACGCGCACGCACATGGACTGCCAACCATGCGCAGAAGCATATGGATTGGAGTGGCGTGTCTTCAAGACAAGCCAGCATGTGTGTTTTGTGCGTGTAGTTTTGAAGGTGTAGTGTTGACATTCTGTGCCAACTTGCAGGTGGCGGCGAAAAAGAAGGAAAAGAAGCAAACGAAAATCAATCTGCTCGTGTCGCCAGGAGCAGCACTCCAGGTGCTCCAGGAGCACCTAGAGACGTCATGGAACAGAAATGTCACGCCTTTGAAATCAGTCAATATTTTTTTGACGCACCACGACAAGCAGGTTCCAGTCGGCAAAATGTCTCGTGCCATGCTCGAAAGAATTGTCGACTGTTCAAAACATGACTTGTCAACGTATAAGGCAAAAATCAAAGATGAAGTGAGGGTGGAAGCGGGACTGCGTGTCTTTGACGTGGTTTTGCTCGAAGCTGGATCCGACGGCCGCTGCGCTGGTTTTGTGCCGAATATGGGGGCTATTGTCAACACCGGAAACGGGGAAGAAGTCGTCATCCTGTTGGACAAAAAAAAGGACGGCATAGAAGGGTATTCAATATCGTTGGGCGTCTTGAGGAACGCCACAAGGTTGCTCGTGCTGGCCACGGGCATAGACAAGCAAGATGTCGTGGCTCTGGGTCTCGGAAAGACCCAGGAAGGTCGCATAACGTCGACTGCCCCGTGAGCTACCTCGTTTCGACCAAGACATTTTGGTGTCTGGACACAAACTCAAAGATTGAGTGGGACATCGAAAGGGGCGCAGGTAGCACTTTGCAGGCTACATCGAAAGAGACTCGGGCTGCACTTTCCTCGATTGGTGTGACCTTGACTGGCGGCGCCAATGACTTGGAAAAGCACCTTAACTGCATTCGCTCCTTGGATTTGACACCTGAGGAGATTCGCGCAGAAGATTGGCAGAAAGCGCAGCTGTCGGACTCCTCTCGAAAGGATTTACACATCAAGACTTTTGAAAATCAAGCACTGGCCTTGAAGCGCGAGCTCGAAGAGCTGATTCAAACAGGTGATTCTGAGTTTTGCTGCGAGGTTAAACCAGGCGCTCGCGAATCGGATGAACAGCCGCAAAAACAGCACGATATTGTGCAATTGATTGTTCAAGAGTTTGATAAGGTCTTGCAGAGCCACAAAGATCGTGATTCTCGCTGGTATAACGACGACGGCAAATATCGCTCTGCTGTGATTGAGATGCTGTCGATGAAAGACAATGCAAAGGCGGTCCCGCGTCTCACAATGGCAATGTACAATGAGTGGAAAGACAAGCAGTCCTTCCTGCGCCAAGCAGACCGCATGGTGGGCAGAGATCGCCAGCGCTCCATTCGCGATCAGAAGCGCAATTCGGACGAGCGCAAGCGTGTCGCGTTGGAGACCTGCAAGACGGTTGGTCTTGTGATGGACAGGTAAACCTAAGCTCTAAGCCCCAAACCCCAAACCTTCAACACCAAACCCTAAACCCTAAACACTAAACCCTATCCCAGGTTGGAGGAGCGCAATGAAATGAGCGAAACACCCCTCATCCTGGAGGCAGCGGACGGTCACGCCAGCAGTGTTTTGCTTCTTCTCGAGGCAGGAGCTGATGTGGAGGCGCAGCAGGAGAATAAGATCGGCTTCACTGCTCTCAACCAGGCAGCCTACTTTGGACATTCACACGTGATCCAGGAATTGATCAACTTCCGGGCTGATGTGGACACATTCGACGCGTATGGCGGCACCCCTCTTGTTGCGGCTGCCCTCAATGGTGAAATCGACTGCGTGCAGGCCTTGACTGAAGCTGGCGCTGACATCAATCATACTACAACAAACGGGAATACTCCCTTAATAAAGGCAGCCATTAATGGCCACTTCAAATGCGTGAAATGGCTCATTCTCAAGAACGCTGATATCAGTATCAAAAACATCAAGAGTTCTGACGCTGTAGCGCTCGTCAAAAAACAAGTCGAGGAAAAACAGACAAAACTGAAAGAGCTGCGTGACCTACAAGAGCCAAAAAGGCTGCTCGACCTGGCCTCAGGCAAAAAAACGCCATATGTCGTGTCAGAAGGGTCTGATTCGTCCAGCGTTGGAAGCCGTGTATCCAGCAGAAGAACGTCATCTGACGTGTCGAGAAACACCAAGTTGCTCACTAAGCGCGCTGAAAAGACAGTGGAACGTTTCGAATCTGCAGTCAAGCGTTTGAATGAAGTCCTCCTCGCCCTAGACTACCCTCTTCGTGAAGTTTGTGAAGCCTGGCAAAAAGAGTTTGATATTCCTTCTTAAGGGCATTGTCATTATGTTGGCATCGAAACTAAGTTCTCAGTGCGCCCTATACGGGTGCGTGCGCCGGAAGGATGGGCTAGAGGTGCGCTGGGAAACAAGTTTGTTGGAAGAGGGGCGACATATCCGTGGGGTAACAGACTCCGAGCTTTGTATGCGCGATGTACGGGGGCGGCAGATGCAAGGTCGGTGGAGGGAATTGGGGGGAAGGCTGAACGCTGAAGGGGGGGGGGGCAGTTGCAGGGTATTTAGAGCCAGAAGAAGCAAGTTTGCACCACGCACACATTAAAATGCATGCACTCAAATACAAAGGCTATGTAGACTCATACAAATTTCAACTTGAATCAGTTTCATATTCCGTGTCACGTTGTATTGATTTTGGCGCACTTGGCAATCAATTAAGTGTTTCTATCCGCAGTCGAGCGTTTGGGAAAGGTCCTTCGAACCATCCACATGCCTGATCTTGAAGGTTGACAAAAACATTTTGACATTCGTTTTTGAGAGCATGTCGGCATGTTTGTATGGACGCCTGCGTGATGTATGGGGGCGGCAGATGAGGGGTCGGTGGATGAAAGGAGGTTGCTGGATTCTGAGAGGTAGAGAGTCGTAATATAGAGCCAGAAGAAGCAAGTTTGCACTCCACACAAATAACAACACACGCACGCTTTGCAGGGTGTGAACGATTTTGGGTGTGAACGATTTCTGGCCCCGGTCTAGCCCAACTTGTTCATGCCCCTCGTGTCAATATTCCTCATGTCCCCCTTCAGAATTCTGCACTGACCGCCCCCCTCGAGCACGTCCCCTATCAATGTCATCTAGACCTGCAGGCTCCCCACGTCCACATAGATATATACGTATATAGATATTCAAATGTGACTTCATATGACAATATGTGCAGAACTCACCCACGTACACACACACCTTGCTGTTGCAGCAGAACTCTGACAAAACTAAGTACCATCTTGTTCCGCCCACATCTGTGGCGATATGCAAATGCGACTCCCTCTAACCGTGGCAGTGTGTGTAGTACACACACACGCACACGCACACACACCTTGCTCTTGCAGCGGCAGTCTGACAAAACCAAGAGCCATGTTCTCCTCCCCTGCATCCATGGCGAGATGCAAAAGGGACCCCGTGTAAAAGTGCAGACACGCCAAGTGTATCAGCGACTCCAATTTTAGATCATCTATCTTGTTCTTCTCCGCCACGTGTAGCGTTGTCTTGAGCCATTGACCTGCTTCTCGCAATACATATATCAAGACCCAGACACGGGCACAGATACAGACATAGACATAGACACAGACATGAAAACACACACATATCCACAGCCACACAAACACAGACACAGACACGCACACATACCAATTGAATATATAAACACGTATGTATATACGTAAACACGTATGTATATACGTTTGTGCCGTACGTATAAATGTATATATACACATATGTGTATACATATATGTATGGATATACATATAAATAATGATGTCTGTATACATGTCAAAAGCACACACACACACACTCACACACGCACGCTCACACACACATGCTCAATCTCACACACAATTGTATATATATATCAATGTATCAATGTATAGCCTGATTCATGCATTTCGAAGCTCACTTTTCAGCATTCATGTATATATAATTGTATACACTTGTACGCATATATATATATATACATTATATACATATACATATATATATATATACATATATATATATATATATATATATATATATATA
>Ga0105054_10008788_pt1 | contig 13285 bp, 10 predicted proteins | sample BON02_FD_78091 | JGI IMG/M metagenome (GOLD analysis project Ga0105054, IMG submission 78091) | Freshwater microbial communities from Lake Bonney liftoff mats and glacier meltwater in Antarctica - BON-02 (megahit assembly) | ecosystem: Environmental > Aquatic > Freshwater > Ice > Glacier...
AAGAAGGAAATAAACGTCCCGAATTAAAAGGTCTTTTCTCTAATCTTTCCGTCGATGTGCCGCAGCTATTCCTGGATATAGACCGTACCAAGGCGAAAGCGTTAAATGTGTCGATCACTAATTTATTAGCCACCTTACAAACTTACTTAGGGTCTTATTACGTTAACAATTTCACTAAATACGGGCAAACCTATCGTGTCATGGTGCAGGCTGAAGGCACTGCCCGCGCAAATGCAGCCGACATTAACAAGTTGTATGTTAAAAGTGATACCGGGAAAATGGTGCCCTTGGGTGCTTTGGTAAAAGTGAATCATGTAAATGGACCTTATAACCTGCCGCATTATAATCTTTATAATGCAGCGACTGTTAGTGGCGGGGCGGCACCAGGCTATAGCTCTGGCCAAAGCTTGGCTGCTATTGAACAAGTTGCCGCCAAAGTGCTGCCCAAAGGGATTACCTATGACTGGACAGGTATTACCTACCAACAACTGAAGGCAGGTAACGTGGCTCCGTTAGTTTTCATGCTTTGTCTGGTGTTTGTATTTTTATTTTTGGCGGCCTTGTATGAAAGCTGGTCTATGCCATTTATGATTTTACTCGCCGTTCCCCTGGCTTTATTGGGAGCAGGTTTAGCGTTAACGCTGCGGCATCTGGCGCTTGATATTTATGGCCAGATAGGATTGATTCTGTTAATTGGCTTGGCGGCAAAAAATGCGATTTTGATTGTGGAGTTTGCTAAAAACAAACGCGAGGAAGGTGCGAGCATTATTGATGCAGCCATGAGTGCGGCAACCTTGCGCCTACGCCCCATTTTAATGACCGCATTTGCCTTTATCTTTGGGGTATTGCCGTTGGTGGTGGCCACCGGGGCAGGAGCCTTAAGCCGGCATTCAATTGGCACCACGGTAATGGGCGGCATGTTGGTGGCTTCGGTGTTGAGCCTATTGGTAGTTCCGGTTTTTTACGTGGTTATTGAAAGTACCCGAGAGCATTTTGGCTCACGTAACAAGCAGGAAAGGTAACGTTTCAATAAGTCCGGCTACCAAACATCCTACTGTCTGCGGCTTGTCCGCGGAACTTGGGGGAAGACGCAGGGAACTAAATTTAGAGGTGAATATGACCATAAGTTATGATGAATTTGCCAAAGTAGATTTAAGAACAGGAACCGTGGTCAAAGTAGAAGACTTCCCGCGCGCCAAAAAACCAGCTTATAAAGTGTGGGTTGATTTTGGTAGCGAATTAGGGATTTTGCAGACATCTGCACAAGTAACCGTCCACTATTCTCCGGCGTCTTTACTGGGCAAAAAAATAATTGGCTGTGTCAATTTAGGCGAAAAAAATATTGCCGGATTTACCTCGCAATTTTTGCTGGTGGGATTTTCTGATAGCAACGGCGCAATATGTCTGGCGACGACCACGGCCGAAGTTGCTGATGGCGAAAAATTACATTAAAACCGGGCAACAGAGATAATCCGGGTGCAAGATTCCTGGATCCTGCGGACAAGCCGCGGGGGAGGTAGGGTAAACATATAAGTGTTCACTTACCCCTACTTTCCGCGGAATCCAGCGAATAGTTACTGTGCCCTGCAAGCAAGCTCAGTCAGGTTTGCGATCGGGAAATATATCAGAAAATTGCAAGTGTTTGTTTTTTGCCAACTGTTGATCACGTTTTTTATCCAAGCCGTAATACTTATAAATTGCAATAGGGATCGTCAGGCAGAAAAAGCCAATCGCAAAAGCAATTTTGTACGTTGGATCTTTATTCAGGAAAAGAAAAATCAAACAAGCCACCATCAAGGCAATTGCCACAAGCCCGGTGTAAGGGGAGCCAGGGGTTTTGTAGCGTAGGTCAGCACTGGTATAACCTGCTTTATACAAACGGCGGCGGAAGTTAATTTGTGCCCAGCAAAGCGAAATCCAGGCGATAGCGCCGGTGAATCCCGATACCAGTAACAAGGCAATGTATAACATCGATTGCCCGAAAAAATAGCCCGCAAAGAGCAAAACCCAAATGGCGATAAGAGTCGCTATGCCGGCGTTTTGAGGAACGGAATGATGGTTAAGTTTAGCGAGTGGACTGGGCGCCATGCCATTGCGAGCCAAGGCATGCAGTGAGCGTACAATGCCGTAAACCCCGGAGTTGGAGCAGGATAACGTGGCGGTAAGGGTGACAAAACTGGTAACAATGCCTGCCCATTTTAAGCCATATAAATTAAGCGCATCAGCAAATACCGAGTTTGCCAAGCCGGCTTGTTGCCAGGGGAAAATTAATACCAGGCAAAATACCGGGATGATATAAATGAATAGAATACGGAAGGTAACACTGCGGATTGCACTGGGGATCATCCGCGCCGGATCAACGGATTCACCGGCAGCAAGGCCAATTATTTCTGATCCTTGATAATTGACTAAGAGAAGTACCATTGCTGTTAGTAGAGCCATGCCACCATTTGGAAAAAGCCCCCCCTGATCGAAGATAAACCTGCCGCCGATAATTCCGGGAGGTTGCGGACCGTGGATAATGCCAAAGAAAATTAACATGGCCAGCACTACAAACCCTAATAATGCCAGGATTTTAATGATCGCTAACCAAAACTCAATTTCGCCAAACGTGCCTACTTTAGCAATGTTTATATAGGTTATTAACAAACCAAAACAGACAGCCCAGATATAACCATTAACCCCGGTAAAATGCTCCATGATGATGCCACCGGCCACACATTCTGCCGGAATGTAGGCTACCCAGCTAATCCAGTAAGACCATCCGACCCCGCAAGCAAGGGACGGGGAAATAAAGTCGGCAGTGTAATTAATAAACGAGCCTGAGATGGGGATGGCAACAGCCAGCTCTCCCATGCACAGCATGGTTAAATAGATAATTAAGCCGCCCAGAATGTAGGCTAGAAAAACCGATGGGCCAACCTGATGAATGACTGCTCCTGTGCCTAGAAAATAGCCAGAGCCAATAATTCCACCCAGGGCAATCAGCTGAACGTGGCGAACTTTGAGCGCACGTCGAAATTCTCCATCCTGAACAGGGTTGTCAGTCATTGCATTTTGATTAGTCACTAGCGGTCTAATTCCTCAATATATATGTATTAAGATTCAGGCGCGAATTGTATAATAATTTTCTTTTTTGTCTATATTTTTAGTTACATATAGTATAAAAATTTAAGGCATTACAGCTGACGTGCTGTAATGTGGCGGAGAGAGAGGGATTCGAACCCTCGATACGTTGCCGTATACACACTTTCCAGGCGTGCGCCTTCAGCCACTCGGCCACCTCTCCGAACCCGCAAGAGTATACTTGAACGCCAGAAAAATCAATCCTGAATTCAATGTGTATATGATAGTATTAAAACTTCCTGCGTAAGTTATTAATATTGCTTATACTTAAGTGAAAATCAACGGATGGCAGATGATGAATAAATTATTAGGTATACTGATTGCTACCTGCTTCTCAGTGCAAGTATATGCATTCCCATGCTTCTTTACTGTGGCCAAAGATAGGTGCTGGGGCACTTATAACGTTACCGTAACTGCCTTCAATGCTACGAATGACCAACAGATTACCTCGGTCGTGATTCCTGAGGGTACTTTTTGGCAGCGGCAAAAATTTGAATGCGATCCTAAGCAAAAACTCAGATTTCAAGCAGAATTCACCCCAGTCTTTTGGCAAAGCGATACCGGTAAAACTTATGCGGGATTGAATTTTTGGACCCTCCCTAATCAAGTTGCCGCCGGGGATACCGCCTGGAATGTTACCATTTGTTTTCCCGGAGATTTTGCCGAAGTGCCCTTTCCTCCCGAAGGTGACTCTAAATGCAAATGTGATCTCTCTGCTATTCCTGCAATAAAGCCGCAATGAGTTTATCTGGCATTTTGAGAAAAATCCTCTCGAAGATGACTCATTATGGCGCTATATCTTGGCTTTGTGTATTATCCCTCTCCAGAAATGCAGCTGAATCCTTGTCAGGAGTGACATGAAATTGATTAGTTTAAGACATAAAATTGGCCAAATGTTGATTGTTGGTTTTTCTGGCTGTGAAGTAGACGAACATAGTCCGGTAGCCAAATGGTTGCAAGAAGATGGTTTAGGCGGCGTGTTGTTATTTGATTTTGATCTGACCAAAAATACCTATGGTAAAAATTTAAAAAGCCGCGAGCAAATTAAAAATTTGACCCGCAAACTGGCGCATTATGCTAGCGCTAACCCATTACCTTTATACATTGCCATTGATTATGAAGGCGGGGCTGTTGACCGCTTGGCTAAAGTTGATGGCTGCATGCCGACGATGCGCGCTTGTGATCAGGCTCTTTTGTCCGATCAAGACTTGTATAATGAAGCCGAGAAAATGGCGATTACCTTAAAAAATCTTGGTTTTAACCTTAATTTTGCACCAGTAATTGATGTCAATTTAACGGAAGAGGAGGGGATTATTGGTCGCCTTGGCCGCAGTTTTTCCAGCCAGGCAAATCGTGTAGCTCGTGCCGCCCAACAATTTGTGCGTGCGTTCAGTGATCATGGAATTACTGCGGCTTATAAGCATTTCCCTGGCCATGGTAGTGCTATGGGTGACACGCACCAAGGGTTTGTCGATGTAACTGACAGTTTTAAGCCTGCAGAACTTGAGCCTTATGCAGCGTTGCTAGCAGAAGAGCAACCGGTCATGGTCATGACCGCCCACGTGATTAATCGCCAACTAGACGCAAGTGGATTACCCGCAACGTTGTCATTTCCAATTCTTACCAGCTTATTGCGACAAAAATTGGGTTTTAATGGGGTGATCGTCAGTGATGATTTGCAAATGCAGGCCATTAGTAATCATTTTGCGACTGATGAGGCCTTGCGCTTAACCATCAATGCCGGCGCTGATATGATGATCTTTGCTAATCAGTTAGGTGATATCACGGCTACGGACGTTATTGATCGCATTGAGACACTGGTAAAATCCGGGGCGATTGAGCTGTCCAGAATTGATCAGGCTTATCAGCGGATTAGCCGGTTAAAAAAGTTGCACAACCCGGTGGTAGCAATGGCGTCAATAGGGTGAATAGATAGGAATGTTGGGCCAGGGGGCTAATAGCGCTACCTTAGGAGTTTTTGATTACATTTAATCCATTCCTAGGTTCCGCGGACAAGCCGCGGAACCTAGGGGGGTCGGGAAACCCGACCCGCTCCCCACTTCCCTGGGACGTAGGATGGGCGCTGGCCGCACAGGTGGCATGGTGTATACTCTGCCTATAGATATATGTTTTTCTTGGCAAGTTAAAAAATATATGATAAAATATAATCTTTTTGTATATATTAAATACAGGTGAATATGAAAAAACAGGTTTCTGCACGTTTAAATCAAATAGTGTCCTCAGTGATTTCCTCTCCTGCTTCCTACACACGTTGTTGCTGCTAACCCAGGCTTATCTCATTTTCTTACGTTTATTCATTTGAGTTATAAGGGTCTTCCAATGTGCGCACAACACTCTTTACAGAAAAATAAAATTTGGTTTAATACACCGGTATTATATGCAGTCATGATTTTATTAGGTATTTTTAGCGGCATGTCTGACATCAGCATCCTCAAAACCACCGGTTTGTTTGTTGCCGATGTGTTTATTAAAATTTTCAAATGCATCAGTCTGCCAATTATCGCTCTCTCTATTATTGTAACGTTATCAGGTTATCGCTCGGATGGCATGATGCGCGGCGTGTGGCGTCGTACAATGACCTATACTCTGGCTACTACCTTAATCGCGGCCAGTATTAGTTGCCTGTTGTATTTATTAATTCATCCGGAAATGGTAAGCGTTACCTCACAATCCGGTGCGTTGCCAGCAAGTCCTGTGGATTATTTTCAACATGTTGTTAGCCTTATCCCTGCTACCATTTTTTCCCCTTTTCTCGAACAGCAGGTACTGAGTGTTTTGTTTTTGGGAATTATCGTCGGCATTGCCATTCGTTTTATCCCGGAAGCGGATGCCCGGCAAACCATTACCCAGTTTTTTCGTGGAGCACACGGCTTATTTATGGTGATAACGCATTGGGTGATTGCCATTAGCCCCATCGGCTTATTTGGATTTATCACGACTACCGTCGTGCAGTTACGCAGTGGTGTTGCCATCAAGGGTATTGGTGAATATTTATTGATTATTGTTCTCGCCAATCTGGTGCAAGGATTTATTATCCTGCCTTTATGGTTAAAGTTGCAGGGCATACGTCCTTTTGTGGCCATGAAGGGGATGTTGCCTGCTTTGTCCCTCGCATTTTTTTCCAAATCATCGGTAGGTACTTTGCCAGTAACGATGGATACTATTGAAAAAAACTTGCATGTTAAACCGCAAATAAGCCGTTTTGTCTTGCCGTTATGCACCAGCATTAATATGAACGGTTGTGCGGCATTTATTTTTACCACGGTTATTTATCTGATGCAAAATAATGGTATCCATGTTTCGCTGGCGTCCATGGGTTTATGGATAATTGTCGCCACGGTAGCTGCCATTGGTAACGCCGGAGTACCTATGGGTTGTTTCTTTCTTAGTGCCAGCCTGTTGGCCAGTATGAACGTGCCTATCACCTTAATGGGGATTATTTTACCGTTTTATAGCCTTATTGATATGCTGGAAACCGCATTGAACGTATGGTCTGATGTCTGTGTGGCCAAAGTAGTCGATGAGAAAGTGAATGCGGAAAATGAAATTCAGTTTGCATCGCCTGTTGTGCAACAAGGTAGTTAAAGGTTATTCAACTAAGGTTGCCAGGCTTGGCTCTGCTAAACCGGGCAACTATTCGCTATCAACTAAACACTTCATTAGCCTAAAAGATCCTGACATATCGCAGAATATAGGGTGGTAAGTGCTGATAAATCAGCCAGGGATACGCATTCATTAACCTGGTGGATGGTGGCGTTTATCGGGCCTAGTTCAACCACTTCAATGCCGTAAGGGGCGATGAAACGGCCATCAGACGTTCCGCCGCTGGTCGATAGTTCTGGTGTTTGGCCAGTATTGTTTTTAATGTTTTTCACACAACTTTCCAGCAACCGCCCCCGCGCGGTTAAGAATGGTTCGCCGCTGAGCCGCCAAGCAATTACCGGTGTTAATCCATGGCGCTCAAAACAGGCATGTACTGCCTGTTTAAGCGTATCGGCTGTGTGTTCAGTAGAATAACGAATGTTAAAGTGTAAGCTCAGCTCGCCGGGGATAACATTATTAGCTTGTCCGCCTGCGTACACGTGGGTGATTTGTAAGGAGGTAGGGGGAAAATGTGGATTACCTTCATCCCATCGGGTTGTAGTTAGCTCTACTAAAGCGGGTAGTATTTTATGAATGGCATTATCCGCCAGGTGGGGGTACGCCACATGGCCTTGTTTGCCGTGCAGGCTTAGTTTTCCATTCAGAGAACCGCGACGGCCGATTTTAAGCACATCACCTAGCATTTTGGTGCTTGATGGCTCCCCGACGATGCAAAAATCAGGGTGTATTCCTTGTTGATGCAATTGGGCCATCACATACGGCGTGCCTAAATCATAGTCATCGCCTTCCTCACCACTGGTGATCAGAAAGCCCAGACTGCCAGCAGGCGCAGGATTTGAGGCAACAAAACGCGCCGCTGCAATCAGCATGCAAGCTAGACTGCCTTTCATATCGGCAGTGCCGCGACCATACAACAGGCCGTCTTGCTCGCACAAAGTAAACGGGTCAGTTAGCCATCTACTTTCATCACCCACAGGCACTACATCGGTATGACCTGCAAACACCAGCAGCGGGCGGCTTTCGCCATAAGTCGCGTAAAAATTGGACACTGGCGCATTATCAAAACGCTGGCATTGGAAACCAAGCTGCTGTAAGTAATTGATCATATAGTCTTGGCAGCCGGCGTCATCAGGTGTCACCGACTGAAAGGCGATAAGGTTTGCCAGCAGTTCCTGCAAAGCGTTCATTCTTTGATGTCTCGTAGCAACTCGTTGATGCTGACTTTAGCCCGGGTTTTCTCATCAACTTGTTTGACAATAACCGCGCAATAAAGACTATATTTGCCATCGTCACTGGGCATATTGCCAGCGACTACGACCGAGCCTGCAGGAATGCGGCCGTAGCTTATTTCCCCGGTTAAACGATTATAAATTTTAGTGCTTTGCCCGAGAAAAACACCCATAGACACGACGGAGCCTCGTTCGACGATAACCCCTTCGACTACTTCCGAGCGGGCACCAATAAAACAATCATCTTCAATAATAGTAGGATTAGCTTGCAAAGGTTCTAAAACACCGCCAATACCTGCGCCACCGGAGAGATGCACATTTTTACCAATTTGCGCGCATGAACCGACGGTAGCCCACGTGTCAACCATCACCCCTTCGTCAATATAAGCCCCTATATTAACGTATGAGGGCATGAGCACGGTGTTTTTGCCGATGTATGCGCCGCGGCGGACTATCGCATGGGGAACTACTCGTACGCCCATATTGCTGTAGTCGCTGGCGGTGAAATTATTAAATTTAAGCGCGGCCTTGTCATAAAATTGGCAAAATCCGCCCTCGATAATTTGATTAGGGAACAGGCGAAAGGAAAGCAGCACCGCTTTTTTTAGCCACTGGTGGACTATCCACTCGCCGTCAATTTTTTCGGCTACCCGAAGCGTACCTTGATCCAAGCCGCTAATCACTTCTTCAACAGCCTGAATAAGCTCAGCGGGTGCAGTGGCGGGAGACAACGATTGGCGTTGTTCAAAGTGTTGTTCTATCAGTTGCTGTAATGAAGTCATTTAGGATTCCTAACAATTAGATTATCAAAAATACCATAAACTCCTGGGCAAGCGGAATATGAATATTTATCTTAGCTATTCTATAGCCTTGTTTGCACCGTATTTGATAGGGAGTATACTCTCTGGTTTGCCAAAACTGGGTTAGACATGCGTTTGTTAGTCACTGGAAGTGCCGGGTTTATTGGTTACCATCTTGCTAAAGAGCGGCTAGAGCGCGGTAATACCGTCATTGGTATTGATAATATTAATGATTATTATGATGTGCGTTTAAAACATGCCCGTCTCGAACAGTTAAAAGCTTATCCTAACTTTGTTTTTTACCATGCAGACATTTGTGATTTAGCCAAATTAAATGAAATTTTTGCCAAACATCAGCCGCAACGGGTTGTTAATTTGGCGGCACAGGCCGGCGTGCGTTATTCATTATCAAATCCGCATGCTTATGTGCAGTCGAATGTGGTTGGTTTTACCAATATCATTGAAGCCTGCCGCCACTTTCAGGTTGAACACCTGGTGTATGCTTCAACCAGTTCCGCTTATGGTGCCAACAGTGCCCAACCATACAAGGAAAGCGATGGCACTAATCATCCGCTAGCCATTTATGCGGCCACTAAAAAAGCGAATGAATTAATCGCTCATTCCTACTCCTATCTATATCAGTTACCAACTACTGGCCTGCGGTTTTTTACGGTTTATGGGCCTTGGGGACGGCCGGACATGGCATTTTTCTCATTCACTCATGATATTTTGCAAGGGATTCCGATCAAGGTATTTAACCATGGCAATATGCAACGGGATTTTACCTATGTCGATGATATTGTCGCTGGTATTTCGCTTGCTATTGATAAACCGGCAACTGCCGATCCTGCGTGGTCTGCTGAATATCCCGATCCTGCCAGTAGTTGCGCACCTTATCGCGTTTATAATATCGGCTGTGGTAATCCGGTCAGTTTGCTCGATTATATAGAGGCGATTGAACAAGCCACTGGCAAGAAAGCCATTAAAGAATTTTTACCCATGCAAGAGGGCGATGTGCTTTCAACGCACGCTGATACACAAAGGCTGGAAAACGATTTGGGATACAAAGCCAAAATTGACGTGCGCGAAGGTATAGGGCGTTTTGTCACATGGTATCAGGATTTTTATAAGCCCGCGTGACAGTTAGCACCCTTATCAGGGCAAGATCATGAGTGGGTGAACATTAATCTACATCCCGTCTTTGCGACCCTTAGATTACTTCCCCCTGCCTTCGCTGGGGTCGCAAAGACGAGGTTTTATGTTGATTGAAAAAACTCGAGGACTCATAATTTTTCCCTGCCGCACTTATTTCAACGCGTAATCCAAATCGGCTTTCAAGTCTTCAACATCCTCGATACCCACTGACAAGCGGATAAAGCCATCCTCAATGCCCAATAATTTACGTTTTTCCGCCGGTATTGAGGCATGGGTCATAATGGCTGGATGTTCAATCAAGCTTTCCACACCTCCCAGGCTTTCTGCCAGGGTAAACAGTTCGCAACGTGATAAAAAGCGTTTGGCATGCTGCAGGTTGCCCTCTAACACCACTGAAATCATGCCACCAAAGTCATGCATTTGCTCTTTTGCTAACTTATGTTGTAAATGGCTGGCAAGTCCTGGGTAGATCACTTGTTTAACCCCTGGATGTTGTTCCAGCCACTGGGCAATTTCGCGAGCGTTTTCACAGTGGCGCTGCATGCGTATAGCCAGGGTTTTTAAACTTCGTAACACCAAAAAGCTGTCAAAAGGGCTCGCTACCGCCCCACAGGAATTTTGCAAAAATGCAATTTTTTCCGCCAGCTCCACATTCTCGCCAACCACCACCACGCCACTGATCACGTCCGAGTGGCCATTTAAATATTTGGTGGCCGAATGCATGACAATATCAAATCCCAACTCAAGCGGGCGCTGGATCCAGGGGGTGGCAAAGGTGTTATCAACCACACTGATTAGCTTATGGCGTTTGGCAAAAGCGGCAATTTGGCGTAAATCTGCCAGTTTAAGCATGGGATTAGACGGGGTTTCCACCCAAATCATTTTGGTTTCAGGGCGGATAGCGGCGGCAATGTTGTCGATATTGGTCATATCAACAAAAGAAAATGACAAGTTGGCAGCGCGTGTTTTTACTTTATCAAACAGGCGATAAGTGCCGCCATACAGATCATCCATCGCCAGCACGTGGTCGCCGCTGTCCAGGAGATCTACTACGTTATTAATAGCGGCCATGCCTGAGGCAAACGCAAAGCCGCGCGTGCCAGACTCAAGACTTGCTATGCACGCTTCGTAGGCAGCCCGGGTAGGATTATGGGTGCGCGAGTATTCATAACCTTGATGTTCACCTGGCGATGTTTGTCGGTAGGTAGAGGTTGCATAGATAGGCGTCATCACGGCTCCCGTACTCGGGTCGGGTTGTTGGCCTGCATGAATTGCGCGGGTGTTGAAGTGTTTTGAATCCATGAAAACATCCCTCCAGAAAAAAATTATTGATTGTAACTATAATTAATAAGCTAAGGCTAGGGTCTGTTGCCATTTCGCTAGCTTGAGCCAAAACAGGCTGATTTTCGAGCACCGTAACGGAGCATACACGTAGTATGTAAGTAACGGAGCACAGGAAATCAGCCTGTTTTGGCCAAGATAGTAGACATGGCAACAGACATTGGTTCTTATTAAAGAATAAAATTAAGATGCCGTTAATATTGATGTAAGCCATTCTAGTGAGGGATGCATGTCTAGGCAAGGAATCAATTATAAGAAGGTCGCAGAAGCCGCCACTCGCATCAAAGAACGTGGAAAAGAACCTTCGTTGACTGATATTTGTGAAGAGTTGGGATTACAAACTGCACCGTCTGAATTATCTTCATTGCTAGAAAAATGGTATCACAATCAACCCGAATTCAAACGCGTCAAGAACGCACCGCTAAGCGAAAATATTAAGATAAACCCGAATTTGGTTCTTGAACATGTCGAATTAGAGAAATCCTTATCTTTGCTGCGTGCCACGCTTGAGTCTACAGCCGATGGTATTATGATGGTCAATGGCCAAGGGCAGGTGGTTGACTGGAATAGAAAATTTGTCGATATGTGGCGTATCCCCACTCATTTGATGGAAGCAGGTCCAGAAAATCTGAGTTTTGATTATATTTTGGATCAATTGACACAGCCTGAGAAAATCATTGCCGATGTGCAGTTTTTATATCAAAACCCTGATTGGGAAGGGGAGTTACAGGAACTTAATTTTAAAGATGGCCGTATTTTTGAGCGGTTTACCCAGCCACAGCGTATTGGTTCGGACATAGTAGGTCGCGTGTATAGTTTTCGTGATGTCACCCAAAAACGTATGGCCGATGATGCCTTGCGTATCCGTGAGCGGGCAATCGAAGCGAGTACTCTTGGGGTGGCGATCATTGATATTAGTAAAGCAAATAGTCCGATTATCTATGTTAATAAGGCATTTGAGCGCATCACAGGTTTTGTTGAGAAAAAAGCATTGGGTAAGGAATTGCTTACCCTGCAACCACAAAACACTGATCAGGTAAGCTCTAAGCGAGTAGCGTTAGCTATCCGAGAACTGCGTGAAGATACCGTTGAGTTAGAGTTTGCCCGTTGTGATGGCGAGTTGTTTTGGTGTGAGTTGAGTGTGGCACCTGTTAAAGATTCCTTTAATCTGGTTAAGCACTATGTGTGTATTTTAAATGATATTACCCAACGCCGTGAAATGGAGCAGCAGTTAATTCGCCAGGCCACTCACGATTCCCTGACTGAACTGCCCAACCGTGTACTGTTGATGGACAGGGTTGACCAGGGAATTATGCAAGCCAAGAAGAAAAATTGTGAACTCGCATTTTTGTTCCTGGATTTGGACCGTTTCAAAATGACGAACGATACCCTGGGGCACACGGTAGGGGATAAATTGCTGCAAGCGGTGGCAAACCGTTTATTAATAGCCACCAATGATTTTGATACGGTAGCGCGGTTTGGGGGCGATGAGTTTGTCATTATTCTCCCGGATATACTGAACCAGCAAGAGGCTGAATTGTACGCCCAAAATATATTGGCTGTATTGGAAAAGCCGTTTAAAGTGGATCAACACAGTTTGAAAATAACGGCGAGCTTAGGCCTCAGTTTTTATCCGCGCGATGGTATGGATTATGAATCATTAATGAAAAGCGCTGATTTATCCATGTATCACGCTAAAGACAGTGGTCGAAACACTTATCGCGTTTTTGAACCGGAAATGAACCGGCGAGTTGTTAATCATGTGCAGTTGGATAATGCTTTACGCTATGCTGTGAAAAAAAATGAATTTTATCTGGTTTATCAACCGCTTATTGATCTTAAAAACCATTGTATTATGGGTGTTGAGGCTTTATTGCGCTGGAATAGCGTGACTTTGCGGTAAGCCTGCGTAGAAAAATATTTTTAATTTTTCACGTTTAGGGGTTGACAGGGTTTTGGCGTAATTTCACTAAATTGGCATGTATTTTTTACCTGATAAAAACATTAGCG
>Ga0105054_10008790_pt1 | contig 13282 bp, 9 predicted proteins | sample BON02_FD_78091 | JGI IMG/M metagenome (GOLD analysis project Ga0105054, IMG submission 78091) | Freshwater microbial communities from Lake Bonney liftoff mats and glacier meltwater in Antarctica - BON-02 (megahit assembly) | ecosystem: Environmental > Aquatic > Freshwater > Ice > Glacier...
CCTTGGCCAGCTTGTCGAAGATCGCCATGACCTCGGGAAGCAGGGCCTGCTCCATGGCCGAAAGCGACATGTTGGCTTCGGCGTCGTCATCGTCGTCGCTGTCGTCGCCCTCGGTTGTGGCCCCGCCCTCGCCCTTGGCTGCATTCTTGTCCGGCTTGGCGGCCGCGTCGGCGGGTTTGCCGCCCGCGGGCTGGGCCTGGCCGCCGGCGATGTTGGCCGCGTTGGCGGGATTGTTCGGATTGGTGGCGGCGGCGTTGGTGTTGGCGTCGGGACCGGCATAGGTCCCTTCCAGGTCGATGATATCGCGCAGCAGGACGCGGTTGTCGGCCAGAAGATCGCGCCACTCCACCATCGCGCGCAGGGTCAGCGGGCTTTCGCAGATGCCGCGGATCATGCGGTCGCGCCCGGCCTCGATGCGCTTGGCGATGGCGATTTCGCCCTCGCGCGAGAGCAATTCGACACGGCCCATCTCGCGCAGGTACATGCGCACGGGGTCGTCGGTGTAGCCCATCTCGGCGGTCGTCGTCGCCGGAGCGGCGGGTGCTGCCTCGGCGGCCGGTGCGGCATCGCCCTGGGCCTGGCCGGTGACGGCCTTGTCGACGCCGTCCTCGGACTCCTCGGATTCGACCACGTTGATGCCCATCTCGGAGAGCATCGCCATGGTGTCCTCGATCTGCTCGGAGGAAACCTCGTCCTGGGGCAGGGCGTCGGAAATCTCGTCGACCGTGACGTAACCGCGCTCCTTGCCGCGCGCCATCATCTTCTTGATCGCGGCGTTGATGGTGTCGAGCAAAGGATCGTCGGCGCCGTCCTCGGCGTCGTCGTCGGTGTCCACGTCAGCGGGTTTCGTAGCCATACATGTCTCCTAAAGCGGCCTCGCCATGCCCGGTAGATGTGGGCAAGCCCGCGTTCCCATCGGCAAAGCGTCCTTTGCCGGTCACCAAACTGCCGTCCCGAGCCTCGTCCCTCAGACCTCGTCTTCGGCCTGCAAAAGTCGTGCCTCGGTGGCCTGCTTCAGTTCCTGTTTTGCCTTAAGGCGCTGCCAGGCCTCATCACTCTGTTCCACGGCCCAGGCCGCCGCATCTGCCTCGATCTCCTCGTCCAGCGCGTGATGCTGGTAGAGTTCGAAGGCGTGATGCCAGAGCCGCTCGCCCTCTTCCACGCTCTCGGCACGCAACGAAGGATCGTCGCCGCCACGCCCCGTCTCCGGCAGAAGACGCATCACGACCGCAGACAATCCAGTCGCTGTCAGGTGGCGTTCCAGGGCCTCTCTGTCAAGGATTTCCTCTGACATGGCAGCCTCGAACAGGGCATCACGCACGGCAGAGAAGCCCTGGGCGCGGAATCCGACCTCGGCAAGCCGCTCGGCAACCCGCTCGAGCAGACCGGGCACGGTCAGCGGCAGGACCAGAAGCAGGCGTTCGGTGCGGTCGCCCTCACCAGTGCTGCCGACCGGGCTGGGCCGCTGCTCCAGCTCGGGCGCGCTCCAGCGCGCCTGGTTCCAGCCGCCCTGACGCCGCCCCGGCGGCCGATTGCCGCCCTGTCCGCCACGGCTGGCACGGTCCTGCGGCCGCATCGCGCGGCGCTGGGCACCGAATGCCGCGCGCAGGCGCTCGCGCACCGCCCCCTGGTAGTGAAAGCGCACGCTGGTATCGCCTATGGTGGCAATCGCCAGGTTGAGTTCCTTTTCCAGGCCCGCGCGCCGCTCGGGCGTGTCGAAGCGGCCGCCCTCGATGCGGCTTTTCCAGAGCATGTCGAGCAGGGGCACGGCGCGATCGAGGACCTCGGCCATGGCCGAGGTGCCGCGCGCCCGGATCAGGTCATCGGGGTCCTGGCCACCCGGAAGCAGGGCAAAGCGCAGGGAACGGGCCGGCTGGAGCAGCGGCAGGGCACGGTCGACCGAGCGGAAGGCAGCGCGTTTGCCCGCGGCATCGCCGTCGAAACACAGGATCGGCTCGTCGGCCATCTTCCAGAGCAGGCCGATCTGGGCCTCGGTCAGCGCCGTGCCCAGCGGCGCCACGGCATGGGCAAAACCGGCCTGGGCCAGCGCAATGACGTCCATGTAACCCTCGGCAACGATCACCGTGCCGGCCTCGTGGGCGGGTTTGCGGGCCAGAGCGTAGCCATAGAGCATGGCGCCCTTGTGGAAGACCGGCGTCTCGGGCGAGTTGAGATACTTGGCCGGATGGTCGCCCATGGTGCGCCCGCCGAAGGCAATGACGCGCCCGCCCCGGTCGGTGATCGGGAAGATCAGGCGATGGCGGAAGCGGTCGGCGCTGGCGCGCCCGTCCTCGCCGCCCACGGCAAGCCCGGCCTCGGCCATCAGCTTGTCGGGTACCTCGCGGCCCTTGAGATGCTGGATCAGACGGCTGCGCGCTTCGGGCGCATAACCCAGGCGGAAGCGCTCGACGGTGTCGGGGCGCACGCCGCGGCGCTCCAGATAGGCGCGAACCTCGGCGGCCGCGGGCGTCTGCAACTGCTCCTCGAACCAGCGGCAGGCCTCCTCCAGCACGTCGTAGAGGGTGGCGGCCCGTTTGGCCCGCTCGCGCTCGACCGGCGTCTGCACCGGCATCTGCAACCCGGCCAGGCCGGCCAGCCGTTCCACCGCCTCCGGAAAGGAGAGGTTTTCGGTCCGCATCAGGAAACCGATGACGTCGCCGTGGGCGCCGCAGCCAAAGCAGTGGAAGAAACCCTTGTCCTCGACCACGGCGAAGGACGGCGATTTTTCCTTATGGAAGGGGCACAGGCCGACGAACTCCCGGCCGCGGCGAATCAGGCGCACCTGCTTGCCCACGACATCCGAGAGCGCCACCCGGGTACGGATCTCGTCGAGGAATTGCGGGGGGAAGGCCATGGTCCATTCTAGGCCCGCTCTACCACGGGCGCACCAAGTGAAGGATCAGACCAGCTTCTTCTTGACCAGTGCGCTGGCGGCCGCGCCGTCGACCTGGCCGGGATAACCCTGCTTGAGGGCGGCCATGACGCGGCCCATGTCCTTGAGCCCCGAGGCGCCGGTGTCGGCGATCACCTGATCGACCACCTGTTCGACCTCCTGGGCTGTAAGCTGGCGCGGCATGAAGCGGCGGATGACCTCGATCTCGTAGAGTTCGCGTTCGGCCAGTTCGGGGCGGCCGCCGGCGCGATACTGCTCGGCGGCTTCCTCGCGCTGACGTACCATCTTGGTGAAAAGGTCGAGGATTTCGTCCTCGTTGATGCCGGCATTGCCCACGCTGGTGGTACGGGCCGCGATGTCGCGGTCCTTCAGCGCAGCACTGACCAGGCGCAAGGTGGACGTGGTCGTCCGGTCCTTGGCCTTGACGGCTTCCTTGAGGGCATCGGAGATCTGCTGGCGCAGCGCCATGGACAAAACATTCCCAAGCAACGAAGCCGGGCATATTAGCGATGGCCTTGCACGAAGTCGAATCGTCGATAGTTTGTAAGTGCCTGATAACGAAGCGCTTTTCTATCCACCGATGGCTTGACCTCGGCACGGGGATTGCTTATATCCCGCCTCGACCGGCCGCCAGCCGGCGGCCATTGGCCCCTCGCAGGTTTTCATGAACGATTCCGCTACCGCGCCGGCGCCCTGGGCAACGGCGAGTCTCGTGCTCGCGGACGGATCGGTATTCTGGGGCCGCGGGATCGGCGCCACCGGCCGGACCCTGGGCGAGATCTGTTTCAACACGGCGATCACCGGCTATCAGGAGATCCTCACCGATCCCTCCTATGCCGGTCAGATCATCACCTTCACCTTTCCCCACATCGGCAATGTCGGCGCCAACGGCTTCGATATCGAATCCGATGTTCCGGCGGTGCGCGGCCTGGTCCTGCGCGCCGACATCACCCAGCCCTCGAACTTCCGCGCGCTGGCCCATCTCGACAAGTGGCTCAAAAGCCAGAACCTGATCGGCATCAGTGGCATCGACACACGCCGCATGACCCGTCTGATCCGCGACCACGGCTTCCAGACCGCTGCGATCTGCCACGGCGAGATCGACCTCTCGGCAGCCCGCGCCGAGATCGCCGCCTGGCCGGGCCTGGAAGGCATGGACCTGGCCAGGGACGTCACCTGCCGCCAGAGCTTCACCTGGGACGAGACCCTGTGGCAGCCCCACAGCGGCTATGGCCGCATGGAGAGCCCGAAACACCGGGTCGTGGCGATCGACTACGGCATCAAGAAGAACATCCTGCGCAACCTGGCCGCCAGCGGCTGCCAGGTCACCGTGGTCCCCGCCGACACCTCGGCCGAACAGATCATGCGCCACCAGCCCGATGGCATCTTCCTGTCGAACGGCCCGGGCGACCCGGCCGCGACGGGTGCCTACGCCGTGCCCGTGATCCGCGAGCTGGTGCAGACCGGCAAGCCGGTGTTCGGCATCTGCCTTGGCCACCAGATGCTCGGTCTGGCGCTGGGTGCCAGGACCATCAAGATGAAAAACGGCCACCGCGGCGCCAACCACCCGATCAAGAACCTGGAAACCGGCCTGGTCGAGATCACCAGCCAGAACCACGGTTTTGTCGTCGACGGCGACAGCCTGCCCGACGGCGTCGTGGCGACCCACAGGAGCCTGTTCGACGGCACGCTGGCCGGCATGAAGATGACCAACCGCCCGGTCTTTTCCGTCCAGTACCACCCCGAAGCCAGCCCCGGTCCCCAGGACAGCACCTACCTCTTCCGCCAGTTCGTGACGGCGATGGAGGGCAAGTCGTGAGACCGGCCGCCGAGACCATACCGGCAACCACCATTTCCCCTCCCCCCAGGAGGGGGAGGGTCAGGGTGGGGGGGCTTGCGGCCTACTCCAGGAATGCGGACTCTCGTGCATGGCCAACGCGCGCGCCCGCCATCTCCGCAAGCTGCCGACCGAAATCGAAAATCGGCTCTGGTATTTCCTGCGGCGGCGTCAACTCGGCGGCCACCGCTTTCGGCGCCAGCATCCCATCGGTCCCTACATCGTCGATTTCATCTGCTTGGAGCGCCACCTCGTGGTCGAAGTCGATGGCGGACAGCATGCCGAACGGCAGGACCACGACACAGCGCGAGACGTCTGGCTCGGCCAACATGGCTATCGCGTGCTGCGCTTCTGGAACATCGACGTCATCGAAAACTGCGAAGGCGTGCTCGATACCGTCCTCGATGCGCTCGGCGGACCGTTGCCTGACTCTTCCTGATGCAGAACCGCGCTTTGCGCGGGTCCCCCCCACCCTGACCCTCCCCCTCCAGGGGGGAGGGAAATGTATTGGTGCGAGAAACTAAAATGCCCAAACGCACCGACATCAAATCCATCATGATCATCGGCGCCGGGCCGATCGTGATCGGCCAGGCCTGCGAATTCGACTATTCGGGGACGCAGGCGTGCAAGGCGCTGAAGGAGGAGGGTTACCGGGTCATCCTGGTGAACTCCAACCCGGCCACGATCATGACCGATCCGGGCATGGCGGATGCCACTTACATCGAGCCGATCACGCCCGAGGTGGTCGCCAAGATCATCGAGAAGGAACGCCCCGACGCGCTGCTGCCGACCATGGGCGGCCAGACCGCGCTCAACACCGCACTGTCACTGGCCAAGATGGGCGTGCTGGAGAAGTTTGGCGTCGAGATGATCGGCGCCTCGCGCGACGCCATCGACAAGGCCGAGGACCGAGAGCTGTTCCGCGACGCCATGCGCAAGATCGGCCTGGAATGCCCCCAGAGCGAGATCGCCCACACCATGGACGATGCCCGCAGGGCGCTGGAGATCATCGGCCTGCCCGCGATCATCCGCCCCAGCTTCACCATGGGCGGCACCGGCGGCGGCATCGCCTACAACCGCGAGCAGTACGAGGACATCGTGCGCCGCGGCATCGACGCCAGCCCGACGGGCGAGGTGCTGATCGAGGAATCGGTGCTGGGCTGGAAAGAATACGAGATGGAGGTCGTGCGCGACCACGCCGACAACTGCATCATCATCTGCTCGATCGAGAACATCGACCCGATGGGCGTCCATACCGGCGACTCGGTGACCGTCGCCCCGGCGCTGACGCTGACCGACAAGGAATACCAGATCATGCGCAACGCATCGCTTGCGGTGCTGCGCGAGATCGGCGTCGATACCGGTGGTTCGAACGTGCAGTTCGCGATCAACCCGGAAGACGGGCGCATGATCGTGATCGAGATGAACCCGCGTGTCTCGCGCAGCTCGGCGCTGGCCTCCAAGGCGACCGGCTTCCCCATCGCCAAGGTCGCGGCCAAGCTGGCGGTGGGTTACACGCTGGACGAGATCCAGAACGACATCACCAGGGTGACGCCGGCGAGCTTCGAGCCGACCATCGACTATGTCGTCACCAAGATGCCGCGGTTCACCTTCGAGAAGTTCCCCGGCACCGAACCCCTGCTGACGACCTCGATGAAGTCGGTCGGCGAGGCCATGGCGATCGGACGGACCTTTGCCGAAAGCCTGCAGAAGGTCCTGCGCTCGATGGAGACCGGCCTGACCGGCCTCAACGAAATCCATTTCGAGGACACCAGCGAGGACGGCATCATCGCCCAGCTCGCCCGGCCTACGCCCGACCGGCTGCTCGCCATCGCCCAGGCCATGCGCCACGGCCTTTCAGACGCCGACATCCACGACATCACCAAATACGATCCCTGGTTCCTGGAGCAGCTCCGCGACATCGTCGAGATCGAGGCGGATGTGCGCAAGGACGGCCTGCCGCATGAGCGCGCCGCCATGCTTTCGCTCAAGAAGATGGGTTTTTCCGACAAGCGCCTGGCCCAGCTCACGGGCATGAGCGAGGACGAGGTGCGTGCCCACCGGCGCAACCTGAAGGTCACACCGGTCTACAAGCGTATCGACACCTGCGCGGCCGAATTCGCCTCGACCACCAGCTACATGTACGGCTGTTACGAGGGCGACGGCGTCAGCGAACCCGAGTGCGAGAGCGCGCCCGAGGACAAGCGCAAGGTCATCATCCTGGGCGGCGGTCCCAACCGCATCGGCCAGGGCATCGAGTTCGACTACTGCTGCGTCCACGCCTGTTTCGGGCTGGCGGAAGCGGGCGTCCAGACCATCATGGTCAACTGCAACCCCGAGACCGTCTCGACCGACTACGACACCTCCGACCGCCTCTACTTCGAGCCGCTGACGGGCGAGGACGTGCTTGAGATCGCGACCAGGGAGATGGAGGCCGGCACTCTGATCGGCGTCATCGTGCAGTTCGGCGGCCAGACGCCGCTGCGTCTGGCGCACGCGCTGGAAAAGGCCGGCATCCCGATCATCGGCACCTCGCCCGACGCCATCGACCGCGCCGAGGACCGCGAGCGCTTCCAGGTCCTGCTCCAGGACCTCAAGCTGATGCAGCCGGCCAACGGCACCTGCCGCACGCTGGAAGAAGCCAGGCGCATCGCCAACCGCATCGGCTACCCGCTGGTCGTGCGGCCGTCCTATGTCCTGGGCGGGCGCTCCATGGAGATCGTCCACAGCGAGGACGGGCTGGAAAACTACATCGAACGCGCCGTCGAGAGTTCCGAGGGCAATCCGATCCTGCTCGATTTCTTCCTGCAGGACGCTATCGAGGTCGATGTCGATGCCCTGTGCGACGGCACCGATGTCTTTGTCGCCGGCATCATGGAGCACATCGAGGAGGCCGGCATCCATTCGGGCGATTCGGCCTGTTCCCTGCCGCCCTATTCGCTGCCCGAAAAGACCATCGCCGAGATCCGCCGGCAGACCGAAGCCATGGCGCGTGAACTGAACGTCATCGGCCTGATGAACGTGCAGTTCGCGGTCAAGGAGGACGACATCTACGTCTTGGAGGTCAATCCGCGCGCCAGCCGCACGGTGCCTTTCGTCGCCAAGACGATCGGTGTGCCGCTGGCCAAGATCGCCGCGCGCATCATGGCCGGCGAGACCCTGGCCAGCTTCAACATCGCCGAACCGGCCTATGACCACATCGCGGTCAAGGAGGCGGTCTTCCCCTTCGCCCGTTTCCCCAATGTCGACATCATCCTGGGCCCGGAAATGAAATCGACGGGCGAGGTCATGGGACTGGACCGCGACTTCGGCCATGCCTTTGCCAAGGCCCAGCTTGCCGCGGGCGGCGTGCTGCCGGAATCGGGCAGGGTCTTCATCTCGGTCAAGGATCGCGACAAACCCCACGCCATCGCCCTGGGTCACAAGCTGATCGAACTGGGTTTCAGCCTGGTCGCCACCCGCGGCACCGCCCGCGACATGCGCGCGGCGGGCCTGGAGGTCGAGACCATCAACAAGGTGCTGGAAGGCCAGCCCCATATCGTCGACGCCATCACCGACAACCGCATCGCCCTGGTCATCAACACGACGGAAGGCGCCAAATCGATCGCCGACAGCTTCAGCCTGCGGCGCACCGCCCTGATCCGCAAGGTGCCCTACGCCACGACGATCGCGGGCGCACGCGCCATGGTCGCGGCGATCCACGCCCTGGCGACCAGCGGCATCGACGTTGCGCCCCTGCAGTCCTATTCCTCGCAGCCCTATTGAGGCTGGCCGCGCATCTTCAGCTTCTGCCTCAACTGTGAGCAGAAAACTTACCAAATTTGTCACCATATACAGACTAAGTCCTGCGCATGCTTCTTCAAAAGCCTAAATAGGGGACAACATCGAACGGAATGTCCCATGGAAAGCACGCGGATCAGCGCCAACCAAACCTCTCTGAGCGAGCCGGAAGCCAAGTGGGGAGAACTTCTCGATGCCGGATTTCAGGTATTCCCTGACGTCATCCTTCGTAGCCAGGGGCTGTTGGGCCTCAACGCCGTCGATATCGTGGTCATCGCGAATATCACGCAAGCGTGGTGGTTCGCCGATGAACTGCCATTCCTGCTGCCAGCTTCAATCGCGAAGCGCATGGGGGTAGCGGAGCGAACCGTCCAACGAAGCCTGGCCAAGCTACGCAGCAAGGGGTTGCTGAAACGCCGCAAACGGATCTTGGGGGATGGGTCTGTTCGGTACGTTTACGACCTGACTGGCCTTCGCGAGCGCCTGACACCTTTCGCACGGCGAGAGGTGAGGTTCTCAGAGAGCCAGATTTCAAAGAGTGAGACGAAGAAGCGATTGGAACTATGAGCGGCCACCGGTCCGCTTGAATGTGGGTAAACTCCCCCGCATTCGAAGGCTTCCTACAGAGAGACAGCCCGCAAGGGAGAGGTTTCGGAAGCCACCGTGTCTTTTCAGCTTTTCTTGAGTAGGCCAATGGTACCCGCCCACAAAGAACGCCCCTTCGCCTGGGTCGTCACCGACGGCGTCGTCGGCATGGAGAACCAGTGTGTCGGCCTGGCCGAGCGCGTCGGCATGGCCTTCACGGTCAAGCGTATCGCGGTGAAGAAACCCTGGCGCTGGGTGCCGCCGCTGCTGATCCCTTGCCCGCTGCGGGCGCTGGCGGCGCGCGGCGACCGCCTCGAACCGCCCTGGCCGGACCTTCTGATCGCTTCGGGGCGCAAGTCGGTCGCCCCGGCGCTGGCCATCGCCAGGGCCTCGGGCGGGGCCTGCTTCTGCGTCCAGATCCAGAACCCCGGCGTGGCGACCGGCCGCTTCGACATGGTGATCGCGCCGCGCCACGACGGCCTGGCCGGCGCCAATGTGGTCGCCACCAGCGGCTCGCTCCACGGCCTGTCGCGCGCCGCGCTCGACCATGACGCGCAGGCCTGGCGCGCCTCGGTCGCCCACCTGCCCGAACCGCGCATCGCCGTCCTGGTCGGCGGCGCCAACCGCGCCTATCGCTTCGGGCCCGACGAGGCGCGGGCGCTGGGCAGTCAGCTTGCCGCCCTACCGGGCAGCCTGATGGTCACGGTCTCGCGCCGCACCGGCGCGGAGGCGACCCAGGCGCTGGCCGCCAGCCTCGACCTCTCCCGCGCCGTGCTCTGGGACGGCAACGGCGACAATCCCTACCGCGGCTGGCTCGGCCTGGCCGATGCCATCGTCGTCACCTCCGATTCGGTCAACATGGCAACCGAAGCCTGCGTTAGCGGCCGCCCGGTGCTGGTCGCCCATCTGCCCGGCGGTTCAAGCAAGTTCACCGCCTTCCACGACCTGATGGAAGCCCAGGGCCATAGCCGCCGTTTCGAGGGTGTCCTGCCCGATTGGACGCCGCTGCCGCTGGACGAAACCGGCCGCGTCGCCGATCTGGTGCGCGCACGTCTGGAAGCGCGCGCCGCCTTGAAATGAACATCGCGAAGGGCCACAAACCATCCATGCCGCTTCTCGATCTCGATCTCCTTGCCGCCACACCGCTGGTCCGTCAGCCCTTCGATTACATGATCGTCCCGGGGTTGCTGACCGATGAGGGGATCGCAGCGGTTGATCGTTCCTTCCCCCGGATCGACGCGCCGGGCAGCTTCCCGACCCAGGCGCTCGACTACGGCATCGCCTTCCAGGAGGTGCTCGACGCCCTGCAGGGCCCGGAATTGACGGCGGCCATGGCGCAGAAGTTCGAGGTCGATCTGACCGACCGCCCGACCATGGTCACCGTGCGCGGCCGCTGCCAGGCCAAGGACGGGCGCATCCACACCGACAGCACGACCAAGATCATCACCGTTCTGATCTACATGAACGACGGCTGGGAGGCCGAAGGCGGCCGCCTGCGCCTGCTCAACGGCCCCGACGATCTCGACGACATGGTCGCCGAGGTGCCGCCCCAGGCCGGCACGATGCTGGCCTTCCGGCGCAGCGAGAATTCCTTCCACGGCCACAAGCCGTTTGTCGGCCGCCGCCGCTCGCTCCAGCTCAACTGGGTGACCGACGCCGGCGTCGTGCGCCACGAACTGGCGCGCCACCGCATGTCGGCCCGCATCAAGCGCCTGACGCGCCTGTTCGGTTTCTCCGGCAAGGAGCGTTAGGCATGGCGCTGGCGATCGAGACCTTTTCCAACCGCAGCGGCCCCCAGCCCTTCTTCAAGGCTGCCGGCCATCCGCTTGCCGTCGCGCCGATGCAGGCCATGATCGCCCGCGTTGGGCAGGCTGGCCCCGTTGCGCTCTACGACCCCGAGGGCCACGGCGCCAGCCTGGCCGCGCTCTACGATCTCTCGGCCTGGAACCTGACCGGATACTACGTCCAGCGTATCGAGGACCTTGAAGCCAATCTGCTTGGCCAGGACGCCCAGCCGGTCACCGCGCTGGCCGGTGCGCAGGCCGCAACCGTGGTGGTCGCAGGCTTCGATGCCGGGCGCGCCATCGACCACATTCGCCACCTGGTGCCCGCGGGCGCGGCCATCATCTCGCTCGACGAGGCCCGCCTGCCCGAGGCGATGCTGACCAATCCGCGGCGCTACCTCGACCCGCTCAACTTCGCGACCAACTTCGCCCTGCTGCGCGATGCCGACGGCCTGCACACCCGCGTCGTCACGGCCAACTACTGGCACGGCCATGGCGCGCGCGACACCTGGTACTGGCTGCGCCTGCACGATGCCGAGGGCCGCGAACTGGCGACCTGGAGCGAAAAGCTGGCCGCCGGGCCGGAGAGTTTCATCATCGACAGTGCCGCCGTGCGCGACCGTTTCGGGCTCGATGCCTTCTGCGGCAGCCTGTTCATGCATGCGGTCAACGTCACGACCCACGAGATCGTCAAATACGCGCTCGATACCTGGGGCGACGATCCGGCCGAACTCTCCTGCACCCACGATGCCAACGCCTATCCCAGCGACCTGTTCGGCGGCCTGCCCGCGCCTGAGCCGGGAGAAAGCGTGCTGCTGTGGCTCCAGAACAGCCATCCCTGCCCGGTGCCCGCCGGCGCCGTCGGCCTCAACCTGATGGGCAGCGACGATATCCGGACCTGGCCGGAGACCATCCCGCCGTTCGGCACCGCCGCGCTCGACGTCGCCGAGCTGTTCCCCGAGGCCGCCTGGCCCCAGCAGCTCGAGGTGCAGGCCGGACGCCATTTCGTGCGGCCACGCTACGAGGTGACGCGCCGGGACGGCCCGCGCCGCATCGCCCACGTCAATGTCGAGCGCACCGACCTCAAGCCCGAACCACGCCTGGCCGAGATCGGCAATCTGGTCGGCAAGGGTTACATCCTGCCCTTCCCGGTCTTCCCGACCGCGACCCACGAAACCCATGTCCTGCCCACGCCCATGGCGAGTTGGCAGGACGATCTGCCGCTGGCGTTACTGGTCTATGACGCTGCAGGCAAGGAGATCGCGCGCGAGTATCTGGGCCGCCTGCCGCGCCGCCACGACGTGACGCGCGAGATCGGCGCCCTGGTCAACGGCGCTCTGGCCCACGACCACGGCCACGGCGAGTTGATCTACGACTTTTCCGAAGGGGGCGACGGCGACGGCTGGCTGCACGGCCTGGTGCGCATCCGCGACAAGGTGGGCGGCCACGCCGCCGACAGCAGCTTCGGCAGCCATCTCTTCAACATGCCGATCACCTGGAAGAGCGAACCGCAGTCCTACATGGGCAAGCCGCCGGGCCTCTCGACCCGCCTGTTCCTGCGCCTGGGCGGGGCCGCCCGCGACGCCCATTGCCACCTGATCTACCCGGCCTCGACGACCTGGCACGCCACGTCATCGACCGAACTGGTCCTGCACGGCAGCGACGGCGCCGAAATCACGCGCACCTCCGTGGCGATCCCGCTGTCGGGCTCCTACCACTTCCGTGCCAAGACCGAGTTCCAGGCCGAGGCCATCGCGGCGGCGGGCGAAAACGCCTATGTCCTGATCCGCGACACGACCTGCCGCCTGTTCGGCTACCACGGCCTGATCGCCGAGGGCGGCGCCTTCAGCCTGGACCACATGTTCGGGTTCTGACTGCTGAAACTGTCATCCCGGACAAGCGGCCGCAGGCCGCGCCGATCCGGGACCCATGCCGGAGCATCGCAATCACTGCTGTCGGTGCGCGAGGCATCGTTCCGGCATGGGTCCCGGCTCTCCGCTGCGCTACGGCCGGGATGACAGCATTTTTGAGGTTTCAACGCGCGACGACACCCACAGGTGTGCAGCTCAGTTGGCCTGCATCATACGGGGGAGATAACGCCCGTTCTCCAGGCCCAGGAAGAGTTCGCCGACCTGGGGGTGGAACACCGGCTCGCCCGTGGCGTCATGCACCAGATTCTGCTCGCTGACGTAGGCGACATAGGTCGTCTGTTCGTTTTCGGCGAGCAGGTGGTAGTAGGGCTGTTCCTTGACCGGGCGCACGTCCTCGGGGATCGAGAGCCACCACTCCTCGGTGTTGGCAAAGATCGGGTCGACGTCATAGATGACGCCGCGGAAGGGATGCATGCGGTGATGCACGATGTCACCGATGCTGAACTTGGCATTTCTGATGGGCATGGCCGTC
>Ga0105054_10008794_pt1 | contig 13278 bp, 13 predicted proteins | sample BON02_FD_78091 | JGI IMG/M metagenome (GOLD analysis project Ga0105054, IMG submission 78091) | Freshwater microbial communities from Lake Bonney liftoff mats and glacier meltwater in Antarctica - BON-02 (megahit assembly) | ecosystem: Environmental > Aquatic > Freshwater > Ice > Glacier...
AATTTTGATACTTCATTCTCTTTAAGTCCTCCTTCAAAACTAAAACCTCGTCAGGTGATAAGTTTTCATAAGTTTTCGCATATGGATCAACAAAGGAAGCATCTACACCTATATTGAAATCATTTTTTTAACAAACAGAAGATGTTTTTGTTTTTTCAAACACAACTAGGTTTGTACAAGTGTATAACAAAAATAAATTTTTAAATTTGGGAACACAATCATATCGTTAATTACAGGTTATAATCATTTTGTGTGGTAGACCCTTTTTTCCGATCTGGCCGCACCCTGGTTCATAGTGGTGATGGCTCAGCCTGGGGATGGATTCCTGAGAGAGCAATTCGAAGAAGTCGAGGAAGACGGGAAAACCCTAAATAAAACATAACCTGTTCTTAGAGTCCCAGGGTGTTAAGCAGTTTTGAATGTGTCCACCAATTCTTACATGAAAGCCTTCCACATTCGCCGTGAGGATGGCCCCGTCACTCTTTTACCAGGATCTTCGATGTGTTATTAACAAAAAATGTTTGATATGATCAGTTATTAACATGTAAATAACAACCTTGAGTGGGTGGTTCATATCGTGATATACACATCCCTAAACACAACAAAAATCGATTTTTTATTAAAGCACCACTAGTAGTGGATAAAAGCCATCAAAAATTTTTTATAGGCTGGCTAAATTTTTTCCAATTTTACCTTGATTGATTAGTTCCGATTTGTCAATCACTTGGTCGTATACCGGATAGTCTGTATATCCCTCCTCTTCATGAGTGTAAAACGTTTTGCGATTGTAGCGATTCAATGGCAAATCATTCATCAAACGATGGGGTAAATCAGGATTGGAAATGAACCATCTGCCGAAAGCAACGCAATCATAGAATCCAGATTCCAAAGCGCTTTCAGCAGCCTTCGGAGAGAATCCGCCAGCACCAATCATAGTCCCTTTGTAAAGGGCTCGAAATTTGGCAGGGTTTACAAGACTCATTTCATATTCTGGTGCATTTTCCAGATCCTTGCCGAAGAACATAAATGGTCGAGGCTCTGAAAGCAGCAAATACGCCAGATTCAATGTATCGAGTTTACGAATTACGTAAGAATACAGAGCATCAGGATCTGAATCATCAGTTCCATAATACTTCATCGTGTCAGCTACCAAACGTCAAACTATTGCAAAGAATTTTCAAGTGAACTTACATGAGTGTGGAGACAATCTAACTGCGATGCGAGAGTACGGGAAAACTGTAGAGCAAGCATCAAGTATCAAGAACAATAATCTGGATCGATTTTCAAAACTGCCACCGAATTCATCAGTTCTTTTATTCACTCCATCGTTTAAAAACTGATCCAGCAGATACCCATGGGCAGCATGCAATTCAATACAATCAAATCCCGCTTCCTTTGCATTCGTCGCTGCCACCTTGTAGTCGTTGACCAGTCTTTCCATTTCATCTGTTCGAAGTTGTCGTGGTAGCGAATAGGGTCCTTTTTCCCCTGTCATACTGGTAGATTTTCCTTCTGCTCTAACTGCGGATGCACTAACAGTGGGCTTACGGAAGTCAGCTATTGGATGCTGCGCATAACTTTCGTGCGCAACACGACCGGTATGCCACAGCTGAATACTCATCAGTCCCTTCTTTTCATGCACCGCTTGTACAACTTTTTTCCAATGAGCAGTTTGAATTGCTGTCCATATCCCAGTGTGATTTTGCTCGAACATACCTTCAGGTGAGATCAAAACAGCTTCAGAAATCAGCAATCCCCCGTCTGTTGCTCGTTGTCGGTAATAATTGACGATGGCATCCGTCGGGAACAGACCATTGGCATCACCCCGTAGTCTAGTTAGTGGGGCCAACACCACTCGATGGTTCAAGTTCAATGAACCAGCCTTTACAGGAGACGAGAACATTTGTGTCCGACCTAAATGACTTTTTAACACAACAAAAATTTAAGTAGAAAAAAAAAGGATTATAAAAAAACAATATCGGCTGTGTTGTCGAGCCCCACTGCAGATAGTTTAATTTTGGATAGTTCTGTTGTGCCTGCTCGCACTGTAGCATGAAGGTGAAATACTACGGTCCCATCGAGAGAGCCCCGCGAGGAGAGCCTCATCAAATTGTAGCGATTCCTGTCTATGAATCTTCTAAGCTGCTTTCAATACTGTGCAAAATTTTCCCTTCGAATACCAGGCTTATTAAACAAGTAGTTTCGGTGTCCAATATGTTAGAGTACACCACAGTAGTAGAGTTCACTGAGACTATGGGAGTATGTTTGGTAGACCTGGAAAAAGAGCTCGTCAAAGGAAGTGATGCAGTTGAATTCTGGACCGAGATTCAAAATAAAATACAACTCTCCGCGTGGAATCGACTGAAACCTGTAAGGTTCAAAACGCTTAGCTTTAATGGGGAAGATCTTTTTGAGCACAAAGAGTTGCCTCCAGTCTCTAATGACAAACTTACCGTAGAAACCGACAATCTATGTTTTGATATTTTGAAGCCTCCTTTCGTGCAAGATAGCCCTTTTAACATATTTACTAAAGACATTTTAGACAGTTATTAAGTTATTGGTGCATCAACGGTGGTGAGGAATTTCAGAAATTCCTTGCAGCAAATTTGAGGCTCGTCACATAGTTTGCAATGTCCTGCCCGAGGAATGCACACTAAGGGCCATGCAAAGGGCAGATTGTGAACCACCTGCAACGAACACGATTCGGTCATCGTGTCAAATTCTCCTCGAACCACCAACACAGGCACTTTCACCAGATGCAATCTGTCTACTATACTCCAATTTTTTAGTACACCACCTACACAAAATTCGCTGGCCCCTTGCATAGCTGTGTAGATAATTTTATTTTCCCCGAGATCACTGTTCAAGTAGCAAAGTGGCGGAGGGAGTTGGCGACATGTGAACTGCGGAGACAAGAACTTGTTCATAATTTTGTAGCCTTTGCATTCAAATCTTTCCTCGTCGGTCAGCTTTTTCAAATATGCTTGTGTGCACGTAGGCAAGGAACACAGGAGCTCTTTCCATTGGCACTCTGAGTAGTACTGAGAATCGCTGAAGGCTCCGTCGAGAATGAGACCGCGAAGTCCTTTTGGTTGCAGAACTGCGAATTCCTGAGCTAGCGCGGTGCCCCATGAACTTCCGTACACAAAGTAATGAACCAAATGCAAATGATCCACAATTTCTTTCAGTTCGCTGACGTAATATTCAACCGTAAGAAGGAAATCATGTCCATCCGTTTTAGGATCCTCAATTCCGTTCCGAGAAGCACCACATCCTGCTTGGTCGCTGGGATACATCATCAGTATATATTTATATAAGAACCATAATGGATGAACTTACTAAAATACCACTGGGTAGCCCATGTGAGCCAGTAGTTTCAAAGGTAAAATATAGTTGTGGCATGCTGCAGGACCTCCATGTAGAGCAACCACCGTGTCTCTCTTTCCAAGCGGTTCACTTGGATTCCAATACTTCCAATACACGACTTCGAGTCCACGTATTGTCACGGAGCTCGTCTCGCACTTCAAGTGATCCATGTTGCCAATCAAGTCGTCAAGAGTCACCCGGTCACTTTCATCCACCTCCATTTGCATCTTCAATTCTTCCACTCTCTTTTTGCATCGATCTAATTCCGCAACTGCATCCCCTAGTTGTTCCAACAGGTTCACCATCGGGACCTACCCTATTGTAACGGTTTTTATCGTCTCCAAACTTAATTCATTCGGATCTTGATTAAGGCCAGTTAGGGGAAAAATATACCGGCTTTTTGGGTCCTTAGTGACAAATAGTTAACTCGTAGAACACCCTTTTTGAAAAGAAACCAAAATTAATAAAAAAATCACGGGCATGGGCCTGTCCCGCTTTATTTATTAATTACCTGATTGGTAGAGGCTTAATTAAACCTGAGTTCAGATACACAATTTCAGAAAACAATTCAGCTTGCAGAAGCCGTGCTTGAACACTGATAAGAGGTTGCTTACAAATAACGCTTGATGCATGATATGGCAATGAATTCCCGTGAAGAGCAACATATGATAAACGATGTGATGTCGATCCTTCTTGCAGACCCACAGGATGGCCTGAAACCTGAACCAATCGCATCGAAACGAAGTTTTGACGATATGTATAAACATGATCTTCGTATAAGTAGCTTAAACTTGAAGGCCCGAGAGCCGTCTCCTTCATTTTATGGTTGTAAGCGGGAGTTGATGAAGCGGGGGGCATGGACTCTTAGCCAGGAAGAGATTATCAGAAGTGCAAATCCATTACCTGTGTCTTCAAACAGCCAGACCATCGACAAGTTCCCGAATGCGCAGTCCCAAGCAGAAACGAAGGAAAGCTTGCCCTGCAAAAGAGATCAAATGAAACGTAGCTCCTGGACTCGAAGTCAAGACGATCTCTTAGTTTTGGCAGTGTCATTACACGGAGCTAAGAACTGGAAAGAGATCGCCAAGTGTTTACCCGGCCGTAACCATGTGCAATGTTTACAGCGGTGGCAAAAGGTACTGATGCCCGGATTGAAGAAGGGAGCATGGGCTGATGAGGAAGACCAACTGCTGGCGAGGCTGGTGTCTCATGCCGGAGAATCTTTTTCTTGGGTTGATATCTCCAGTCAAATTAAAGGTAGGACCACTAAGCAATGCAGAGAACGATGGACTCTTTGTTTAGATCCAAGTATCAATCGCAAGAAGTGGACTGCGGAGGAAGATTCCAAGTTGATCGCATTGTACGAATCTTCAGGTCCTCAATGGTGTCTCATGAAAGAAGAATTTCAAAATAGAACTCCAAATCAGCTCAAGTCTCGATTCGCTAGTCTGAGAAAGAAGGACACACTCTATTGAAAATAACTCAAAAATATTTATTATTACAACAAGTTTGGTTTTAAGGCTTCCCGCCGAATACATCAGAAATGGATATTTTTCGCTTGAACATGTACCATGCAGTATCTCCTGCCAGATACACATGTTTACCCATGGTTTCCCGATTCCTTGGAAAGAAAGCGGATACATTCCCATTGGTCTTTTCGAGGTAGTTAACTGTCAGAGGCTCTATAGACCACGTAACAGGAACCATAGAGGATGGTATGCCAAAACCATGACCAAAAGCAATCCCATCATTGCGAAGTTTTGGCGACCAAGCAGACAACAGTTCGTCCAAGGACTCCTTTCGACGCGAGTGGAGATCCAGTATAAGTACATCAAAGTATTTATCCAGATATTTAGTACTCACCGCGCTAAGGGAAGAACGCTCGCTAACTATTAGATTGGTCCGATTGTGCTGCGAACAAGTGAGATCTTGGGAATCGTAAAACAAATGTAACAAACTTACGAATAATTCCACAACGCCTGAAGCACTCAACGGTTTTGTACAATAGTCGCCACTTTCCTTAAAGCCAACTGGAGTATCAAGAATCTCAACTTTCTCCACTCGGTCTTGAAAGGTTGACAGAATATGGGAAATAAACAAGTCGCTACAGGATCCAATCTGCATCACTCTCAGTTTATTCTTGCCAATCTTCCTGCGTTTATCCGGTGGTAAAAGTTTCATCAACTCTACCAAAACAACTTCTTGTGACTGTAAAGTACATTCTTTCCAATTGCACAAATAAAGCCACCTTTCATCGGCTCCAAAATGAATTACATTGTCAACAACCGACCTGGTGGCCTGGTCGACTTGGAATGAACTCAATTCAGATTCAAGTGAAGATAGATGTTCGCCAACAGATTTTTCTAGACCTCCTAGTCGCATTTTCAAGGCTGTCACGCTATCAGCAAGTTCCTTTATAGATTCTCTTTGTTTCATTTGTTCTTGAGAAGATTCGTTCATCCAACTTGCCATCGTCTTTATCCGATTGAGCAAAAATTGTTCATTTTTATTGGCGTCTTCAATACCAGTGGTATTAAAAAATTGCTGTGCTCGTGATGATGCGTCTTCCAATGGAAAACTATCTGTTGCCTCATGTAGCTTGTCGTAAACAACATAAACCACAAGAATGACTAACAGCAGCAACATGAACAATCGTGACATATCTGGGGTTGCCGTATCCGCTATCAGGTTCCTGTTCATCTTGTTGGATTTTGAGCTCGTACTAGTTGGGGACTCTTCCTTGCGACCATATTCCACGTCGAGTGATGACAGCCGTCTTCGTCCATCGATCTCAAAGGACCCCCTTGCCGTCTCACCTCTCCTATTTCTAGGAGCATCAACTGGAGGAATGAGTACACCGTCTCTTCTCGACGATAAGCTTTCAGAAGCGACCAGGAATTCTTCCTCGACATCAATCATCCCAATAACTTCTGCCGCTCCAACGGATAGGTCCCCTCGAGACGTTGCTGAGGATGATCGACGTAGGGGGAGATATCGCATCTATTCAGTCGTCATTGAAGCTTCGTACGACTGAAACTCCTCTGTTTCCTGCACTATCCACTCTTCATTCATTGCATCACGATATTCAACAGCTGGTTCAAGCTACCGAAAGCTCTCACAATCGACTCGTACAAGAACTACGAGAACACGATCGATATGATTTTTTAGTGTTTCAGCATACGGATAACGAAGAGCATTTAGAATCTCTAACTATCGAAGAATTTCCATTTGGATATTCCGCAATTCAAAAACAAATCGTTGATGCAGATTCACCAGAATCCTTAGCAGAAGCCATTCGAGAAGTGTTTGAAGAAGTGACGGCAATTCAGGTGCCAGTACATTGGATGAAGCTTCGATCTCCGGTGGCATGTTTTACTGGAGATACAACTCACCAAGACACAAGAGATGCTGAGAGAGATCATTTTGTTTTAAACAATCAGAGGTTCAGTGGTTCAAAACTAACCTACGAAGGCGTTATTTCGGTTATTTCTGCGGAAATTGCCAAGGTCTCTGATGCTTACATGCCTATGAAGGATCGGTTCCGTGACGCGGCCATTTCTCGATTCGCACGGAGTGTTCTTCACGTTGGTAACCGCACCTGTTCTGGCGGGAATGCATTTGAGGCACTGATGACTGTACTGGGCTCACATCAACATATTTTAGTTGTCCCGAACTCAGAGCAAGCAGATCCTGTTCAAATTGAGATTCGACTGGGGTCCTTTCAAAGAAAGAGGGCGCCGGAGCTGGTGTGGGGTGTTGTTGCCGAGATCAACGGAAACACAAAGTACATGTTAAAGGACCCGGTCGACATTGAGACAAGTGTAGGAGGTCTTTGCGCAAATTTTAAGGTTTCATTGGGTATGCAATTGCCTGTACCTTTATATCAGAGTTCTTTGAGCGAAGACAACCGACGAAGTGCCGCGAATAAAGAATCTTTTACTGTGTGGGAAGGAAGCTATGTTCAAAATGAAGGGTTTGTGGATTTATATTGGTGGAACGATTTCAAATGAAATCTTGTAATATTTAAATATTCGATATGTAATAATTGCGACTGCACTTGCTTATTTTTAAATTAAAAGAGTAGTGACCGACGGCTTTTATCCACAACGATAGAATAGTACCTCTTCTTGTCTAGCTATGCATAGACCAATTATACCTTCATAAAGGTCCTTAAAGTTCATTCCGATCCTTGATTTCTAAACAGGACACGTGACTTACCATTAGTTAGTCGAAAACATAGGAATCCAACGTAACAATTACGATTGATGACGACAAATTAAACCAGATTGCCAAGATACTTCGTATATTCACTTTGTGTGGGTTTTTTCGAAAGGAAATTCATTCGCCTCGTGAGGGCGAAATCCATTTCATCCATTTCAATTGCTTCTTAAAAAAAAGTCCTAGTAGTTAGCTACGTTTTATTGCGCATGGTAGAGCATCATCATCTATTTGTTCCTTTCTAACTGACAACCGAGTGTAAGATATGAGCGACGAGTCCGAGCGTCTGCTAGGGCACAAGCGATCTCGTGCAGGCTCTAATGGAACCGATGGCCACGTGACGGATGATCTCATTCCTGAGAAACGGTCTGAACCATGGACTGAAGAACAGAAAACTATATTACTGCTTGCCATTGAGAAATTCGGTGTAAACGACTGGTGCAAGGTGGCGTCTTTGATTCCCACCAAGAACGATATGGAGTGTCAAGCGTATTGGGAACAACTCTCCATTCGAGATGAACACAGTCAATACGATTTGGAATCGAAAAAACAGAAATTGAAAATCTCTGGGATGCCTCGTCCTTCAGAGATGACAAATCATTTGTCATATGCCAATGATCATAATGCAGTAATGTACCAAGCCCAACTTCTCCAACAATACCAGCAACAACAAAAAGAGCTGCTTCAGAAATTGGAGCAAAACAAAACCATTGGGGACATGCTAGCTATGCAACTTTCTGCTCAATTGAGTAATCAAGCAATGATGCCGGATATGTTCCGACCTAACCGATACAATCCAACGGGAGGTAATAGCTTTGCTACTTCTGGGAATATGTCCCCCCCTTTATCACCTCCGTTGGTGCCAAGGTCGACGCATAATATACGGTATCCCTATTACTCCTTGCCGGGATCTACTATAACCACAGGTAGAAGTTCGTCGTGTAACACCCCCCCTGAACAAACCCAAGATAGCGTTTTCCATCGCCAAATTTTAGCGAATGTTTTACATCACAATTTACAGATTCTTGCACAGCAACAACAAAAAGAATCTGAAATGCATCGTCCCGATGAATTGCCAAAATCGTATCCCAATGGTCGACCAATCAGCGGTGCAGTTCCAGGCACTGAAAACACCGGCAGATGGACTGATCAAGAGCATCAGGCATTTCTTCGTGGCCTTAACGAACATGGAACGCGTCACTGGACTGATATTGCAAACGTAGTAAAGACCAGAACGGTGGTTCAAGTCCGCACCCATGCTCAGAAATACTTCAAGAAATTCAAAGCCGCGGGTGTTCCAGGATTTGAAGACATGGGTGGATCTGAACCTGCAAGTTCCGAGGATGAAACGGACTCCAAATCTAAACGTACTTCTAGATCCGAAGAAGAATTGAAGCAAACTGCGGAACCAAGTGCTCAAGTTGAGGAAGAAGCATCTCCAATTGTAGAGGAACCAGTATTATTAGTAGTAGAAAAGCAAGTTGAAGAACAGCAAATTGAAGAAAATCAAGTTGAAGTACAGCAAATTGAAGAAAAGCAAGTTGAAAAACAGCAAATTGAAGGACTGCAAATTGAAGAACTGCCAAATGAATCTGAGTAGAGCAGCCCAATTGCAATTCAATGTATGTATGATGATCATTAGACAAACTGCATAAACGTCGACTTTCGATAATGGCACGTACGATTAGATAAAAAATAAAAATGGTTAGTAGTATGAAAATTTGTCCTATAGGTGGCATCTCACAAAGAAACGCTGTTTTGTTTGTTTTGTTCGTTTCGTTAGTGGAATTTATTTGATTTAATAAGGAACTAGCTTTTCAGTTATCCTGTTACGATGCAACATTTGAGCTGTGCCTTGTTTTCGTTTTAGGTTGCTTGTCTCATTTTGAAATCTCTTAATTCATGAGCTGAACAAAGTAAAAAATAGAAGGGTCTACCCGGAATGCCGTTACAGGATTTGATGGAGTCGAAGGAAGGGAAATCGACTGACTTTCCAACAGAAGGTAAAGTGGTCGACGAAAGTGATGATGACGAACCAAAACAAGTTCAATTCAAAGTCATTCTTCTAGGTGATGGGGCAGTGGGGAAAACGTCGTTGGCGATGCGTTACTCCCAAGACAGCTTTAAAAAATCTTACAAACAAACGATCGGAGTGGACTTCTTTATTAAACGCCTTAAATTACCGGGGGGTCTACTCGTTGCTTTACAGATTTGGGATATTGGTGGGCAGTCTATAGGAAGTAAAATGCTGAGCAATTACATTTATGGAGCTGATGCGATATTGCTGTGTTATGATATCACAAATTACCAGAGTTTTAGAAATTTAGAAGATTGGTATCATTTAGTTCGAAAGACATTTACTGGTTCTGCGAATATTCCCTATGTTGCATTAATTGGTAATAAAATGGATCTGGTTCATATGAAAGCGGTGGATTCAGAACAACACGAAATGTTTGCCGATGAAAACGATTTTAAAGTGTATTCAGTTTCCGCAAAATCGGCCGAGAATGTGTGCTTGTGCTTCAATCGAATCGCCGCGGATCTAGCAGGTATTGTAGTCGTTCGACCAGAGATGGGAGTGGCTCACGAAATCGTCAGAGCAGAAATAATACAGCATAATAATGATGCGTCAAAGGTACCTGTGGATATGCGTAGAACTGGGAAATCCAAGTGTGTTATTTCATGAAAATTCTTATCTGGCAAACTCCAACTATTTGGAACTAATAATTTGGAGTCAAATGAAACTGCAAACGTTTATTATTCTTTATTCTTATTATTTTCATTCGCTATAGTCTTTGCAATACCAAAAAGTGAATCCATTGGTTTTAATTGTTCTGAGTTCAAATTTAATTATACAAGGACAAAATCAATTCTATGTTTTAACACAACTTTTTTTAAACGTATAAAGTATTTTTAAATACTTTATTGGATACTTCACGGAACATGTTTGCAGGCGACATAGTTGTCAAGTCGAAGGATGCAATTAAATTACATCAGGAGAAATATATTGTGAATTCAGTGATTCCACATAATATTCTTGCTTCTGATTACCTCACGGATTGCCATCAGGTTCTTTTCTTTCAACAAGATACTCTTGCTTATTAAGAAATTAGCATTTGATGGCTTTTATCCACTACTTGAAGTGCTTTATAAAAAATCGATTTTTGTTGTGTTTAAAACATTGAAACTTGAAATGGAAAGTTGGCTACATGGTAGACTATATTTTCAAAAGGAAAATATAATTGGATGGTGAGGATTGAGTGAGAGATTGAGAGATTGACAGATGGTACGTTCTTAATCAAGCTAGGAGTAACTCAGATGATGATAGCGGATTTCCGCATTAAAAATTCACGTGAGTCTATGACTGTGAAACGGAATAAACGAGTAGTGGACTGATGAGTGATCCTCTCCAATCTTCTTAACGGCAACTTACATTGTTTCAGAAAAATGCCCAAAACAAAGGATCCAAGAAAAGAGCAGGAATTGCCAACTTTCAAATTCAAGTCCGTTTCAAGTCCGATTTCCCCGCCAGATTCTGATTACTCGGCGCCTGTGGTGAAACAAGACCTCGAACGCTGTTCGCTTCATTCGGAGCTGGTGTTCACTATACCTGGATTCCTTCTACCTGATGAATGTGCTTGTTGGATTAAATTCGCTGAAGAGACAGGGTTTGAAGAAACCAAGCATCCTGCTGCTGCTGGGTATGCCCATAGAGATAACGGAAGATTACAATTCACTGACACATTTGTAGCCTCACTCATTTTCGAGCGCATGAGAAAAGCCCTGCCTACGTGTAGCGGCAAAATAGCTGTTGGTTGCTCCTCGAATATTCGCATTTATCGGTATTTTGAAGGCCAGCGTTTTGGTAAACATATCGATGACTCCAACTTTGAGAAGGAGACGGGATCGTGGTCGGAGTTCACCTTATTGTTGTACTTGAATGAAGTAAATCTGGGTGGAGAGACTGTTTTCTACGATGGTAGCAAGAAGGCGGTACTGACGGTATCTCCTGTTGCTGGGCTAGCTTTAATCCATGGACACGGGGAACGATGTATGCTCCATGAAGGACGCAGCGTGAAGAGAGGAGTGAAATATCTCCTGCGAACTGATGTACTTTACAAGGATTAGCTGTAATTAAACCAATCTTTTTGTAAGCTAGAAGTGTACGCTATAGGAGAAATCGCTTATTTAATTAAAAGAACACAATTAGGTTTTAGGTATTTATCACTAGAAAATAGTGAACTATTTGCAGTCCACCCACGAGACCCATGTTCTTGAATTTTGATTTGTTTCATGCTTGCTTGGACGACCCATTCTTTCCAGAGGTCTCGCTCAAGGGTATTTTTGTCAACCTCAGCTTTCCATTGGTAGAGCAACTCATATGTACATCGCGAAATGGTAGATTCGATATCATTGGCGACCAAGCCTCCAATTTGTAGAACAGCTAGCACATCGACCTGATATTTAGCAATAACATGCACTCTCGTTGGGTTTTCTACCGGTTTAGCATCAATGGACTGTTAACCCCATTCTAATATTCGAAATCTGCAGAATATCAGCTCCATTTTGTTCACTGAGAACCTCCCGGATGTCTATCCATATCCATTTTTGGCTTTACTCTCTTCTCTAACTCGCCATCGACTTCCAATATCCAAGATAGGCCTTGAATCCCATCATCGCTATAAAATTGCTGCCTGTGGTCCCATATCATCTAAATCTATATATTTCTCATAGCCAACTTATTCATAGATTGACAAATTGCAACATATCCATTCATCCTTCAGTCTCACTGTTTATCTGAGCCATTATCAGATGAGGATTTTGTGAAGATTCAAGAAAAAATGGCTTTTGACTTGTTACTCAGTTCAACCAAGGTGTCATCGCAAAAAGTGAAGATCTCGGTTTCTTAGCACTGTAAAAAAATTTGCACAAGGATTTCCCGTAATCTATGAAGTTAAGGTTGAAGCCTTAAAATTATTTAAATTGATAGTTGCTTCAACGCCATGGTGAATCAACAGTTAAATCTTACGAACGGCCATTTTGAAGACTCACTCAATTTCCAGCCTTTGGTGGAACTGTACCTTGAAGCAGCGATAAAAGATGTTGATGGCTCCTCAAATGTTTGTATTTACTGGTAAAAATCATCTTTTGAATGAACACATTGGCGAATCCAGTTTGGATGAGGAAACGGGATCATGGTCATGGATTCTTTTTGTTGTACCATGGTATTTGAATTATACGAATCTCGATGGAGAGACTGTGTTGTACGAGGGAAAGTGGATGAGATTAGAGTTTACCAGATTGTGTAACACCCATGTCTTGAGGGGATCGCATTATAGCAAGCTATCTGATTTAATTGATGTGAAGTATGATGGCATCACCGTAATCTGCTTGCTTTAATCCAAGGACACAGGGAAAGAAGAATGCTCCTCATGAAAGACGCAGCATGAAGAGCCTGGGAGTAAAATATTTCTTGCGAACTGGTATACTTTTACAATTGGACTCGCTATATAATAATCCGTAGTTTATATCAAGTTTTTTAATACTACAAGTAGCGGGACAGAAGATTTCTTTTTTAATTCAAGCAACACAGGTTCTCGAGAACAACATGGCGTTGTTCGATTCAAAAATACCAGGTTGTGAAATCAAAGTCAAATCGCTATTTCCAGATACTGATGCTCGCGGGCTCACTGA
>Ga0105054_10008795_pt1 | contig 13275 bp, 14 predicted proteins | sample BON02_FD_78091 | JGI IMG/M metagenome (GOLD analysis project Ga0105054, IMG submission 78091) | Freshwater microbial communities from Lake Bonney liftoff mats and glacier meltwater in Antarctica - BON-02 (megahit assembly) | ecosystem: Environmental > Aquatic > Freshwater > Ice > Glacier...
ATCCCCGATCCTGCGACCTGGACGCTCATGTCAGGCGCCCTTCTCGTCGAGCTGGCGCGACAGCAGCGACTGGAACTCGGCCGCGAAGGTCTCCAGACGGCTGCCGTAGCGGTCGAGATCGGTCGAAAGCTTGTTGTAGGCGATGACCGCCGGGATCGCCGCAAGCAGGCCCAGGGCGGTGGCAAACAGCGCCTCGGCGATGCCTGGCGCCACGACCGTCAGCGAAGTGTTCTTGGCGATGGCGATGGCAGTGAAGGCGTTCATGATGCCCCAGACCGTGCCGAACAGGCCGACAAACGGTGCCGTCGAACCGACCGTGGCGAGGAAGCCCATGTAGCGCTCCAGCCGGTCCATCTCGCGGTCGACGGTAACCTGCATGGCCTGGTTGATGCGCTGCTGCAGACCGGCCCGCAGGCGATCGTCGGCAATGGTTTCCTGGCGCTGCATGCCGCGTTTGAGTTCCAGCATGGCGGCCGAGAAGACGCCGGCCATGGGATGGGTGGGATCGCGCCCGATGCGGTCATAGAGATCCTCGAGCGAACCGCCCGACCAGAAGGCCTCCTCGAAGTCCTCGGCTTCGGCGCGCAGGCGTCGCAGGCGGATGACCTTGTCGAAGATGATCGCCCAGCACCACACCGAGGCGCCCAGCAGCAGCAGCATGACGATCTTGACGATGAAATCGGCACGCCAGAACAGACTCCAGACCGACATCGAGATGTCGGCCGAGCCGGCGAGCTGCGCCACTTCGAGTGCTTGTGTATCCATCGGGCTGGGGAGACTCCGTTGCGGGTGGGGTCAGGCGGCGCGGTCGAATGCCAGACGCACACCTTGCGGCATGCGGGCAGGACGGCCGGCCGGGGAAAGAAAGGCAAGGCGCACGATCAGGCGGACGAGGTCCTCCTCGCCGCGGCGCACGACCTGTTCCATGGTCGCACTCGCGCCGCCTCCGCCGATGATGCGCGTCGTCACCGTGAGCGCATCGTCGAGGCGGGCCGGTCGCAGGAAATCGGCTTCGCAGCGCACCACGACGAAATTCCCGCCCGCGCTCTCCTTCAGGCCGACATGGTCGAAACCCAGGGCGCGCAGGTATTCGGTTCGGCCGCGTTCGGCAAAGCGCAGATAGGCCGTGTGATAGCAGATGCCGCCGGCGTCGGTGTCCTCGTAATAGACCCGCACTTCGTGGCGATGGGCTTCAGACATCGCCGTTCTCCGCGATGGCACGAAAGAGGTCGGCCTGCTCGCGCAGCGGCGCCGGCATGACCAGGCCCAGATGTTCGTAGCTGGCGCCCGTCAGCATCCGCCCGCGCGGCGTGCGCTGGACGAAACCCTGCTGAATCAGAAACGGCTCGATAACATCCTCCAGGGCGTCGCGGTGTTCCGACAGGACCGCAGCGACGGTTTCGACACCAACTGGTCCACCGCCATAATGCTCGGCAATACAGGCCAAATAGCGGCGGTCCATGGCGTCCAGGCCGCTGCGATCGACTTCCAGGCGCAACAGCGCCTTGTCGGCGATTTCCGCATCGATGGTCTCGTGGCCGCCGACATCGGCAAGGTCCCTCACCCTGCGGAGCAAACGCACTGCCACACGCGGGGTTCCCCGCGCCCGCCGGGCGATCTCGCGGGCGCCGTCATCGGTCAGCGTGGCGCCCAGCACCCGTGCGGCACGCGCCACGACAATGGCCAGGTCGTCGGCGTTGTAGAAGTTCAGGCGCAGCGGAATGCCGAAGCGCTCGCGCAGCGGCGTCGTCAGCAGGCCCGAGCGTGTCGTCGCCCCGACAAGGGTGAACGGCGGCAGGTCGATGCGCACGGAACGCGCAGCCGGGCCCTCACCGATCATCAGGTCGAGGTGGAAATCCTCCATCGCTGGATAGAGCACCTCCTCCACCGCCGGGCTCAGGCGATGGATCTCGTCGATGAACAGGACATCGCGCTCTTCGAGATTGGTCAGCAGTGCGGCAAGGTCTCCGGCGCGCGCAATGATCGGCCCGGAGGTCGCGCGAAAGCCGACTCCCAGTTCGCGCGAGACGATCTGGGCCAGCGTCGTCTTGCCCAGCCCCGGCGGTCCGTGCAGCAGGACATGGTCGAGCGCCTCGGCGCGGCCACGGGCGGCCTGCACGAAGACCGAAAGATTATCGCAGACATTCTTCTGGCCGATGAAGGAGGCCAGGGTCTGGGGCCGCAGGGTGCTCTCGATGTCGTCTTCGGCAGGCTGACCGTCGACCAGGCGCTCCTGGCTCATCGTGCCAGGCCCTTCAGACCGGCCCGGATCAGGCGCGCGACATCGGCATCCTCGCCCAGATCACGGCGGGCGGCGACGACGGCGCCGAAGGCTTCACTCCTGCCGTAGCCCAGATTGACCAGCGCCGAGACCGCCTCGGCATCGGCACCGTCGGCCGGGCTTGCCGCAGCACCGGGCGCCAGCGCCGCACCCGGGCCGAGGCCGACTTCGCCCATGCGGTCTTTCAGCTCGGTGACGACACGCTGGGCCAGGCGCGGGCCGACACCGTTGGCGCGAGAGACCGCAACCTTGTCCTGGGCCATCACCGCCTGGGTCAGTTCGTTTGGCGACATCACCGAAAGGATCGCCAGCGCGACCCGGCTGCCCACGCCCTGCACCGTCTGGAGCAACCGGAAACAATCGCGCTCGCCCTTGTCGGAAAAACCGTAAAGCACGATGCGGTCGTCGCGCACGAAGGTCTCGACCATCAGGCTGGCCCTGGCGCCGATCCCGCCCAGGCCGCGCAACGTGCGCGCCGAACAGGAGAGCAGATAGCCGACGCCGGCGACGTCGATCACCACCAGATCATCGTCCAGCGTGTCGACGATGCCGGTCAGTTTGCCGATCATGGCCGGGCTCCCAGCGCCGCCAGGGTGCGGCGCGGGCCGCTGGTGACGCCGTGATGGGCGTGGCAGATGGCGACGGCCAGAGCGTCGGCGGCATCCTCGGAGGTGACACGCGCGCCGGGCAGCAGGATGCCGATCATCATGCCGACCTGGACCTTGTCGGCCGCACCAGTGCCGACAACGGTCTTCTTGACCAGACGCGCCGCGTATTCATGCACGGCCAAGCCCGTGGTTGCGGCCGCAACCATGGCGCTGCCGCGGGCCAGGCCCAGCTTCAGGGTGCTCGACGGGTTCTTGTTGACGAAGGTCTCCTCGATTGCGGCCACCTCGGGCGCATGTTCGGCGATCACCGCCTGGACGGCCTCGAAGATGGCGGTCAGGCGGTTGGCCATGGTTTCCTTGGCGGGCGGTGACACGGCTCCGTTCGCCACGTGCCGCAGCGCGTTGCCCTCGACGTCGATGATGCCCCACCCGGTGTGCAGAAGGCCGGGGTCGAGGCCGAGTACCCGCATTGTCTGCCCTCAGGCTACCAGGCGTTCCATGACGTCGTCGGCGATCTCGAAGTTGGCCGAGACCGTCTGCACGTCGTCGTTGTCCTCCAGCGCATCAATCAGCTTCAGCAGCGAGGCGGCCTTTTCTTCGTCGAGTTCGATCGTGTTCTGGGCCTGCCAGATCAGGCCGGCGCTCTGGGCATCGCCAAAGCGATCCTGCAGGGCGCCGCTGACCTGACCGAAATCCTCCGGCGCGCAAATGATCGTGTGGCTTTCCTCGTCGGACTGCACGTCGGTGGCGCCGGCTTCCAGCGCCGCCTCGAACATGGTCTCGAAATCGCCCTTGTCGGCGGGATAGACGACCTGGCCCAGGCGCTCGAACATAAAGGCGACACTGCCGGTTTCGCCCATCGCCCCGCCACCCTTGTTGAAGGCCGAGCGCACTTCCGAGGCGGTGCGGTTGCGGTTGTCGGTCAGCGCCTCGACGATCAGGGCGATGCCGCCGGGGCCGTAACCCTCGTAGCGCATCTCCTGATAATCGGTGTTGTCCTCACCGCCCGCGGCGCGCTTGATCGCGCGGTCAACGGCATCCTTGCCCATGTTGACGGCGCGCGCGGCGGCAACGGCGGCGCGAAGGCGCGGGTTGTGCTCGGGATCGGGCAGGCCCGAACGGGCCGCCACGGCGATCTCGCGCCCCACCTTGGTGAACTGTTTGGCCCGCTTGGCGTCCTGAGCGCCCTTGCGGTACATGATGTTCTTCCACTTGGAATGGCCGGCCATGGGTTCCTCTTGTCCGGATTCATCGATAATGGGTGTCCAGATATCGCGCTGGATTCGGGAACACAATACCACATCGTGTCGAATCGGCGCCCAATCCCGCCCCAGCGCCACATTCAGGAGCCAAACACCGATGCGGCAGCCGATTTCGCCGCTTCCTTGGCCTTGATCGTGGCCTTTGCCCGCGCCATCTCCGCTTCAAGGCCCGCAACATAGTCATGCAGCGCCTCAATCGACATGGCTTCAAGATTGACTGCTCCAGTCCTTGCCTTGACGGGTTCCAGATCGTCGGCGTCCATGTCAGAACCTCCCTTTCAGCCTTTCGTCAGCATGTGAGCCGGTCGCCGCGATGAGTTCAAGACGCAGTTCAATACGACGCATCCTTGTGGGCTGGGGCGCCTTTGTCATCGTCCTGGCCGTGGGCATCGCCTTCATGGGCACCCTGATCCACGGCATCATCAAGGGCAACGGCACCGCCCACGACCTCGACCACGGCAACCGTGTGCTCGACGAGCATCTGGTGGAACTGGCCGACATGCGCGGTACCGCACCGATTGCCGCCCTGCCCTTCGTCACCGCCGACCCCGATTGGGATGTCGTCTGTTATGTCGATGCCGGGCACTGGGTGGGCAAGGTGGTGGCCGAACGCATGGGCCTGGATATCCACCAGATGGTCTTCGAGCCACGCAACATCTATGTCGTGGGCGATTACTGGGGTCTGGCTTTCCTCAACACGCAGACCAACTATATGCGCATCGTCGAAATCAACCGGATGCCCGTGGCGACGATCGACGGACCCGAATGTTTGCTCCGGGAAGGTGCCGAGATCACCGCCCGGCCGATGGAAGGCGATGCCGACAGCATCGTCGTCAGTTTCGTCGGCACGCCCGCGACCGCTCAATAAACCGACGCCGACCCAGGGACTCCAGACCATGGCCACATCCGTGCCCCAGACGATGACCGCGATCGAATATGCCGGCGGCGGCGGCGCGGAGGTGGTGCGGGCGGCGCAACGCCCGGTGCCCCTGCCCGGCGTCGGCGAGGTTCTGGTCCGCGTCCACGCCGCAGGCGTCAACCGGCCCGACATCATTCAGCGTTCCGGCGGTTATCCCCCGCCTCCCGGCGCCAGCGACATTCCCGGCCTGGAACTGGCCGGCGAAGTGGTCGCCAACGGCCCCGATTCCAGCGCCCTGAAGATCGGCGACCGCGTCATGGCCCTGGTGACGGGCGGCGGTTACGCCGAATACTGCGTCGTGCCCGTGCCCCAGGCGCTGCCGATCCCGGACGGCTTTTCCATGGTCGAGGCAGCGGCTGTGCCGGAAACCTATTTCACCGTCTGGACCAACGTCTTCCAGCGCGGCGGCCTCAAGGGCGGCGAAAGCCTGCTGGTCCACGGCGGCGCCAGCGGCATCGGCACCACCGCGATCCAGCTTGCCCACGCCCGCGGCGCCCGGGTCTTTGCCACCGCAGGCAACGACGCACGCTGCCGCGCCTGCGAGAAGCTGGGCGCTGAACGCGCGATCAACTACCGCGACGAGGACTTCGTCGAGATCGTCAAACAGGCCACCGACGGGCGCGGCGTCGATGTCGTGCTCGACATGGTCGGGGGCGACTATATCGCGCGTGACCTCAAGGCGCTGGCTGTCGAGGGCCGCCTCGTCTTCATCGCCTTCCTGGGCGGGTCGAAGGCCGAGATCGACTTCCTGCCGGTGATGATGAAACGCCTGACCGTGACCGGCTCGACCCTGCGCGCCCGCAGCGTCGAACAAAAGGGCGCCATCGCAGCCGAACTGCGCGCCGAGGTCCTGCCCCTGTTGTCGAGCGGACGCATCAAACCTGTGATCCAGCAGACCTTTCCGTTGGCGGACGCGGCAAAGGCCCAGGAGATGATCGACGGCGACCACATCGGCAAGGTGGTGCTGACTGTCGTCTAGACGTCAGCTAGACGTCAGCCTGCCGCCATGGCTTCCAGGGCGGCGCCGTCGAGGCCCATGGTCGCCACGTCCTCCTCCAGCCGGACAGCGCCGCAGGCCTTATAAAAGGCGAGCGCGGAGGTATTGCCCTGCCAGAGGCCCCAGCGCAGCACGGCGCCACGCGCCAGGGCCTCGCGGGCGGTCGCTGCCAGCAGGACACGCCCGACGCCAAGCCCCCGCGCGGCCGGATCAACCGCCAGATCGGAGAGATAGACCACGGGTGTATTCATGTGGAGGTCGACAAGGGTGCCGAAGGCAGCCATGCCCACGACCGCGCCGGCCCGGCTTGCCACCAGGTAACGCGCCAGTCTCCGGGGGCCGAAACCCAGGGTGATGACCCGTTCGGGCGCCAAATCCGGATCAGGATCCTCGACATGGCGGGCAAGCACTCCGGCCAGGCGTGCAATGGCCTGTGCATCGACCCGGCGGGCTGCTCTGACACGAATTTGCGGGTTGTTTACCGAAAATTGAGCCATTTCCATCCAATACAATTTTCTTTTGCGCTACCAGGATCGGTTGTCATGGCCGGTCTGCTCGACTAAGTAATCCCCTACATGACGGGGCGCACCTTGGTGCGTAGCCCGAACCCAAGGAGTCATCATGGCACAGTTGCTGATGCCCCAGGCGACCGCCGTCTGGCTGGTCGATAACAGCGGGCTGACCTTTGCACAAATTTCGGATTTCTGCGGCCTGCACCCGCTGGAGGTCCAGGCGATCGCCGATGGCGAGGTCGCGACCAACATCGTGGGTCAGGATCCGGTACTGTCTGGTCAGGTGACCGCCGAGGAACTCGCCCGTTGCGCGGCCGACCCCAGGGCCAAGCTGCAGTTGCGCAAGCGCATCGACCTGCCCAAGGCCAAGCCGGTGAAGGCGCGTTATACCCCGGTCGCCAAACGCCAGGACAAACCCGACGCCATCGCCTATCTGCTGAAGCGGTTCCCGCAGTTGACCGACGCCCAGATCGTGCGCCTGATCGGCACGACCAAGCAGACGATCACCCAGGTCCGCGACGGCACGCACCGCAATTCCGAGGAAATCACGCCCAAGGATCCGGTCCAGCTTGGCCTGTGCCCTCTCAAGGATCTCAACATCGAGATCGAGAAGTCCAACACCAAGGTGCGCAACAAGGAAGAGGCGATGGTCAAGGCCCGCGCCGAACTTGCCCAGCGCGACACCGAAGAGGCATCGAACCCCGGCGGCTTCTAGAGCAAGATCGTTTCAGATTGAATCAATCTGAAACGTGAATCTTGCTCTACTTGAAATAGTCAGAGCCCAGAGGGTTTCCCGGAAGTTTCAACGGGGACATCGGCGAGAGCCGGTGTCCCCGCTTTCGTTTCAGCCCCGGGGCGTTTCAGGCTCCGGGTTTGGCGAAGAGATCCTTGCGCAGGCTCTGGATGGCGTCCGGGTCGACCTTGACGTGGACGACGGCCGGACGGCGTTCGGCAAGCGCCTGGGCCAGCGCTTCGCCGGTTTCGCCGGGCGCATCGACGGCAAAGCCGGTGGCCCCGAACAGAGCGGCGACCTCCGCGTAGGGCGGGTTGACGAGATCGGCGCCCAGGAAACGGCCGCCGAAAAAATCCCGCTGATAGGCCTTTTCGGCACCCCAGGCGCCATTGTCGAGCACCACGGCCACAACGGGCAGGTCGTGCTGCACGGCGGTCGCCAGTTCGATCATGGTCATGCCGAAGCCGCCGTCGCCCATGACGGCGACAACCGGCCGCTCCGGCGCCGCCGCCTGCGCGCCCAGGGCCGCGGCGTAACCAAAACCGACCAGGCCGAAATCCAGCGGCGTCAGCAACGAGGGTGCCGTGCCGTGGCGCAGCCGGTCGGCGGCCTGCAGGCACATGGCGCCGGTGTCGAGCGTGACGATGGCATTATCGGGCAGGGTCTGCCGGATCTCCGCCAGGACACGCAGGGGCGAGAGTGGCGTCGTGGCGATCTGCCCCTCCTCGTGCCGTGCCGCGTGATGGCGCGCGCGCGCCGCGCGGAAGCCATCCGACCAGCTACGCCAGCGCGCACCGTCCAGGCCCGCGGCCGCCGCCGCCCCGGCCAGCGCCACCGCGCTCTGGCGCGCATCGGCAACGATCCCCAGGGCGACCGGAAAATAGCGCCCGATGGCGGCGGCCTCGATGTCGATCTGGACGATCCGGCCCTCGGCCGTAATGTAGTCATGGCTGTGGAAGGTGGAATTGAAACCAAGGCGGGTGCCCAGCGCGATCAGCAGATCGGCCTGCCGCGTCAGGTCGCTGGCCACACCATTGCCGCGCGGGCCGGCCTGGCCGGCATGCAACGGATGATCGGTCGCCAGCACGTCGGCATGGCCGGTCGCTGCGACCACGGGAATGTCGAGGGCCTCGGCCAGTGCGGCCAGCGCTGCGCTGCCGCGGCTCCACTTGATGCCGCCGCCTGCCACGATCACCGGCCGGCTGGCCTGTTTCAGCATGGCCATGATCGCCTCGAGCTGTTCGCCCGAGGGGCCGCCGGCAACGACGTTGGCCCCGAGATTGGCGACGGGGCCGGCCTCGATCTCGGCGGCAAAGATGTCGCGCGGAACATGGAGGACCACCGGCCCGCGACGCCCGGCATTGGCCAGGCGCAGCGCCTCGCCCAGCATCTCGGGCAGGCGTTCGGGCGTCGGCACCATGATCGAGCATTTGGCAATCGGCGCGAACAGCGCCTGCTGGTCGATTTCCTGGAAGGTATCGCGCCCCTGGTGTCCGCGCGTGATCGCGCCCGCGATCACCACCATCGGCGAATAGGCCAGATGCGCTTCGGCGACCGCCGTGACAAGGTTGGAGACACCCGGCCCCGACTGGGCGCCAAGGACCACGCCGGGTTTGCCCGTGATCCGCGCCCAGGCATCGGCCATGTGGCCGGCGGCGCATTCGTGACGGGCGCCGATGTAGCCGATGTCGGGGGCCTCAGCGATGGCATCGTAGAGTTCCAGCATGGAGCCTCCGAGCAGGCCGAAGACGCGGTCGATGCCGGCCAGGCGCAGCACGCCGACGGCAGCCGCGCCGGCATTCACACGTTCGCTCATGTCAGATCTCCCAACCGGCCAGAAGGCCTTCGTAAACGGCCTCCTCGGCACTGCGGGCGACGATGCAATCGCCGATCGCGCGCACCTCACCTGTGTACCCGGCCAGTGACAGCAGCAGCTCGTCATCGCCGATATGGCCCAGCGCGGTGACCACGGTGTCGACATCCTCGATGACCACGGCATCGCCGGTCAGCGTGTCCTGGAAATAGACGCTGCCGGCATCGGCGCCGAACAGGCGAAGATGGGTGCGTACCGGCACGCCCAGCTTGTGCAGCCGCCCCAGGCAATGGTTGCGCACGTAGAGCTGCAGGGTTTCGCCGGCCATGGCGCCGTTGAGGCAGAGGCTCACCCGGCTGCCGGCACTTGCCAGCATTTCGGCAAGGCCGATGCCGATCCAGTCGCAACGCCAGTCGGCAATGACCACCGAAGCGCCGACATTGGCGCGTCCGGCCAGGACATCCCAGGCCTCGACCATGTGCGCTTCCTCCCGCCCCTCCAGGGCCGGGGCATAGGGCCGCGCACCTGTCGCCACGATCACCACATCGGGCGCCAGGTCGCGCACCATTGCCGCATCGACGGCGGCACCGGTGCGGATCGTGACACCTGCCTGGCGCGCCTCGTGCTCCAGGTTCTGGACGATGCCGCCGAATTCCTCGCGGCCCGGCAGCTTCTGGGCCAGCAGGGCCTGGCCGCCCAGTTGCGCCGCCTTTTCCAGCAGCGTGACGCCATGGCCGCGCGCGGCGGCAACCGCTGCGGCCTTGAGCCCGGCCGGACCGCCGCCGACCACCAGCACGCTGCGCGGCCGCGATGCTGGCACCAGCGTGCCGTACTGCTGCTCGCGCCCGGACTCGGGATACTGGATACAGGAGATCGGCACACCCTTGTGGCTGTGGCCGATGCATGCCTGGTTGCAGCCGATGCAGGCACGGATGTCGTCGAGCCTGCCCTGTGCCGCCTTCTGCGGCATCTGCGGATCGCAGATCATGGCGCGGGTCATGCCGCAGAGATCGGCATCGCCCGCCGCCAGCATCGCCTCGGCGATCTGGGGCTGGTTGATCCGCCCGGTCGCGATCACCGGCAGGCCGGTCGCCTCGCGCACGCGCCGTGCATAAGGCGCGATGTAACCGGCAGGCACACCCATGGGCGGCACGACATGCACCGAACTGCCAAGCGTCGACGACATGCCCGCCACGACGCTGACGTAGTCGAGATCGGGCGCCAGCGCGGCACAGATCGCAGCAACTTCGTCGGCGTCGAGCCCCTGTGCAGGGTCGATCTCGTCGCCCGAGATGCGCATGCCCAGGGTGCGGTCGCCGATGGCGCGGCGCGCCGCGGCGATCGCCTCTTTGAGAAAACGCAGCCGGTTCTCGAAACTCCCGCCCCAGCGGTCGGTACGCTGGTTCAGCCGCGGATTGAGGAACTGGGCCGGCAGGTAGCTGTGGCTGGCGACGATCTCGACGCCGTCCAGCCCGGCTTCGGCGAGATAGCCCGCACCACGCCCGAAACCGGCGATGATCTCCTCGATCATGGCCTCGGGCATCGGGCGCGGCATGATGTGGAAGCGCTCGTTGGGCACGGCAGAGGGGGCATAGGCGACCGCCATCATGCCGTCGGCGGTGCTCTGGATTTCGCGTCCGGGATGGAAGATCTGGCCGAAGACACGGGCGCCATGGGGCCGGCAGGCCGCGACCACCTTGGCATAACCGGGGATACAATCGGGTGCGGTCACCTGCAGCAGGTTGGCCGAAAACTGCGCGCTCTCGTGGACCGCAGCGACCTCCATCACGATCAGACCGGCCCCGCCGCGCGCGCGGGCCTCCTGATAGGCGACCAGGCGGTCGCTGGGGGCGCCATGGGCATGGTGGGTGTGATGGCCGGTCGAGACGATGCGGTTCTTGAGCACCGTGCGGCCCAGCGCGATCTCGCTGAAGAGGCGGGGAAAGTGGCTCATGGTCAGGCCGGGTGCATCAGGCCGCGCGGCAGGCGGATCGGGAAACGCTCGCGGATCGCCGCGTCGGTTGCCGCATCGATATGGCGCGGAAAGTGGCTGGCGAGAATTTCATGCGCGCGTTCCCTGGCGCGCTCCCGGATGTCGCGCCCGCCCTGCTCTTCCCAGGTCGCGGGCGGCTGGCGGTCGGCGATCTCGGGATAGACGTAATCGCGCGTCATCACTTCCAGCGTCTGGGCGTTGCCCAGGTAATGGCCTTCGCCCAGGACGACATCGCGGATGGTTTCGACCGAAAGGCTGTCGTCGCTGATCTCGATGCCGCGCACACTGCGCGCGATCGCGCCCAGCATGTCGTTGTCGATGATGTAACCCTCCTTGGTCAGGCCCAGGAGGCTGGCCTGCATGCCGCAGGTCTGCGTGATCATGTTGCAGCCGGCGTGGGCTGCCAGCGTGATCGTGTAGGACTTCTCGTAACCCGACTGGGCATCGGGCACCTTCGAGTCCGAGATTCCGGCCATGACGCTGCACGGCAGATCGTAATAACGTGCCATCTGCACAGTTGCGGCGGCCACGATGGCCTGCTCGCCGCTGCCGCCCGACATGGCGCCCGTGCGCAGGTCCGAGACGATCGGCTTGGGACCGCAGATCACCGTCGCCTGCGGATCGATCAGGTTGCAATAGACCAGCCCGGCCAGCGTCTCGGCCATCGCCTGCACCACGGTGCCCGCGAGCTTGGCCGGCGCCGTCGCACCCGCCTGGCCGGCCGAGACGATCATCACCGGCATGCCTGCCGGCAGCGCCTTCTCGAGCACCCAGAGCGCCTCCTCGGCAAAGCGCATCGGCGGCACGACATGGCAGGACAGCAACATGGCGAAGGGCCGCTTGCGATAACATCCCTCGCCGCCGGCGATGGCGTCGAGCAGGGCGAGAACCGGCTCGACATTTTCGACCACCGTGATCGAGCTGCCGACATGTTTGGCCGTGCCCGAGGCGATGGCATAAAGCGTGTTGAGATCGAACTCGCGCACATCCTCGATGTCGCGGGCAACCAGCGAACGGTTGAAGAAGTGGACGTTGTCCATCAGATCGACGATGCGCGCGGCGTCATAGAGATCGGCCAGCGTCGCGCCGCGATAGAGCCCGGTATCCAGGTCGACGATGTTGGGCGAAGCCCCGCCCGAACCGAAGTGGACCCTCCGCCCGCCGATTTCCAGATCGTGTTCGGGACGCTGGCCGAAGGCGGTGAAGGTCTTCTTGCACGAGGCCAGGATTTCTTCGACCAGACCACGCGGAAAGTGCAGGCGCCCGTGTTCGTCCATCCAGCCGCCGCGCGCGCAGACCCGTTCGATCATCGGCGGGATGGCGCTGCCGAAGCCGACATCCTCCATCAGGTAGAGCGTGGCCTCATGAATCTTTGCGACCTGCGCATCGGTCAGGGGCCGGAAACGACCGCCCTCGACGCCCGGCCAGATCGGGCGCGCATCCAGCGCCAGCGGTGCGGCGCGTTCGGCATGACGCTGTTCGCGGCCGCGGCGCCGCGGCGCGTGACCCGGCACTTGCGCAACGGTATCGGTCATGGCTTGGGGCTCCCGTAGAGCATCTTGAGGCGGGTACGGCGGGCGTTGTCGATGTGGCAACGTGCGGCACGTTCGGCGGCCTGGCCGTCACGCGCGGCGATCGCATCGACGATGGCGCGATGTTCACCCAGCCCTTCCTCAGGTCGGCCGGGCACCGAAAAGGTCGTGCCCTTGAGCAGCGCCAGGGCATTGCGCAGGGCGCTGAGGGTGGAGAGCAGGTAGCGGTTGCGCGCGGCGGTGTAGATCGCTTCGTGGAGGTCGCGGTTGATCCGGGCCGTCAGCATGCCGTCGTCGCCGGCTGCAGCCTCGCGCTCCAGCAGGTCCTGCATCAGGTCGATCTCGGCGGCATCGGCATGCTGGGCGGCAAAACGCGCGGCGGTGCCTTCGAGCACCTCGCGCATGGCGTAGAGTTCGAGCACCTGGGCGCGGTCGAGTTCGGCGACCACGACGCCGCGCCAGGGCAGCGAGACCAGGAGGCCTTCCGATTCCAGACGGCGCAGCGCCTCGCGCACCGGCGTCCGGCTGACGCCCAGACGTTCGGCGACCTCGAGCTCGGTGACCCGGTCGCCGGGGGCGTAACGCCCGTCCTGGATGTCATCGCGCAACGCCTCGCTGACCCAGA
>Ga0105054_10008797_pt1 | contig 13274 bp, 12 predicted proteins | sample BON02_FD_78091 | JGI IMG/M metagenome (GOLD analysis project Ga0105054, IMG submission 78091) | Freshwater microbial communities from Lake Bonney liftoff mats and glacier meltwater in Antarctica - BON-02 (megahit assembly) | ecosystem: Environmental > Aquatic > Freshwater > Ice > Glacier...
ATCCTCACCTCCGGCAGCGAGGCCCTGAACACGGCCTGAACACCGCCGCGCATGACATCGGCCGAGAGCCAGAGAAGACCAAACAGTACCCGCAGCGCACGTCCGCTGTCTGGATGCTTGCCAAGGGCGGGCCGGCACAGGATCGCAGGCACCAGAAAGGTCTTTCCCGCCGGAGAATCGGCAATCATCTGCGCAAGATACGGGCGATCCGTCCGATCCTTGTGCATGAAAATCATCCTCTTGGCCAGGGTCATTAGATTGTATCATCGCGGGTTACCCGGCAATTTTCGGACATCCGGATCGCACACTATGTCCAGTTCAGATGGAATAAATCACTACAATGGATTCCCGCCATGAAAAAGACGATTAAATCAGGCCGCCTTGTCGCAAGGAAGTTTCGCGGCCTCTCGCTTCTGGAGGCGATGCTCGCCCTCGGAATCGGCGGAATTGTGATCACCCAGAGCGTCTTCGGTCTTCAAAGATACACATCCGGGCTGCAGGTTCAGGCCGCAGCGAGCAAGCTCTCCATCCTGAACAGGGCCGCCGACCGCTACGCGGAAGACAATTATTCCACCCTTGTGGCCAACGCGCCCCAACAGATTCCCATCTCCGTACTCGCACCCTACATCGGAGACAATATCGGCTCTGATTCCTTCGGTAACGAATACTTCCTGACAACCCGGACCTATCTTTTTCCGGTTCTCGACCCGATCAGCGGCGGGACCATTCAGGAACAGGCTCTACAGGTTCTGATTGTCGGGGCCTATGCCGACCCTCTGCAAACCGCCATGATCGAAAACCTTACCCTCAGATCCGACATTGCCATCACCGCGGGATCTGCTGCCGGCTTCATCGCCCTGGACGGGTTGAGCTGCGCGGATGGTGCGGGCGGCGTATCACCGGACGGTGCGATCTGTGGAGCATTCGGGGCCTATTCCATCAACTCTGCAAACTTTCCGGCGACCAACTTTGCCAATGCTGCCGTCGTCAGTCTCGTAACCAAGGGCGACGGAACGGTATATGGCGATCAGCTCTACCGCTACGATTACGGCGATCCCGAGCTGAACACCATGCGGACCGATCTGTTCATGGACAACAACAGAATCGTCGATCCGAGTGAGATCACCGGAGCCGATATCATCTCGATGAACGGAGCCGGCACCTCGATCATTCGAACAGAGGACGCAAGCAACCTCACCATCGAGAGCGCCGGTTCTGCACTCATCAGATCCCAAAACGGGAGCATTACCTTCAATTCCTCTACCAACGACTATTTTCTGGGCGTAACTGCAGCCGCGGCCGGACCTTGCGTATCGCCATCTACGACACTCGATCCTTGCACCCAGGATTTCGCAAGGCTTTCCGCCGAGAATGGGAGGTTGAGACTGAACAACACCGAAACCGTCTTCGGCGACAAGGTCGCACTGCAACATGGCGCTCGCGTGCTGCGCACAGGAACAGGAAATATCTGGGCCGGTTTTGGAGTGTTCTCAGATATCCTGACGGTAGGTCTCAACTCGCTATTTGACACCTCAACCGATGCCCTGAGACTCCAGCAAAACCGCGAATTCGGAGAAGTGATCATCGGACGCCGGGTCCGATACACACCGGACGGCACAGGTGGAACCTATGAACTGTCTGACGGCAACCTCACAGCCCAGCACGTCCAGGTTCAGGACATATCCTGCGCGGATTGCGGCGGGTCATTGGCATCCATCCTTCCGAAGTGGCGCCATATGGGAACCTATTTCATCCCCGATGGCACAGCGCGCAGGGTACCCAAACCGCAATGCACAGACAACAGAACAAGCACCAGGGTCCGGGCTGCGATCGGAAACGATCTGGCATATGCCGACTCAAACAGCGATGCCCGCTATGAAGCAAAAATTATCCTGATACCCCGTCAGATGGCCTTTACGGAAACAAGCGGCGGAGCCGGTGTAATCGACTTCCGGTTTGACGCCATTGATTCTCCCACCAGCTGGCTGACATTCGCAACGGTAACCGGAGGTCTGGCCTCGGCGCTGGCAAAAACCTATTGCGTCTTCACCGGGGGAAATGTGGATCCAACACTGTCTCAGGGAGATATCCCGAATGCAACGGACCCAGCCACGGCAGATCCGAATTTTGTTCGCATCGAATAGCGGCACAGAGGCATCCGATCGCAACATGCCAAAAATGGGCTCGGGTTTGTCTTGGATTCCTTCGGACCTGGCGGTGAGCTTCACCTTGATCGATGGTTTTTCGAATCCTCTTTGACAGGGCGATGGTCATGCCGCCGCCCTGGCCGACCACAGCGCGGCCGCTTCCGGCCCTCTCCCCGCCCCACGGAATGCCTTCACCTGCGGTTGCACTTGTGCAGAGATCTCCGTGGGATGCCCTGGCCCGGCGCGGGAGCCCGATCGGAATGAGAGCCCGCGCCAAACGCCCTGCAATCCCTTGCTCAGATGCCGCCTTGACGAGAGCGGACCCTCACTGCAGGCGATGCGGAACGTGAAATACAAACAATTCGGAAGATTTCTGACTTTCTTCTTCGCAACCGGTGCAATCGGCCAACATCATTCATGTCGGAATCAGAAATACAGAGGACACTCAAATGACGAGAACAAATATTCTGCGCAGCGCCCTGATCATCCCGGTCGTGCTTGGCGTCGCAGCCTGCGGAGGCGGAGGCGGAGGTGACGGCGGTCCTGCCGGCCCCGGTGTACAGAACCAGCCCTTCGAAAACGTGTCTCTGGACGACGTTCGCAACCGCACAGGACTTGGTGCAGGTGCGCCAAGCCAGTTCGGCAATGCAGTGGCAGTCGGCCTGATCGGGGGAGTCGAAGCCCTCAATGGCGGAGCCCGCGCACGCGACACCATGGGAACCATCGGTATCGCGAGCGGGAATTCGGCAGATGTGATGGCGACATTCGATCTGAACGATGACGGTCGGCTCAACGTCGGAAACGGCGGACGCGACATTCGCTACGACACGACCTACAGTCCCGCAAACAACTATATTGTAACCGAAACCGGTGCACTCCGGGTTCAGGAAACGGGGATTCAGGCGGGCGGCGAAGATGTCCTGCGGATTGCGGATGTCCCGTCCACGACAAGGCAAACCGTCATCTACATCCCCCGGGACGCTGCCCAGAGGATGCATGCGGGCATGATCGCTCATTACGAGGGCCAGAACAACGGCGTCGGAGGCGGCTTCGGGATCTTCGGACTGGATACCAGTGCGCAGGAACTGGCCGCACAACAGGGACGCGGCGTCGCCTATACGGGAATCGCCGCAGCCGCAGTCTCGCGCACCGTGATGGGTACCGGAGGTGAGGGCGGATATTATGAGGGAACGGCAACGACAACGGTCGATTTCGAAGCGAACCAGTTGGGGGCCGAAGCAGAACTCCAGCGCACGGGGACTGACTTCAATGCCGGCCTGATCGACCGGATCACCGTCCAGACAGAAAACACCTTCGATGCAAATGGCACCTACGCCGGTCAGGCAACCTATACCGGGCTGGAGAGCGGACCTGTCGTGGGATCTGCGGACGGTCAGTTCTACGGGCCAGGCGCAGAAACCCTCGGGATCACCTTTATCGGTAATGGACCCAACGCGGCAATCGCAGGCGGAATGCTGCTGAACCGAACCGACGACTGATTTCCGCAGAAATCAGCAAACCCAAAGGTTTGAGACCTTTGAGGCGGCCGTGGTCTTCCACGGCCGCTTTTTCATACCCGCGATGTCCGTCCGGTTTTTTGAAACAGGTTCCGGACCCATCTATTCTGCAAGGGGAGCGGATATGCGCACGATATCGACAGTCATCATAAAACCCACCAAGGGCTGCAATGCAGATTGCAGTTATTGTTGCGCACCCCCAGACGGGGCGCCAAAATGGTCGATGGCAGAATTCCGCAAGGTATTCGATGCCCTTGAGCCCCGCCTCCATCCCGCCGCCACTTTGATCTGGCACGGTGGCGAACCGATGCTGCTCGGGCCTGATTTCTACTGCCATGCCTATGAGTATGCACGAGCCTGTCATCCCGGCATCCGGTTTTCCATGCAATCGAACATGCTTGGCTACAACAAGCGATGGAAAGAGGTCTTCCGAGACGTCTTTCACGGATCGCTGTCGACCAGCTGGGATCCCGAAGAGATCTGTCGCACAGTAAAAGGCAGCAAAGAGCTCTATTCGCGGCTTTATCACTCGCGGATGGCCCAGATACTCGAGGACGGATGGCGTCCGAAAGTCATCTCCACCTTCTCGGAAGAAACCATTCACCTGGCCCACGAAGTCTATGACCGCGCCATTGCCTCTGCGAGCAAGGGCCAGGTCTATGATATCCGCCTGAATTACCGCTACCCCGCAGGCCGGGCCTCCGAGGAAGGGCCTGCAATCCTGCCTGAAACCTATGCAAGGGTGCTGCTGGAAATCTATGACCGATGGATTTCAGACGCGCCTGATTTTCTGGTGACCCCGCTCGATCAGATGTTCAAGAAAGTGACCGGCGACGAGCTGGGGCGGTGCCCATGGGCTAAGGGGTGTACCGGAAAAATCATCGGTCTCGAGCCGAATTTCGACATCTACAACTGCGGAGAATTCGCCGACCTGGCACGAGAGGAATTCTGCTTCGGAAATCTTCTGACGGACGGTATAGATGCATGCCTGTCATCTCCGGCCGCAAGAATGCTGGCGATGCGCCAGTACAAACATCCAGACAGCTGCAAGGTATGCATTCACTTCTCCGAGTGCGAAGCTGGTTGCATGCGCGACAGCGTTCTCTTTGATCGCGGCATTTATGGCAAGTTCTACTACTGCCATTCATGGCAGGAGGCTTTCTCACGGATCAAGGAAAGCATCATGAGCGGTGAGGCAGATACTGCCCTTGCCAAGTTCGGGCACGACCCGGATCGGATGAGAGCGGTTGTTGGCCATCGCATCTCCTCGGGTCTTGAGCGTGGTCTCACGAACATGCGTCGTGCCATTCCTTCCATCAACCATGTTCCTGTGCTTGCAGGGCAGACGGCGCCAGAACAGGAGGACGGTAATGTCATCGCTGGATAGTGTCGCGCCGCCGGACCTCTCCTCATCGAGCAGGCAGGGCAAGCCGGTCATCGCCTATCTAAAACCCTCGGATTATTGCAATGTCGGCTGCGATCACTGCTATCTTCCTCTGGCGATACGCGCCGACAAGACCAGGATGACCTTCGAAGTCCTCGATCGGGCAATCGAAACGATTAGGGATATGGTCAGGGGACAGCGTGCACCGGGTGCCATGGTGATATGGCACGGCGGCGAACCGCTGGCGCTGCCGGAAGATTACTTCTGGAAAGCCTGCGAGCGGGTGCGCGAGCAGATGCCTGATGCAATACAATCGATACAGACATCCCTCGTGCCTTACCGAAAATCCTGGGCGCCGCTGATCCGCACCTTCATGGATAGCCATATCGGCACATCCATCGACTTCTCGCAGCGCAAGATTCGCGACAGCGTCGAACGCTATCACGACCTTTGGCTCGACAAGGTGGCACTGGCAAGGGGGGAAGGGTTCAGCATCACTCCCGGCGTCGTGCCATCCCGTGGGGAGCTCGGACGGGGGACGGAAATCGTGGAATGGATGCTCGATCATCAATTTCTCGAATGGAACATCGATCGCTACAACAGTTTCGGAGGCGAGGACAAGATGCGCCCCCTGAACGTCGAGCATTCGGTCTTTCTGACTGAGGTCTTCGATGCCGTGATGGCTCTTGCACGCAACAAAACCTTCATGAAAGTCAATACGGTTCAGGCCGCACTCTCCGGCATCATTCTGAACGTCCCCGGAGACAGGTGGGGCGGGAGCTGCTCAAGGGATTTCATCGTCGTCAATCCGGACGGCTCGACAAGCGCATGCCCTGACAAGATCAGCTTCGAGGACTTCGGAAATATTACCGGGGGTTATGAGGCTTTTTCGAAATCGGAGGCCAGAAAGGCCTGGATACGACTTCACATGACCGGCCACGGCAACGAACATTGCACAAGCTGTCAATTTCGCAGCTTTTGCAGATCTGGCTGCCCGTTGACACCGAATGCCCCGGCAAGCGAGGGCGAATGTTCCGGATATCACAGACACCTGACTCATGTCTCGAAGTTCGCGCGGGAAAATCCCGAAGTTGCTCTTGGCTACCTTCGGGAGACAGCACGATGAAGCAACAAGGAAATACGGACGGACGGCTTCCCTCAAGCAGTGCGTTCGATCATCTCATCTATGCGCGGATCTTCGAGGGGTGCAACCTGCATTGCCAGCACTGTTTCATCCCCTCGAATCCCAAGAAAATGACCCTTGAAGACATAGCCGATATCCCGAAGAAGATAGCCGGAAAAATCCCGCAGGGTGCAAAGATTCTCCTGCAATGGCACGGGGGCGAGCCAACCCTCATGGGAAAAGACTATATCGCGAATGGTATCAGGATATTGCGCAATACCGCAGCCCACTACGAATGGCGGTTCGGGATACAGACAAACCTCATGAATTTCAACGATGAGTGGGCAGACCTTTACCATCGCGAATTCGGCGGAGAGGTCGGTGTCTCCTGGGACCCGAAGATCAGGCTTCTGAACAGCCATGCGATCGACTCGCATCCAGAGTTCAATCGAAGATTTGACGAGAGGCTGGCCGCTCTGGTGGCGCGCGGGCTGACACCCTACCTTGTGGTCACTGCAACCAGGACACTGTTCAAGGCCTTTGCCAACCCTTTCGACTTCTTTCAGCACTGGATCGACCGGGGCGTAAGCCACGTGCACCTCGAACGGGTAACCCAAACAGGATACGCCCGCACCAACTGGGACTTCATCGGGCTTTCCAATGCAGAATATTCCGCAAACATGTCGCGCTGGATGCGCGCCTATCAGGCGTTCAAGGCATCGCAAAACGGACCGACGCGACTCTTCCTGTCGCCCTTCGAGAATATTTCGGACAGCGCAAAATCCCTGATGGACGGTGCGCCCCAGGCCCACGGCTGCTGGTCCGGTGCCTGTGATACCCGTTTTCATACAATCGACGCCGAGGGTTACAAATTCGGATGCACAGCCCTGACAAGCGAAATCGACAACCGCAATTCGAACCACAAGTTGAACCTTGGTTCCGAACTTGTGAAGCGGCGTGAACTCAGAACATTTGACTGCCATAAATGCATCTTTCGCCCGATTTGTTCATCGGGGTGCCTGGCCCTAAGTTTCGATGACGGGAGCGGAGAATGCTCCGGCGGCTACGGACTTTTTGAAACCGCCGCAAAGCTTGAAGGCTACCCCGTTGGCGACAGAAACCAAACAGGAACAGAAAACATTCCGAGGCTGAAATGAACAAGAAGAACAAGATCATCATGTCGGCTGCATCGGTTTCCGCAGCGCTGAGTGCCATAGCCACCAGCTCTGCAAACCACGGTATTCTCGATGCGCCGCTCACAACCCAGTATGACGCTGCGGCCCTCGACATTTTGAGCACGGCACACGCGCGCTCCGTTCTGCGCGAAATGCATCCGCAGATCGCCAAAACAATCCGGGTCAACGATGACCTGCGACGCGCTGCCTATGCCGAACTGGCAGAAGGCGGAGGCCTCCAGGATATCATGCCATTTCTGTTCCCAACGGAGCCAGCACCGGGCGAGACTTTCGAGGTAGATGGCCAGACAATGAGCGAAGACGACTACCTCCAGTACCAGGAAATCATGCTGACCACCGAACTGAGACCTGCGGAGGGCCAGTCATGGGCGGAGTTCCTCGATCTCATGGGTGGAGGGACAGGGGTTCCCGATCCTACGAATCCTTATGACAATCCACTTACGGTTGTAGATGATCCCGGAACCTCCCTGATGGATTCGACGAGCACGGGTTATTTCTCATGCTACAACAACTGTCACAGCGCCTGTCATGGGTCGCGCGGCTGGCGCTGAAGACAACGCCAGAAAACTTCCGGACGCACGGACCCGATCCCACTTTCCAGAAACACAGGGAGAGAGCCCATGAAGATCAGTGAACTGAAAAAAGACCATGCGACGGAAATCGCATGGGGCGTCGAACTCGACGAGGAAATGTTTGACCCGCCGTCCAGCATCCGAACAGTCGGCCTTCTCTGGGAAGGGGACGGTGCCAGAGAAATATCGGATCGCCTGATCGATACAGTCATTGCCTTCAATCTCTCCGGCGCCGACGTTATTGTCGAGGTCAGACCCCGCGATGAGGTGGATCACGAATACCTGCTGACACTCGCAGGCAACGCCGGCTTTTCAGTTGCCGCAATACCCCCGACATGCGTGGACGATGTAGATGCCTGGGCGGAACAGTGCGCTGGTTTCGCGCAAGCCATCCTGACTGTTCCAAACTTCTCCAGGAATCTGTTTCCGGTGACAGGGTATATGACCTACCTGATCCTCGAGTTTTTCGGTGGTGCGAAAGCACTTGAACCGACAGACCCCTACACCACACAGAGATTTTTTATCCCGACACCTGCCGAATGGGCCGATGCAGCAAAGGCAATGATGCGGACCCGGATGGGCGAAGTCCTCGGCGGCGAGGATAATCTCAAGGAATACCTCGGAGCAATCCTGAAAGCCATTCAGGACGATACCCGGGAAAAGATCCTCGAGACACTCCGTTCCCGCCGAAAGGCCTGAGTCCGGCGATCTGATGAAATTCTTCACGCTTCATATCCGCCTGACGCGCGATTGCAATGCGCATTGCGATTACTGTTCTTCTGCGGGGGTTTCTGCCGGACGAATGTCTGGTGATGAATTCAAGGTGGCCATGGATTTCATCGTGGATCGGGTTTTTCCACGCATTGGAGTCGGATCACAACATTTCGTAACAGTCGAATATCTTGGAGGCGAAATTCTCCTGGTGCCACAAGGCGAGCTTGAGGCGGCGGCCATGTATGCAAGAAAGAAGATCGGCAATGCAGTCAGGGGTATCCGGGATGGAGCCCAGTCCAACCTGATCGCAACTCCCCGTCGCGTGATGGATCTGCATGACCTTTTCGCGGGAAATCTCGGAACCTCCTGGGACCGGCACACCGGCCAGAGACATATCAAGGGGTCCGTCGATCTCTATAACGGACTGCTGGACAGGTCGCTCGCGTCCCTCGAACAGGAGCGGGATTTCAAGCCGGGGCGGGTTTTCGTCCTTGATGCGGCTGGCGGGCAATTTGTAGAACGAGAAGTGGAAGACGCCATCAAAGGCGGCTACGATCTTGTCATCAGACCTGTATTCCAGGGAGGATCGGAAGGGGTAAAAGCCCTCAGGCCTGCGGAAGTGGCAGAACTTATGGCCAAGTGCTACCGGATCTGGCGCACGGACCCACGTGTCAGGATCGAGCCTTTCTTTTCGCTTCATCAAAGGCGCATGAACCGCAACCTCAGCGACGAGCATGGCTATCAACTTTCAGAGATGTCGGCCGGGTGCCCGTTCCAGTCAGATTGTGCCTTCCGCTCCCTTTCCCTCGATCCGGACGGAACCCTCCATGTCTGTCAGGAGATGGCGGATGCGGGAAATTACCCTCTCGGAAACGCACTCAGCCAGACTTTCGACGAGAAAACATGGCGGCTTCTTGCGCGACGCAGTGCGCGCCTATCTTCCGATTGCAGGGTGTGCCCCTGGAAGACCGAATGTGGAGGCGGGTGCATGAACGAAGCCATAGAGGCCCACGGGGACCCTTTTGCAAAGACGGAACTCTGTCCGGCATGGAAAGCCATTTTTCACGAAATTGAAACCTACATCTCCCTCGGGGATGCCGGACACGCCGCAAGGGAAACAGTCTGATGTCAGGACGCAGTGCAACACCGCCGAAATTCTTCACCGAAGCCGGCATCAAGCAATTCGCCCAGCCAGACAAGCATTCTGGCGATCACAAGGTCTTTCTGTTCCAGATCAACGTGACAAGGGACTGCAATCTCAGATGCTCGCACTGCTACATTTCTTCTGAGGTCAAGGCCCTTTCCCAGAGGCTGACAGTCTCGAAGTTTCTGAAAATCGTGCGCGACATCGGTGAGTATATGCTCAAAGGGGATTGCACTCACGCCGAAATCCACGTCGTCGGCGGAGAACCGACGCTGCTCGGGGCAAAATTCTATAACCGCGTCATGGAGGAAGCCCATGACATCATGAAATCCCACGGAGATGCTTTCAGCTGGGAATTTATCCTCGTCTCCAACCTGCTCACCCGCGAGCTGATGGAGATCGCCCCCTGGTTTAACAAGATCTCGACTGCCTACGAGCCCGAGACACGTTTCCCAAAACCCTTTCATGAAAAATGGTGGCTGGAAAATGTGCATGCTCTCCAGGAAAAAGGTCTGGATGTCTGCATCACGACCTGCATGACGCGACCGGTCATCGAATATGGAGCGCAGAGGCTGTGCGACAGGCTTTACGGTGAGCTCGGCATCAAGCAGATCCACTATGGTTTTTACATCGAATCCGGGGACGGGCGAAAGAACGCATCGACCGTAACCCCCGGCTTCATCGACACCAGCCGCTTTCTGATCGACAGCGCAAAATGGTACTTCGAGCGGAGGGCTTCCGACCCCGATCTCTACGTAAATCCCGCCGAAAGCATGCTGTCCGCAATCCACAGAGGGGATGCGCTCGACGACATCATATGTCCGATCATCTCGGGATCTCTCGACATAGACAGCTCTGGATCTGCAATGACCTGTCTTCAGGAGGGCGGAGAACTCGACGCAAAATGGGAGGGCAATGTTCTTGAAACCTCCGTCGCCGACGTTATCGGTTCCGAAGCATTCAAAAAACGCAAGATTCAGGCCACACGGCCACACAGGGAATGCATGACTTGCGACGAATACCTCGTCTGCAGATCCGGATGCGGGGTCAACTTCAAGAACTGGGATCCGCAGCGCGATGAGGATTGCCCGGGCTACAAGACCTTCATCAAATACATGCGCAAGATCCATGCCGAGGGGACCCTTCCCAGGCAAGAGGAATACAGAAGCAAGATCGCGTTCTGAAACTGGCCGGAAGTTTTCCAAAAGGCATCGATCGAACCCATCTCCTTTCTCAGAACGAAAAGGGGAAAGTCATGCTTGGTGGAAGACCGACAGCCGAACAGAACGGGGGGAAGGTACCTCATCGCACTACCCTTTATGCCAGGATGTGCGCCCTGCCGGAAGGATCTCTCTTTCGCCAGGAGGATATCGCCGCAAATCCGGACGAGGCCTGCGATTTTGCGGACCTGAGGGGGTATGATTACGACCATGTCTTCGATGGCTACTGCACGAGGATTGTCGAGACGAACTATCTGCGGCGCCTTCCAAAAGTGCAGGACGTCCTTACCTCCTATTGCGCCTTGCGGGGTTGCAACCTTGTCGAGACGGGGGATCGCACCGCCTGGAAACGAGGGATCAAACGCTGGGAACCCATCATGGGCTATCGTTACTACACTGACGGTGCAGCGGAAATCCTGTCGCTCGGAAACATGAAGATCCGAATCATTGCCGGTCCCGACTGGATCCGCGCCGACAGCGAAGCCGCCGTCCTGTTCAGATGCCTGTACGATCAGTCCCCAAAAGACATGACCCAGTCGCTCCGCGTCGTCTTCGAGCGACAGGAAAGAAGTCGCGAGTTCGATCCGGCAGGTGTCATCGCCTTCGCCAGGGCAATCGATCCTGAAACCGTGCCGACAGGCTGGCCCGATCCGGCAGATGTTGCAGCCAGGATCACCTCCCTGATCGATGCTCGGAGGGAGACCGGGGGATGATTTCGATGGCTGAACCGGCTGGAGATGTGAGGATCAGCCAGCAACACGCCGCAAGTATCGAGCAGGGGCACTTCGTTCTGACCATGATGCCGTCGCTCTATTGCGAACTCGATTGCCCCCACTGCTACCTGTCCACGGCCGAGCGGCGCAATCCGATGCGGCTGATGAACCTGTCGATCCGCAAGGTTCTGAACAATATAGATCGCTTCTACGACAGTCGGGGTATCGCCAGGAAGACCATTCACGCCTACCAGTATGGCGGCGAGCCGACGTCCATGGGCGTTGAGGCCTTCAGCGAAATGCTCGATGTCATCGATCAATGCCTTCCAAGGGATAAAGGCTACGATGTCAGGCACACGATCCTGACGGCGCTTGTCGGTGTCGATCTCGACGCCTGGCTGCCGATCTTCCGCGACCGGTGCGGGGGCTTCCTTCAAAGCAGCTTCGACGGCCGCATGCGCGGCGGCAGCTATGTACGCAAATGGGAAGAAAAGATGAAGACGGCTCGCGGGATGGGCCTTACCCTGTCGACGATCTCCGTCATAAACAACAGGATCCTGGCGGATGGCCCGGAGTCCACACTGGCCTATCTTGCCAATCTCGGCGTCGTTGAGGCGAGCTTTCTGCCCTTCATGTGGAACGAGCAGAACGACGGCAAGAAATACGATGCCCTCGCGCCGACGATGTCGGCCTGGTCCGATTTCATGATTGCCCTCAGCGAAAACTGGATCGAGCGCAAGGCGGCGGGGCTTGACGCACCGGAGGTTGGCCAGATGCGTTACATCCTGGCGCAGGAGACGATGGATTCCCCGGTCTCCAACGTCGCCGGACAGACCCTGTTTCTGATGCCGAACGGAGATTTCGCGCTGCCCGATTACCGAAATGGCTGGCAGGAGTTCATGAACCGGTTCTCGAACGGGATCAGCAACGATTTTGCATCTGTTCTCTCTTCGCCCAAGCGAAGGGCCTACATGCGGCGTCAGATGACGCGCAACGGAAACGCAGAATGCCTCACATGCCCCCATTCAGATAAGTGCGTCATGGAATTCTGGAAGGAGAACAAGACCGGCGACGACTGCTTTGGCGGGCGGCGCTATGTGGAATGGGTCATTGCAAACAAGGATCGCATTTCCGCCGCAGACGAGGGAAAGCGCCGCACTTTTTCCCTTTACTGACATGCCGGAAATCGTTTTCCCCGCTTATCCACCAGTGAAGGCAGCGGCATAACGGTGGCGCATTTCGTTCAGCGGGGCACGCGGTTCATGACGGGCGTCACAAGGCGACGTTGGGGTTTGCTTTTCTGGCAACCCGAACCTGAGTGCGTCCGAGCAAAACTTCTCGGATGACGATTCCCATCCAGCAGTGGAACGGGCCCTCATGGCGACGGTGACACGGGGCGTGTAGGATCGAAAGCATCTGCCACAAATCCTGTGAGATGGAAACGCGCGGTCGGCACGTGTATGTGCGGCGACCGGATGGAACGCCGGCGTCCCGCAACCCGGCCTTACGTGGCGAAGTAGCCGGCGATCTGCTTGGCGCGCCGC
>Ga0105054_10008799_pt1 | contig 13273 bp, 16 predicted proteins | sample BON02_FD_78091 | JGI IMG/M metagenome (GOLD analysis project Ga0105054, IMG submission 78091) | Freshwater microbial communities from Lake Bonney liftoff mats and glacier meltwater in Antarctica - BON-02 (megahit assembly) | ecosystem: Environmental > Aquatic > Freshwater > Ice > Glacier...
AAAAAAAAAAAAAAAATTTCAGCACACCGATACCTCAAATCTAAAAAGATTCGAGCAAATAGAGCTTCAAGCAAAGCTACTAAACTATTTCTTAGGAAGTAATAAAAGCAACATCAATCAAAACTGCATTTGGATCCAAACCGTATTGCGCCCGAATTCGTCCGGTCGCGTTTCGTTTTCGTGCAACGCTTTGTTGGGCTCGTTTTCACACATGAATTTCCCGTTGATCAGCCGGTGAAAACCGTGGTGGTCGGCAAACTCGGACTTTTCGCCACTCCCTCCCCACTCCCACGGGGTGCCCTCGTGCTCCAACACGCTCGCCTCGAAAACGTGCAGCGCGTCGACATCACGCGCCGTGAAAAACATGCCTACAGTCCCCGACAGTTCCTCGTCGTACTCCACCACACCAACGGAATATTCTCCGCTTTTGAAGTCGGCTGGCAGTTTCAACACACAATGCTGTGCTGGAACAATGACAGGGCGGGAGCGCCTGTCGTTTTTTTCGCAGTCCTTCACAAGCGCGTCTTGGAATATTTTGCAGCGCTCCACCGTCCACTGTATCGCTGGTCCGTTTTCGAAAATCATACTGTCCTTGTAATGGATTCCTTTGGCCTGCGTCTCCGGATTTGCATCCGCAGTTGAAATCAGTGCAATTCTCACCGTCTCGAACTTGTCAATGAGTTCCTGAGCCACCTTGGACACAGCAGGTCCCGGAGGCGTCCCACGTGCTCTTGGTTTGTACCCTTTTGCGTCTCCATCACGTGTCGTTGCAGACACACGCGGAGCGGGCTCGGTTTCTTTGTTGTACACGTGGTTCCAGAAAAACATCCAGAAAGACGACGTTTGCATGCGCCTATGCTCACTAACACGATCCTCCGATAGCGATTGCGCCGCGGCAGGGGGCATTCCTGTGTCTTTGCGCGCTTCCGTGCAATCTGGGCACAGCCAAACACAGGTGCTGGCATCACCCGTGCCTCCAGACATGCGATGATCTCAGTGGGCGGCGCTCGCTCGAAAACGCGTGCACTCCTCTGTATATATAGGGTGCGGTGACCCAACATGCAAGCCCACGGTGGATGCCGGGGCGAGTAGTACTGATTGTGTATTTTTCCCGCTCACGTGCAGGGTGGCAACTTCGCACTTGTCATTTTTGCCAGTTTTTGGTGTTTATATTACAAAATAACAACAAAACAGACCACTCTCTCTCTCTCGTATCGCCGAATTCATGCAATGGCGGCGGGGAGCATCTCTCAACACACCCAGCTGTGCATGCCCACCACGCAAACTACCCTAAAAATTCTCATCTGCGGGGTCCACAACACGGCTGGCGAATTGCAGATTCGTGTACAAATCGTACGTCGATGGCACCGCCATGCGCAGCGATTCGTTCATGTACACAGTGCAGCCGCTCGCATTGTCGGGCGACACCACCCACCCCAACAGCTTGGCGGTGGACGATAAGGACCCCATGTGCTCGAGGCGCGCCAACTGAACGAGCAGCGCCCTGATTTCGGTCGACATGGTTGCCGACGGCAGTGCCAGCTCAGGGCGGAGGAGCGTGCACACCTCCGTGTCTTCGTCCATCACATGTGTGCGGAAAAAAGCAGCAATGTCCTCTTCGGATGTGCCCAGCGCGAATTCCATGGTCCTCACGTTTCTCGCGATTCCGGCCGGCGAAAACCACTGACATTTTCTGCTCGCAGCATCAGCAGTTTCCCAGTACCATCCACCCGCACGCACAGCCGATCGTACTCCCGAACAAACAGCACCTGCCCACGCAGACCATTGAACAGCGGGCAGTTGCGCAAATCGTGCACGACCACGCACATGCCAGTGGACATGTTTTCTCTCTTTCGTAAGCTCGCACAATCTCTCTGCATTTATGAGTGAAAATGGGGCTGGAAATAGAACTCAATGGCCCAAGAACCGACACACGGGCACTCTGCCGACAAGAGTGCGTGCAGCAGACCGGTCCCGGTTCGGTTGCGTGGTAACCAAAAACATCGAACGAAAAAAAAATGAGCGGAAATGTACCAAAAATCGAGAACACGAGACCTCTGTCAGCACAAAAAACGTACACCCATACCCATGAAAAGAAAAAAGAATTTCCAAAAGTACCAAAAAAACGCGATCGCGGCAACAATTGGTACCTCGGCACACAGCAGCATGGTGGATGGCAGCGTCGTCGAGATTGGCATCAACTGCCCGTCGGAGTCCCGCCTGATGCTCAAAGTGAAGCCCGCGACCAGCCTGCAGGCATACTGCGAGGCCAAGGGCTTGCGACAGGACTCTCTGCGCTTTCTCTTTGACGGGATGCGCATTCCAGAGGATGCCACTGTCTCGTCCCTCGGTCTGGAAGAAGGCGACTGGTGAGTGCCGCATGTACGATTGAGCACGATATGCGCACCGCGATTCGGTTCTGACCAGCTTGCATGCATGCGTGTGCTTGCTGCTCTCCTGCAGTCTGGACGCATTCACACACCAAGTCAGTGGAACGAGCCAGTGACAGCCGTCGTCGCCCACGTTACTGTCAAGAACCGCCCATGCTGCACGCACATGTGCCATGGACACAAGCTGCATGTGCTGGCAGCATGCTTTGCCCGAACCCAGGCCGCCATGCACTTGGCGACACAAAGCAATGGCAAACACAAGGAGACAAAGAGAAGTGCGTAGTTCCCGTCAAGCGGGCCAAAGTCAAACAGACAGACCCTAGTGTGTATATTACTAATGAACAAATTGAAAGCTGCATGGCATTGTTTCGTTGCCGTACAACGCACCAGCCCCTGTCTCTCCGGGCCACTCAAATCCTTGTTTTTTCACATGACCAAAAGTTGTGAGACATGCACATAGACACATGGTCACACTCCAATGAAGACATGTATGAACTCGCACTTTACTCTCGTCTCGAGAACACGGAAGTGTGTCAGGTTGAGCCCGGGCAAGTCGACGAAGATGACGAAGACAACGCTCCTTGGTGCATCGTCAAAGATGGAGTCTCAGCGTGCACTGGTGATCATACTGAAACTTGTGCTGAATGGGCGAATAAACCGAAAAATGTCAACAAAGAAATGGCAGAGAGTCTCACGTATATCGACAGCGGGTATACTTCGGTGTTTTTGTTGAAGTTGACTAAATATCCCAGTTAGTATTTGGATGTATGTTTACATCCAAATACTAAAAAACGGTTAACCCATGTCTGGTATTGATTTTAATACCATATTCCCAGCAGTACCGGAATATGAATTTTCTCATTACGTGCAGGGTGGCAAGCTCACACTTGCAGATTCGGCCGTTTTTGTGATCATTACGATGCGTCACACGAAGACGTCACACCTCCGTCATGCGGCTGGCATTACCCACGTCGAGGTCGATTTTCCTGGTATACGGATCGTCAAAGACGGCGTCTCAGCGTGTACTGGTGATCCGACTGAAACTTGTACTGAATGGGCGAATAAACTGAAAAAAGTCGTCAAAGGCATGCCAAAGAGCCTCACATACATCAACATTGGACACCAATCTGTGAGTTTCATAAAGTTGACTACAAATATATATCATTTAAAATTAATCAATATAATATTGAACATTAGTACTCATTGTCCACTTCGACAATGAATACTATAAATCAGTCAACTTTTTTCAGGTACTGTTTTATATACCGTGTTTTATTGGTACTGATTGAATGTCTTATTTCATACACGCAGGGTGCCAAGGTCGCTGCAGTCAGTTCGCAAGACCTCATCAAAATTCTCACGATACACGCGAAGATGTCGCCCCTCCGTCATGCGGCTGGCAGTACCCACGTCGAGATCGATTCGGGCGAGGCAGTGGTCGTTGCGCGCGCCGTCGAGGGCATCACCTGTGAAACGTGAAATGGACACGTTGTAAAAAGAAAATCGCCAACACAACAAGCGAATGCACCCGCACTTCATACATCAGCCCGCGTCGACAAAGCTCCATGAACTGCTACAATTTTACCCGAGATGCGGACATTTTCCGGCAAGTTCTGGAACATTGCGACGCATCGATAGAGAGTTATGTAATGCTACTCCGTCTGCAATCAACCTGTCGCATCGCCAAGCGCACAGTGGACGCGTTTCTGCTACCAGGACAAAAAGACGTCCCACGGTGGCTCGCCGTGCTGCATGCGAGGACGAACACCATTACGGAGGACGAGGTTTTAGCTCACGTTAATGGCGGCCCAGGCACCAAAGAACACCCGCGGATTGGGAGAAGGTACAAATACATCAAGAGGGCAGAAGTGTTTCGTGTGCTTCAGGACAATTATTTTTTCGACGAGCGGCTGGTCGGGATGATTTTCCACCACATGCGCACTGAAGTCCACCAAATGATCGAAGCCATAGACACCTCAATCACGCACGATTTCTACGAGGGCACTTTGCTGTTGGCAGACGTGTGCATCAAGGCGATGTGGCATCACGTCAAAAACCGCAACATTGTGCTGCACGGGTGCCGCATCCTCGCGGATATTCAGAACAAAGCAAGCAATCAATGCGCATTCATCGGCAAGCAACTGCCAGTGCTGAACGGAGGCCGCATCCTGGCGAATGTTCAGAACAAAGCAAGCAATCCGTGCACACTTATCTGTCGACAACTGGCAGTGTTGACCAACGCGCTGCATTACCACAGGAGCGATGTGGCAGTTGTGTCAATCGTGCTGCGCTTTGTTGATCATATCAATCAAGAGTGCATTTTTTTCGGGCGTCCAAGCCTTGGCGACTGCAGTGTGCAGACGTGCGACGAATTTTCGGCAGCACTCGCCGACGTCATGCAGTACCACGTGCACGCCACGGAGTGGATGGACGTGCAAGTTGGCGTGCAATGCCATACGCAAAACAGGCCCAGTGTGGTCGTTGCGTGTGGTATTCTGGCGCGACTATGGAGGAATACACACAATCAATATTACGCGAGTGCCGGCTTCGCGAAATCCGTTGATGCCCTTGCGAATACGGTTCGACTCAACAAAGGGCAGACCATTCTGCGCTGTGCTGCCCATGCAGCGAGCGGCTGCCTGTTTGGACGATCTGTCGCATGTTCAGAAACCCACAAAAACGTGGCGCACATGTTGCAGGTGTCTGGGTTGACACCCACCGTGTGCAGCACAAAGGATGCAGTGAAAACGCCACAAAATGCCCCCCAAATCGCCCACCACGAAGACAGACCCGAAATGAACAAAACCGAGGTTGCCACCATGGGGGACTCTACCGCTATAAAATCATGCACATACACACACGCGCTGTACTGTTCCTTTTAATACAAAATAAAAAACCACCAGCGAACAGTCTCTGTTGTGTCACCCTATTCGTACCGACCACGTGCGACGGTGCATCACACTGTCCCCTCTGTAACGGAAGTGTCTGGTGCTTTCATCTGCAGCGTGAGCATCCCGTACTCGGCCGCACCTTGGTCTCTGAAGGCGTGTGCTGTGGTGGCCACAGAGAGCAGATTCGCTGACGTTTTTTTTGCCGTTGGCGAACACACGCCTGCCACTCGGAAGAGATGAGCAAAGTTCAGGATGAAACGAGCCACGCGCCACCCTTGCTGCCAGAAGGGCAGGACCTCTGCCGTCAGGTCCTGGTCCTGCACCACGTTGAAATTGTGCTCGCTGGCGTGCGACTTCCAGGCGCTCTTGGTGGCCATCTCGTTGATTTGGAACCCCCGTTCGGCGATGCGCATGGCCATTTGCTGTTCGGAGGAGGCCTGTTCAAAGTTGGGCGACCGAAACCCATCAATGATCACCAGCTGTCCCCCATTGTTGAGACGCTTCGCTGCACACGTCATAAAGTCGTTCCTTTTCTGCCGAGAGTCGAGATGGCACAGTGCCTCCACGGCAAAGATGAGATCAAAGGTATGGCCCTCGAAAGCGTTCAAGGTGCACGCATCACACATGGCAAACTCGGTGTTTTCATAGCACTTGAAACTACTGCACTGTTTGGCAATTTCAATGTGTCGGTCAAGCACGTTGATGCCCTTGAACACGACATCGGGACACAACACAGCTAGCATCTGTGTGCAATACCCCTGTCCACAGCCAACTTCAAGCACGCTCTTGCACTGCGCTTTGTGGATCTTGTCGAGAACCATCAGGGGCTGCACACTGGTGCCCATGTTACGCAGGATCAGAGCAGGCAAGCTGAGCGTGGAGTGAAGCCCAGGACCGCGGAAAAATTGCAACAGCAGATAGTCGCGTTTGGTGGTTGCGTCGTAGTAGTCCTTCACATTGCTTGGCCCCACAGGCTTGGAAAAAATTGCAGCAAAATCAAAGAGTTTGCCCAGTTGCTCAAGGTCCTGTACAATTACACCTCCCACGTCAAAAACAACAAAGCACACAACCACCAGTGCACCCGGACACCTTCCGCGCAACAAAACACATTTCAAAAATACACACACGCACCTGTACGAGCGAGGCTTGTTCCAGCTTGCAAAAGTAGGCTTCGCCTGCAAGCACGGCGCATACCGAACACATGGCGTATAGCAGCGTCTGCAAAATGCAGAAGTGGGACAGAGACACGAGAAACGCGAAGCAACCCAACAGTATTCGGTGGTGCAGTGATACTTTCATTGCGAGGAGGTAGGTTGGTCGTGTTATTTGTTGCACACGAGAACAGTAATCGTGATTATTTTTTTTTGCAACGGGAGGAGGAGTCTGTATTGTCCACGCACAAGCGCCCAGGTGCGCAACGACCGCATCCCGCCTGAAATGACAGCGACGTGGGTAACCCCAGCCGCATCACGGAGGTATGACATCTTCGCGTGACCCATCACAATTTCCACAAAATCAGCCGAATTGGCAGCAGCGAGCGTGCCACCCTGCATATGTGTAACAGATGTATATTTAAGTATTGATATAACTTAAATTTCTCTTTAGTATTTCAAAAGAACTCTCTTTTGAAATACTAAATTGAATATTTTAGTCAACTTTCGACAAACTCACCGAAGTATGTCCGCTGTCGACATACGTGGTGTGTAAGCCACACGACACACTCGAAACGACCGCATCCCGCCTGAATTGACAGCGAAGTGGGTAACGCCGGCCGCATCACGGAGGTGTGACATCTTCGCGTGACCCATCACAATTTCCACAAAAACGGGCGAATTGGCAGCAGCGAGCGTGCCACCGTGCATATGTGTAACAGATGTATATTTTAGTATTAATATAACTAAAATTTCTAATTAGTATTGGAAATACACTTGTCTTTCCAATACTACATGCATATTTTAGTCGACTGTTGACTAAAACACCGAAGTATGTCCGATGTCGATATACGTGAGGTTCTCTGTCATTTCTCTGTTGACATTTTCCGGATAATCCACCCATTGAGTACTGTTTTCTGCCGGGTCTCCAGTGGCAAATGGCCGATTTGGTAGTTGCGAGCCTGTCACCCTTCAAATATGTAACAGGTGTATATTTTAGTATTGAGATAACTAAAATTTCTATTTAGTATTCGGGAATAATTTTATTCCCGATATTATTTTGTATAATTCAGTCAATTGTCAACTAAAACATCAAAGTATTCTCACTGTCGATATACGCGCGGTACTTTTGCCATTTCTCTGTTGACATTTTTCGGATGATTCACGCATCGAGTACAGTTGCCGGGTCCACAGCGCCAAATGCGCCCATGCAAATGCGAGCGACACGGATGCACTGAATGTAGCAAGTAACGAATTTTATTTCAAATAAAACGTTGTGCAGTTTCGGGGACTGTTCTCGCCCCCGCTCTTTCTCTCCCCGTCTATTGGGCTGAGCGCGCCGCGATTTGTTGCCGTATCAATGCTAGCATGAAAGTCCTTAGCAGCTTTCAGTTCCACTTGCACAAATTCCCCGTCGTCCCCTCGGACACAGAACAGAAGCAGTGGTGTCGGGTGCCGTCTTGGTCAACTTGTTGGGTTGTGACGCTCTTGGCATCCGTTTTGGGCGTACTTTGGCAGACAGAGACGCCGCGCTGGGCGACACCGGACACAAACGCATGCTGCCAGCGCGTTCGAAATTATACACGGTAAGTACGCATGCAAACACTGTGGAGTACCGTGGGTTCAAGTAGCGAATGATGCGAGCGACACGCAACGCATGAGCGAGGCACTCCTGGAACTGGCACACACGATCACAGACAACGATGGCATACACGTGCCTTTTTTTCGCGTTGAAGGCAAGGATGTCACAGTGCACAATCTTCTTGCAACTGCCCTTGCTTCTGTCGCCGTCACCATCTGGCACACCCAACGGGCTGGGCTGGTCCGCACCCGTGGCAGCATCGCGGTTGACCGACTCCAACACTCCCACGTTTCTGGTAGAGATGTATATTCCGCGTTCCAGGAGCTTGAAGACCAGGAAAATAAGAAACTCGCGATTCTTGTGTATGCTGCTTTGGACTAGTCTGTAGTGCTGCAGGTGGTACTGCAACACCAGCGCGCTGCTGTCCAGCCGTACCCCAGAATGCAGCGTCGACTTGGAGACGTGTTTCTGCTTGAGGGTGTCTAAACGAAACATAGAAGGGTGGTGCAGCATGTCGTTCAAGTACGACAAACTCTTGTCGACCTGCAGCATGCAAACCGAGCCGGTGAACTTTCTCAGCCGCTCTTGGCTGCTCTCCTTGATGCACCACCACGGAGCTCGTCCGCCCAAGACATTTATATACTAAAGACCCGTACATCCCCGCAATGCCACCAAGCAGCAGTGCCGTACGCCACACGGCACAGCAATCGCGCACGTGTCTCATGTAACATTGCGGAAAATGTCCAAATGGTACTGCATTGGATCAATGTCGGCTTGCTTGGTAAAACACACTTCATGGCACGAATATCGCGTGCGCAGCAAGGCGCGTAGCTCGTGAAACGACATGGCAACATAAAATAACATTTCATTTGGATTCTTGGTATCGACAGCCACCATCAACTGACAAGTGCGCATTGGCAACACACGTCTGTCCTGTCTTGCACAGGATTGAATGTATACTCAAAGTGGAAAAACGTCAAGAAATGAAAGGCGGCCACGCCATTCGCGTATTGCTCCGGTGTTATGCGTGAAAACGGAGGCAAAAAGTTCTTGAGTAAAATCTTACCCGTGTGCATTAACTCCAATTCTGCCGTGACTTTGTCGAAGAAATTCCGCAACTCTTGTTGTACACAGTGGTTGACGTAGGACACAATGTTGCGTTGCATTAAATTGTCGCAACGCTCTTGTGGATCGTCTGAAAACAGGCGTGGTGTTTTGATGTACGAAGATATGATGAGCTGTTGTATGCTGTAACACATCTGGTATACAATTTCACCAGGGTGGTCATTGCATGCGAGCAGCAAGACATCGAATAAGCCACACTTGTCAGTGTAGATTTTGAATTTTGCGTCTGTGCATAAGAAATTCATTTTGTGGACCGTGCCAAAGTCCCCGTTCTGGTACACCAAGTCCACAGCTCTGTTGGTTCTCGTGCGCATAATTCGAAATGAAATAATGTGACACGTACGCTTGCTTATATACAAACTACAAGCAGCGTTGGCAAAACAAAATGTCGCACTGTAACACACAGTAAATTTGATACAACCCATCAAATCACAACACACATGGACCCACGCCATGTTTGTCAAATGCGTACACGTGCAATGTGTTGTCAGCGTGTTGCTGCGGCCCACGGAAGCGGGTGTGTAGCAGGCGTTTTACGTGCATTGCGTTCGTTTTTGCGTGTGCCGAAGCAGACAGACGCCAAACAACCTGCTCAGAGATCAGCTGTATATATGCACGCGCATCTGCCCTGGAGCCCGGAGCTATGCGCTTCATCTTCTCTGTCGTGACCAACAGCACATACACCCTCTTTTGCGCTAGCATCCAGTATGTGATTCTGTTCGTTTACCGTCTGTTATTCTCTCTGGCGCTCTACCTGTTCAGCCTCTCGCTTGTCGTTTTCACACTGTACAGCACTGTGTTCTTGTGTGCGTTGTGTATTGCGCTACTTGTTGCATACGACGCCGACACCTTTCGGTCTCAACACGACATCCTTGTCGAGTGCAACAACATTGGCGGTCGCGACAACGGCAATCTTGCCGAGTCAGCTGGCGCTGTGTCGTCGCACGCAGAGGCACACAATGACGTCGACGCTCCCAACGGCACTGGCACGGTCGTCGGGATGCCAGTTCTTCGCGACTCGCACGTCGACGCGCTGCTGACCCTCTTGCTATGCCACGCAAGCATGATGTGTGTGGTGTTTGTGTTGTTTGTCGTGTTTTTGTACGAGTGCATCAATGTTGACAAGAGCGTTATTTGTAGAATGGCGTTTGGCGACCACGCTGCCAACCACACCATTGGCATTGCGATGCTCATTCTCACCTTTTCGATTTTACTGCCACTTCTCGGCCTGTACAAGCGGAATGTTGGCAAGTCGCGTGTTTTCCGCACCCACCTGCCCAGTTTTGTCATTTTATTCACGAGCCTGTCGCACATTGGCATCGTGTCCAAGATGCAATTCTATTCGCGCACATGTCCGCTTCTGGTGTCCTTCTCCGGCTCGCTCTATGTGGTCTACTGCAGCATTGCGTTGCATTTTCTGTTCCGCATCGCCAACGTCGCTGTCGGCTTTTGCATTCGCCAGATACAACAACGCCAACACCGCCACAAGCACCACACCCCACCGCACAGCGACCCCAACCCGACTGCGACACAAGACAACATGTACTCTACCGTCTTTGTATTAATCGCCAACACGGTCCTGCTGCTTGCGAACCTCGCCTACGCGTGGCGCATCAGCATGGTGTTCAACGGCATTCAGACCGTGGTCATTCTGCTTTTCGTCCTGTGCATGTCACACCGCATCATCAAAATGCCCACCATACGCTACTCCAAGAAACGGCAGTAGCGACACACGGGTCACGGCGGACACCTCACTCTGTCGTGATCCCACCACACACATGGTGCCCTGCGAATCGCGCTCAAAAACAAGGCTTTGAACTCTTTATTATAAACGACACGCCACCCCTTCAACTCCCACCTACCATGCCCCCTTTTCCACCGTGTCCCGTCTCTTGACATTGCAGGGCCAAGTCCCACAGACCCATGCTCACATGGTAACGGAATTGGTCTTGCTTTGCAATGTGCATTCCATAGTGCTCTGGATCGTATAGCTCTCCACTGCACAACAACACACCGCGCGCGGCACTCAATAACTCAGTCTTGCGATGCTTACTGTTGCCATATGCTGGCCTTTGGGGATCGTAAAGATTGCATGGCTCCATGCGTGGGAAAATATGAGTTCAGACTTGCACCAGAAAGTCGCTCTTTTATACTCTTTTGGGCTCTCCCCCCATATCCCCCGCACTCGAGATTTCAAAGAAAAATCGGCAAGGGAGAGGGCATACGGAGGGGGGGGAGGAGTGGTGTTTAGGCAGCGGTCAGATGGCCACTGTTGTGCAGCGCACCCAAAATGTGCATGTGTCTGGCACGCTCCGACAGCAACCTGTACTGAGGCGGTCCAATTTGTTTCTCGGTGCCCGACACAAGGGCAGAGAGGGTGGACAGGTCGATGCCGTATCCTTTTCCGGCCAGGACGGCATGAGCGACGCTTGTGTCGTAGAGCGACAGACGCGACATGCGTTTTGCAACATGCGAGCTCTCGGTGGACGCGTGTGGCTGTTTGAACTGCGTGGCATGCAGTGTTACGGTGAGGTTTCCTTTCCGCGGTATGTTGTACTGTTCTGACATGGAGTCGACCGTGGCAGCTGTAGGGAGAATGTCGTGGAGCAGCGCCAGGCAGCAATTGCTGGCGTCAATGCGGCGTTCCTCACAGTACGCTTGCAAGAGAGTGCGTAACGGCACGGTTGCCTGCTCCTCCAAGGTGAGGCTGCGCAGGAAGGGTGGCGGTTCGGGGTTGGCGTGGGATTGCAGCCCGCATATGCAGATGCGAATGGTATCGATTTGCGACATGTGGCTGTCCTGCTGTCACGCGAGACACGGCGCTTTGTGCTTATATAGGTTCTAGAAGCAACACGCCTGTGGCAGGTCACAACGCCGGGCCCGACGACGAATTGGACGCGAGCTTGAGTGCATTGATGGCGACGGAAGCCATGCTTTCCATGAGTTTGTTTTTGTGCGCATACACCACCAGGTTGCTGCGCTACTTCCATGAATACGTGCTGGAGGCATGCAAGGCACAGGCACCGGGCGTCCATCTGGCGCATCTCAACCTGCCACACATTATCTTGGAGCGCCAAGGGTGGTGTAGGGAAATCAAAAAGGGTTGCGAACGAGAAGATGCTCAACAAGTTTGTGTGCTTGTGCATCCTATTGCGCGATTTCGCCGACATCCGCACCTATGTTGAATCCAAGTTGAAGTGGGAACCTGTCGCGAAGCAGAGGAAAGCGTTGGATGTGTTGACAGTGGGTGCTGGTGGAGGTGGTGCTGGTGGTGGAGGAGGTGGTGGTGCTGGAAGCAGTGTTGTTGCGGTTGGCAGTGTAGTAGATGGCGAAAGGGTGCAGGCAAAGGCCACAACTATGGTCTGCTACCTCCCGCATTTCATGACGATCAAGGGCGACGACTGGTGGAAATGGGACAAACGTCTTGAGACGTACAAGAGCGCGATGTGGAACCGCACGGTGCAGCAAATCAATGCCGAGGCAAGCCTTGTCTTCTGTGGCGAGATCATCAAGCACAAACATGACATGCAAAAGGCGGCCACTGTCTTCTGTCAAGTATCGACGGATTTCGAAGACGCTGTGCAATATACCCCTGAGCGGGTCCTGGCATGGTATCGTGGCGAGCCACAGACACGCGACATGCGGATGATTTGCGACATGTACAACTTCAAGTCGAGCACAAAGACGAGCTATTACACGCATGTGGCCGGCCTGGCATACGGCAAGCGCCCGAAAGTGCGCGTGCAGATCATCCGTGTGGTGGCATCGTACTGCTCAGTGATGGTGCAGTCCTGCGAAAAACTCAAGATCTCGAAAATCTGACGGGCGACTCTGCTGACGATACCCAATCTGATGACGAAGAGGTGGATACGGCCTGTGACGAACTCACCAGACGTAGTGTCCTCAAGAGGTGTGCGACTTGCAGCCGAAACCGCAGCCCCCACCACTTCAAGTCTGAGTCCAAAAGTCAGTGCACTCAATGTTTCAAGGCCTGGATACCCCGGGGCATTCGATACCAAGACAATGAACTCAAGACGGTTCACGGGAAAACTCCCATCCGGCTCCTAGGTATTCATCATAATATGTGGTTGGACGCCAAGTCCCAACGTTGCAAAGTCATCGACTCTGCCATTG
>Ga0105054_10008803_pt1 | contig 13266 bp, 5 predicted proteins | sample BON02_FD_78091 | JGI IMG/M metagenome (GOLD analysis project Ga0105054, IMG submission 78091) | Freshwater microbial communities from Lake Bonney liftoff mats and glacier meltwater in Antarctica - BON-02 (megahit assembly) | ecosystem: Environmental > Aquatic > Freshwater > Ice > Glacier...
CCTTTTTTTTTATTGGCGGGGGGGGGGGGGGGGCGCGCGCGCCGGGGGACAAAAAGGGCTTCGGGGGTGGTTTTTTTACCGGTTTGGCTCCCACCCCCCCCCCCCCCCCCCCCTCCCCTCATTGCAAATCGATACGCAAACACGCAGCCTAGCCCAACCCGACTTGTTCATCATCCAATTCACGTCTCCTTTTTGAAGGCGTCCTCTCGAGATTCGAGGCAAAATCACGACACAGAAGAGAAGTTCCGACATCCCAACCGCAAAGCGCAATCGAGCAGAGCCTTGCCAACAGGGCAGAGCCTCGCGACAAGTTTCGCGATGCGGCTCTCGACCGGCGCGCCGCGACGGCCAGACGCGCCGCGCGCGCCGGGCTGCAGGGCCGCCCCGTCATCGCGGTTGTCGCTCTCTCTCTCTCGCGCGGCCAGCTCGCCGCTCGCGACGGCCGCCGCCGCCAGCTTTTCCCCCTCCTTTTCGCTGCTGATGCTGCGACGCACGCCCCGGGGCGTCGCGCCGCGCGTGCCGCGCGCCACATCATCTTTATCATCGCCATCACCACCATCACCACCATCACGGCCAGCCCCGCGCCTTCCCGGACGCCAAGTCTCCCGCCGCCGGGCCGCCCCGCCGGGCAGTGGCGGCGGCGACGGCGGCGGCGACGGCGACGGCAGCGGCCAAACGGGCGCCGCCGCCGCGGACGGCCCCCCGCTCCTCGACCGCCCGCCCCCGCGCGCCCTCGACGGCAACGAGGCCGCCGCCGCGGTCGCCTTTGCCTGCTCCGACTGCGCCTTCGTCTACCCCATCACGCCGTCCACCCCGGGCGCCGAGCGCCTGTCCGACATGGCCGCGGCGCCCGGCGCGCGCAACGCGTGGGGCGCGCGCGTCGACGCGCGCGAGATGCAGTCCGAGGCAGGCGTGGCCGGCGCCTTACACGGCGCGCTGGCGGCGGGCAGCCTCGTCTCGACCTTCACCTGCAGCCAGGGCCTGCTGCTGATGGTGCCCGAGCTCCACCGGCTGGCGGGCGAGGCGCTTCCGGCCGTGCTGCACGTGGCCGCGCGCGCGCTCGCCGGGCAGGCGCTCAGCATCTACGCCGGGCACGACGACGTCATGGCGGCCGCGCGCGGCACGGGCGCGGCGGTCTTGTTCGGCCAGTCGGTCCAGGAAGTTGGCGACCTGGCGCTCGTGGCGCACCTGGCGGCGCTGCGCGGCTCGCTGCCCGTGCTGCACTGCTACGACGGCTTCCGCACGTCGCACGAGCTCGCGACGGTCGACCCGGTCGAGGTCGGCGGCGCCACGGCGCAGGGCGCGGCCCTGCGCGCGCTCCTGGTGGACGACGGGCGCTCGGCCGCCGCGCGCGCCTTGCTGAGACGCCGCGCGCTCGACCCGGCGCGCCCCTCGCAGCGCGGCACGGCGCAGGGGCCCGACGTCTTCTTCCAGATGCAGGAGGCCGGGAACGCGCGGCAGGCGGGCTTCCCCGCCGAAGTGCGCCGGGCCATGGAGCAGGTCGCGGCCGTCACGGGCAGGCCGACGGGCCTCTTCTCGTACCAGGGCGCCGCCGACGCAGAGGACGTCGTCGTCGCGATGGGCTCGGGCGTCGCCGTGGCCGAGGCGGGGGCGCGCTGGATCCTCAGCCGAGCCGAGCCGTCCCCCTCCTCCTGCCCCTCGCCCCCCCCGCGGGCGCGCAAGGTCGGCGTTCTCGGCGTGCGCCTGTACCGCCCGTGGTCGGCGGCCGGCTTCCTCGCGGCCCTCCCGGCGAGCGCGCGCTGCGTCGCCGTGCTCGAGCGGTGCAAGGACGCCGGCGCGCTGGGCGAGCCGCTCTACCTGGACGTGGCCGCGACGCTGATGCAGCGCGCCGTTGGGGGTCTGGTCGCGGGGGGGGGACCGGGGGGCACGTTCGACGGGCGGGCGCCGCCGCCGCCGGTCGTCGTGGTCGGCGGGCGCTACGGCCTGGGCGGCAAGGACTTCACGCCCGCGATGGCCGCCGCCGTGTTTGACCACCTGGCCGTGCTGGGCGGCGCGACATCAGCGGCCGCGGCGGCGGAGGAGGGAGTCGACGGCGCCCCCGCCCCGGCCGCCGTCGACGACACCACCAATGACAACGACAACGGCAACGGCAACGTCGGCGGTCCTTTCCCCAACAGGACAGAGTGGCCACCCGGCTCCCCCTACGGCGCCCAGAGCCTCGCCGCGCGCGGCCACCACCACGCGCCCCCCGCGCACGGCTTTACTGTCGGCATCCTCGACGACGTGACGCGCACCTCCCTCCCGCTGCCGCCCGTGCTCTCGGGCGCGCCGCCGCCCGGCGCCCTGCTGCCGCCCGGCACGGTGTCCTGCCTGTTCTACGGCCTCGGCGGGGACGGCACGGTCGGCGCCAACCACGAGGCCATGCGGATCTGCGGCGGGCCCGAGGGCGGCGGCATGCGCGGGCAGGCCTACTTTGCCTACGGCGCCGCCAAGAGCGGCGGCCTGACGACCACGCACCTGCGGCTGTCGCCCGGCGGGCAGGCCCTCGACCGTGCCCCCTACCTGATCGAGCGCGCCGACTACGTGGGCGTGCACGGCCCGCGCTACATGTCAAAGTACGGCGAGGCGATCGCGTCGCGCCTCAAGCCCGGCGGCACCCTGCTGCTCAACACGCGCGCGAGGAGCGCCGGCGAGCTCGAGGCCGAGATCCCGCCCGCCGTGCGCGAGCGGCTGGCGGCCCTGCGCCCGAGGCTGTGCGTGGTGGACGCGCGCGCCGTGGCCGAGGAGGCGGGGCTGGGAAAGAGGGTCAGCGCCGTGCTGCAGGCGGCCTTCTTCGCGCTCAGCGGCGTCGTCTCGCCGCTCGACAAGGCGCTCGGCGCGTTCAAGGCGTCGGTCGGCCGGCTGTACGGCAAGAAAGGGCCCGCCGTGGTGGCCAAAAACGTGGCGGCGATCGACGCGGCCGTGGAGAGGATCTTCGAGGTGGTCGTGCCCGAGTCTTGGGGCGAGGCGCGCGCGCGCGAGGCCGAGGCGGCGGCGGCGGTGGCTTTGGGCAGCGGCGGCGGCGGCGGCGGCGGCGGCGGCGGCGGCGGCGGCAACGGCAGCGGCAGCGATGGCCGCAGCAGTAGCCGCAGCAGCAGCGGAGACGGCGCCGCCCTCCTCCTCAGCACCGCCAGCGCCGAGAGCGTCGTCAACACGACGCTCTACCCGTGGGGCAGCACCGTCACGCGCGAGCAGTACGTCGAGCGCGTGGTCGTCCCCGCCCTGAGGCTGCGCGGCGACGAGCTGCCCGTCTCTGTGTTCTCGCTGTCGACGGTCGGCGGCGCGGTCCCGACCGGCACGTCGGCGGTCGAGAAGCGCGGGCTCGCGGCGCAGGTGCCGCAGTGGCACAGCGACCTGTGCACGCAGTGCAACCTGTGCGCGCTCGTGTGCCCGCACGCCGCGATCCGGCCGATGATCGCGACGGCCGAGGAGCTCGCGGCCGCGCCCGCCGCCTTTGCCTCGGCGGCCGTCCCCCTGCGCGGCGGCGGCGGAAAGGCGGCCGGCGGCGGCAGCGCACCGCTCGTCTACAAGATGCAGGTGTCGCCGCTCGATTGCACGGGGTGCGAGCTGTGCGTGCACGCCTGCCCCGACCACGCCCTCACGCCCACGCCGCTGGAGGCGGCCCTGGCCCTGGGCGAGCGCGAAGCATGGGACTGGGCCGCCGGCAGCCCAGCGGTCGCGGCGCGCGGCGGCCTGCTCTTCGACCGCGCCACCGTCCGCGGCTCGCAGTTTGCGCAGCCGCTGCTCGAGTTCAGCGGCGCCTGCGAGGGCTGCGGCGAGACCGCCTACGTCAAGCTGCTCACCCAGATGGCCGGGGAGTCGGCCGTGATCGCCAACGCCACGGGCTGCAGCAGCATCTGGGGCGGCGCCGCGCCGTCCGTGCCCTACACGACCAACTCGCTGACCGGGCGCGGCCCTGCCTGGGGCAACGCCCTGTTCGAGGACAACGCCGAGTACGGCTACGGCATCTCGGTCGGCCTGGAGCGCCGGCGCGCCGCCCTCGCCGAGGACGTGCAGGCCCTTTTGCTGCTGCCGCCCGCGGACGCCGACGCCGGCGGAGCCGCCGACCCCGCGGCGACCGCCGTAGTGCCGCCGGGCGTGCGGGGCGCAGCCGCAGCGTGGCTGGCCGCGCGAGACGATCAGGACGCCGGCCCGCCCGCCGCGTCGCGCCTCGCCGCGCTGCTCGCGCCCTTTGCGCCCGGCGTCGCGCCCCTCCCGCCTCTCCCTTTTCCACCTCCTCCTTCCTCCCCCTCGTTCCCGCTCTCGCCGCGGCACGACCACCACCCCCGGCCGGCGCCGACGCTCCTCTCGCGCGTCGCCGCCGAGGCCTCCATGCTCTGGCCCCTCGTCACGTTCGCCGTCTGCGGCGACGGCGCCGCCTACGACATTGGCGCCGCCGGTCTCGAGCACGTGCTGGCCGACCCGGCCGCCCGCGTCAAGGTGGTCGTGCTGGACAACCAGGCGTACGCCAACACGGGCGGGCAAAGCTCCAAGGCCACGCCGCTGTCGGCCGTGCTCAAGCTCGCGCCGGACGGGGAGGCGCGGCCGGCCAAGGAGCTCGCGCTCTCGATGGCGCAGGCGTACCCGCACCTGTACGCAGCGTCGGTCTGCCTCGAGGCCAACCCGTCGCAGTGCGTGCGCGCCTTCGCCGAGGCTATCGCGCACCCGGGCCCCGCGCTGGTCGTCGCGTACGCGCCCTGCGCGCTCATGGGCATCGACGGCGGCCTGTCTTGCTCGCTCGAGGACAGCCGCGCCGCCGTCGAGAGCGGGTTCCTCACGCTGTTCCGGCGCAAGCCGGGGGCGCGCCTCGCGATCGACAGCGGCAGGCGGGAGCCCGAGGGCGGGTGGGGGCCGGCGCTCGAGCGCTTCCTGTCGCACGAGAACCGCTTCGGGCAGCTCGCGCGCAAGGACCCAGCGGCGGCCCGGCGGCTGCACGGGCAGCTCGCGGCGCAGGTCGCGCGGCGGCGCCGGGCGCTGGCGGCGCTGCAGCGCGCGTCCGAGGAGGACATGCTGCTCGCGGCGGCGGCGGCGGCGGCGGCGGCCGAGGAGGAGGCGGCAGATGGTTGCGCGTAGTATACTATGTTTTCGGCGGCGGCGCGCGGCGGCGCGCGGCGGCGGGAAGCTGGGGGGTTGCGGCGGCGGCGGCGGCTCTTGCGTGGCTCTCCAATGAGGGGCGGGCGCGCGCGCCGCCTCTGATTGGTCTTTTTGTCTACATACGAGCCTACACACCGCCTAATGTTTCTTTTTGTCCGGCGCCCTCACTCGACACTCCCGGGGGTTGCACGGCCACGAGAGAGGACGGTAAGCGCGCGCAGCGCCGCCGTCGAGAGCGGCGGTTTGCGTCACGTCCTCGATCGCATTCTTTTCTCCTTGGGCGCGCGCAAAAGAGTCTCCAGAACCCGACGGACACACCGACCCCGCGGATCATCGATAAGCTCACCAAAATCCTCTCCCTTGCTTTTCCAACCAGCCCCGAGTTTTATCCCCTCTCTCCTCCCCATCCTTTCTCCTTTCCCTTCTCTCTCCTCCTCCCTCCTCTAGACATCGAGATGTCCGCGCGCGCAGAGCAGGCGGCAGCGTCGCTGCTGCCGCGCCTGAACGCATGGCGACATGCCATGCGCGCCCAGGCCAACGGCACGAAGCAGCCCCTGGCGGTGTTCCACCCGTCCCTGTACGCCCCGACGCAGGGGCGCGCGGCCTCGACGGGCTTGCTGCGCTTGACGACGGCGACGACGGCGGCGGCGGCGACGACCAACGCCCTCTTTGCCTCCTCCCGCCGCCCCTTCCACGCCTCCTCCCCCTCGTCCTCGTCCCAAGGCCTCTGGTCCCGCCTCGTGCGGTCCTCCGGCGCCTCCTCCGACCCCCTCGGGCGCGCCGCAAACGTGACCAACTTTCTGATCGCCGCCAACCTGGCCGCCGCCCTCGCCGCCGCCTCTGGCCTGGCGCCGCAGCTGCCGTCGGCCCTGGCGCGCGCCAATTGGATGGTGAGCCCCGGCGGCGAGTGGTACCGCATGCTCACCAGCGGGTTCGTGCACTCGGGCTGGATCCATTTGCTGGTCAACGCGTACGCCCTGCACGCCCTCCGCGGGCTCGAGGGCGTCTTCGGCGGCCGGCGGTACCTGGCGATTTACCTGCTTTCGATCGTGGCCGGCAACTGGCTGGGCCTCCGGCAGACGCCCGCCTACACGGTCGCGTGCGGCGCCTCGGGCGGGGTGTGCGGGATCGTGGGCGCCTACGTGGCGGCGCGCGTGGCCAACCGGCGCGTCCGCGGGCTGAGCGCCGGCGACTTTTCGTGGGTGGCGCAGATCGTCGGGCTCAACGTGCTCGTTCAAATTTTGAATAGCGGCGGCGGCGGCGGCGGGGCGCGCATCGACCAGTGGGGCCACGTGGGAGGGGCGGTCGGGGGAGCGGCGGCCGCGTTGCTGCTCGGGCCGCGGCTGAGGTGGGCGCGCGCGGGCGGGGGGCTTGTGGACGCGCCGCCGCTGCCCGTGCTGCTGTGGCGGGGCGGGAGGGTGCCGCCCGGGTGGTGATCCTTTTGAGGTTTTTCTTGGTTTGGGGTGGTGAGAGAAGAATCACAGGCCTCTGTAAGCGGCGGCGTGAAAGTAAGGAGGGATTACAAGTCTCTCTCTGATATTATATGAGTGAAAAACTCATTCAGGGTGGGTTGCGGCGGCGACGGGAGGGCGCCGGACCGATCCAAAAGGGGGTTGCACGCGGCGCGCCCCCTCCCTCTCTCCCCCTCTCGCGCGCGCTTATCAATACCGCGGCACGCTCTCGTCCGCCTCGAGCGAGTAGGCGTCGATCCCGCCCGTCACGTTCCACACGTCCGCAAACCCCTTTTGCCCCGCGAAAAACGCGGCGGCGTTCATAGACCTGATTCCGTGATGACAAAGGCAGATCGTCTTCCGCTCTCGATCGAGCGTCGCCTCGACGTTAGGGGCCCACGTCGACGCGTCCGACAGCGGGAACAGCTTGAAGCGCGGGAGCTTGGCGGCCGAAAACTCCCCTGGTTCGCGCACGTCGACAAACTGGACGTCGGCGCAGGCGGCGTCGCCGCCGGCGAGGAGGTGGCGCAGCGCCTGGACGGACATCTGGCGGATGGGGGCGGGCGCGGCCGGGGGCGCGGCGGAGGATGGCACGCCGCCAGCGCCGTCGGCCGCCGACGCGCCCACCCCTCCGCCGGCGCGACGGGGCGCGCGGCCGGCGCCTCCGTCGGCCGACGCGCCGACGCCTCCGCCGCCGGCGGGACGATGGGGCGGCGGCGGCGGCGCGGCCATGTTGGCGGCGGCGGCGCGCGAGGGGGCGGTCGGCGCTGTTCGCCGGGCGGCGGCGAGGATAGGGCGCGCGCGCGTGAGGAGGAGGGCCATACTTGTGTGCGATTGTTGTGTATTGTGCTGATGGTCTACGTTTTTTGATAAAAGGAAGAAGCCTCTCTGCCTCTTCCCCCGACCGATGAACGGTGATAAATCGTTTTCTCTGTCCCGCCTTCCTCTCTCTCTCTTTTCTCCCCCCTCACGCACTGCACAACACCGCCGGACATCACCGCGCCGAACATCCAACCCGACCTCTTTCATCTCACGAACCCGCTACCGCGCGCGCGACGCGCGCGCGAAGAGACTTGCTCCCCCCGCCCACCAACACCAAAACTCCCCGTAAAGCTCTCTCTCAATCCGCGCCGACTCCCAACCAACACGCACACTTGACCTTACAAACATGGACGTCGAGTGGATCATCCCCTACCGCCAGGCGTTCCCGTGGTCCGCGCGCGCCGCCCACGCGCTCGCCGCCCTGGTCGGCGGCGCGCTGTACGCCCGAGCCGCCGTCTCGCAACGCCGCTTGCCGCACCAGAGGCCCGGCGGCGCGAGCGCGTCGGCCGCGCTCGCGCTCGACCTGGTCCTCCTGCTGCCGCTCCTGGCGGTCAACGCGGTCCTGCCCTTCTGCTTCGACAGCAACGGCGACGAGCTGCTTTCTCGCCTGGCCGTGACGTTCGCGGCGACGTGGCTGGGCTCGTTCAAGGCCGTCGGCGCCGCGCTCGGCCGCGGGCCGCTCGCTCAGGCGCCCTGGACGCCCGCGCAGTACACGCTGCTGTACGCGGCGCCCGTTTATCCCTCGGCCGGGTGCACGGGGGGCGCGGCGTCCGCGCCCAAGGCGTCCAGCGGCGGCGCCGCGCCCTCGTCGGCCTCGCCGTCGCCGTCGCCGTCGCCGTCGCCCGGCGCCGCGCGGCAACGCCTGCAATCCGCCCAGCAGGGCCAACAAGGAGGACAGCAACAAGGCCAGCAACAAGGACAAAAACAAGAACAACGACCGCACCGGCCGCCGCGCCTCCAGGGCCGCCTCGCCGACGACGCCGGGTCCCTGTCCGAGCTGCTGCTGGCGCTGGCCGGCAACGCGACCGCGCTCGCCGCCTGCGCCGCCGCCCTCGTGCGCCACGACATCCCCCCCTGGCCGCGCATGTACGTCTACGCCCTCGCACTCTACGCCTTCGTGAGCGTCCTGATGGGCGTGCCCGCCGCCCTGATCCGCGGCCTCCTCGGCGTCACGCTGGTGCCGCCGTTCGACCGGCCGTGGCTTTCCCACTCGGCCGCCGACTACTGGGGACGCCGCTGGAACAACACCACGTCGCTGCACCTGCGGTCCCTGGTGTACGACGTGGTGGCGGAGGGGTGCTGGGTGCGGCCGGGGGGGCACGCGATGGCGGCGCTCGGAGGGGGCGGGGCAACGCTCGCCGGCGGCGGCGGCGGCGTGGGGGGGGCGGCGCCAGGACGCGGCGGCGGCGGCGGCGGCGGCGCGGCGCGGCTCGGCAGCGCGGGTGGATTGCTGGCGAGCTTTCTGAGCTGCAACAACCTGGCGGAGATGGCGGCCGCAGGGTCTCGGCCGGGCTCGCCCGACGACCGGTCCGCGCGCCGGCGCCCACAGTCGCCCGCGCTGCTGCGGCGGCGGGGCGACGCGTCGTCGCCGACGCGCGACGGCGGCAGCCCCGCCGCCGCAGACGTGGCGGCGGCGGCGGCAGCGGCCGCGCCGCCCTCGACGCCCGCCGGGAACACGCGCAGCCGCGCGCGCGCCGCCGCCACGGCCACGGCCACCGTCTCCATCGCCTCGTACGACCTGGAGAAGCGCCACCCGCCTCACGGGCTTTCCTCTGCGTTCCAAAACGGCGGCGGCGGCGTCGGCGGCTTCGGCGGCGGCGCCAGCGGCGGGGGCGTCGTCTCGGCCTCCCCCTCGCCCGTTCGCGACAACGGCGACGCCAACGGCGGCGGCGGCTACCACGGCGCGCTCAACGGCGCCGGCGGCCTCCTGTCCGCGCGTGACGCGCCGCCGCCGCTCGTCGCACTCGCGCCCGCGCCGGCGCCCTCGCAGACGCGCCGCGACCTCGGCGTCCTCGCCTCTTTTTTTGTGTCTGGCGTCTTCCACGAGATCATCCTGCTGTTCGTCGTCCCCGACCCCTCGCTGGGCTGGTGGTTCGCCTTCTTCACGGTGCAGGCCCCTTTAATGGTGTGCGAGCGCGCCGCCCTGCGCTGGCTGCGCGCCAGGGGTGTGCCGCTGCCGACGGCGCTGCGGCGCGCCGTGACGACCGTCCTGCTGCTCGGCGTCGCCCGGCTTCTCTTCTTCCCGCCGATCGAGAACCGCAGCGACCTGGCGCTGCGGGTGGCGGGCGCGGTGACGGCGCAGTTCGCCGCGCTGGCGAGGGGCGTGTCGGGGAGCGCGGCGGCCGCGATGGCTGCGCTGGCGTGACGGCGGCGGCGGCGGCGGCAATCGTCTTTTTTTGATCTTTGTCTTTTTTTTCCCGCCTGGGAAGGATCCTTCCATCGTTGCTGGGGGGAAAGAGGGGATGGCCGCCGCCTACGCCCCCCCTTTTTCTCAGACCACCAGCCACCTCTGTCTCTCTTCCAAACCACCACGACGCGATTGCGTGTGTCCTTTTCAATAAACCACCTCACGCTCCAGTTTTTCGTTCGAATGGAAACGACAACCGTTGCAGCGCCCGACGCAAATAAAATAAAGTGTACAGCCTTGGTCTTATTGGGACGTCCGCACCTCATCTGTTACACGAGCCAAAAGAGAAAAGGGCGAGAGGACTGAACCCTTCTTCAAGTCGGCAGGCGCGGGTAGGCCGCGCCGCTGCCGCCCGAGCCCGCAAACGCGCCGCCGCCGCCGCCGCCGCCGCCGTACGCGCCTCCCCCCCCCCCTTGATACTGCTGCTGCTGCAGATGCGCGGGCGGCGGCGGCGGCGGCGGCGGAGGGCCAGCCCCGGGCCGCTGGGGGGACGACGCCCCCCCCGCGGCCTGCTGCTGCTGCAGGGCCTGCTGCTGCCGCAAGGCCTGCAGCTCGCCCACCTTCAGCGCCCGCGCCCGCGCGAAAAACTGCCGGCGCGCCAGCGCGCGCGCCGTCCGGAGGTACGGGTCGGTCGCGCCCTGCGGCAGGCGCCCGTGCAGCAGGGCGGCGTCGAGGGCGGCGAGGGCGTCCTCGATGGCGAGGTCCTCGGCCTGGGCGGCGAGGGCCTGGCGCGACAGGTCGTCGGCCGGCACGACCAGCGCGAGCGCGTCAGGCGCGGCCGCCGCCAGCGCCGCGCCGCCGCCGCCGCCGTCGTCCGCCCCCCCCGGCGCGTCGGCCGCCGCCGCCGCCGCCGGCAGCCCCGCGCGCCGCCGCACGGCCGCCACCCGCGGCTCGTTGGCGGCCAGCCACCCCTCGAGCGCCCGCACCCGCCCCCCGAGCTGCGCCACGAGCCCCTCGGTGCCCTCGCGCTCCCGCTGCACGGACGCGACGAGCCGCTGGAGGTCGGCGTCGCGCTGAGTCAGCGTTTGCCGCTCGGCGGCGAGCCGGTCGAGCTCCTGCTGCGCGCAGGCGCGGTGCGCGCCGAGGGCGGCGCCCACGCGCATGGCGAGGGCGTGAGCGGCGAGGGGGCGGAAGGCGTCCTCGAGGGGGGCGGCGGGGTCGGACGGGGGCGGCGGGGGAGGGGGCGGGGGCGGCGGCGGTGGCGGCGGCCGTTGCTGCTGCTGCTGCTGCTGCTGCTGCTGCTGCTGCTGCTGCTGCTGCTGCTGCTGCTGCTGCTGCTGCTGCTGCTGCTGCTGCTGCTGCTGCTGCTGCGCTGCTGTGTAGGCGCCCCCCCAGATCGCGTGCCCGGCCAGGCCGTCCGGTCGTCCGGAGACCGGAGGTCCGATGCCCGCCGCCGCCGCCGCCGCGGCCCCGTAAGGCGAGGGGAGGGCTAGCGGCCGCGCGCCGCCGGTTGGAAGGCCGCCGGGGCCGACGACCCGAGGCGGCGCATAGGCGGGCGCCCCGCCTCCCGCCGCTGCCGCCGCGGCTGCTCCGTACTGCTGCTGCTGGTGGTGGTACGCCGCCTGGGCCGCCTGCAGCGCGTTGCCCCCGCCCGCGCCATGCTGCTGCTGCTGCTGCTGCTGCTGGGGCGACGGGAACGCTGACAGGGCGGACGCCCCCCCCGCCTGCTGCCCCCCCGCCGGCCTCGTGTACAGCGGCGGCTCGGCGCCAAACAGCATCGCCATCTCCTGCACGGCCGTCGACAGGTCGCTGCCTCCGGACGCGCCCAGGCTCCCCCGCCACGCGCGCACGCACGGGCTCGACACCTGCCCGCCCGGGTCGACGAAGCTGTGCCCGGCCCGCACCACCATCGACGGCGTCGGCGTCACAAAGGCGAGCGGCGCGCACAGCGGGTAGGCCGGCGGCAGCCACGCCACTAGAGGGATGTTGTACCGGGCGCCCTGGTAGTGCACGGGCACAGTGCCCTCGACCTTCAGGACGCGCGACACGCGCCCGTCGTTGGCGTGGAAGTCGGCCGCGCGTGCCGCCAGGCCAGGGAAGATCTTTAGGAGGTCGGCCAGGTGCGCGCGGACGGCGCGGCGCTGCGCGGCGCCGTGCGCGTAGGCGAGCGCGTCAGGCGAGGACGGGGGAGCGGCCAGGGCGCGGTCGATGTAGTCGAGGGCCTGGGCGAGGGGCGGGGGGGCCATCTCTTTCTTTTCGGTAAGTTGGTTTGGCGGGCGGGATCGATCGCAGAGCTGGTTGGCTGGGGCGCGCGCGCGTTTGGGCCGTGCTCTGTCCCTGATGCGTTGCAGAAACAGACACGCGTAGTCGCAGGGGCCTGCGCGCGCGCGCGCGCGCGTGCGACTGACGAGAGAGACACGCGCGCCCCCAAGAAGGCTGCCTCACGCGCGCTGTCGCGCTCGGCGTTTGCGATTTCGGATGGCGTTTCGACGACGATGGTTGCTTGCTTCTGCTTGCTCTTGTTTCTGCACGCGCTCTAAAATGCTGTGCGTGTATGTCACGGGGGCTGATGATAATGGAGTGTCGAGCAGAGGGCTCTCTGGTTGTTCGGGGCCGGTGGTAGCGGGGGGTTACTCCAGGAACGGCGCAGGGGTCTTGGGGTCGCCGGTCGGCGGCAACGACGGTCGCCGCCGCCGCCTCAGCCGCCTTTGGCCCGAGAAGAGAGGCCGCGCGACGCAGTGCGACAACACACTCACACTCAAACCACAGCGTGTGGGTCGCCCGCACGGCGACGCTCGCGTCCACGCCTCCGTCGCCGCTATGAGGGGGGGGGGGGGCACCCCCCCGCGGGCATTCTGACCCAAAAAGACGGGCCCCCCCCCCCCCCCGCCCGCCCGGCGCCGCCCCCCCCCCCCCCTCCGGCGCCGCTAGGGGGGGGGGGGGGGGCACCTCAGCGCGCGATATCTGACGCAAGAAGACGGGCGCTCCGCCGAGCCCGACCCGGCGGCGCGAGGCGCCCTTTTTTTTTTCCGCCGCTAGCCGCTTCGCGGCCCACTAAGACGGCGGCGCCTCCTCGCAAAGTGGTTCCTCACAACCATCAAAACAATCGCCGCCGCAGCAGTGCCTCTTTTCAACATACACGCGCACAACCAACCAACCAACCACTGACAAAACAGGCCTCTTGGTTCTCTTGCTGCCGACGACCCAACAACAAAACAACACAAAGGAAAACAAAAAGATGGCGCCCTTCACCGTCTCGACCCGCGGCGTCGTGCTCGGCGGCAAGGCCGGCTCCGGCATCCACGACTCGATCGACCTGGGCGGCCGCGAGGACGTCAAGGGCGCGCTGCGCGTCGACGCCTCGACCAACGTCAAGGACACGGACCTGGTGTTCACGACCACCGACCACACCGTCCGCACGGTACGTGACGACGACGTCCCCCCCTCTTTTTTTTTTGCGGGGGGGGGGGGGCCCGCCCCTGCCCCCCGCGTTTCACCTCCCTCGCCATCTTTTTGCCGCCCCCCCCCTGGCCGTCCCCCCCCCCCCCCCGC